>Ga0335069_10001125_pt1 | contig 43036 bp, 40 predicted proteins | sample Lox_Sample_11_FD_206714 | JGI IMG/M metagenome (GOLD analysis project Ga0335069, IMG submission 206714) | Soil microbial communities from Loxahatchee National Wildlife Refuge, Florida, United States - Lox_Sample_1.1 | ecosystem: Environmental > Terrestrial > Soil > Wetlands | place: USA...
GCCGCGTTCGCTTTTCTCGCGATCCTGATGTACGGCGCGTCCATGCTTTTCTTTTTCGCGGCGCTCGAGCACCTGGACGTCACCGTCGCCTCGGTGTCGCTCTATCTCGTGCCTATTTTCGGCGTGCTGCTGGCCGCGGTCTTATTGGGGGAGCGGCTGGGAACGCTGGCACTCACTGGTTCGGCGATTGTCCTCGTAGCTACCGTTCTGATTGCGAAATATGACAGCAGTTATTGAACTCACAGGTGAATGATGATCCGTCTCGTATTCTTACTCACTGCGTTAGCCGCGACGATGGCGGCCGAAGAGCCATTCAAGGTAATCTCGGCGGTCGACGCCCCGGTCATCGCCGGCCGGCCGGTGCAGCTCGATTCCGCGGGCAAGCTGCTTCCCTGGCCCATGCCCGACAACACCGGCTACTCTTACAATTCCCACCTGCTCACGCAGTGGAGCATTCTCTGGGACCAATACAATCGCCAGCGCTACCAGTATTTCCATTGTTGTTTCGATTTCGATCGCACCACGTTCGAGATGCAGCCCGATTTTCACTGGGCGAACTCCACAGCGTACCTGCGCGCCATGCAACAGGGCTTCATCGAGCGCCTCTATCCCTACACGGGTGACGCCAACACCATCACATATCTTCAGGACCTGATCGATTACGAACTCGAGAACGGATTGACGCCCGACAATTACGCGTGGTCGCGCGTGCCATATACGTCGGCCAACCCCGGCGATCGCCGCTACACCGGTTGGAGCCATCATGGCGAGGATTTTCTCGAGCCGCACGTCGTCGGCGAGGATGGCTACGCCTATCTGCGGTTCTACGAAATGACCGGCAACACCAAGTATCTCGATGCCGCCATCCGCTGCGCCGCGGCCCTCGTGAAGAACTACAAGGCCGGCGATGCGCAGAACTCTCCCTGGCCCGTGCGCTGCTACGCCCGCGACGGCAAAGTGGAAGGGCGCGGCATGGGCCCATACTCGGCGAACGTCGTCGAGCCCATCATGCTGTTCGACGAGCTGATTCGTCTCGAGCAGGGTGACATCACCGCATACAAGCAAGTCCGTCAGGCTGCTTGGGAGTGGCTGCACAAGTATCCGATGAAAAACAACGTGTGGGTCGGCTACTTCGAAGACATCACGCCCAACATGGCGAACATGAATCAGGTGATTCCCCTCGAGTATGCGCGCTACGTTCTGCTGAACCCCGAGAAGGACCTCGAGTGGCGCGATCACGCCCGCAAGCTGATCGACTGGGTGAAGACAACGCCCAAGTGGCCGAAGTACATCGTCCATGGCGCCACCGTCACCACGGAACAAGGCGACGGAAAGAGTTTCTGCTGCGGCGTTCCCAATGAATGCTGCGACAGCCACACGTCGCGCCTGGCGGCCATCGAGGCACTTTACTACGCCAAAACCGGCGATGCCGCGTACAAAGAGGAAGCGTTCCGCTCGTTCAACTGGGTCACGTACTTTCAAGGCATGCCCGCCGGAGCGCATACGCCGTTCGGCAATCAATGGTGGTTTACCGACGAGTTCTCCGACGGCCCGCGCCGCATGATGGATGGTTTTTGGGCTGTGCCCGAATGGGCACCGGCGGATGAATCCCATCTGGTTGGCTCAAGTTCCGCAGTCACCAAAATTGCGTATGGCAAGGGCTCGGTCACTTATTCCACCTTCGACGCCTCCTCAACAGACGTCCTGCGCCTCATTTTTGCCCCAAGCTCCGTATCCGCGGGAGGCCACAAGCTGGCACGCCATAGCGATCTGAAGCAGGAAGGCTACACGTTCGACGACGCGACCCACGTTCTTCGTATCCGGCACGACCGTTCACGCGATGTCGATGTGCAAGGGACCGCCGAAGAGCCCGTGCCGCTCATCGTCGATTTCGATAATCCGCACGTGGGCGCCAACGTCGCGCTGCGCGGAGAGTATCCGTCGGGTGTAATCAATTGGGGCCGCGAATCGTGGAAGGTCTGCCCGCCCGCCGGACGCATGAGCACATTTTCCTTGTGTGCCGCAGGCTCCGACGCGACTCAAGCGCAGTTCCGCTTCTTCTCACCGCGCATCCTGATGGGCTTTGATGCCTACAACCCCACCGATCGAGACGTCGAACTGACCGTCCGCGCGCCCGAGATGCGTGAGCGCACCTTTATACTAAAGGCTGGCCAGTTGCAGCGAATCCGGACCGGTTGGATGGATCGCGCCTCGAAAGTCAGCTTGGAATGCCCGGCTCTCACGGCGCTTCGCTTTGACAATCTGGCTTATTCTCCATATCTGTGGGCGAGAGGCAATTGGTCGGAATGAGGAACGGGTTCCTATGAAAATCACGGCTCGTCAGCAAGCGCTGCTCAAGCGCACTTTCATCGATTATCAGCAGTCGGCGGAATTCCTTCGCGATCCGCTGATCGTCGAACGCGCGCAGGGTGTGTATTACTGGGACACCGAAGGCAAGCGTTATTTCGATGCCATTGGTGGCATCTTCGTCGCTACGCTGGGGCACGGCCATCCACGCCTGCTCAGCGCCATGCGTGCCCAGATGGAGAAGATGACGTTCGCTCCGCCATTGCATGGAATCGCAAACGTCACTTTGGATTTCATCGAGCGGCTCGGCAGCATTACCCCCGGCAATCTGAAATACGTGAAGGGCTTCAGCGGCGGCTCGGAAGCCACCGAGTCTGCCATGAAGTTTGTCCGCCAGTATTTCAAACAGACGGGCCATCCCGGCAAATACAAATTCATCAGCCGGTATTACGGTTATCACGGCGGCACCGCGGGCTCCATGTCAGCCAGCGGCACCGGCCCCCGCAAGACCAAGTTCGAGCCGCAGATGCCGGGGTTCGTGAAAGTGTTCCCGCCCACTCACTACCGCGATCAGTTCGCCAGTTGGGAAGAGTGCAACCGTTTCGCCGCGCAGGCAGTGGAAGACGTCATCATCGCCGAAGATCCGGAAACCGTCGCCGGCTTCATCGTCGAGCCGGTCGGCAACACTGGTGGCATTATCACGCCGACAGCCGAGTACTTTCGGATGCTGCGCCGCATCTGCGACCGGCACAACGTCATGCTGATCTTCGACGAAGTCATCACCGGCTTCGGCAAGACCGGGAGCATGTTCGCCGCTCAGACCTTCGGTGTGACGCCGGATATCATCTGCTGCGGTAAAGGACTCTCCAGCGGCGTGGTGCCCATCGGCGCCATGATCGCGCGCGAAGATATGGCCGATGCGTTCTGGGGCGCCGCCGCCGATGACGTGCAGTTCGCACATGGCCACACGTTTGCCGGAAACCCGCTGGCCTCCGCCGTCGGCATTGCCGTCATCGATGAGATCGTCGAGAACCGGCTGGATCAAAAAGCCAACCGCATGGGCGACCGTTTGCGCGCGCGCCTGGAAGGCCTGAAGAAATACGGAGTGGTTCGCGAAGTTCGCGGCAAGGGAATACTTTTGGGCGTCGAACTGGTCAAGGACACCCGAACTCTCGCGCCATTCCCCGAACTGGGCGTCGCACTGAAGAAGGAAGCGCTAAAGAACGGCCTGATTCTTCGCGTCGATCCGTCGTGGTTCGCGGTAGCTCCGGCCTTAGTGGCTAGCGATGCGGAACTCGATGAAATGTGTGACTTGATCGAAAAGAGTTTCGTCGCGGCGCTGGAGCAAGCTACCGTGGCTGCGGGTCATCCGACCGTGACTGTGTGAACGGCGGCTCTTACCTTGAACTGACGTAGAGCGCGGCAGAAGCTAGAAACACGAAGGCCAACATCAATACAAATTCGAGCAAGTCCTGCCCTTGCTCGTCTTTGGCAAATTGCCGTAGCAAACGATACATGGCTCACTCCTGGTACCAGGGTATCGTTGGACTGCTCACTCGCCAATCCTGAAAATAGATGACAAGCGATGTAAGCCGAAGTGTAACAGTGGCGGTTCCGAGGAACCTACGGCTGCCTCGTCTCCCCCATCATCCGCAGCCCATTTCTGAAATAGTCGCCCGCAGAAACCAGAATCGAAAGTAACAGCAAGACGTACGTCGCCGGAAAAATGGAACTGAGAAATGGAACATCCCGCTGCCCCAGAAAACATACCACCGTGCCGATCTCGAGCAGCGTGTTGATCTTTCCATAAACCGACGGCTGAAACCCGCTATTCCTGCTCACTCGATAAACAATGAAACTTCCGGAAAGAATCAGGACGTCGCGCAACAGCACCGCCGCCATCACCCACACCGGGATACTCGTAAGACCGGATCGAAACATCGAAAGCACAACGAACGCGACCCCGGTGAAAAGCTTGTCCGCAATCGGATCGAGAAAGCGGCCAACCTTGGATGCCTGACCGAACTTCCGGGCGATCGTGCCGTCGAGAGTGTCCGTCAGGCCCGCCAGAAGGAAGAGAATCAACGCGGCACGATCCTGTCCGCGCATGGCAAGCCATGCGAACGGAATGATGGCACCAAGCCGCGCCACCGTCAGGACGTTCGGGATAGTAAGCCACGCGTCGCCTTCGCGCACGCGGGGGCGTCGTTCCGACGGAGCCGCCTGAACTCCCATATCCTGATGGTAGTTGATTTTTCAGGAAACCCGCCGCGAGTTCGCCGATGCTCGGCGCGCTAATATGCTTAGGGTCATGATTGACCCCAAGGAACTCGCAATCTGCAAACGACGCGGGCATGAGGAAGTCGGCCTCTCTGGGCGCTGGAAGAAGTGCAAATGGTGCGGAATGTGGGTGCGCGACGTCCGGACCATCGAAGAGCGGGACTCCGAACCGCCCAAAGACGAACAGGACCCGCTTGAAAACCTACGGCGCAGCCGTTAATTCCGCCAATAATTAACTCGCCCCGGAATGGAGCGGCACGAGCAGCCCATAATAAGAAACCTTATATACTTTTGGCATGGGTGGGAATTTCACGATTCCGAATCCGTGTGCAAAAAGGTGGTCGGATTTAGAGGGTCAGGGCCGTGCACGCTTTTGCGCAATGTGCAAAACTCATGTCCACTCCATCGCCCACTATTCGCCCGCCGAACAAAGAAACTTTGGCGTGATTTGAATGGCCATGTCTGCGGTTTTCTTGGAAAATCACCCGAGCCGCCACGCAGCCGGCGCGCGATTCTGTTTGGTGCGTTGCTCACAGCGGTCTCGCCGCTGTTTGCGGCTTCCGGCCGCGTGAAGTTCCGCGTGATCGATCCCGTAGGTGATCCCGTCCCCAAGGCGGCCATTGCGGTGCTGGATCGCGAAGATAAGGACGTTCAATCTATCGAGACCGACGAGTCCGGCGAAGGCGTACTGACCGGACTCCCGTTGGGCGACTCGCGATTCGGCGTGACGAGTCCAGGTTTCGAAAAACGCCTGCTAACGCTGACGCTTCACAACGGGAAGGAAGTGAAAGTCGAGGTGCACATCTCGGTGCCCATCATCGGCACCGTCATCGAAGTAAAACCGAAGCCGCCCCGGAAGCGTCACGGCTGGCTGCAGTACTAACAAGCCCAGCATCAAACAGCACCCGGCAGCCTCTTGACCACTGTTCCGCTCTTAGAAGCTGTAATTGGCCTCGATGTATCCCATCTTCGCGTCGGCGCCGGTGGGGAAGATCTTGTGAATGACCGGGCCGCCGCTGGCGTAACCGAAGTAGAGTCCTAGCGCGAACGCCCGCGTCACCTGAAAGTCAGCGCCAGTATCGTAAACGTCGGCGAGTCCCTTCAGACCGTTCGACGGCCGCCCAAGAAAACCGAAGGTCCACGGCTGAAACGCGCCGCCCCCGCCATACCAGAGGTCGTGGCTGTTCGAGAGCCACACGTCGTGGAAATCGCTGCGAATGGTGACACGTTTGAGCGGGCGCAGAATCAATTCGGCGAACGCGTCGCTATTGTTCATTTCGTTGTACAACGGGAAGCGCGCGTACACACGCGGCGTGGGTAGCATGATGAAGAATGTGCCGTGCGTACTATCGCTCGGGTTGCCGTCGCCGCTCGACCAGAAAAACCCGCCACGCAGCCACGGCCGCAGCCGGCCAAAGCCATTCGGCTGAAATCCCGCTTCGCCATTGGCCGCTCCGGATTTCTGAGTTTCGGTGCCCCACTTTCCCGTCTGCACCGCGCCCCACCCCAGCAAATCAAAAATGCCCGCCCCTGTTGTGAAGTCCTGAATGTAATGGCCGCCGAACGTTCCGATGTTGATGCCGCCGAAGTCGTGGGCCTTGGCCGCGGCGGGCCGATTGTCGGTCTTCACCACCGGGCGGTCGTCGTTGTAATACGTCCCGAAAACGCGCCACTCCGCGTTGCTGTGGCCGTAACTAACATCGCGCGTGAGCGCCGCATAAGCAAACGGCGTCTTCACCCAACCCCATCCATCGGTTTGGAACACACCCCGCGTGGGGATGGCGCCGACCGCGGTAAAGTTCCACCCGCCTCCTGACGTCCAGTCGTAATGGCCTCCATCGAAGCTGCGGCGCACGTCGGAAAAACCAAAGGTCCCGATCAAATGCTGTTGAATCCGGCTGGCCCGCAGGGCGGTGAGTGTGGCGTCCTTTGGCTTGCCTTCCATACCGTCGGCAAACTCGAACCGGCCCACCTGCACGGTGGAGTTCTCCAGCTTGAATCGAAAAAAACCTTGCTTCACGAAGAAGCCGGCGGCGTTTGTGTTTTTGTTGTTGGCGGCGAAATAAGAGGCGCCCAACCCATACTGCCCCAGCGGAGCAGGCTGCACCGCTCGGTCCGGCAGGCCGAGAAGAACGGGCGTGGCGAAATCGAGCATCCAGTCATAACTCGCGGACTTGTGCGACAAAGCCAACTGGAGAAGCGCGCCGGAGTAATTGTAGTTACTCTGACCGGCGCCCTGAAAGAAATCCCAAAACTCGTAGCGCTCCATCACGCTGCCGGACACCGTAACCGACCCAATCTGCAGCGGAGCAGCATCAGGCTGCTGCGCCTGTGCGGCGACCACGAAGGCAGTACACACCAAGACGCCAAAGCGAACACACTTCATGCAGGTCCTCCACAAGGAACCACGCGATTTAGTGATCGCCGGCTCCCACCTCAAGTGCGAAAAATATTGGTCGATTGTAAGGTTCAGCGCGAGCGAAGTCCATAGTATTTTTCTATGAGATGCCTGACCAACAGCGCCGCGTATCACATGAAAATACTATTGACCGCCACCGGTAATTGAGTGGTAAGTTTACTCAATTCCTATTAGGAGGCACGTTGGTTTATGGCGGCTTCGAGCTCAAGTATGAGCATTGGTTTCCCCTCGGCGGCGGGCCCGAGTTTCTACGAAAAGCTGAACTCGCGGTGGCACGAGCGCGGGCTTCAGTTGTTCATGGTCATTGTTCTGGCGCACTGGGCGGAACATCTGGCGCAGGCCTGGCAAATCTGGATGATGGGCTGGCCTGCACCGAAAGCGAACGGTGTGCTTGGTCTGTGGTACCCCTGGCTGATCAAGTCAGAAACGCTGCACTACACTTACGCGCTCGTCATGCTCACCGGGCTTTGGGTGTTCCATGACGGCTTCACCGGTACGGCGCGGAAGTGGTGGATGGTGGCCTTCTGGATTCAGTTCTGGCATCACATCGAGCACCTGCTGCTGATCACGCAAGCCACCTTGCACCACAATTTCTGGCACAAGCCCGTGCCGTTCAGCGTATTGCAGCTTGTCATCCCGCGCGTGGAGTTGCACTTGTTTTACAACAGCGTTGTGTTCATTCCGATGGTGATCGCCATGTACTATCACATGTTTCCACCAGCCGGCCAGGGACTGCACGACAAGTGCACTTGCGCGTGGCACCCGCGCGAAACGGCCGCCTGCGCCGCCTGATGGGACTGGGTCATCGAACCTGGTCACTGGCCCTTGTAGCGGCTTTCCTGTTGGCTGGTTGCCGCACGGCTGCTACACGGGACGCTGGAATCAGGGTCGCCTGCACAATTTCTCCGCAGCCGCCGCGGGTCGGGAGTGCCACCGTCACGGTAAAGCTGTCAGACCGGGCTGCCAAACCGCTCACTGGAGCGCTGGTCAAGCTGGAGGCTGACATGGCACATCCCGGCATGGCGCCGGTGTTGGTCCGGGCCGGAGAATCTGCGCCCGGAAGCTATGTCGGCCATCTGCAATTCACCATGGCGGGCGATTGGGTCATCCTGGTGCAGGGTGCCCTCGCGAACGGTCAAAAAATCGACCGCCAGGTCGACGTAAAGGGCGTTTTGCCGGGGTGATGGAACCCCCGCCATTCGATCTGCTGCGCACACCCGGCGTCGGTCGATTCCTGCGCTGGCGCCACTCGCGTACTTTTCTGCAAATCCCTCTGTTTCTAATCAGTTTGGCAATGATCGCGCACGGATTGTTCGGCCCGTCCCTCGCGCCGAAGAATCTCGCTACCACACTGAGCTGGATACACTTCCGCGGTCTGCTGATTCTGGTTCTGCTGTGCGCCGGTAACTTCTTTTGCCTTGCCTGCCCCTTCATGCTCGTCCGCCAAGCCGCTCGATTCCTGTTCCGGCCCCGCTTCGCCTGGCCCAGAAACCTTAGAAACAAGTGGCTCTCCATAACCCTATTCGTACTGATTCTTTTTAATTACGAGCTTTTTGGATTGTGGGCGTCGCCGTGGTGGACGGCATGGCTGATCATCGGCTACTTCGCAAGTGTGCTCGTGGTGGATGGCTTCTTCAAGCACGCCTCGTTCTGTAAGTTTGTCTGTCCGATCGGCCAGTTCAATTTCTTGGCTTCAATGATTTCTCCGCTCGAGGTAAAGGTGCGCGAACCAGGCGTTTGCGAACCCTGCGTCACGAAGGACTGCATTCGCGGCACCCGAGCAACCACGTCGGATCTGGTGATCATCCAGCGCGGTTGCGAACTCGCGCTATTTCAACCCGTTAAAGCCGGTAACATGGACTGCACCTTCTGCCTGGACTGCGTGCACGCCTGCCCGCACGACAACGTCGGCATCCTCAGCCGTCCACCCGCCAGTGAGTTGATGACCGATCCCAGGCGGTCTGGTATTGGGCTGTTTTCCCGGCGGAAGGATCTGGCCGCATTGTCAATTGTCTTTACTTTCGGAGCGTTGCTGAACGCCTTCGGCATGATCACACCTGTTTATATGCTCGAACGGTCGATCGCTCAGGCGTTGCATATCCATCACCTCGCGCCGATCCTGGCCTTGATCTTCCTCGTTTTCCTGGTCTGCGAACCGGTGATTCTCTTGGGCGGGGCGGCATGGATGACACGTCTGTGCGGTTATAGCCGGCGCGGTGTGCTTTCGCTTGCCGTGCGCTACAGTTATGCCCTGGTACCGCTTGGAGTTGGCATGTGGCTGGCTCATTACGGCTTCCATTTCCTGACGGGATTTCTGACCGTGGTGCCATTGGTTCAGAGCACACTGGCCAGCCTGGGATTCCCCATTTTCGGCGAGCCACAATGGACTCTGACAGGCATGCCGAAAAGTCTCGTCCTGCCGATGGAAATGGGATTCCTGTTTCTTGGGCTGGTGGGCTCGTTGACGGTGAGTTACCGGCTGGCGGAGGAGGACGCTCCGGAGCAACCATGCGTTGCGCTTGCACCATGGGCTGTAGTGAGCGTCATTTTGTGGATCGGCGCTATGTGGCTGGTGACTCAGCCGATGGACATGCGCGGTACCTTTGTGAGCGGATGAGGTCCATGCGTAAGCAAGCTTTATTCGGATTGCTCCTTTGCCTGCCCGCGCTGGCGCACGACGGTCCGCCATTTCCTATCATTACTGACAAGGTCATAGGGCCGTGCAAGGTCTCTTTGTGGACTCATCCCGATATCGGAACCGGAACGTTTTGGGTGATCGTGGATCCGCTTCCCGGCCAAAGCCTGCTCTCCGACCTGAAGGTCAGCGTTGCCGTGGAGCCCGTAAATCACAGAATCGCCGAGCGATTGTTCAACGCACCGCGCGACGAATCGAGCAGTCAGTTGCAGTACATCAGCCTGATCCCATTTGACCGGCAGGAATTCGTGCGTGCGCGTGTCATCCTCGAGAGCGTTCGTGGCCACGGAGACGCTTCGGCGACTGTGGAGATCACGCCGGTCGCGCCTAAGCGCTGGGAGCTCTACCTCTTCCTTGCACCTTTTCTCCTGGTGGGTTTCCTATGGTTCCGGGCATTGACGACACGCAGGCGAAAGAAGCCGCAAGTAGTATGAATCTACTATTGACCCAGCGGGGCTGGCCCGGTGAGAATGGGCACCTGCGAGTCGCACGTTAAGTCTCGTATTTTCAAAAAAAGCGTGGGGGGCACTCAATGGCTGATGTAATCGCCAATCAGAAGCTGATTCTTGAGAACCAGAAGGCTATCAAGGCAAATCAAAAGACGATCAAAGACAATCAGGCGACGATTCTGAAGAACCAAGGGCTTCTCGAAAAGATCCTCGGAAATCAGGAGAAAATACTCGCGCTGCTGAAGAAGTAGCGCCGCGACCTAAGAAAAGATGGTGGTACCCGCCAGCGTGCGCACGCTATGCCTGTGTGCGGTGTGCTTCGTATTAGCATCCTGTGGACATCAGTCCGTCCTTCCTCAGCCCGGCTCACAGAAATATCGAGAATTGGTCCATGCGTTCAATGTCGGGCTATCGGCGCTGCAATGCAGCGAGGACGTTCGCGCAAAGTCGCGGCTGACTGAGGCGAGCCAGATCGCGCCCGCGGAGCCGGCAATTTGGGCTGACCTTGGGCTTCTCGCCGTGCGGCAGCAGGAGTTCGACACCGCGCTCCGCAATATGACCAAGGCGCACGAACTGGCGCCGGACAACAGCCGGATTGAGTTCTACCTTGGAGAAATTGAAAGCAAACGCGGCAACCTGCCCGAGGCCACGCAGCACTTCCGACGCGCGGTGGAGTTGGATAGCGCGAATATCAAAGCGCTCTATTCGCTGGCCCAGGAGACCGAACGGCAAGCCACAGGATCGAGCGATGCTGACGCTTTGGGGTATTTGAAAAAGATTCTCAACCAGCGGCCGGCGAACATCGCGGTGCTGGTGGACGTGGCGCGTCTGGCGGCCAAAACAGGCGATGCAGTCACGCTGAAATCGGCGGTGGCGCGTCTGGCGCAACTTTCAACCGCCTGGCCTGCCGAGGTGCAGCAGCAGATGAAAACCTTGGAGCAGGCTGCGCAAAGCGCCAATCCCCGGGAAGCGGCGCTACGCGTGGCGTTTCTGCGCAACGTACTCCTTCGAGTACCTGAATACAGGCGGAATAGCGATGCGGTGAAAACGCCCCCGGCCTCGGCAGGCGAGCCGTTCGTGAAGTTCATGAAGCTGCCGTCACCAAGCTCCGAGCCCGCGCCGCCTGACCTGGCCATGTCATTTGTGTCCGAAGCGGCGGCGGATGTCGCGCCGGGGCATGTGGAATGGCTGCGCACCTTCTATCTCGATGGCAGCGGCAAGGAATCTGTCATGTGGTCGGACGGCCGAAGCGTTCATATCACCGGTGGCGCGACCATCAACACAGGGCCCGTTGGGCGCAACGGCGTGGCGGTGGCGGATCTCAACTTCGATTTCAAAAACGATCTCGTGGCAGCCGGGCCCAAGGGCCTGCGGATTTATCAGCAGCAGGACACGAGTCACTTCACGGATGTAACGGCACACACGCATTTGCCTGCGGATGTCATCAACGGAGCGTACACGGGAGCGTGGCCTTTTGATTTTGATCTCGATGGCGACTTAGACATCGTTCTGGGTGTGAGCGGGGCTCCTCCGCTGGTGTTGCGCAACAACGGGGACGGAACATTCGCGGCGGTCCGGCCATTCAGTGGACCGGTGGGTGTCTCTTCACTGGCGATTGGGGACGTCGCGGGCGTGACGGCGCCCGACATCGCCATGGTCGGCCAGGATGGGCGCCTCACCTTGTTTATGAACGAGCGGCACGGCCAGTATCGCGCGCGCGCGGTTCCGCCAAACGTGGCCGAGGGCGTGCTCGCCGTGGCAGAAGGCGACGTGGATGGCGATGGGCTGCTGGATTTCGTCGTTTGGAAAAGTGATGGCTCGGTCATTCGCCTTTCCGACAAGAACGACGGACAGAAGTGGGATACGGGCGAGTTACTGAAGGCGAATCCCGCGGGAGCCACTGTGAGCAATGCGCGCCTCGCGGTGGCGGACTTCGACAACAACGGCAGCCTCGATCTGGTGGTGGGCGACGGCCAGATCTTTCTTGGCAGCGCGAACGGGTTCACGCGGTTGAACAATGTTCCGCCGATAGCCGGACCGGCGATCCTGGATGCAAATGGCGATGGGCAACTCGATCTGATCGGACTTTCGACCACAGGCACGTCCGTTCGCCTGATCAATCATGGCACCAGGCATTACCAATGGCAGACCATTCGACTTCGCGCTGCGACAGTGTACGGCGACCAGCGCATTAACTCGTTCGGGTTGGGAGGCGAGATCGAGATCCGCACCGGGATGCTCACCGAAAAAGAGATTATCGATGCGCCGGTGGTGCACTTCGGCCTGGGCGAACACAGCGGGACGGACGTAGCGCGAATTCTCTGGCCCAATGGCTTATTGCAAGTGGAGTTCGAGTTGAAGGCGGACCAGGATGTTCTCGCGGCGCAGCGTCTGAAAGGGTCGTGCCCATCGTTATTCGCCTGGGACGGCCGGCGGATGAGTTTCGTGAAAGATAGCGCGCCGCTCGCGACCGGGCTCGGAGAGGAAATTCCGCGTACGGAAGAATGGTACAAGTTACCGGGCAGCCAGATTCAGCCTCGCGATGGTTACTACGACATTAGAGTTACCGACGAGCTGTGGGAGTCGTATTACGTTGACTCGTATTCCTTATTAGTGGTGGATCATCCACAAGGCACAGAGATCTGGAGTGACGAACGCTTCCCGCTGCCGCCGACAGCACGTATTTACGCAACTAGAAAGCCTCGGCCATTTCTCAAGGTTACTGACGATCTTGGTCATGATGTAAGTCAAGCGGTCAGTAACGTCGATCAGAAGTATCTCGATACTTTTGGGCGCGGACGATACCAGGGAGTTACTCGCGACCATTGGGTGGAAGTTGAACTTCCCGACGAGGCACCACGAAATGGTCCTTTGTATCTCATCGCCGATGGCTGGATGCATCCGACCGACGCCAGTATCGATCTCGCGATGGGGCAAGGCAGCCAACCGAAGGAAGAAGGGCTGCGGATCCTGGCTCCGGATGCGCAGGGCCGTTGGGTCGTAGCACAGTCGAAGCTAGGCTTTCCGGCGAGCAAGATGAAGACCATGGTGATCGACTTAACTGGTGTATTTCGACCGAATGCTCCGCGCAAGCTACGCCTGGCGACTAACATGGAGATCTTTTGGGACAGGTTGGCGTGGGCGGAGGGTTTGCCGGACGAACGCATCCGAACCCAGCGCCTGTCACTCGCCAAGGCCGAGTTACGCCATCGGGGCTTCTCGGTGATGGATGTTGCGGACGCGTCATCACCTGAGATACCCGACTATAATCGGCTCGAAGGAACGGGACAAAAATGGCCCGCGATCGAAGGTTACTACACGCGGTACGGTGACGTTCTGGAGTTACTGCGGAAGTCAGATGACCGCTATGTCATCATGGGATCCGGCGACGAAGTGTGTCTCCGGTTTCCGGCGGCCTCGCCGCCCTCAGCCGGGTGGGAACGGGACTTCGTTATGATCGGCGACGGCTGGATCAAAGACGGCGACTTTAATTCTGCCTACTCACGTACCGTGCTGCCGTTGCCGTATCACGCGATGAAGGGCTATGCGACTCCGCCGGGACGTCTCGAGGATGACCACGCCTATCGGGAACATCCCGGTGACTGGCAGGAGTTTCACACTCGATATATGGCGCCGGAGGATTTCAGGAGCGCGCTGTGGAAGTAACACCTAAGAAGGTTCAGGCCGGTCTGGCAGTGCTGCTAGCCGCTTTGTTGATGACGCCGCTGGTATACAAACGACTGGTACGGCACGACACAACATCCACGTCAGACAATGCCTCAACGGCTCTCGCGCGATACGGCTTCCACTTCCAGGAATCGGCAAAAGCTTCGGGAATCGATTTCATTCATATGGCGCCCACGCTGGACGTAAAGCTCAAGCACATCATGGAACAGGTGGCATCGATGGGGGCGGCGGTTTCGATTGTCGACTTCGATCGCGATGGTTGGGAAGACATCTACGTTGTCAACAGCGGCGAGGGCTCGAAGAATGCCCTGTACAGGAACCTGGGCAACGGTATGTTCCGTGACGTGGCAGAGGAAGTCGGGCTGGCGGACGTCAACCAAGCCGGCACAGGCGTCTCGATGGGCGCTGTGTGGGGCGACTACGACAACGACGGTTACGAAGATGTCTTCATTTATAAATGGGGAAAGCCTGAGTTATTCCACAATGACGGCGGCAAGCATTTCACGCGAGTAACAGAAGAAGCCGGCCTGCCTAAGTGGGTCAATGCTAATGCCGCCCTGTGGCTGGATTACGATAACGACGGGAAACTCGACCTGTTTCTGGGTGGTTACTATTCCGAAGAGCTGGACTTATGGCATCTCAAGACTACGAAGATCATGCCCAACAGCTTTGAATATGCAACCAATGGAGGCCGGAAGTATCTTTTTCATAATCTTGGTGGAGGACGCTTCGAAGAAGTTTCCGAAAAGATGGGCATCAGCTCCCGGCGGTGGACGCTGGCGGCCGTGGCAGCCGATCTGCGAGGCACCGGTTACCCCGATCTGTTTCTTTCCAATGACTATGGCGTGTCCGAGTTATACCTGAATCAGGGCGGCAAGAAGTTTCGTGAAGCTGGCAAGGAGACGGGTGTTGGTTACGCGCCCAAGAGCGGGATGAATGCGGCTGTGGGAGATATTCTCGACAACGGGCGTGAGACGATCTATGTCTCGAATATCTCGGAAGAAGGTGTGTTGGTACAGGGCAATAACCTATGGGTTCCGAAACCCGGTGGTCCCGTTGACAAGATCAGTTACGAAAACATGGCAAATGCCATGGGCGTGGAACTGGGCGGATGGAGTTTCGGTGCGCAGTTTGGGGATCTGAACAACGACGGTTATCTGGATCTTTATCTCACTAATGGCAATGTCTCACTCGACCAGAATCGCAGTTACTGGTACGATTACTCAAAAGTTGCGGGCGGCAACGAGGCGATCATTTCGGATGCCGCGAACTGGCCGCCACTCGACGGCCGATCGCTCGCCGGTTTCCAGCATAAACATGTCTGGGTGAACGATGGCGCCGGGCAATTTCAGGAGGTGGCGCAGATGGTGGGCGTGAGCGACATCTACGACGGCCGATCGGTAGCCATGGCCGACTTTGGCAATCGCGGCGTGCTGGACGTGGTGGTGGCCAGCCAGCGCGCACCGCTGTTGCTTTACCGGAACACCGTCGCACCGGGACGGCATTGGATCGAGTTCGAGCTGGAGGGCAGGCACACCAATCGCAGCGCCATTGGAGCCGAGGTGCGTGTGTTCTGGAATGGGCGGCAGCAGCTGCAGGAAGTCTCGGGTGGCAGCGGGTTCTGTGCGCAAAATCAGCGACGGCTTCACTTCGGCCTGGGCAGCGCCGCCAGTGCAGATCGCGTCGAAATTCGATGGCCGGGCGGTGTGACGCAAACCATACAGTCACCCGCAATCGATCAGATCCATAAAGTGCAGGAGCCACTATGAGCCGGCCGCCCTCCGCTATAGGCCGCTTTTTCAGCCCCGAGAATCGGTATCTCGCGCCGCTGATGATCACAACCATCCTCCTGGTCAGCCAAGTCTCGTTCGGGTTGCTGGAGAGTTTTTCGCGCACGGCGCTAGCGATCGCCACTAGCATGCTGTTCGATCTCGTACTTGGGCATTTGATGTATGGGCGCTATCCGAACCTGGCCAGCGCCTACATCAGCGGGATAAGTGTCGGCATCCTGATTCGGTCTCCCGAGTTCTGGCCTTATGCCCTCTGTGCCGCACTCTCCATAACTTCCAAATACGTCCTACGTTGGAAGGGGCGGCATCTCTGGAATCCCTCGAATTTCGGTATCTCCGCGATTTTGCTGCTCGCGCCGGAGTATGTAGCTACACTGAGCGTGCAATGGGGTAATAACGTCTGGCCCATGGTGATTGTGTGGATTCTTGGCGCGGTTATTGTTTACAGAGTCAGGCGATTTCACATCACCTTCACTTATGTGGTTTCGTTCGTCATGCTCGCGGCGCTGCGCAGCGCCATAACCGGCCATCCGCTGCTATCTGAAGTGGCACCTATAACCGGGCCGATGTACCAGTTATTCATCTTCTTCATGATTACCGACCCCAAGACCACCGTAAAATCAAAATGGGGACAATGCGTGGTGGTGTTTCTCGTGGCCGTCGCGGAAATGATCCTGCGGCTGGCGCAAAATATCCACGCGCCTTTCTACGCGTTGGCGCTGGTGGGGCCGGCCGCGATGGCTATCGAGATCTGGCGCACATCGAAGGATGCCCCGAAGATCGTCCAGACCGCGGCTTGAGGCAAGTTACTTCACTTACTCAGCGCTTGGAAGCCTAACTCGCGGATAAATCCCTTGATCTGCTCTTCATTGGTCAGGCCAGGATCATATTCAATGACAGACGTCCGATCGGGATAACTGGATTTCGATCGCACAATCCCTTTTTGATCCTTAAGGAGTGAGTCGAGGCCCACGGCGCACGTGACGCAACTGAACCCTTCAATGCGGTAAGTCACGGTTTTGTGAGCAGCGGCTGTAGCTCCCACGGCACCTACGCTGCATGCGATCCCTTGGATGAACTTTCTACGAACCATCATCAGTTAGCTCCTTCCATCATCGCGCGGTTGCGATACCCGCTTCATAACGCCATGCAGTCTGGCTTCGCGCGCCATCGGAGAACCTGGTATCTGCATAGTCCTCAAACTCGATCTTCTTGTCCAGAACGCCCGTTTCCATCATGAGATCACGAACTAAGTCGAAATCCGGCTTATACGGCGCGAGCGGCGTGTACATGACTCGGTCCATCGGCTTAGTCAGCGCCCATCGCAGCAACGCCGGTTTTTGGTTGTAATAGAACCGGCCCACAAAATCGGCAGCATCCTCGCGCTGCGGTTTGCCTTTGTCGAGCCACAGCCCGGAGCGGGCGATGCCATCCACCAATTCCTGCACAACGTCCGGACGCTTGTCGATGAGACTCTGCTGCACCACGAGAATGCACGACATGTAGTCGGGCCAGTATTCACGCGCCTGAAAGAGAATCCGCCCATAGCCACCGAGTTCCGCTTGTGATGGAAACGGCTCGCCCATGGAGTAGGCATCGATGGCGCCGGCCGCCAATGCCCCCGCGACGTCGGGCGGAGCCATTTCCACCATCTTGATGTCTCCGGGCTTGAGGCCCCAAACCTTCATCGCGCGAAAGATGAGCAGGCGTTCGTCGGAAAAGCGGCTGGGGATGGCCACCGTGCGTCCGCGCATGTCCGCAAATGTCTTGATGGGTCCGTTCTTGCGCACCACCACCGCGCTGCCGTAACGGTGGCCGAGGTAGACCACCTTGATAGGCACGCCTTGCGCACGGAGCGCGATGGCGAGCGGCGCAACGATGAATGCCGCCTGCAGCCGATTCGAGATGAGCGCTTCCTTGATTTCCGGAAAGCCCTGGAACAAACGAGGCAGGAAGATTTCGCCGCTTGTGGAGAGCTTGGAAATGTAATCGGTCACCGGGCAGGTGAGCTGGCAAGTCACTGGAATGTACGCGACGACGATCTTGCGCTTTGCCGGGGGACGGTAATCGTTCAGCACCGCAGCCCAATTGACGTTCAGGTAAGCGTGCAACGCCGAGATGAAGACCAGCCATCCGCCGCCCAAAACCACTATCTTCTGCTTAATGCTCATGGCGGAAACCCCAGCGAACCGAACGAATCTCTCTCAGCCGCCGAAAACAGAGATCGAGTGCGAGTCCGATAATGCCGATCATCAGCATGGCCGCCGCCACCAGGTCATAGCGTTTCCCGGAATTGCGGGCGTCGATCACCAGATAACCGAGGCCGGAATCGACGGCGATCATCTCAGCAGCAACCATCACCAGCCAGGCGATGCCGAGCGCGAGGCGCAAACCGACGAGTATCTGCGGCAGCGCGGCGGGAAAAACGACCCTGGCCAGAAGCTGTGGGGCCGACAGGCCGAAGTTCCGTCCCGCGCGGCGAAAGATACCCGGAACATTGGACACGCCGCTGACACACGCGAGGACAATGGGAAACAGCGCCGACAAAAAAATCAGAAAGACCGCGGTGACGTCCCCCACGCCGAACATCACAATAGCTACGGGTATCCAGGCGATGGGGCTGATGGGCCGCAGCATTTGCAAAACCGGATTCACTACCTGATTGACGGCCGGATACCATCCGAGCGTCAGTCCGAGTGGAATGCCCAACACTGCTGCCGCGCCAAATCCGATTGCAACGCGTCGCAGAGAGTCGCCGACATACGCCCACAGCAGTCCCTTGCGGATCAACTCAGCCAAGCCTTTTTCCACCGCCAACGGCGATGGAAACACTTTCGTCTTGCTCCAAACCACCGAGTAATGCCACAGCAGTAACAGGAGTGCTGACGCCAGTACCGGCCACACATATCGCTCCCACTTTTTCGGCTGCGCCAGTGAGTTCATATCTGGTGCGCCAGGCCTAGCTGCTCCAAAATCGCGTTGCGTAATTCGAGATAGCGCGGCGAGCTAATGTCGCGCGGATGCGAAATGTCGATGTCCATGATTTGCTGAACCCGGGCGGGACGGTCACTGAGCACGACTACGCGGTCCGCTAACTGCACCGCTTCGTCGATATCGTGTGTGACAAAGACAATGGTGTTGCGCTCCGCCTGCCAGATGCGCAGCAGTTCGCCGCGCATGATGAGCCGCGTGATGGAATCGAGCGCCCCAAACGGCTCATCGAGAAGCAGCATGTCGGGGTTCACGGCGAGCGCTCGGGCGACTTCCAGCCGCTGTTTCATGCCTCCGGAAAGCTCCGCCGGATAGGCTTTCTCGAAGCCTCCGAGGCCCACCATCTTAATGTAGTGGGCTACCCGGCGCGTGCGTTCTGCCCGAGAGAGCTTGAACAGACCGAACTCAATGTTGCCCTCCACGGTAAGCCAGGGAAAAACACCTCGCTCCTGGAAGACAAAGATGCGGCGAGGGTCGGGGCCGCTGACCACCTCGCCATCGATTCGAATTTCACCGCTGGTGGGCGAAAGAAATCCGGCAATCGCGCTTAGCAGGGTTGATTTCCCGCAGCCCGACGGCCCGACGATGCAAAGAAACTCCCCCTTCGCCACCTCCAGGCTGACATCGTTGAGCACCGCGGTGGTGTTGCCATCACGTGTGAAAGCAACATGAATATGCTGAGCCGACAGCTTTGTTTCGATGGAGTTCCTGACCGTTCCCACCAGCGCCACTAATCCTCCGAGTAATCCCACCGCAGCGATTTCGCTCGTTCGAGCGATCGCATTCCCAAATCCAGCAGCAGCCCGATGATCCCAATAATCACCATGCCCGCAACCACCAGGTCATAGCGATTGCCTGCGTTGCGCGCATCGACGATCAGAAATCCCAGGCCTGAGTTCACTGCGATCATTTCTGCGGCCACGACCACTATCCATGCCACACCCAGCGTGATGCGCAGTCCGGTGATCAATTGCGGAAGCACCGCCGGATACAGAACGCGATAGACCAACTCAGCATGGTTCAGGCCGAAATTGCGCCCCGCGTTCACATAAACCGCTGGAATTCTCTGCACCGCATGGATGGCGGTGACCAGAAGCGGAAACAGGCAGCTCAGAAAAATGAGAAATATGGATGCGAGGTCTCCCACGCCGAACCAAAGAATCGCCATCGGAATCCAGGCCAGTGGGGATATGGGACGGAAGATCTGAATCAGGGGATTAAACGCCATCTCCGCGCGGCGGTACCAGCCGATCATGAGGCCCAGCGGAATGGCCAGCACCGCGGCCAACACGAAGCCCCAGGTCACGCGAAATAGCGACGCGGCGACGTACTTCAGCAACAGCCCGTGGCGCACCAGGTCGGCGACACCGCCAGCGGTCTCCCACGGACCCGGTAAAAGATGCGTAGGGTTCCGGTCAGCAGCAACTTGCCAAAGCACCAACAGAAGCGCAACGAAAGCCGTCGGACGCAGCCAGCGGGGCAGGCGATCCGGCATGAAGCACACCTTATCGCGGAGCAGCGATCGAAACAATAGTATGAATCGATTAGTTTGGCCCGGGCTAATGGACATCCAGTATCCACGCGCGCTTTTCCGGTATCATTGATTTTGCGATTTCCCATGGCCCGAATCTCCATGCGAACCCTGTGCTGCCTGCTGCTGGGAGCGATCTGCGCCAGCGCGGCTACGGACCGCGAGGTTGCGGAATGGGCAATTCGATTGGGCGGTCGCGTCACGTTGAGCGGCACGCGCACTCCCATCCACGATTTATCGCAGTTGCCTGCGGGCGATTTCCAGGTCACGGGACTGGATTTGGTGGGTACGCTCGTCGACCCTAAGGATCTGACGAAAGTCGGCTCACTTTCTGGCCTGCGCGAACTCTATCTTCCCGGGCCGATGTGGACGCCTTTTTCTGATAGTCCGCTCGAGGCCAACGAGGCGCTGAAATCGCTGGCCGGCCTGAAGAATCTGGAACGGCTCTCTTTTAGTCTCCATTTCCTGCCCACGTACAACGTCAATGATAAAGGCGTGGCCCTGCTGGCCGCGCTGACCCAACTTCGGGAGCTGCGGTTGCCTCAATCGCGTGTGGTGAAACCGGATCTGACACCGTTCGTACATCTTGAATCGCTCGATCTCAGCGATTCCTCGTTTGCGGATGAGGGGATGAAAACGCTCGATGGATTGAAGGATCTCAAGCGGCTCTATCTGCGTAACGATGCCGTTTCCGATGAGGGACTCAAACACGTAAGCGGTTTGACTCGTCTGGAGGAGCTCGACTTATACGGCGTGAAGGTGACAGACAGCGGGTTGGAATCGTTGCGAAAACTAACCGCTATGCGAAAGCTCAATCTGCTGGGGGCGGAGATTACCGACGCCGGCCTGGACGCGCTCGCCGCCATGCCCCATCTCCGTGAGTTGAACCTTTACCGGAGCCACATCACAAATGCAGGATTGGCGAAGCTTGCGGCCTTCAAAGAGCTGGTCGCGCTTGACGTGCGCTACAGCCGCGCAACGGAGACCGGTGTGGAAGGGCTTCGAGCGGCGATCCCGCATTGCGAGGTGGAGTTCGCCGGAGGCTCGGGCGCCGCGCTCAGCCGTGATGCAACCGCGAAACCGGCCAGCCCTGGCGACAAGGACATCGCCGCGTGGGTGCGGACGTTGGGCGGTAAGGCTGAATTGGAAGGCGGCAAACTACGCGCGGTTTCGCTCGCTTCCTCGAAGGTCACCGATTCCCAGCTTGCATATTTGAGTGGCCTATCGCATCTGGAAGAATTGGATCTGTCGGCCACCGAGATCGGCGATTTGGGGCTCCAATCGCTGAAATCACTGAGTGGACTCAAAGAACTGGTGCTCAACAACACCACCGTCTCCGACATTGGACTAGTGAATCTGGCCGGCATGCAAAAGCTGGAGACTCTTAAACTCGAGTGTACGCTTGTCCAGGGCCCCGGATTGAAGCATCTGGACGGCTTAGACGCGCTCACCGCTCTCGATCTCAATAGTTCCCCGGTGACGGACGAGGGCCTCGCACCAATCGGAGAGATGGCTACACTCAAGCGGCTGTTGTTGAGTTATACCGACATCACCGATCGCGGCGTCGCGCGCCTGTCGAAGCTTACGCATCTCGAAGTGTTGGAACTCAATGGCACCGATGCCGGTGACGAAGCCCTGCACTCGATTGCGGCTATGCAGGAGTTGCGTGAATTATCGCTCAATAGCTGCCGCTGTACGAATAAGGGCCTCGAAAGCCTGCGCGGCCTCACGAATCTACGGAAGCTGGAGTTAGTTCGCACAGCCGCCAACGATGAGGATGCCGCTGCCGTGGCGAACCTGAAAGACCTGACCGTACTGAACCTGGACTATACAAGCGTGAGCGACAAAGCGATCGAATCACTCAAATCGCTGCCGCGACTGCAGGAACTGCACCTGAACATGGCCAAGGTGACGGACGCCGGTGTTGAGAGTCTCAAATCCATGTCAGGACTCAAAGTGCTGAACCTTTATCACACGCTGGTAACGGAGAAAGGCCTGGCGCAACTCAAAGCCGCTCTTCCCTCGTGCGGGATTGTCTTCGACCGGGATTCAGCCCTGCCGGCACGCAGGGGCAGAGGCTGACATGCGCTTGGCACTTATTGCCTTGTTCGGCGGCGCGTTGTTCGGAGCCACTGGCCCTTCCGATTGGATTTCCGAAGCAGGTGGCGCGGTGTCTCTTGACTCGGCAGGCCGAATCGTCGCGGTCGATCTGCGGGCAAGCTGGGTCACGGACTCCGATATGGCTTCCCTGGCAGCGCTGCCGCATCTGACACGTCTCGATCTTTCGCTCACCCGCATCAGCGATCACGGCTTGCAGCAGTTGAAAACGGCACCGGCGATCACCGACCTGAATCTATGCTATGCCGAGCTCATCACGGATGCCGGGCTTTCCGCGGTCAAGGGGTGGAAGCACTTGACACGTCTAAACTTGCGCGGAACGAAAGTTACCGATAATACCCTCCAGCACCTCTCGGCCGTGACTTCGCTTGAGTCGCTGGATATCGGCTCCGCTCAAATCACCGACGTCGGACTCGATCTGATCACCTCTTTGCCAAATCTCAAGGAGTTGACCATCGGCGGAAATAAACTGACCGACAACGGCCTGCAACCGTTGCGCCAGCTTCCGGGCCTAACGTATCTCGACCTGACTGGTTCTCAGCGAACGGACTCGGGGCTTTGGTCAGTCAGTTTGAGTGAGAATGGTCTCGATGCCATCAACACACTCAAGAATATACGGTGGTTGCGACTCAATGGCACGCTCGTTTCCGCGCGCGGGTTGGAACGACTGAAAGATCTCGCCAAGCTCGAGCGGCTGGATCTCGAAGGCTGCAAGCGCATAGGGGATGACGCGGCGCCCGTGCTGGCGTCATTCCGGTCGATGAACCTAGTGGATCTCACTGGAACGGCGTTTACCGAAAAAGGCCTCGCCGCACTCCGCAAAGCTAAGCCCGATTGCAAGATTTTGACGGGGCACTCAGGCGGAAACGAGTCAAAAGCGGAAGAGCCGGAGCACTGACCTAAGCCAGCACCTCTGTCAGTTTCCGGTTGAACGTCGGAAATGTCCCGATGCCAGCATGCATCACTTCGTCTGCCAGGGTGACATAGAGATCGCCCACCGTGCCCGTGCTTTCTGAGTGCATGCCCGTGGCGAGCCGGCCGGCATGCCCGGCAACCAGCAATCCCAGCCCGTTGTTTTTGTGCGGATTCGCCTCCGCATGCTCGTGCACATAAACGAGGCAGCAGTGGTCCAGCAGGTTGCCGTCGCCTTCCGGCGTGGATTTCAACCGGCCCAACAAATACGCGAACTCTTCCACATGCCAGCGGCAGATGTCGCGCATGATGCGCTGGCCTTCCACGCCATCCGCCCCCGGCGCCCTGCCATCGGCGTGCGTGTAATCGTGATGCCGCGCCGCGGTGAAACCCAGCCACGGGAAGCGGCAAATGCTCTGGCATTTGGTCAGCATGTAGGAGGCTACGCGCGTCTGCCGCGTGATCAGCGCGTTCGCAAGCAATTCGCTTTGCAATTTTGCGATGCGCGGCCAGTCCTTCATGTCTTCATATTCCGGCGGATCGATCCGGCGGTATTCGGGAGGCAGGCTGGTGATGGCGCGCTCCACGTCGCGAACCGACGAGAGATGCTCTTCCACACGCGCCTGATCGTCCTTCGGCAGCTCCTTCTTCAGCGACGCCGCGTCTTCTAGAACAACATCCAGAATGCTGCGCTTGCGGTTGATCCAGCCTTCTTCCCGGCGGCCGAAAAGGCGATCGAAAAGCCGGTCGGGAAGCATCTCGGGAGGAAGCGCGCGATCAAATCCCGACCAGCTCATGTTGCGCTGGATGCTTTCGCCGAAGGATTCCTGCGCCACACCTAGCTGCAAAGAGCGGAACCGCGATTCGCCGCCAATCTTACCGGCAATCGCCTGATCGATCGACGCGCCACCGGCGCCGCGCCCGGTGAACCGCGTGCACGTCATCAGACCGCTCATGGAATTGTGATGGCCGTTGCCCGGTCCGGGAAGTCCGGCGGCGAAATTGTCCAGGCCGCTGATGACGTGAATATCGTTACGAAACGGAGCGAGCGGCGCAAGGCACGGTGTGAGGCTGTAGTCGGTGCCGGTTTCGGCAGGAATCCAATAGCGCTCCGGAATACCATTGCCGTTGAACCACAACACAAAACGGCTCTCGATGGGCGCTTCCGCAACCCTGCCCGCCGCAGCCGGCTCCGCTGCGTAAGCCGTTCCCGCTGAATTGAACATCGCAACCAGCGGAGGCAAGCCCACCCACGCGCCACCCGACAGGGTAAGCCCGCGCAGAAGCCGGCGGCGCGAGATCCTACTGCGTTTTGTAATTACTTGCGACATGGACTTGTCCTTGTTCGCCCGAAGCCTCGCGATTACGAACTAAGGAAATTATAAGTTCTTTGAAACGAAAGTGCGAGTCCCGAAAGTCTTCGAAAACACGCGAAATCAAAGCATGGTCGGCCGGGGTCTCCACTCGCCCTGCCGCATAACGGAAATATTGCTTGACCATGCACTCCTGACATTGCGGCGTTTTCGCCAAAAGCAGGCCGAGTTCGCGCGGAGAAGAAAAATTCGAATTCGGGATGCCGGCCACGAACCCCTTTGTATCCATGGTCAATTCGACTTTTTTCGGAGGCTGCCTCTTGCCACCGTCCCCGTGATAGCCCCTGGAGAACAACAGCTCGTATTTGTCGCGGCGGGCGCCTACGGCATCGAATTTCTCGAGGCCAAACCCAATAGGATCAATGAGATTGTGGCAGGTGGCACAAAACTGATTGGCCACATGTTCGCTCATGCGGTCGCGGTTGGTCTGCGGATGCGCTTCGGTGGATGGCGCGAGATTCGTATTGACGCCGGCCGGCGGCGGCGGCACATGCTGACACAGGAACTGTTCGCGGACGAATAACCCCCGGCCCGTCAATGAGGTATCGTCGGGCTTCGCCGATAACGCCAGAAACAGGGCTTGGCCGAGCAAACCAGCGCGTTCCGAATCAGGCGGGAAAGAAACACGCGTAAACTCTTCTGCCGGCGCCGGGACGCCATAGATTCCGGCTAAGTCTGCGTTCACAAAGCCGTAATCGGCGGTAAAGGCGTCCATGAAATTGCGATCAGTCCAGACCAGATCGGCGATGAACTGGCGCGCCTCTTCGGTCATGGCAATGGCCGTTTCGCGGCTGAACTTGGCATAACGACGGCGGTCGCGGCTGCTGGTGAGGATGCGATCGAAACGCAGCCACTCGGAAACGAACTCATCGAGGGCCTGGTGCGCGCGCGGATCGTCCAACATGCGGCGGGCGGCTTTCTCCACGCCTGAGGGCGTTGCGAGCTCGCCTTGCGCGGCGGCGGCCATCAAATCCGCGTCGGGCGCGGTGTCCCAGAGTGTGTACGATAATCGGCTCGCCGTGGCGTAGAGCTTCCACTTCGGGTTCGGTGTTTCGTCCAGCCGGAACAGGAAGTTCGGCGATTGCAGCATCGCCTCGACAACGAGCTGCGCACCCTTGAGGAAATCGGTTTCGCGCGTGAACAATTTGGCGTAGCGGCGGACTTCATCGGGATCGAGCGGACGGCGAAACGCTTTCAAGCCAAAGCTGCGAACAAACTTATCACGGCACGCGGCCGATGCTTTGCACGGAACGAGCCCATGGGTATCGCCATTGCGAAACGCGTTGCGCGCCAGTTTCTCCGCGGCGGTGCTATACGCCTCGGCTAAGAGCGGCGATAGGTTCTGCGCATCGTATTGATCCTTGAAGCCGTTGACGAAATCCTCGGGCGGAAACTGGCTGGCAGGGGCAGTCTGGTCGCCGAGCAGATCACGCACCGTATTGTTGTACTGGCTGTGCGTCAGGCGGCGCAGGACGGCCCTGGGCGCTTCGGCTCCGGCAGTCGTATCGTTCTCGCTGTAGTTGAGCGCTTTGGCGAGTTCGTCGTCCGATAGGGACGCCAGCTGCTGGATCCAAGCCTTGAGAACGTCTTCTTCCGGACTTCCGGGCTTGATGCGCTCGCCTCCCGTATGGGGAATGCGCATGGTGGGCTTCTTCAGAAGCAGCGATTCTTCCGGATGATTGCGATCGACAAGTTTGACCAGCGATTTGCCGAAAGCATCCACCCTCGCCGTCGAAGCTTCAGCATCAGGAAAATGCAGGCGTGTGGCGGACGCCACGCCGTTGGCGTTGTGGCAAGCAGGGCAACCGGCGCTCTGGAAGACCGGATATACCCGGTCAGTGAATGATATTTTCTGGGGAAACGCCGCCGGCGCCAGGCACAACAGTCCGATCAGGACACGCACTTCGATAGTGTACCGCAGCGATGTATGATACGCAGATCGAGACCATCCGGTCACCAGCCCATGAAAAAATTTCGACCTTTATCTCCACGTAGTTGGCTCGCGAGGCTCGCCGTTTTGGCAGTGTGTTGTGCCGTACCAGTCGGTGCGGCAAACGAAGCCGAACTGAAAGACGAAGCAGGAAAGACGATTGTCCGTTATGTGATCGAGGTCCCGGAAGGAATCGCGCCGGCCGGCACGCCAGATCCGGCCAAGCAGGTGGGCTTGATTCTGTGCTCTCAGGAGCATGACAACCCGACCGGGAACGACATCTTTCCCGTGAGGCAGTCGTTATGGCGGCAGGGAATCATTGGGGACTACATTCTGCTGGCGGCGGCGCCGCAGGGCCGGAAATTCGGACCGCAGGACCACGAGCCGCTGGAGAAGCTGATTGCGTGGGCGAAGAAGACCTACCCGATCAATCCGCGGCGTGTGTACATGTACGGCAAGGGCGAAGGGGCGAAGATTTCGGCCGAGTTCATGATGATGCATCCGAATATCGTGACGGCTGCCATCATGTACAGTTGGGGCGCATGGTTGATGCCGTCGGAGTTAGAGGAGCCGATGGATTTTGTAAACAGTGCTCCCGAGATTTATATGAACCTGGGGCGCAGGGATCTGGACCATCACCTCTCGTGCGTTCGTGACGCCTACACGCGGCTGAAGGCCAAGGGCTATCACGTCATCTACCGGGAGTTCGATGAACTGGGCGACCGCAGCTACCATCCGCCGAGCAATGACAATGCGCTCGCGTGGGGGACCCGGCTGCGGAACAAGAACATCCCGCCATCGCCGGCCGAGGCCGCGCTGCTCAAAGCGTTTCAGCACAAGCCACCGGCTCCGGTTGACGGATACTATCCGACGCTGGCGCTGGTCGGCGGCGCCCACGCAGGCGTCGTGGTGCAGAAGCTATTGGATTCCACCGATGCCGATGTCCGAGCCGCCGCCGCAGAAACTTGCAGGCACGCGATCTTTGATGAGGCCACGACCGCCGCGCTGGCGAAGAAGCTCGGCGATTCATCGATTAAGGTCCGGCAAGCGGCGGTTCGCGCGCTCGCGATGTATGCCGATTGGCGGTATGAAACCGCGCAGCAGGCGCTGATCCGGCTTGCGACGGATCTGAACGCGAACGCACTGGATCGTTTGAACGCGACCGACGCGATCGGATACGCCGTACGGCTGCAAGTGAAAGGCGTCCGGCAGGACCCGGCCATGTTCCAGGTGCTCATTTCGCTGCTTCAGGATAAGGAGGAGCCGGTGCGCGCCACAGCGGCAGGCGTGCTGGCTCCGGCGTATGAACCGATCCGAAACGGCGAGGAACGAACGAAGGCTCCGGCGGGTGGGTGGGAGAAATGGCTCGCGGACGTCACTGGCGAGGAACAGGGTGAGTTGAGAAATTACGCGCTCTGCAAAGACGCCGCTGGCAAAGCCACGGCGGACCCGGTGGGTCTTTTCTGCACGGGGGGCCACGAGATGTATACCCATCCCGCTTCCGCTTTCCACTGCATGTTGCAGGCGGCCGAACAGGGTTACGTGCTGGCGGAAGCGGCGGTGGCAATGATGTATGCCGATGGCAAAGGAGTGCAACAGAACTATGCCGAGGCCGGCAAGTGGTGGATCAAGGCGGCGGAAGGCGGAGACCTGATCGCGGCGCGGCACGCGTGGAATCTGTATCGCAACGGCGAGGGTGTGGCCAGAGACCGAGACATCGCCAATCGCTGGGCGCGGGCTATTGGTGAGCCGGTGCAGCCTGCACGCTGAGTCCACAGACTTAACCGCCCCTATGAGAGAGTTAATCGATGGTTGGCTACTACACCTCTTCCTTGCGCTCTCGCTGGTCGGGAGCCGAGGCGAGGCGCAGAATCAGCCGGTGGCCACGAGCCCATCGCGGATACTCATTGGCACGTTGGTCAAGGACTTTAAAGATAGTTCGCTGGTTGCGATTTCCTCAGACTTTTACAAAGTATCCGCGGACGACCTTCGGGCTTACGGGTGACCAGCCGCCCCGCTGCGTAACGTGGTACGCCATTCCCTCGGCCACCACGCGCGCCATTCTGGCCATAGAATGAGGAAGTCAAGGAATGAGCGGATGCTCTCGGAAAACGGGCGGTCCGTACCTGGGTTTCAGGAAGGAAATAGGGACAGCCTGTCCCTTCGTTTGCTCTAAAAAAACGCCCAATACGCTACTCCAAGAATGATCGCACAACCAACGAGGATTAAGAGCTGCTTGATTGTACCTCGTGGAGGAACGAAGTACGATGCCACGGCGCCTATGACCAAACAGACACAGTAGGTCAGTTTTGGATGTGACACAAACACCCGCTCCAAGACAATTGAGGGCGCAAGAGCAACGAGCACCTTGACCACCACTGTCGAAGTTTCTACGGGAGCTTCATCGCGAACGCGCATAGATTCTCCAAATGATTACGCGTTTGTTTTAGAGTTCGCCCGGCCACGCGTGTAGACCGTGCTGTTCATAGCACGTGTACAATACTACGTTAAAGACATTGCCGCGTTGGAATTGATGCCCAATAGATCGGCTATCCCACCAACCAGAGTCCCTTTAGCAACCGATAGCCAACTTCCACCTATAGCCAGCCCTGCAAGTGCTCCGCAGACCGTATCAATAAGGTTTTGAGCGGTCGGTATGACACTGGGCAGCGTGGCCGCGACCGCCCGTTTTCCATCTACTCCCTTAACGCAGAATCAGACACCTCCTGAACATCATCCACTTGGCGCTTTCGCGGACGCGCGCCAAAACTCCATGTCGAGCACACCATGCGAGTCCCGGCCGGCGCAATGCGCACCGACACTCGATGAGCCAGACTCATCCGCCCACACTACCTTGCCACGCGCGCACCGGGTTGCGCTCCACGTAGCCGCCGCGTGCGCCAAAGAGAGATACGAAAGGCTGATTAAGAGCGCCGGGCCGGCCATGGTCGGCGAAACCAAGCTGGCAATGGAAGACCTCGTCGGCGATATAGAATCGGCCATGAGGGCTGACTGCACATTCTAGGGTACAATGTACTAAGTACGGTACACCGTATGGCGGACGATCCTCAGCCGAAGAAAATTCCGCTGATCTTCTTCCGCACGATAACCGGCAGCGAGCCGGTACGGGAATGGCTGAAGGAGCTGCCGGAAGAGGAAAGGCAGACGATAGGCAAGGATCTGTTGCGAGCGCAATGGCGTTGGCCGGTAGGAATGCCGCTGTGCCGCGCAATGGGAAGCGGTCTTTGGGAGATTCGGACTGACCTGCCGACGAAGCGCACGGCGCGCGTGCTGCTTTGCGTTCACCGTGAGCACCTGGTCGCGCTGCACGGGTTCATCAAGAAGACCCGCGCAACGCCAGATGAGGATTTGGCCCTGGCGCGGAAGCGCAAGAAGGAGTTGACGCAATGAGCAAGAAACACATGGGATCGAGCGTCGATGACTTTCTCAAAGAGGAAGGCATTTTCGAGGAGGCGCAAGCGCAGGCGGTCAAGGAAGTCGTAGCGTGGCAACTCGCCGAGGCCATGAAGAAGAAAAAAATCTCGAAGAACAAGATGGCCACGCTGCTGAAGACCAGCCGCACTCAGGTTGACCGTCTGCTCAGCGCAAAAGACGACATAACACTATCGAGTCTGCAGCGAGCGGCCGCGATGGTAGGCCGCCGCGTCACGATTGAGCTCGTGTAGGGGCGCTCGAGAACCCCGTCTGGTCGTGATGATGCGTCAAGCGGTGTGCGTCGAGCACACCATGCGCGTCCCGGCCGGCGCAATGCGCACCGGGTTGCGCTCCACGTAACGCAGCGCAGTCCACAGACGCCGGCCATCCAGCGGGCACCAGAAGTACCGGCCCTGCCGCACGTGCCCATATGCAGCCTGGTTACAACTCAGCGGTAGAGTTCCGTTCCCAACAGTTTCGGATCGTACGGCACGAACTGGCCGTGTTCGCGATAGAGCTCGTGATATTTGGCTAGCTTCGCCTGGTCGATCTCGACGCCGATGCCGGGCTTATCGGGAACGCCCCAGTCGGGACCGTTGGTGATCGGAATGGTGTCGACGACGATGTCGTCGGTCATCATATGAGCCGTCTGCTGGTTGCCTTCCACAACGTTAGGGAGCGTCAGCAGGATGTGGTGGCAGGCTTGCGCGGTGATGCCCAACTCGCCGTGCGTGTGGCGGCAAATGTCCAGGCCCTGGTAGTGCGCGAACCAGGAGAGCCGTTGGAACTGCGCGAGTGAACCGGTGAAGTAGGGGCTGAAACAGTAGACATCGGCCGTGCGGGCTTCCATTTGCCGCATGGCATCTTCGGGGGTCCAAAGGCCCTCATTGGCCGACACCGCCATTTTGCAATGCTGCCGGACCTCCTGCATGTTGACCAGCGGGTCTTGCACCACGGGCTGCTCGATGAAATCGATCTGAAACTCGTCGAGACGCGCGAGGTTCCGTAGAGCCTGATTGACGTTCCATGCGCCGTTGGCATCGAGCCGGATCTTGCCTTTCGGCCCGATGGTCTGGCGGAGAGCGCGCACCATTTCGAGCTCGGCTTCGATATCGAGGCCGACCTTCAGATAGAAAACCTGAAAACCCTTACTGACGCCATCCCGCGCCTGCTCGGCGACATGCTCGGGCGCGCCCTGCGAGCAATAGTAGAAATAGTTGGCTCGCTCGCGAACCTTGCCGCCGAAAAGCTGGTAGAGCGGGAGACCGGCAGCCTTTCCGCAGATATCCCAAAGCGCCATGTCGATGCCGGGATACGTGAAGCAGGCGGTATGCTGACGCCAGGACCAGATGCCGCGATGCCAGAGTTCCTGGCGAATGCGCTCGCTGTGCCAGGGATCGCGGCCGATCACGAAGGGCGTCATGGCGTCGAGAGCGCCCAGCACGGATTTGACATCCGCACCGCTGCAACTTTCGCCCCAGCCGACGAGGCCGGTATCGGTGGTGGCTTTGACGATCACGTCCGTTACGCCATCGCGATTCACGAGCGAGCTCACTTCGCGATGCGTGTAGGGCACGCTGACAGGGATAAATTCCAGTGTTGCAATCTTCATCTTGTTGGATAGGGGGGAATGGGCGACTTACGCGAGGATCTCTTTGACCACGCGCGCTTCAAAGACAGACGTTAGTTTTTCTTTCAAGCCGTTCTGATCGAACACCAGGCGCTGATAATCCATCCCGAGCAGGTGCAGAATGGTGGCGTGCCAGTCGGTGACGCTGACCTTGTTGTCCACGGCCTCATAGCCGAGATCGTCGGTGGTGCCATAAGTCAGGCCGGCCTTCATGCCGCCGCCTGCCATCCAAAGTGAGAAGCCGCGTGGATTGTGATCGCGGCCCGACTCGCGCGGGTTGCCGCCTAATTGCGCGATGGGCATGCGGCCGAATTCCCCGCCCCAGATCACCAGCGTGTCTTTCAAAAGACCGCGGCGATCGAGATCCTCTAGGAGCGCAGCGACGGGCTGATCCGTGCGCGCGCTGGCGGCGCGCATGCCGTCTTCGAGATTTGTGTGGTTATCCCAGATCTGGCTGTTGATATAAAGCTGCACGAAGCGAACGCCGCGCTCGACCAGGCGCCGGGCCATCAGGCAGCGGCGGCCATAGGAATCGGTCGGCTCTTCGCCCACGCCGTACAGAGCACGGGTAGCGTCGTCTTCCTTCGAAATATCGAGCGCATCGCTGGCTGAGAGCTGCAAACGCGCCGCGAGCTCATAACTCGAGATGCGGGCATCGAGCTCCATTTGATCCGGGTGATTGCGCTTGTGAATGTCGTCCAGCTTGGTAAGAAGATCGTGACTGAGTTTCGCGATTTCGGTGGGCTGATCGTATTCCGGCCGCAGATTGAGGATGGGCGAGCCCGTGGAACGGATGCGCGTGCCCTGATACACCGGCGGCAAAAAGCCTGCCTGCCAGTTCTGCGTCCCATTGACCGGAAGGCCGAGAGGATCGTCCAAGACGACGTAGGCAGGAAGATTCTGGTTCTCGCTTCCTAATCCGAAAACCACCCACGATCCCATGGACGGGCGTCCGGGAAGGATACGGCCGGTGTGAATCGCGAACAGCGCCGGCTCGTGATTGGGATGCACGGTGTACATCGAACGGATCACGCAAATCTTGTCCGCCTGCTCGGCAAGCTTCGGCATCAGTTCCGAGATCCACATGCCGGACTTGCCGTACTGCGCGAACTTGAACGGGCTGCGCATCAGGCCGCCCACTTGCTCGGGGGTGGTGAGGTCGGCCGCGACTTTGTCGAAATAAGGTTCGCCGTTGTGCTTGTCGAGAACGGGTTTGGGATCGAACAGATCCATCTGGCTTGGCCCGCCGTTCATGAAGAGATGGATGACGGCCTTGGCCTTGGGGGCGAAGTGCGGCGGGCGCGGCTTGAGGTCGTACATGCGGCGGTGACCTTCGGGCAGGCCGCTCGAGGAATCGAGCGTGGCGCTGAACAGATCGCGGGTCAACATAGTCGCGAGAGCGGCGCCGCCGATGCCATCCGAGAATCTTTCGAAAAACCCGCGCCGCGATAGCTGCCTTTGCAATCCGAAGTGATCCTGACAAGCCATATGGTGACCTCTAGTCGATATAGGCGAACGCCGCCGAATTTATGATGGTGTGGCAGAACGCCGTAAGAGCCTGGTGTTCAGCATCGCCTTTCGCATCTTTCGCAGCGGCCTGTTTCAGTTTCAATAAGTCGTCCGTCGCGACCCGCATTTCCTCCGGGCTCGGCGCGCGCGACAGAGCGATCCAATACGCGTGCTCGATCTCGCGGCGCGAATCCGAACCTGCTTCCTTTTCGAGGCGGTTCGCAAAATCGCCGGCCAGGCCGTAGATCGTCGCGTTATTCAGCAGGTGGAGCGCCTGCGGAGCCACGTTAGACTTCGTACGCGTAAGACACGCCGGGCTCAACTGCGGGAAGTCGAAATTATCCAGCATGGTCGGAATTTTCGAGCGGCGCTGATTCACGTAGATGCCGCGCCGCCAGCCAGTGGGCAGTTCGATGGGAGTGACCAGGCCGTCTTCGCGAACCAGCACGGGATCGGCCGGTCCAAACATGCGAGTATCAAGGCGGCCGGCCACCTGCAAGATGGTGTCGTTCAGAACCTCGGCGTCCATGCGCCGGAGCGGCATGCGCGAGATGAGTTGGTTGTCCGGGTCGGCTTGCTCGAGAGCCGGTGTCACGGCGGAGCTTTGCCGGTAGGCGGCGGAAGTCATCATCAGGCGCTGCATCGCCTTGACACTCCAGTTCTCGTTGACGAATTTGACAGCCAGCCAATCGAGCAAAGGCTGATTGGTGGGCGCAGCGCCGGTATGGCCGAAATTGCCGAGAGTGCTAACGATACCTTCGCCAAAGTGGCGCGCCCAAATGCGGTTGACCATCACGCGCGAGGTCAGCGGATGATTCGGCTGGACGAGCCAGTTCGCCAGCGCGAGCCGCCGCCCGGTTTTGTGCGCGCCGGGCCACGGTTCCCGGACCTCGTACGGCTTCAGACCCGTGACGAGCACCGACGGCACGCCCGGCTGCACCAACGGCCCGAAGTTCGACGGGCTGCCGCGCCGCAATAGATAGGTTGGCGAGGGCTCGCCGCGGTCCCACAGGGCTTGGATTTTCGGCTCGGCAATTTTCTTCGCCTGGAGCAGCAGGGTTTCGCTCTGGTACTTCGCTTCCTCTTTGGCGAAGGCGGGGTCGGCGGCCTTCATGTCGTCCGAGGAAACTTTTAAAGTGCTGCCGAACTTTTCGGCCAGATACTTCTGAACTTCTGTACGCTCTTCCGGCTTCGCCGCGGCAACGGCACGCAGATCGTCCTGCAACGATTTGGGCAGCTTGCTCAGCCGCTCATCGAGAACTTTCTTTTTCAGCGGACCGATTTTCTGATCCCACGCGGACTTCATCAGCCCAAGTTGCCGGTCGATCTCGGCGTTGAAATCTTCGCGGTTGCGGGCGTCTTCCGCCAGCTCATACGGCGTCTTGCCCGGCTCCACGTACGGCAGCATGCGGCCCTGCGTCTGCGTGGTGATGACGGTGGTTTTGGGAATGTAGAGGGGTTGCAGCCAGTCGTGCTCGTCGTAGGCGCCTTTCAATACGGCGTCGAGACGGTAATAGTCGCGCTGCGGAATGGGATCGTACTTGTGGCTGTGGCAGTGGGCACACTTCATGGTGAGGCCCAGAACGGTCGAGCTGAACACATCGATCTCGTCGGCAACCACATCCAAGCGGTCATCGGAGAAATTCACCTCGCGCTCGCTGGTCGAATCCGGCGCCATGCGCAGGAAACCTGTGGCGATGAGGTTGTCCATCATCTGTTTGGTAACGGCAGGCGCATGCTCATAGTCGGCCAGCTCGTCGCCGGCGATTTGTTCCTTGAGGAAGCGATCGTACGGCTTGTCCGCATTGAAGGACTGGATCACGTAATCGCGGTAGCGCCACGCATAAGGCCGCGGATGATCGGCGGAGAGCTTTCCGCCTTCGGAATCGGCGTAACCGGCGGCATCGAGCCAGTAGCGTGCCCAACGCTCGCCATAATGCGGAGAGGCGAGCAGGCGGTCTACCAGCTTTTCGTAAGCGTCAGGGCTTTTGTCCGCCATGTACGCCTGAATTTCGGCAGGCTCAGGAGGCAGGCCGATCAGATCGAAGTAGACGCGCCGCATTAAAGTCAGCTTGTCGGCTTCGGGGGAGAAGGACAGGCCTTTCGCTTCAAGCTGACTCAGCAGAAAAGCGTCAATGGGATTGCGCACGCGATCGGCGTGCTTTACCGATGGGGGATCCGTCGCCTTCGGCGGCTGGAACGACCAGAAGCCGCGATCCTTGTCAGAGACTAGCGGATCGGCTTCTGTTGCGGCCAGGTCGGGAGGCTCGGCCACCACCGGCGCGCCCAGTTCGATCCATCGCGCGATTTTTGCCGCTTCGGCGTCCGCCACGGGCTTGACGCCCACCACGATCAGGCGCTTTTTCGGCGGCATGTCGCCGGAACGGATCATTTTCAAAAGCAGGCTCTCGTCGGGCTTGCCCAAAACCATCGCGGGCCCGGACTTTCCGCCCTTCAGCATGGATTCGCGGGTGCGCAGATCGAGGCCGCCCTCCTGCATGCGCGCGCCATGGCAAGCCACGCAGCGCAGCAGCATGATGGGGATGACATCGTCTTGCGTGACTTTGGCAAGCTCTGCCTCGGCATGAGGCGCCGTGGCTGACCCGGCGCCGCTCTCGATCCATTCGCGGATGGTTGCCAGCTCGGCATCAGAGAGATGCACCTTGCCGCCGGGCGGCATCAAGCCTTCCTTGACCATGTGATAGAGGCGGCTGTCGTCCGGCTTGCCCGGCACGATCACGGGGCCCGATTCACTTCCTTCGAGAGCAGTTTTATAGGTGCTGAGGTTCAACTGCTTCATCTTCAGGCTGGACCCATGGCATCCGAGGCACGTGCTCCTGGTGAGAATGGGGACGATGTCGGATTCAAATGTCGGTGGCTTGGATGGAGGACTTTTGACTGGCTGGCTTTGCGCGCCAAGAAGGAGGAAACCGAGGGCCGAGGCGGCAAGGGCGCCGACACCGCGCCGAACACGAAACCACTGCCTGGCCTCCGCGTTCAGAAACACCGTTGCTCCATGAATGTGGACTCTTGCCGTGGTGAATGACCCGTGGCGCCCATTCCACGCGGCAGCGCATTAAAACTAATGCGTCTTTGAGTATATCAGCCTTAACGGCGGGCCAGCGCCCGAGATTTTAAAGTTCTCCTGAAGCGCTGCGAGCCATTTGGAGCCGAGGGGCCGCTGTCAAGCTTCCGAAGATGGACGGCTGGGAGGCATCACGGCGCATCCGCGCGAATCCCGAAACCGCGCGCATCCCTATCATTGCACTGACGGCCCACGCGCTCACCGAAGACGTGAGCAAGGCCGTCGATTCCGGCATCGACGCTTACGAGACCAAGCCTGTGGTTTACACGAGGCTGATGAGGAAGATCGCCGCTCTGGTGAAAGACTGACGGTCCGTCTTACAGAATCAGCTTGAGAAGCGGAATCCGGCGAAGTAGGGCAGCGAGGCCGAAGGTGATCACGATGGCGGCCGCGCTCACGACCGCAAATTTCGCTATTGGCGGAGCGTCGAAGCCGTGTAGGGCAAGCGATGCCGCGATCACTACCGGCGGATGCACCACGTAAACCGCGAATGCATTATCCGAGAGGAATCCCGCCAAGCCTTTCTGCGTGTTGAAATGGTCCCGAAAGAGAACAATCAACCCCAGACACACACCCACACAAAAAAACGACTCCCATCCTGACAACAAGGCGCTCTGCCAATGGAGGCCGCCATCGAACGCTTTCGTTTGCCAGTGCATTTGCGTTGCGATGACCAGGATGGCAAACCACACGATGGCTCCGCCACCGAGCGAAATACCGAGCCAGCGCATCCCGAAGCGACTCGGCATCCGCTCGAGCCACGTGTGCCGGTAGGCGTGTAGCCCGGCGATGAAAAGGAAAACATATTGGGAGAAGAAGCAGAGCTGCATATTCCAGACAGCGTTGCCGATCGGCTGAACCACACGTACCAGGAACGTTGAACTGGCGATCGCCACAATCAGCAGAAGAATGTTTCGGTTGGAGGGCAGCCAGTCTTCCCTGCTCCCGGCGCGGCCGGTCATCACACGTACACCCGCGTAAACCAGACAGAAAACTAATAGTGCCACGCAAAACCACAGCGGACCCGTGCCGCCTTGGCGGGCCATCGGGCCGATGACATAGTGTCCCCAGAAAACTGGAAAGGACTCGCCCGGCCGTTTGGTGTGCAGCAGATAGTAAATGGTCGCTGGCCCGATGATGAACATGTAGAGTAACGACGGGATTCCCAGCCGCCAGGCGCGGTCACGCAGGAATCGAAGGGCGCCTTTGCGGTCGAACGCCGGCGGCACGAAATACCCGGCAATAAAGAAAAGGAATCCCATGAAGAAGGCCTGCAGCCATACTTCATATGTGGCGAAGAAGAGCTGTGAACCCAGGCTGAGCTGAGCTTTCTCGTTGTAATACCACCGGCCCATGTTGCTGTAGGTCACGGCAGCGTGCACCGTAATGACGAATAGGATCATGACCCAGCGCAGGTTGTCGATGAACACGATCCGTGCGGGGGCCGTTGTTTGAGGAGGCGAAATGGCAGAGGCGTGGGCCATGACACCAGAAACAAGACTATCACATCCGAAAGAAAGCCGCGGTCACATACGGCCTTGTCCTTGCGACCATGCACAGTGTGCCGGCGCCGAGAAAGGATGCTATCGAGAGCGCCAGGCCGCATTGAAACGATATGGGTGCGTAATCCATTTCGACCTTGCTCACTCCCGCCGGCACGACAATCCCCCGCAGGCCACCGTCCACCTTCCATATGGGCGTTGTTTTGGCATTGACACTCGCATGCCAGCCCGGATAGAAGAGCTCACTCACCACGAGAAGCGCCCGGCTGTGAGCCGAGACGACCAGTTCCACGTGATTATTGTTGACGCGGTGAACGCTGACTTGTTCTAATTCGCCTGCGGGCAATGCGGGCCCTAACGCGATCGACGCGTTGACGAGTGCAACCTGGCGAAGATTCAAGGAAGAGTCATCCAGGCGTTGAAACGTCTTGTTCGCATCTGGTTCAACCAAAGCTTCGTGCACTAGCCATGCACGCGGATAGCCGGCTGGGTTGGCGTAAACCTTCCATTGGGCGTCATGAAACACATCGCCTGGATCCGGGCTGGAAGCCGGCTTCACCACGTATCGAACATTGAGTAGATCCGGATGGCTGCGAATGCGCGCGTAATCTGTCCCCATCGTCACTCCCGAACCCGTGGTCGTCTCGATGCCGTACTCGTCCCCGATATTGGGAGCGAGATCCGTCTTGCACTCAACGCGGAACACGCCGGGTTGCGCACGAAGAAAATCCGCGAGACCTCGTGACCTCTGCAGGTCCGCCAATCGGTCCGCCCCCTTCGCGCTGGCCTGTATTCGGTTCGTGGCGCTCCAATCGAACGCAGCCAGGTCGAAAAGGATCAACGACAGGACAAGAACCTTGCTCCACCGGCTGTGTGGAGCGCGCACGATATAGCGAAACAGCGCGAACGAGAGAATCACCAGCAGCAAGGAAAACGCGATCCAGGCGTTCATGTCGCCGTGGCCAATCACTAAAGGATAAAGCAGGGTGAACGCGCAGCCGGCCGCGCACCAGCGAAAGGCACGCTCGAAAGGTTGCCACCAACCTTCGGGCGCGCCGGCCAGCAACGCTTCCATGCCGTAGGCAGCCAACACGGCAAGTCCGAAATCGGCGAGATACATGAACCGATCGGCTTCTCGCGCCATGGACAGGAACGGCACCACGGCGTAGAACAGGCCGTGGATCAGCGAGAAGTTACCCAGCGAGTAAAGGAACGCCACGAGCGACAGGCCGCTCATATACCGGACCCACGGCGTGCACCAGAACCGGGCGACTCCGATGACCAAGAGGAAAATGGGAAACACACCCAGGTAAGGGTTCACATATTCGCCTGAGCTGGCATTTCCGGGAAACCCCGCCAGCACCAACCCGGCAATACTCTGCGGCCAGAGCTGGTCGCCCAGGTAGGCGTAGGGAATTCTTTCCGCGGCGGGCACCATCGCGGAACCGGCGAAGCGCATGGCTCGACGGCTGTATTCCACCGAGGGGAACAATTGTACGGCTCCTCCGCCGGCCGCAAAAGAGAGACAGACCACCACGGCCAGAATCGCACGCCTCCACAACTTCCCTCGCTCAGCATCCGATTCCGCACGCGCCTGTGCTGCGACGAAGATCGTGAGGCTCACGACCACGAGCGCCTGCATCATGACGACATGGAGACCGCCGGCAAGAATGGACATCGCCAGTGCAAGTCCACTGAGCGCCGACCAAGCCACCACTCGCAATGTCGAATCTGCCTTAAATGCCCGGACTAGCAAGATTACAATCAACGGTAACCAGATGGCACTTCCGAGTAAGTGCGGCCATTCGCCAAGCCTGACGTTGAAGCCCCCCAGCGAAAAGCACAAACCCGCAACTAATCCTGGAAACGGCCCCAGATTGAGTTCTCGAATAAGTGCATACATCAGCCACGCGCAGACAATGTGTGATGCCACATAGAAATAGTGATAGCACTGCGGAGAGAACATTCCATTTCGAAAAGGGGTAAGTAACAATACGAGATACGGCGGATAAAACGCGCCCGTTTGCATCTCACCGGCAAATGGGCGTCCGCAAGACGTAAATGGGTCCCAAATGGGAACGACTCCTTGCCGCCACGAAGTGATCCAATAGTTGAACCACGCGTACGCCTGATTGGTGCCTTCGTAACCGAGCAACAAAGAGAATTGCCGGACCAGTACGATTTTCCAATAGAATGCGATTACGACGACAGGGACCAGAAGGACAGAACCAACTCGTCGTGGTTTCATGGGTTCTTCGCGTCCGTGGTCCTATCTACTAAGACCTGGCAGGCGAACCTTCAACTACACCCTTGAGTTTTTGTTGGGAAGATGTTTGCGGGGGTTTCTATTGCAGCCGTCAATGTCCTTTTTTTGCAGCTCGTGCTTTCTGAGCCTTTTGTGCAAGCGCTTGGCGCATGGCTCGGACATAATCATCCAAGCCTTTCGCCGCTTCGACGCAATCAGAACACCCGAGCAGGTGTTGCTCTACGGTAGCGGACTCATTCTCGTCTAGCCTGTTCAATAGGTATTTCTCCAGGATCTCCTGAGAAGGATGCTGTTCCAACGGGCTCATTCTGGATGTGGAGTCTGAGTTTCGCATATGGTCCTTCGCCCCATCGTTTCGTCAGGGGCCGATTCCGTAACGCGATTTTCATCCAATCGAGGCGCTTTTACTAGATGGCTTTTGGTTAACACGACGTAACTCGCTGATTGGGAGAGCAATGACTATAATGAGCCATGTTCAAAACGGGTCAGTTAACGTCCGGCGGTTAGTATTCCGGCAGAGCGGACTCGCGGCTCGTAACCACGCGGAGCGGTGTGCGTGGATGCTGCAGGAATTGGCTTGAAACACCACTAAATCCAGACGATAATAGAGGCGCTTCGACTCTCATGGCACGTGGAGAGGAAGCCGAATCGTTGTCAGACGATACTGGCTTTGGCGAATTGGTTGACCGGATCAGGATCGGCGACCAAGACGCAAATGACAACCTTCGGTTGATGGTGACGGTGGGAGTCGAGTTCCTGCTGCGTCATAAACTGGCCAAAGCGGATGTTTCCGCCGAGGTCGCAGCGGTGATTCAGACAACCATCGAGGCCGTCCAAGCACTGAGGCCTTCGCAACCACTAAACCTGCCGGCGCTCATCGTAAGCAACATCCACTCTCACTGTCCGCCATCGCCGGCCGTGGTCACGATCAGGCGCCCGGATTCGGCCGCTATGGTGGCGGCACAATCCGTTCTAGTCGAAATGACACCGTTGGAGCGTCGCATCTTGAACGAATACTACGCGGTGGGCGCAGCGCAGGACACAATTCAGCGTCGCCTGCACGTCGGTCCGCAAATCATCAAAAGGACTTTGGCCAAAGCGCGCGCTGCATTCTTCCGCAGGTCCGCCGGATCCTAACGGATGCCCGAGCGCGCGAAACGGTGGCTAGTTAGGTTTGCCGCGGCGCGCTGCGCTAGCACTAGACTTCCGGGTGCCGGTTGCTTGCCGCATCGTTTCTAGATATCTCTGCAGCCTTTCGGCCTTCTCGACGCACGCGTGGCAAATCAACAGATGCTCTTCAATCCCCGGCAGCTCTTTGTCATCCATCGCCCCACGCAGATATCTCTCCAGACTGTCATCGTCCGGATGCTCCCACAATGAATCCATCGTCAACCACCATTCGGCACTCTTGTGGAGTGCAGCTTCTGTCTCCGAGGCGCGCAGGGAGGGCACAATTGTTGACCAGACTGTATACCAAGATCGTGCGAAATTCCAGTTCGATAACACGATGTATTTCAGCGCGATACGGCTGTCAAACTCAGGAAGTTCAGTCAAATCGAAACTCGACCCAAAAAAAAGACTGAACAAGATCACCGGGGAAGGAATGTCATAACAGATGGGTTTCAATCCCTTTCCAAGGGTTCCCGGAGTTCGCGAGTTGGATTCCGCGATATTCTGAAAGGGCTGACGTTCAAGGATATGGCATGTCCTCCGGTTTAACCGACGTGGCCGCGACGCGGACGCTTGCAGCAAGCTCCGTGACCGATCCTGGGAACCGCCGGGATCGGCTGGAGGAAGAGGTGGTCGCCCTCTTTGATGAGTTCAGAGACCCGTTGCTGCGCTACTTGTCTGGCTCCGGCGCCGCTTTTCCCGACTGCGAGGATGTTATCCAGGAGACATTCTTTGCGCTGTTTCAGCATCTGCGCGGCGGCAAATCTCGCGACAATCTTCGCGGCTGGTTGTTCCGGGTCGCCCACAACTTGGCGGCGAAGCGGTACCACCGGCGGCGGCGGGATTTGGAACTGACCGCAGGATGGACGGAAGATTCGGCTGTAGATCCGGCGCCGAGTCCCGAGGGTCAGGCGGTATTCAGCCAGACGAGGCAGCGATTGCTGGCTGTTGTAAAGGCTCTGCCGGAACTGGATCGCCGGTGTCTTTTCTTGCGGGCCGAGGGTCTACGTTATCGGGAGATCGCGGGGGTTCTCAATATGTCACTTGGCGCGGTATCTCTGTCACTAGCCCGAACTCTCGGGCGCATCGCCCGGCGCACCCAGCAGGGTGACTTATGAAGCGCGAGGATCCACATCTATCCGACCAAGCCTTGCTCTCGGATATTGACGGAGAGGTTTCCGCCAACGAGGAGAAGCAGATTCGGGCGCATCTCAAGGCCTGTTGGAAATGCCGGGTACGGCGCGATGAACTGGAAAACGCGATCTCCGATTTCGTTCACTTCCATCACGGTCAGTTCGAGACAAAACTACCCTCCGCCGAGGGTCCAAGAGCCCTGCTGAAGGCTCACCTAGCCCAGTTAGCGATCACCCAACCCCGCCAACCCGCGCCGTGGGCCAATCTGTCCCACCAGCTCCGCTGGGCGCTGGCGATCACGGCGTGTTGTGTTCTGGTTCTCGGATTGCTCCTCCCACAGGGCGTGAGACACCGCGGCACACGTTCGTTGGGAGCCATTGTTTCGATTCCCGATTCCAGGCTTACTCCGGGTGCGGCGCTGCTGATGGACCAGAGGGAAGTGTGCACGGCGCCGAATATCAAGAATAAGGTGGTTCCGGCCGCGCTCCAGCGCAAGGTGCTGGAGGAATACGGAATCTCAGGTGCGGAACCGCGCGCCTATGAAATCGATTATCTGATCACGCCGGGGCTTGGCGGAGCGGATGACATTCACAACCTGTGGCCCCAGTCTTACTCGGCCACGGCCTGGAACGCGGACGTCAAAGATGCACTAGAGGACCGTCTTCGCGAGATGGTCTGCAACGGCAATCTGACTTTGACGCAGGCGCAACAGGAGATCGCCGGAAACTGGATTGCTGCGTACAAGAAATACTTCCATACGGACCGGCCGGTGCCGGAAGCTCGTTAGAAACCTCACAAAAAAAAAAACTGAACAGGACACGCC
>Ga0335069_10001126_pt1 | contig 43008 bp, 62 predicted proteins | sample Lox_Sample_11_FD_206714 | JGI IMG/M metagenome (GOLD analysis project Ga0335069, IMG submission 206714) | Soil microbial communities from Loxahatchee National Wildlife Refuge, Florida, United States - Lox_Sample_1.1 | ecosystem: Environmental > Terrestrial > Soil > Wetlands | place: USA...
GTGCTGCGCCAGCTCCAAGAGGAAACCGCGAAGTGACCCTTCACCATTGCCCGATTTGCAAGGCGCAGGCGACCCATCGCATTACCGGGTCGCCTTATTTCGAGTGCCCCGACTGCCTCGCATGGTTTCAGTCGCCAATGCCGCCGAAGGTGTACCACGGGCCGGAGGAACCCGACACGCACGGCATGAGTGACGCCGACAAAGAAATAAACCGCGTACTCGCCGCCAACCTGTTCAAGCACGCGATGCAGTCAAAGCGCGGCATCGTGCTCGACGTGGGCGCGAAGCTCCCGGTGCTCGCCTCGGCCTTCGTCAACAATCACGGATGCACTGCCATAGCGCTAGATGCCGAGCTTTCGACCGCGCGCGATATCGTCGACGGCGTTTCGATGGTGCGCGCCGACTTCGAGCACATGGACACGCGCGCATTCCCGAAATTCGACCTCATAACGATGGTGCACGTGTTCGAGCATATGCAGCAACCGCTCGAAGCACTGCGCAAGCTGCATCGGCTCATGGCGCCCAATGGCCGGGTGTTCATGCGACTCCCCGACCACTTCGTGACCGGGTGGGAGCGCGACCTAACGCCGCATCACTATGCGATCCACCCTTTCTACCATTGCCTGCCGTCGATCATGGAAGCGCTTGCGCAAGTGCGCGACCTGTTCGTAATCGAACACACGAGCGCGATGCCGGGGGCGGGCCAGCGTGACATTGTGCTTCGCCCGATCACGAAGGCTCCGCGCATCGCCTGCGCGATGATCGTGAAAAACGAGGAACGCGATTTACCGCGCTGCCTCAAGAGCATGGAGGAATTCGTCGACCACATCGCCATCGCCGACACGGGGAGCACCGACCGCACATTGATCGTCGCTCACACGACGATCAACCGGCCCGTGGTCAGCGAAACGTATTTGGGCGCCAGCGAGCGCAACGCGGCCGGCGATTGGCAACTGTGGGATTTCTCGAAGGCGCGCAATCGCGCGCTCGAAATGGCCGAGGCGAGTGGGTGCGATTGGGTCATGTGGGCGGATGCCGACGACGAATTTATGACGCCGGCCGCCTTCCGCCGCGCGCCTTACCTCGACTGTTACGACGCCTTCAAATTCTGGATAGACGACAACGGGTCGCGTTGGTATCACGTGCGAATGTTCCGCGCGACGAAGCGTGTGCGCTTTAGCGGCATGTGCCACGAGTACCCGGTGATCGATAATTGCCGGGTGTGCAACGTCGACGAGTCGCGCATCGTGCATCATGGGGCGCCCGTCGCGGGCGCCGAAGCCGGCAATGCGCGAAATCTGCGGATGCTCTTGCGGCAGTGGGACGCCGAGGAATACAACGACATTCGTGCCCGTACGGCGTTCTATCTCGGCAACACGCACCGCGACGGCGGCCGGCACGAGGAAGCCGCAAATTGGTATCGCAAGCGCGTCGAGATGGGCGACGCCGGCTTTCAAGACGAGCGGCTTTTTTCGTTTATCGGCCTGTCGCGCGAGCTGCGTGCGCTCAACCGCCACGACGAGGCCGACGAGGCTTGCAATCAAGCGCTCGAAATCGTCCCGCATTGGGCCGAGTTCAAGATGGAGATCGCGAACGGGTATTACACGCGCAAGCGCTACGCCGAGGCGATTGCCGTGGCTTCCGCCATCGACACGACGGCGCCCATTCCGCCGACCGACCTTTGGCGCGAGGTATCGCAATACCGCGACCAACCGCCCCGGCTCGTGTCGTGGTGCTACGAGCACGAGGGCGAAATCGAAAAGGCGATCCTATGGGCCGGCATCGCGGCGGCGCGGCTCGACGGCATTGACGCCGAGTGGCAGATGCGAACGCGGCGCCTGATCGCGCAATGGGACGCGCAGCGCAAGCGACTGCCCGCGCCGGCCATCATCAAGGGGTTGCGCCCGCTGATCGCGCTGCACCGACCCGGCGCCATCGGCGACATACTGATGACACTGAATCTCGTGCCGGCGCTCAAGCAAGCGAATCCCGACGCCGAGATTCACTACTACTGCCAAGGCGGCCTCGCGGCCCCCGAGCAACTAGGAAGCATCATCCTTCAAGCCGGGTGTGCGATGGCGTGCCCTGCCGAGTCATTGCCCGGGATGCGCAAGCGCTACGAGCGCGTCGTCGACCTCGTCGGGTATCCGGTTGCGAGCGAAGGCTACCCCGAGCACCCGATGAGCAAGCACTTACTTCAATACTTCGGCCTCGAAATGGGCATCGCGTGCGGCAGTGGCGGCGACATGCCGGCGCTCACCGCGCCGTTGCAACCGCCGCCGCCGGAGCTGGCCGACGCGCCTTACTTCACGATCCAGACGCGAACCGGGTGGAGCAAATATAAGGAATGGCCGGCCGAATGGTGGAACGTGGTGCTCGCGCATCTGCGCAACAAGTACCCGCTACTCGTGCCGGTCCTGATCGCGGCCGAGGATGAGCCGATACTTAGAGGCGTCGACCGCTCGCACGTCGGCAAGTCGCTATCGCACGCGATCCGCGTATTTTCTGGCGCGCGCTTTCATCTCGGGCTAGATTCATTCTGCAATCACCTTTCGCACTTCTATTGGGCGAACGAGCGCGGCGCGCGCATGGTGCGCTCCGTGATCTTGTGGGGGTCGACGCAAGCGAGCGCGGCGGGCTACGACACGAACATCAACATCGTCCGACCGCCGGCCGAGGGGTGCCAACCGTGCTTTAAGGAGACGGCGGCATGGTCGCGCGCGAAGCGCGGCCCGTGCGAGAACCTGACCGCGTTGGGCACCGTCAACTTTCACAAGTGCATGGCCGCGATCCGGCCGGCCGACGTAATAACGGCGGCCGATGAGCTGGCCGCCGTTGCCGTTGCTACGATGCCGACTTAGGTCGAGCCGGTCGCGCCGGTCGCGCCGGTAGGCGTGGGCGGCGGTGTCGGCGTGTTGGCCGCGACCGCCGCAGCGAGCGACGCCGCCTTGGCCGTCACGTCGGCCGCGAGTGCGTCGATTGCCGCCTGATTGGGTTGAAGTGCCGCGATCTGCGCGGCAAGGCCGTTGATGAGTGCGATTGCCGAATCGATGACCGTGTCCTCGGCCGTTACCGCTGCTTGTACGTCTGCCAGTGTTGCCATGATCGTGTCCTGTCCTTTCGTGAGGTTCAACAGCAGTTTTTCGATTCGGTCGAGTTGCGCCGAGTCGAAATGGAAATAAACGTTAATGTCCATGCTTTACGGGTTGAGCGAGCACGTCGCCGCCTGATATGGACCGCCGTCCGTGACCTTTATGTAGACGGGGCCGGCCGCCGCGATGCGAAGTTGGCATGTACCCGCGCCCCATTGCGTTTTCGCCGGGTCGCTCGGGAAGCTCGGGTCGGTGCTCGCCCATACCTGCGGCGATCCACCCGGCGCCCACGTGAACAAACCGGGCGCGGTGCACTGCGCATACTTGACCTCGCCGACCGCGATTGCGAACGGCGCCGACGGCACGCCATTCGGGCTTAGCGTGGCGACCGGGTTGCCGGAAGGCGGCGCGTTGTACTGCTTGCGCCAGTAGTCGACCGCGCCGAGCGCGGCGCCAACCTCGTCGATGTTGGCGACCATCGCCTCGAATGCCGCCTGATTCTGGCCCTGTTCGATGAGCGCGCCGACTTGGATGAGCGGCGCGCAATAGTTGTAGGGGAGTGACGCGGGGAAGTGCACTGTATCGGGTGGCAGCGACATGACGACTCCTATCCGTGGAAAAGCGCGTAACCGATGGCGATGCCGACGACAAGGCCCGCCAGAATCTTGTAAACGTCGGGGTGCGCAGCGAGCCACGAAACCCCGGCCTTCGCATCCGTGGCCGCCGTCTGCGCGACTTGCTGCGCTTCCGTGCCGACCTTAGCAGCGTCCTGTTTCAGTTGCGTTTCGTCCATCATTTGCTCCCGTCGGTTTGTTGGACACACCCGCGAAGCAGCGCATCGGCGCGGATGGCGTAGGCTTCGAGGTTGTCGATATCCGCGCGAGCCGCCGCCGCTAGTTGCGCGGCCGACTGCCCCGGCGCGAACGCCGTACCCGGCACGGCCGGCACTTCATTGGCCGATACGCAAGGCACCAGTACCGGCACCTTGATTGGGGGCGGTGCCGGCGCCGCCGCCGTCGTTACTTCCATCGGCTTGTCCGTGGTCGCGCACGCGCCGAGCGCCAAGCTCGCGCAAAGTGTCAGTAACGCTTTGAAGTTGCGCATCGCATGAAGCTCCCGTCGTCTGTTGCGATTTCGCCGCGAATGCCGCAGCGTCGGACGCCAGCGATGCGGCCCGTGTTTCCGCCGCCACCTTCGCCTTCGCCGCCGCCGCGATCTTCGCGTCACTCGCCTTGCCGAGCGCGGCGACCTGATCGCTGCACGCCTGCCGGTCGGCGATGAGTCGCACCCGCTCGGCCGCGAGGCCGTCGTTAGCCGCCTTCGCCTCATCGGCCGCTTTCTTGGCAGCGTCGATGATGGGGCGGTCGATGGCTTGCTGTCGCGCGATGCCCTTGTCAATCAGCGAATTGCGAACCGTGAGCGCGCCGCCGATGAGTGCCGCGATAATGAGGCCGTACACGATCAACTGGATCACTTGCCGTCCCTTCCCGAGTCGAGCGCCGCCTTTTTCAACTGGTCTGCCGCATCCTTCGCGCGCTTGTATTCATCCTCGTATCGCGTGCACGTCGCCACGTCGAGCGGGTTCAATTTGGGAGCGATGGCGCGCTTCGTAGTGCACTCGAAAACGTGATCTGACAGGAATTGTGCTCGTACATCGGCGAAGCCGTATTGGGTCCAAGCTGCGCGCGCTTCGTCTTTGTGCGCGTGCTCCGTGGCCTCGGCTTTGGTCTGCCAATGATCCTCAATCGTCCACCATCCAGTAACCGCCGCAAAGCACGATCCTACCGCAACCGCAACCGTTGTAAAGGCTATCGGGTGCGTTTTGCGCCAAGCTTGGCGCTCCGGCGGTTTCACGGGTGCCCGTGGTCGTCGTGGTCGGGGTCGGTCTGGCATGGTGCGCCCCTATCTAGCTCGCGCCGGAATGGCTCTTTATCACCGAATCGAAACAGGCCGACGCCGCCGGCCGCCGTACCGAAGGCCGCGCCCGCCCCTGCGATGATGGCGCCCAAGCCGACGAGGTCGAGCGGGTGCCCGGGTTCGAGGAACATCCGCAGCGCGGCGAGCACGAAGGCGCACGGAATCATCCCGAGGATGAGCACGATGACGGCGAACAGGCCCAAGTAGCCCGGGTCGACGGTGCCGTCGCTTCCGGTAACGGTCGATTGAAAGACGTTCACGGGGCGCCCGAGTAGTCGCCGTAAAGGTAAATCGCGCGCTCGCCAGCTCGGCGCTTCGGGATGCCGGGGAGCGTGAGCGGCCCGTACTCGGCAAACTTCTCGGCCGCTACGTCATCCTCGCCGGCATTGAAGGCTTGCATGATCCCGGCGCGGCCGACGCGGTCACCGCCCACGTTGTAGGCGAGGTCGCAAAGCGCGTCGTACTGCTGTTGCGACGGCGCGCGCGTCATGTAGCGCGCGATGATCGCGCCCTCGGCCGCCATATCGGACAAGAGCCATGCGAGCGCCTGTTCGCGCGTGCACGTGTCGCCCGCATAGACGTGATCCGTGTGGCCGAATCCAATCGTCCACGTGTGCCCGTAGTTATCCCAATACGCGACGAGCGAGCAACCCTCGAAACGCGAGCTGAAATTGATGAGGTCCGTCGTCGGTGTCATGCGTGCGCGCCCCCTCCGTTTTTCAGAGTCGCCAGCTCACTTTCCAAACGACTCACGCGCGCCTCGGCGGCATGACGCTTGCGCCGCTCGGTTTCAAGCTCGGAACCTAGCTCATTGACCGCGCGCGCGAGCCTCGAAACCTCCATTCGCAACTGTTCGATGATCGCCGCATAGTTGTCGCCCTGCGTACGCTCGGCGTGATCCTCGCGCGTGTCTTTCCTGATGCGGAGGTAGATTTTCCAGAGGGCGGCGGCGCATAGTAAAAGGGCGGCAATCGCGCCGCCCGCGTCAGAGTATGGGATGGCTTCCATCGCGGTCGGCCCCCCCGCCGGCCCGTTTCGGGTTCGAGATGAAGGCGAAAAGCGCGATTCCTGTAATGGTCGAGATGCCGGCGAGCTGCCCGGGCCGTACGTCTGTCGTCCCTTCCGTGATCGCAATGAGCAACGTGACCCACACGTAAAGCCACACGAGCGCGGTGAGCGCGTAGTACACGACGCCAAACCACGCCGGAGGGCGCTTGCGCACAAGCCTGTAAACGGCGTACGAAGCGACGGCGATGACGATAGCGGCGACGAAGTTTTCGGCGATGTTCTCGGCCGCCGGGTCGGCCGGCAGGAATTCGCGCCCGGGCCACTTCGCAAAGGCATTGTCTTTGATGAGCACGACGCCGAAAAAGATCATCGTCGCTGCGTTCACGGCGAGCTTTGCGAACACGGCGGCGCCGAATTGATAGGGGTTGTCTAGAATGTGCGAGATGGTCGCGCACCAGTAGCAGTAAGCGCGCTCGCGGATGGTCGTGATGTGCATGTTCAGTAGTTCCCGTCCTGCCACATTACCTTGACGTAGCCGCCGGCCCCCATGCCGCCGGTCGCGCCGGTTCCGGCGTTCGAGCCACCGCCGCCACCGCCGCCCGCGCCGTAGCACGTCGAGCCGGCATCGAAGCCTTGCTTGCCCAAGCCCCCGGCATTGCCAGTGCCGCCCGTGCCACCATTGCCGTAGGGACTCGCCGCGCCGCCGCCGCCGCTGCTAGCTGCGGTATTGCCGGCGCCACCCGGAAAGCCCGGTGCAGCGCCCCCGGTTCCGCCGGCAAGCCCGTAACCGCCGCCGCCGCCGCAGGCGCCAGAACAATGCACAGTGCTTTCACGCACCGGAGGGCCGCCTGCAGCTTGTGTTGTCGTCCCCGGCGCGTAAGCGTAGCCGACGCCGCCGCCGTTGCCGCCCCTGCCGGCCGCCGACGCCGTCGTGCCCTTGCCGCCCGCGCCGCCCAAGACTTGAAACGACCCGAAGCTCGTCGTACCGCCGGCCGCGCCGTCATATCCCTGATTTGCTGGACTGCCAGAGGTCGAACCGCTGGCGCCCGTGCCGCCGACGCCGACAACGACCGTTACCGCTGACAACGGCGTAACCGCGACCTCAAGGCCGAAGCAATATTCCCCGGACCCGCCGCCGCCAGCCGCCGAGGCGCCGCCGGCCTTCTGGCCGCCGCCGCCGCCGCCGCCGCCCGCGATCATGTCGACCGTGACCGAGCTTACGCCCGTCCCCGGCGTGAACGTATAGGTTCCCGGCGCGGTGAATTCTTGGGAGCGCGAGGTCGCGGTTTTGCTCATGCCGTCATTCCTCCCAAGAAACTAGGACGTAGCCCGGGGCGCCGTTGCCGCCGCGCGTCTGTGTTCCTGCCGTCGCGCCACCGCCCCCGCCGCCCCCTGCGCCGTAGCAGGAAGCGCCGGCATCCGACCCATTTCCACCCCCGTTTCCGCCCGTGCCGCCGCTGCCCCAAATCGTCGACGCCCCCGCACCGCCGCCGGCTTGGCTTGACCCGTTGGTGCCGCCGGGGGCGCCGTAGAGGAACCCGCCAGCCGCCGCGCCCGTCGCGCCGTTGTTGCCCGTGAGATTGCCGCCGCCGCTTCCTCCGGCGCCCCCATAGTGGACCGTGCTTTCGGGCGAGCCTTGTGACCCTACGGCGCCACTCGCGCCGCCCGTGCCGCCCCTTGGGCCGCCGCCGGTCCCGCCGCTCGGGTTCGCGCTACCCGCCGCGCCGCCGAGCAAGTTGAAGGCGCCGAAGCTCGTGGTGCCGCCGTTGGTGCCGAGCACGCCTGTCGAGCCGACGCCACCCGCGCCGATTACGACGGTAACGCCCGACAACGGAGTGACGGCAACGCCGAGGTTTTGGACGCTTTCGCCGGCCCCACCACCCCCGCCACCCTTCGCCGCAACGCCGGTCACGCCGCCGCCGCCGGCCCCGCCGCCGACCCCGGTTATCCACACGAACGAAACGCCCGTGCCGGGGGTGAACGTGTAAGTTCCGGCGCCCGTGAATTCCTGCCCTTGCGTGGTCGAGGCGCCGCCGGTCAGGCCGGCCGCTCCCGTGCCGCCGGTTGCTCCGGTGTTCCCCGTCGCCCCCGTCGCCCCCGTCGGCCCTGTGCTGCCGGTGCCGACGCCCGTATTGCCCTGCGCCCCCGTGGCGCCAGTGCTTCCTGTCGCACCAGTGGCCCCTGTGGCCCCTGTGGCGCCCGTGGTGCCCGCACCCGTGGGTCCGGTGCTCCCGGTCGCACCCGTCGTGCCTGTGGCCCCTGTGGCCCCCGTGGCGCCCGTGCTTCCGGCCCCTGTCGCGCCCGTCGCGCCGGCCGCGCCGCCCCACCATCCGCGCCAATCGTTCCAAGCCGTCGGCGCGCTCGCGCCAACCGTAATGTCGTACAACGCGACATTGCCGCTCGCCAGAGGCCCGGGCCACCCCGACGGCGCGCTCGTGGTGACATGGATGGTGCCGCCCGTGTCGACGTACAGGTAATTCGTCGCGCTCGCGGTGAGCGTCACCGTGCCGTTGGCGATGAACGTCGGCGTGCCGCCGGGACGGATCACGCCGCCCAAGTATGCCCACGTCAGACCGACGCTGTTGACCTGATCGCGCCCGAATGCGATACCCGGCGAGGCCGCATCGAATAGGCCGTTCGCCGTGACCTCTTTGCCGCCTTGCGAGGCCGAGATAAGCGGGAGGTTGGTGGGTAGGTTCGCCATGTCAGTGAGTCCTCACTTCGCTACGGGTGGATAAGCTCGGCGCTCATGCCGCTCGCCGCAGCGCTGTTGATCGAAACGTAATACGTAGTCGACGGCAACAGGGTCGGGTAGCTCCCCGGGTTAGGGTTGCCCTGCATCCAAAAGATGATTTCCGGCGCCGTGCCGCCGACGGCGCCGCCAGTAAGCGGCGGCCCGCACGGCGAGGTCGAGATGCTCATAGTGCGCAGCGTCGGCGGCCCGTTGTATTCGCTCGCCGCGATTCGGCCCGAGCCGGCGAACGCCGTGCCGGTCGTGAACGAGATGACCCACGTGTGCGACGAATCGGCCGCCGCGTTGTAGAGGATGGCCGGCGTTGCCCACGTCCAGGAGTCGGTTTGTTCGGGCAGCGTGCACCCGCCAGACGGCGACGGCGGCGGGCTTGTGTTGTATGGCGGGATTGGCGTGGTCGGCGCATTGTCCGACGCGCCGAGGCCCGGGATCACGGCCGGCGTCTGGATGCCTAGCGCGAAGGTGCCGACCTGTCCGACCGTTACGTAGACGTGCTTTTGCGTGGCGCCGAAATCGGCCGTTTGCTGCGCGGCGGTGTAAGTGACGGTCTGCGCGTTGTCGACCGTGATGATGCGCGCGCATTGCGTGTACGTGCTGTCCCAAATCTGTAGGATGAATTCCTCTTTCGCCTCGGACAGAGGAACGTCGCTGTTGTTATTCCACGCGCCGCCGATGCGCGTGCGCCGCTGCCAATTGATCTGCACTGTCCCGTCGAAAGGCGTGATCGGTGCGCCGCCGACGGCGACCGGCGAGTAGCAGCGCGCGCCGTTGCCCGTGTTGGTGAACGACTGCGCGGTAACGTCGCCCAAGCTGTCGCCGTTGGTGACGGCCTTGAACAGCTCGGGCAGATTGATTTCGCTCGCGTCGTCGTTCACATCGGTCACGAAGGTCGCAACGAAACGCTCGCCGACTGTATGCGAGTACATCGCAAACTCGGTGCCGCGCCGTCCGCGAAGCAACCCGGAAAGCGTGTAAACGCCAGCGCTCACGAGAGTCGCAATGCGAAACTGAATCAGCTCGTCGCCGACAAGCGCCATATTGGCGCCGTTGAGCACCGCCGCCATATTGGCCGAGTCGAGTGAACCGACGCCGCCGGAAAGCGCGACGGTGACGCTGTTGCCTTCGTCGAACATATTGCCGCCGTAGAATGGCGCGAGCGCGGTCGTCGTCACGCCCATCACGCTCGGCACGTCAATCGTGGCGATGCTCGTGTAGTTGCCGCCGTTATCCATCGACTTGTAAGCGACGAACCCGGGCCACGAGGTCGACACAGTCGGCGCCCCGGCAATATAGAATCCGTTGGAATAGTCAGAGTCGACCACAATGGGAATGTCGAGCAACAGCATCGTGGTCCCGTTGGTCGGCGGTGGCGTGACGGTCCCGCCGCCGGAACCGGGCGCCGGAACAGGCCCCGAAACCCACACGCCGACGTTAGTGCCAAGCCCCTCGAATTTCACGACGCCGGCAACATCGTCGGCCTTGCGGATGAGGCGCATCGTGTAATTGTTCGCGGTCCAAACGTCCGTCGGCTCGTTGCGCCAGTAAGAACGCGGCAACGTGACGGTGAATGCGTTGCGCTCCATCCAAGCATTGAAAAGACTGATCCACGCAACCGACGCCGCCTTGGCCGTCGTCATCACAATGTTGAGCTGCGCCGTAACGACCGCCTGCGAATCCGTGACCTCGCGCCGCGCGTATTGCGTGCCGGTCTGGTAATCGTTGTTGGCGTCGACGTAGGTGACGGAAACTGTCGCCGGCAAGTCGACCTCTTGCGCGCGCTTGACCTCGACGAGCGGCGGGGGCGTATCGCCGCTTTGCTGCGCGGCGAGGTCGGTCGTCGGTATCGTGAACAGGGGCGACGCGCCGCGCTTCACGAATTTCATCACGCCGGCACTTTCGACGCCGTCGAAGAAAAAGGCCGATTGCAAAGGCGTGATGTTGTCGCGGCACGCGCTTTGCGTGTCGATCATGTACCCGTCGACGATATCGATTAGCGCGCTTGCGTCTACTTGGCCGGAGGTCAGGCCGGCGCCCAAGTTGGGGCCGATATCATTCGGGCCGCCTTCGCTCAAGTCCTCGACGATCTGATAGAGCGGTACGCCGACAACGCCGGGAGCGATGCGACTTAGCAGCGCGATCCCCGTGCCCAAGACAACCCCGCAATAGCCGTCTGTGGAAAGCGTGCATAGTGATCCGGTTTCTGTGCCGTTCGGTGCCGAGCCGTTTTCCCTGAACGGAACGACAATCGAACCCGCCCCCCAATCTGCCAAGTCCTTCGTGCCGGGGTCCAAGTAGCAGATATGCGCTTCCTCGTCGCCGTCGTGCCAAACCCAAAAATATTGCCCGTTGTTTTCTACGCTGACCGAGCTTGCGCCGCCGACCATCGGCCGCTTGCCTTGCGTGGAAGTGAGATTGTCCAGTGATCCGGCCGAGATAGTGCCATCGTCAATGGTGGCGCCGTCAATCAGTTTGTACCAGTGATCCGCCAAGCCGCCAGAGGTCGACTTAGTGAAAATGAACATCGTTTTTTGATCTTGGGTCAAACACACGCCGCCCGGGTAAAGCGAGGTCGGCACGCCGGTCGACGCAATGAAATCGTAAGTGCCGCTTGAGTCCGTAAGGTATGGGAAGCCGGCAAGCGCCATGGACGCGAACGTGCCGCCGATGTTGCGCTCCCACAGATATTTAGTTGCCCCGCTCGAATACTGATAAGCGCAAACGCCGAAGCGAGAAATCAGCCCGTACATTTGCGGAAACAGAAATGGCGCATCGCTCGCGTCGCCGACGGCGTCTAGCGTCGTGGGGTCGTGATAGTTGGCGAGCACCAAAGTGGTTGTGTAGTCGCGTATGCCGGGGCTATACATCGTGGCCGTGATCGGTTGTTGTCCTAGCTCCCAATCTACGATGTAGCGGTTTGTGTCGGCTTGATAGGTGTACCCTTCATTGAAGGTCGGCACGCCGTCGGCGTAGTTGACATTAACGAGGCTCAACAATCGCGCCTGTCCCGTCGTGACTACCTCGGCCGTGAATTGCGGCCAGCGGTTGCCGTACGTAGACAGGTCGAGATTGTCCATCACGAAGTAGCAATAGCCGAGCATCGCGGGCGTGAAATCGACGCCGAGATATCCCTGCATCGTCGGGTCGGCGCTTTGCGTGGTCGTGCCGGTGTAAATCGTGATCGGAAGCGACGGAAGGCCCGGGTTGTCGCCGCTCGTGTCATAGATCAAGGTGCCGTCGGCCCATATCTTTTGCACGCGATCCACGGGGCCGGTGCAAAGCAGGAACGCGCCGCTCGCCGAATAGGTTTTCGTGCTCGGGCCGCCGATGAGGCCGCCTTTGCCGCCCTTGTGCGAGTGCGGCATGAGGTCGGTCGACCATACGCACTGCGACGGCACGCGAAAGCCGGCCCACACGAGCGGAATCATCTTTCCGTATTGCGAAGTCGCTAGGCGCAAGTCCTGCTGCTGCGTCGTCTGGCCGCCCTTGGAAAAGATTGAGCCGACGGCCGAGCCGAGTGCGTAACCGATGGACGCGCCGAGCGGGCCGCCGAGGAACGAGCCTAGAAGTGCACCGCCGACGCCAATGACGAGTGACGCCATTTACAACCCCGGCAGGCGATACGCGCACACGACGCGCGCCGCCCATTTGTCGTCGAGCCGGTGCTCGACCACGCGCCGCGCCATCGCGTACGAATGGATGATGTGAAACTCGGGTTCGGTCGCCGTGACGATGGCGAAGTGCTGCGGCTCTTTGCCGAATCGCATGAGCAACACATCGCCCGGTCGCGCCGAGCGCCATGGCGTCACGGGCGTCAGGAATTCAGCGCAAGCGCGGTAGGTCTGCGCCGGGTCTGGATTGCGACCGTACCCCTTGAAGCGATCCGAGGCCGGCGAAAGCCACGCATCCGACAGGCCGCACTCTGACGCCACGCATCCAATCAGGCCGATGCAGTCGACGGCAACGGCCTTGCTCGCGCCCTGATGGCGCCAGCGCACCCCGAGATAGGTGCGCGCGCACGCGACCACGTCGGCGCCCGTCATCACTGCTTCCCCACCTGCATGAAGCGATCCGTGCCAATCATGTACGGCTCGCCCCGGAATTTGACGACGTTGCTAAACCGGTCGTGGCACGTTTGAAGGCTTTTATCGCACCCAGCAACAATGCTGCCCGTGTCGCCCACCTGCATCGCGTAAGGCATCGGGAGCTGCAATACAACCTGCCCGACCGTATAGCTTTTGACCTCCATCGAAAGCCCGTTATTGTTGCCGCCGGTCCATGTCACGATGCCGAAGTCGAAATAGCCCGTATTCGATCCGAGGCCGACGACATGGCCGCCGCCAGTGTAGGCGGGAAAGCCGCTCGTATCGACCGGAATTTGGAACGTGTGCGCGCCGGAATTCGGATTGTTGAACGTGGTCGTCGTGTTGACCTGAATCATCCCCGTGCACCCGTAAATCGTGATCGGTGCGCCGTTGGGGAGGTCGAGCGCGCTCGCCGTCGTGACGACGCCGGGGTTCGCTCGCGTGATGGCCGAGATGGCAACCGACCCGGTCGGGCCGGGTTGCGTAAGCCCACACGTGAAAGTCTGATTGTCGGCGTTGACCCCGGTGACGGTAAACGTGGCCGTGAACGGCGCGAGGTTGACCGCGCATTGCGAGTCGCCGAGCTTGTTGCGGCACGACGGGCCGGTCAGCTCGCCAATGGTGCGGGAGTACGCCTGCGTTAGGCCGCGCATCTCGGCCTTGAAGGCGTTGCGCCCTACCGTGACCTCGCCGAGCCAACCGACGCGCAGGATGAGCGCGCCCATCGTCGTGTCTTGCCAGTTGAGCGCGAAAATCTTGATTTGCGCGAAATCCCAAACCCCGGCGTAAAGGTCGGCCTCGGTGATGGACGGCGATTGCAGCATCCCGGCAATTTCGAGGTTGTCGACGGATAGGTCGGATGCGCCGGCAATGTCGCTGCGCGTGTACCCGGTCGTCGCCATATAAGTCACGCTACCGGCGCCGTCGCCCAAGTCAAAGACTATGTCTTGATCGTGGTCCGTGAACCCGAGCACGGTGCCGCTCTTGAGCGTGCATTGCCAGCACGTAGCGACCGTCTGGTACGGTTGCGAGAGGAAGGCTTGAAGGGTGGCGCCAATGGGGATCATGGGTTACGCACTTCGATGATCTTCAACTCCTGCCAATCCATGAGCGCGCCGGATTGGTCGTAGCCCATGCGCGGCACGTCCTGCGCGAAACGGCAGGGCACGTGGAATTGCCCCGTCCACGCCGTAGGATCGGCGCCGCCTGTCTTGTGCACGATGCCCGTCGTGTAGTCGAGCGAATACGAGCCGCCGCCGGAAATCACGATGCCGCCGTACCCGGGCGAGAGGGAATTGACCGGCTCCGGTTTCTGAATGATTTGATTGTCGGTCAGCGGCGAATATGAATACTGCTTGTACATTTGAAAGTGCGTCGAGTCGATGGCGATGAAGATGCCGGCACCCTCGTCGGTGTAGTCCATCGGGTCGCGGAATCGGAAGGCATATAGTTGACCCATGCACACGCGCGCCATGTTGCGCACGAGCGTATAGGCGTTGACGCTGTTGGGGTTCGTGCTCGTGAACGCATCGCTCACGTCCCACTCGCCGCGCGCTTGTGACCATGCCGCCGTTCGGTATTCGTTGCCGCCGTAGGTTTCGACGACGGTCGTTTTGTAGCCGCGACCGCCGACCGCCCACGCGCTCACGACGTAGGGGAAAAACGGCGATTCGATAAACCCGCTCATAGAATCCGCCTGTGCGCCCGATAGATGCCGCGAAACGCCGCCGCCGCGACTTGGTCTTGCGTGCGCGTGTCGGCCGGCCCGTTCAACACGAACGTCATCGGCGCATTGATCGAAGGCGCGGCGCCGCCGCCGTACGCGCTTTTATTCATCGACGCCGGAATGACGGCCTCGCCCTTGTGCAGCATGGCTACCATGTCCTGCGGAACGTACGGCGTGCCGCTGGCGAGCATCGGCATCAGCTCCATCGGCGAAAGGTCGAGGCCGCCCCCGCCGCCAAAGAGGTCGCCGAAAAGGCCGCCGCCGCCAGACCCGCCGCCGCCCACGCTGGCGAGCGCCGATGCCGCCTTGTCTGCCGCGATATTGAGATTCGCAAAGGTCGTCTGCATCAAGGTAGCGATATCGGTGACGGCCTTGCTTGCGATGGCCTGTTGCTGGTCGGCGAGCGCGACCGCCTGCGCCGCCGACGCCTGCGCGCCGGCAGGGCCGCCCGTGCCGGTCACGGTGCCGAGTAGCTTTTGAATCAGGCTACCGCCCTCGGTGCCGGGGCCGATGATGGCCTCCATGATTTTCTTGGCCGCCATCTGATTCAACGCCTGTGTGATGGAGTTGATGGCGTCCTTGAAATTCTGTTTCCAGTTGCGGACGTTGTTTTGCATCGACGTGAAAAGCCCAGTCACGGCCGATTGGATTTGATCGTACGCGGCAAGCTCGTCCTTTAGGCGATCCTGCACCGCCTTGTTGGTGAGCGTAGTGAGTTGTTGCTGGTAGCGTTCCTCAAGCGCCATCTTGTCGGCGAGTAGCTTCGCAAGGCCGACCTCGTCAACATCGCGCGCCGCCTTGGCCTCGGCAATCTCGCGCTCAATCTCGGCCATTTCGGCCGCGTGCTCCTGTTCGAGGTATTGCGCCTCAAGCTCGTAGCGCTGTTGCGACGACATGCGTTTAAGCGCTACCTCCTGATCGGCCGCGATGCGGTACATTGCAATTTCGTTCTTGTATGCCGCCTGCATCTGTTGCCGCTCAATGTCGGCGATGCGTTGGCGTTGCTCGCTTTGCCGTTGAAATTCCTCCGTGATCTTGGCGTACGCGGCGATGGCTTCCTTACTGCCTTCGCCGAAGCGCTGCGCGATAAGCGCCGCCTCTTGCTGCGCAATCTTTATGCGCTCGTCGCTGTTGTACTTCCACGATGCCTTTTGCGCTTCGAGTCCGGTAATGGTCGCTTGGAACGCCTCGGTTTGAACCTTGCGCTCGGCATCGTAATAGTGATTCTCGGCCTCTTGGCGTTCCTTCGCCGACAGGGTCGTCATTGAGAGGATTTCCTCCCAATAGTCGCGCGTCTGTTGCTCGCTCCAGACCTCGAACGAGCCTTGTTGCAGCATCCGCTTGTTGTAGGCGTCTTGCTCGGCTTTCAGCTCGTTTTCCATCCAGCCGGTATCTTCGGCGGCGCCTGCCTTGGGCTTGCCGTGCCATGACTTCTTCCCGCCCTTGGGGATCGTCGGCGCGCGCTCGGGTGGCGGCCCGGGCACGTTGTTCCAAAGCGTGTTAACGCGGAAGTTGTAGTCGGTCCATATGTCAAGCATTCGCTTGGCCGAATCCTTGACGATATCAACGAGCGCGTCGTAAGCCGCCTGCACGCGCCCGAATGAACCCCGGAACGTGATGAGGTCGAAGGTTTCCTTCAGCAACTTGCCGAAGCCGACGAATACGCCGGCCGCCGCGCCGATGACGTTGCCGATTTCGCGGAGAATCATCCTCAAGGCGTCGAACGACGAGATGACGGCCTTGATAGCGTTGACCAAAACCGGCGTGTACTCCGTGGCGAACGAGGCCCACCATTTCGCCAAAACCTCAAGGTGCGGAATCACGAGCATCCCAATCGTGTCCGATACCTTATCCATTGTGATTTTGAAGGCGTTGACCTCAATGCGGTAACGCCTGATCTTGTCCTGTTGGGCGTCGCCCATTTCAATACCCAATTCCTCCACGAGCTGCTCCGCGCGCGTGTTGGTCGCGTTCAGTAGCTCCATGTCGGCGATGTACGATTTTGCACTCCGGCCGGCCAACTCAAGCGAGGCCATTTCCTGATCTATGCCGGGTTTGAATTGCAAAATCGCTTTGTACGTGTTTTGCATCACGTCTTGCATTGGTAGCAGGTTGCCTTGCGCGTCTTTCACCGCGACCCCGAGCCGGTCGAACGCTTCGCCGCCGTCGGTCATAAGCTTGCGGCCGAGATTGATTGCGGTGCGCGAAAATTCGTCGGCGCTCACGCCGGCCAATTGCAGATTCGTGCGCAGCAACACGGCTTGCTCGGACGTGATGCCGAAGGAAATCGTGAGCTGCCGTACTGCATTTTCAGCTTCGAGCGCGGAGCTAACGATTTCGCCGAATATCGCGCCGCCGCTGATCGAGCCGATTACCGCAGCAACGGCGGTGCGCAATACCTCGAACCGGCCTTTCAAATCCTCAATGACCTCGCCGACGTGGCCTTTCAGCTCGCCGAATCCCTCGGCAATCTTGTCGGTGCCCTCTTTGATTTCGTTGCTCGTCTCGTTGCTGTTCTCGACGAGCTGCTTGAGTGACTGCGCGATTGAGTCGAGCGAAGCCTTGGAAACTGATGCGGCCTCCTCCATGCCGCTATCAAGGTCGGCATAATCAGCGCCTAGTTTTACTTTTACGTCGTCGGCCATGTGCTACCCCTCAAGCGGGATAATCGGCGCGTTGCTCCACACGAGCTTGCGCGTGTCGGTGTGCGTGTGCAGCATCTTGTTGTCGAGCTTCGCGGCCGGGTCGCGCGATGCGCGCGGTGTCGACGTGCCCGGGTTCATCTTCGCGCCTACAAAGGCGGCAACCGACACATGAACGGGCGGATGCTTGCCCCAATGATCCTGTAGCGCGACGAGGCGCGGGAGCGTGAGGAATTCATCGATGTATTCCCACGTCCACCCGGTAGCAGCGATGACGAACGCATAGACTGCATCCCAATCTATGACGTCGTCGATTGCGCTTCGCGCGCTGCCAGCTCCCCCGGCGTGATGCGCTCCATGCCGGATTGTTGGGTGATGGCCTTCGACGCCTCGGCGATGTTGAGCTGGTCGAGCAACGCGATTAGTTGCTCGCGCTCCATCTCGGGATAGTTGCGGCGCAGTGACGCTAGGATCATGTCGATCCCGATTTCCATCGTCGCGTCGCGGTCGTCGCCCGCTTCCTTGTGCCGCTTGTCGAATTCGCGCACGGCGCCGAGGCCGAGCGGGGCGAGCACGAGATTGTTGCCGGCGAAGTTGACAACCACGCCCGGGATGTGGCCCGGGCGCGGTTGATACTTGCCGTCGTTGCCGTTGAGGCCGCTCACGGTTAGACGCTCATGCTGTATTGCTGAATCACGCCGTTGGAGTCGGCGAAGCACTGGATTTCAAAATCGGGAATGACGAAATCGTCGTTCTTGAAATCCATCGTGAGCTTCGTTGCGACGCACGCCGGAAACTTCCTCCAAAGCGTTTGCGTGCGGCGCGTGATGCCGAATTGACACGCGAACACGGGCACCTGCCCCATGGCGATATTATTGACCGTGACGAGCTTCGCTTTCGGCGGGTTGGTCGAGTTGGTGTACTGGTACGAGATGAATACCGTGTTGCCCACGTCGAGGTCGCTGAACGTGTACGTTGACCCGGCGAGCGAGTATTGCCCGCTCGTCGGCGACGAGGCGACCCGAATGTACGGGACGCCGTTGCCGTCCTGCACGCCGAGGTCGGCAACGTACGAGCTGGTCCCGCCGGTCGGCGCCGTCGGCGTGATGTGGATGCTCGTGGCGCCGACGCCGGTCGGGATGACCGTGCCGACGAGGTCTTGGTAAAGCGCTTCGTACCCGCTGGCGAGCGTCTGGCCGTAGTAGATGGCATTGAACAAGTCGGCCGAAAACTGCGCCTGCTTGCACTTGATCATCACCTTCCCTTTGCCGCGCCCGATATCGACGGGGTATTGCAGCGCGCCATACAATTCCTTGACCTCGGCCGAGTCGTCGATGGTCACGTCCTGCACGATGCCGAATTGAACCGGCGAGGCGACCGAAACCGCCGAGCCGTCCGCGTTGAAAGTGGGGGTCGCAAACAGTGCGCCCGCACCAAAAAAGTCGACTGCCATAGCTTTATCCTCGTTTCGGGGCCGGACGTGCCGGCGGTTGGGAGTGGGTTATCACATACGCATAGCCGCCGCCGGCCACACGTTCCTTTGAAATCGTCACGGCGATTTCGCCGTAGTGCATGGCGACGCGCTGCAACGCCGCATAAATCTGCGCGCCAATCTCGCCGTTGATCGGTATGCGCGGGGCAAGCACTTCGTTGTCGTCTCTCATGGCAGCATGATTTGCAGCGGCACGACCATCACCGAGCCGTTTTCGCCCGTGGCGAGCTGGCCCTCCACGATCACGACCTCGCCATTGATTTGCACGTGATCCACGAGGCCGCCGAGCGTTTGCACGTTGCTCGGGTTGTTCGGGTACTCGAAAAGCAAGTCGAGTGCGTCCATGCAATTGTTGAGCAATGTCGCCGGCAGGAGTTGGGACTGTGCAGGCGTCCATGCGTAGGCCACGAGCGAGGCGTCCATCGTGCGCTTCGCGTCGAGGCCGTGCACCTTCACGTGCCGTTCGCCGTGCTGGCATAGGAACAGCGCAGGCATTTGGTCGCGCGTGAGGTTCGCCAAGTCGATGAGATAGCGCCCGGTCGTCACGAATTGCGAGGCGATCCATTGATTTCCGAGGATCAAATCCCACAAGGCGGCATAGACCCGTTCGCGCGAGTTGGGGTTCGGGAGTGCCATTTACGCGCGCACCATAACGACGAGCACGGGCAGCGGCGGCAGACCGAGTGCGTGCCGGATATGGCGCACCAGTAGCTTCGGCATGATCCCGCGCTCGGTCCATTTCGCTTTGCTCACTTGAGCACCATTTGCGCGCCCTCGCCGGCCGCCACACGTAGCCGCTCGACGATGAAGGATTGCATCTCGCCGAGCGTGCTGCGCAGGTAGCTGCGCTCTGGCATCTTCATGTGCCGAATGAAACCGTTGACGTAGGCGTAGCCCGTGACCTCGCCCCTCACCCGCTTCATGAACTGGCCGGTGTACGATCCGGCGCGCGTATCCCCGGGCAGTGGCTTGTAGCTCACCTTGTACGTGTGGCGCACGTAGGGGCGAACCGTCACGAGGCCGTCGAATCCGTACTCGTGCACGGCGGCATACTTGACGGCGGTGCCGACCGTGTACGTGGCGCCCTCGTCGCTCGTCTCGAATTTCGACACGCTTTGCGGGCCGCCTTGCGAGATAGACGAACGCAATAGGCCCGTGACCACGTTGAGCACTTGGCCCGAAAGCTTGTCGCTTTTCACGCGGCGCTCAAGCTCGAAGCCGAGCTTTTGCACTTCGGTATTGATGCGCTGACGAATGACGGTGCCGCCGCCAGCGAGGCGTGCGATCAATTCCTCACGGCCGACTATTGCCCCGGTAATCATGGCCCGACGGGCGTGACCCGCTTGTACTGTTGAATCGCGCTCAATGCGCGCACGGGAATCGCCGTATTCGTGAACGTCGTTTGTTGCTGTTCGATTCCCGTGGAAATCTTGCCGATGCGGTCGACGTACTTGAACCAATCGCCAATCGTGTCGATGGTCGCCTGTTCCACGTCGAAGGGCACCATCGCGTAGGAGATGAGCACGCCCTTCCCGGCGTCGGCCGCCGCGAAGGTATAGACGCTGCCGCTCACGGCGTACTGGCCGGCGCTTGGAGTGCCGACGACCGCCGTGAGGGCAACGCCGTTGCTCGCGTACTTCACGCCAAGATCGCCCGCGCTCCATCGCGCGAGCGTGGTGAGCGTGTACGGCCCGGGATTGGCCGGAATGGTCTGCGCCTCATTCTGCACCGCAAAGCCGGCGAGGTAGTTGACGGCGACATTCTGATAGCCGCTCGTGAAGCAGTAGCCGTCAAGATAGATGCCGGAGTCGTTGAACGAGTAGCCCGACCCGCCCGTCCCGTAAAAGCCGATGCTCGTCGTGTTGGTGCCGAAGGCCGGCCGCGCCGGAACCGTGATGCCGCCGATGGTGAGCGAGTTGACGGCGAGAATGGGATAGTTGGCGAACGACATGGCGCGCGTGCCGGTGCCGTTGCGATTCTCGGAATACGTGCGCGCGGGAATCGTGCGGTTGAGCCAGCTTTGCACGAAGGCCGAGCATCGCGTGATGAGGTTCGCCAAGAATGGGTCGCTGATGCCGATGTAGGCGCCGCCCGCGTACGCGCCGAGCGAAGTGGAGTCGACCGGGATGGAAAACGTGACCGGGTCGATGACCGTGATGGCGTAGTTGCCGGCGGGAAGCGCCATGCCCTGCGCGCCCGCGATGGCGTACGTGGCCCCCGAAAGCAACGGCGTTGCGGGCCTCGTTTGAAGCGTCGCAACGGCGGGGCTTGCGTTGGTGATGCTTGCGATGGCGAGGCCCGACAGGCCGAGCCACTGCTTTACGTTGTCGAGTGTGGTGAGGTCGAGTGCGTTCATAAAAGGCCCCGAGGCAGTGAGGCCGTTCGCGCCGTGCCTCGGGGTTCCCTACAGGAGAGGGTTGGTTTAGCTCTTGATGCCCGTGATGACGCCGAAAGCCGGCGGGAAGTACATTTGCAGCACGGCGTCGAAGTACACGCCGAGCGTGCGTTGCAGCGTGACGACCGGCCAATCCACCTGCCAGTAGTCGCGCCGGCAAAGCTTGCGCAGCAGGTTCGGCACATTGGAAAGCGGGTACGGGTTGGTCCGACTGTAGAAAATCGCCGTGCCGGCCGGGATGAACGGGTGCGCGTGCACTTGGAGTTGCGGCGTCCCGAAGCCGACCTTGTTGTTGTAAACCTTGAGCTGCGCGGCGGCGGCCATGCCGTTGCTGGATGCGTCGCCCATGATGAACGGCGCAAGGTTCGTGTTGCCGGTCAGAATCAGCGCCGCCGCTGCGGAGTGATCCGTCGGCGACATGAAAATGTCCGTCGGCACGAGCCGGTAGTTTGCGATCCGGTCGGCAATCAGGTCGTCGAATTCCTTGATGCCGCCCGACCCTGACCCGCTCGACGTGAGCGCGGCGCCGCCCAAGTCCTTCACGTAGGCGCCCGACCCGCTCGTCAGGATTTGGGTCAGGATGCCGTCGTAGTTGAGCGAGAAAGTGCTTGTGTCGTTGATGGGCAGCGCGGCGGCGAGCTGGCCCGTGCTGTTGAGCTTGACCATCGTGACCGACGGGTAGCCCGTGATCGCTACGAGCCGCTCGGTGCCGGCCGTGAGGCCGAGATACCATGCATACCCGATGGCGCCCGTGGTCGCCGTGACGGTCGCCGTGATGCTACCGTTGCCGGAGCCGCCGGAGACGTTGACCGAGGCCGAGGCGGCCGATTGGATGCCGCAGAAACCTTGCACGGTATCCGTCGAGCCGTCGGCGTTCGCGCGCACGTAGGGCAGTTGCACGGCGCCGCCTACCGGGGCCGTGGCTTGCGCCGTCGGCGGCGTGCTGTTCACCATGCCCATGTAGGTCAGCGCGACGCAAATGACCGAATACGTCGAGGCGTCGGCCAGCGACCCGCCGGTCGTGTGCGGCGTGCCGGAAGGTGTGGCGCACGTGCCGAGCGCGAGCGAGGAATTGCCGCCAATGTCGAGCTTTTCCTCTTGCTCCATCGTGCCTTGCAGCGTGATCGTCGACGACAGGGCAAGCAAGTCCTCGAACGTGACGGCGGCGAGGTACGCCTGTTCCGTGACGTAGTTGTCCATGCCGCTCGTTTTGAAGGCAGCGTACTTGTCGACGACCGTTTGCGACATGAAACCGCCGCGATGGCCTTCGGAAAGCCCGATATTCAGGCCGAAGGGATTGACGGCGGTGAGCGAGCGCCAATTCGCTTGAATGCCGGTGCCGCCCGTGAGGCGCGGGATCATGTTGCGGAAAATCGTGGTGATCGGGTACAGCAGTCGCGCACCCTGTTCGAGGTCGTACTGCGCAAGTCCGCTCGTCGCCGAGCCTGGTTGCACAAACGCCTTCGTCACTTCCTGCGGGAGCGGGTTCGTCACCTTTTCCCGAATCAGTGCGATTGCTTGCTCGGGTTGCGCACCCGACTTCCACGTGATGCCGGCGCCCTTGAACATTTCAAGCACGTTGCTCGAAACGGGGTCGTTTGCGGATTTCTTGAGCACTTCCATGATTGGCTTCCTAATGGTGTAAGCGGTTGGGGTTGGTCAGTTGCGCGGTGTGGGGTTGTGGATCACGCCCGCGCGGGTTTGAGTTTGATTCCGAGGCGCCGCGCCTTCATCAAGCGCGACATTTCGTAATCGACCGACTTGTCGGCGTTGAAAATGTAATCGCCGGGTTCGAGTTGGATCGTCTGCGGGTCGACCCCTTCCGCGCCGGGGGCGGCCCCGGCGATATCGTCTACCTTGCCAATCGCGCGCGCGAGGCGCAGCGCGACAACATTCGGAGCGGGTTGCTTCTCAAGCGCCTCGATGCGCTTGGCGGCCTTTTCCAGCTCGGCGCGCAACGTCGTGATTTCCGCGTTGTCGACCGGCGCGGGTGCGGCCTTGGCGAGTTTCGAGGCTTCGCAATCGGCGCCCATCGCGGTTGCGTGATCGTGGATTTCCTGCATCCGCGCCTTGTTGACCGTCGCGCCCTTGGCGATGATGGCGGCCTTCAAGTCGTCGATGGACAGATTCGCGGCATCGATCTTGTGCTCGGCCGCGAGCTTTGTGAGCGTGGCGAGCGTCACTTTCGGGTCGTCGATGATCTTGCGCAGCGTGATTGCCTTCGCCGCCGCTTCCATCTCTGCCTCGTCGTCCTCGCCTACCCCGGCGTGCGCCTTGAGCGACGCAAGGCATTCCTCGGCTTCCTCGGCGGCCATCGCCTTGAAGGCGTCGACCAAATCGGCGAAGGCGTTGCGCAGTTGCATCGGAACCGGCGAGTTGTCGCCTTCCTCGTCGAAGTCGTATTGTGCGGAGCGCGCGACACCTGCCAGCGACGCGAGCACTTGCGCGAACGCCTGCACATTCCACATATCCTTGCGCAGCTCGCCGCCGGCCGCCTTTTCCTTCCAATCGTCCGGTATCTTGTCCGAGGCGCCGAGCGCTTTCGCGCGCCTGATGATGTGCGCCTTTGCCGCCGCCTTGTCTTTGGCGCGACCGTAGGCGCGAATCGCGTTCTCGAGGTCGCTGACATTCTTGATCGGGAAAGAGCCGTCGGGCAGCGCTTGGCCTTCCTTCGCCGCCTGCTTGCGCTCGTCGCTCGAAAACTCGCGCTTGAGCACATCGAGAACGTCCGTCATATTCTTGCCGGCGCTCGCCAGCAACGAGGCGAATTCGTCGACTTCCTCGGCCGTGCCGTCGATCACCGGGTCGGCTTTCTTGAATTCGACTTCGGCACTCGTGCCGTCGGCCTTGAGCACGCTGAAAAAGCGCGCGCTCGGCACGCACGGGTTGTCGACCAACGAGATTTCGGCCGGGTTGGCGACGTAGCGCTTGACCTCCTGCCCGTCGGCGAGCTTTTCCGCTTCCGGCTTGCCGACGTACTTGCCGCCAATCGAAAAGCCCGTGTAGACGCCTTCGAGCACCTTGGCCCATTCGGCGTCGTCGACGATCTTGGTCTCGATATCAATGGCTTTCTCGGTGTCGTTGTAGTCGATCTTCGTGACCTTGCCGGCGGCAACCTTGCCGTGCATGGCGCGGATGTTGCCGAGGCTCTTGCCCTCGGTCGCGTCGGCAATGGCCTTGCTCCATGCCTCGAAGTACGGCTTCGACTTGGCGTAGTCGAAAACCTCGCCGGATTGGTCGACGACCTCTTGCACGGCGCGACCGATGACGGCCTTGCGCGCTTCGTCGACTTTGGTAAGACGGGCAAAAATGCGGCACTCGGCCATGATCAATCCTCGCTTTCGGTTTCGGCCGGCGCGGTCGCCTCGGCCTCGAAGTCCACGACCGGCGCGATTGAGCACCGGCAGTTCGAAACTACAAACCCGTGTGAGTTGTACAGGCCGCTTTCCGTGCTCGCGTCGAATGCCTTGCCGCTCCACTGCACACAATGTATGCTTTGGATGCGGAGGTACTCGAAATGCGAACTCGGCAAAGTGCGGCCCATGAAGCTAGACGGGGCCAAATCGACGGCGTCGCCGTCAAGACGGCTAGAGCTGTCACCCGCTGGCGCAACGGCTTGCATGTCGGCCCCCACGAACGCGAACTCGCGCATCTGTTCGATGCCGCAGGGATCGAGTACGCGCAGCAGACGCCGTGCGGGTTTTACAACTTGGATTTCACCCTTGCAAAATATCCGGTCGCCGTGGAGGTCGTGAGCGGCGGCGGCAACGCGCGACAGGCTGCAAGCCGTCAGCAACGTCTGGAATGCATCCTCAACAAGTGGCATCTGATCGAGGTCAGACTCCGCCCCGAGCGCGTCATCCATGCGCGCGTCGTAGACGAGGTCATCGCCTTCGCGCAGATTGCTGGCCTTCACCATCCCGCGCGCGGTAAGTACCGGGTGATTCGGTCCAATGGCGAGCGCCTTGTCTTGCGCGGTGCGAATCAAGACCGCAGGGCCATGATAGTCGGCGCCGACCATCTCCTGTAGTTCGCCGTAGGGCGCGAACAGCGTGCCGCCAAGTACTGCGTTCGGATGAACCGGCGGCGCGTCGTCGCCGCTCGGGTAGTCGTCGTCAATGGGGATGATGCCGTCGCCGTCGCCGGCCTCGCCGTTGGCTTGGCATTCCTCGCTTACAAGGTCATCCTCGGCCGTAAGCCACTGCTTGAATTGCACGAGGCCGCTTGCGCGATAGCCCGCGATGGCGCCCTCGTTGTTCGCGCGGTTGGTTTCGGTGCGCGCGATCATCTCGGCGCGGGTGTCGGAAAACGCGCGCGATTCGATGAGCTGCGTCGCAAGGTCGGCGACCGGCGTACCGTTGCGGATGGCGTCGACCACGGCGGCTCGGACCATGTCACGGGTGCCTTCGGTGATCTGCCACTTCGCGTTGGGGTTCGGCACGAGGCGGCCTAGCTCGTCGACGCGCATACCGACCATCTCGGCGCCGCGCTCGCTCGCGTAGTTGAGCGCGAAATCGTTGACCACGCGCATCACGTCGGGGCGAGCTTCAACGTCGAGGCCGACCTGCGCGAGGGCGGCGTAGCCCGTGTCTTTGGTGAGCGCTTCGAGCACCGGCTTAACGTCGCCGGCCAGCACGACCCAATCGGAAAAGTCGAGCGCTTGCGTTACGGCGTCGAGCGTGTCCTGATCCTCGTAGGAAAGGTCGCCCTTGGCGAACCCGCGACGCTCAAGCGCGACCTTGACTTGGCCCGCCATCTTGGGGGCTTGCTTGCGCAGGAAGTCGGCAACGACGGTTTGCATGGCGCGTTGGTGCTTCAATAGCCCCGCGCGGTCGCGCGCGAGCGGCTTGAGGGTTGCCCTTTTCCCAACTTGGCCGCCGCGACCCCCGGCGCGGCGTTGGGCGGCGGCATCGCGGGCTTGAGCGCGGCCATCTGTTCGGCCTTCGCTTGCTGGCGCGCGTCGGCCTCGGCCTGCTGGTCGGGCGGCAATACGGTCGCATTGACCGCTTGCGAGTACGTCGGCATGTCGAGCTGTTCGCGCATGTCGTCGGGCATCGGCGCATCGCCGCGCTTGGCACGAATCTCGTCGGGGTGATAAACCTTGTTTTGCAGATAGATTTGGTCGATCTGCGCGCGCTCCAATTCGTCCGTCGCCTCGTCCTCTTTCCAGCGAAAGACCACGTCGTCATAGCCCCACTTGAGGCGCACGACCTGATTGACGAGATTGGCGACCCATTCGAGCCACGGTTCTAGCCCCTCTTGCGACGCCTCGTCGTGATGCGTCTTTTCCTGCCCCCGGTTCATTTGCTTAATGAACGGCATGGGGTTCAAGCCGAGCGCGAAGCAGCAGATGCGAATAAGCCACTGGTCCGTTTCGTCGGTCAGCGCTTTTTCCTTCGTGTTGATCTGATGCGAGCCGTCGGGTATGAACATCGTGCCGCGACGCGCGCCCAAGTTGCCGGCGAGGACGGAATCCCACCACACCTTAAAGCGCGAAATTTGGTCGGGGTTCCATTCCTTCGGGCACGAGATGAGCAAGTCAGGCGTGCTCCCGTCGGTGTAGTACGTAAGCAAGTACGCCTCGCGGCGCAGTGCGATGTTTACCGTCGTTATGATTTGCTCGACCGGCCCGAATCCGTAAACGGAATCAACACGCGGGTTGCGAGGCTTGTATAGAAGCTCGGGGAGAGGGAAGCCATCGTCGGCGAGGGGAGCCGGTACGCCAAGAGGAACCGGCTTGATGTAGTCGACTGCGGGCAATCCGTGGAACACGACCTGATAGGCGACACCGATTTCTGGCGAGGGGATGTTTCCAAGGGCGTCGATTTTCGGCGATACGAGCGAGCCATCGATGACTTTCAGTGCGTACAGGCCGCCGCCGCGCGTGGGTTGGAGCCACAGTGCCGGCGCGTCGTACATGATGACTTGGTCGAGCAACATGCGAAGCCACTCGTCGAACGTGTGCTCGCGGTCGGGCGACTCGAAAAAGCGCGTCAGCTCGTCGCACCGCGCGTCGCGGTTGCCGCTCAAGGCGGCGCGCAGCTCGTCACGAATCACGAAGTTCCATTGTTGGCTGACGACCTTGCTCTTGACGCGGTCGATGAGGATGGCGAGCAAGTCGTAACCGACGGCCAAATTCTTGAGCGTGGCGAAGCTGACCGGGGCGCCGTCGCGCGGCGTGACGCGCGTGTTGTACCCGACCGGGTAATCCCACGGCCGGCCGACCGCCGCTTGATCTACGTGCTGCGCGATGGGTTGCAGCGGTTGCTGCGGCGGCATCAGCGCGTTTGCGCCGTCCGCGCCCAAGATGGTGTAGCCGAGCCAGTTGCGGAAGCCGCGAAGCCCGCGCGTGATCATCGACGTGGTCGCGGTCGGCGGTGCCTGCGGCGCGCCCAATTGGCTCGTGTTCAGCGGCGAGCCGGGGGCGGCGAGCGGCGACATTGGCCCGCGTGCGCCTATGCCCGCCTTCGTGCCGGCGATGTACTGCGCGACCATCTCGGGGGTCGGGTAGGCGTACGGGGTGGAGTTGTCGGCCATCGGTTCAGTGAGCGCCGCGAAGCAGCGCGCAGGGCCGGCGTTCGCCGGGGAGGGTTTCCTGCATCTCGTGCAGCATCTTGACGAGCGCGATATGCTGCGCCGAAAGCGAGCCGACGACTGCGCTCAATTGCGCAATCTGGTCCGCTTGGACGGCGACGACCGAGGCCAGCTCAATGAGCCGCGCCTCGGTTTCGCCCATGCGCTCCATCAAGGTCACGGGCCGACAGCTCCCGCCGGCCCAGTCCACCCGGTCTTGCCTGCCGCGCCGGTTGCGCCGGTCGTTCCCGTCGGGCCGCCAGCGTGGCCGGTTGGGCCAGTTGCGCCCGTGCTGCCCGTGGTGCCGGTGTTGGCAGTCTTTCCGGTGGCTCCGGTCGCGCCTGCGGCGCCCGTGGCTCCCGTGGCCCAATTGAAACCGGACGTGAGCAACGATTGCAGCGCTGCTTGTGTAAGCAGCGCCGGCACGTAAAGGAAGCCGTTGGTGATGGTGTACCCGACGCCGTCGAGGTACACGGTGCCCGTCAAGCCGGCGGGTGCGGTAAAAACGAGGGTTCCGGTTGGCATCGTGGTCGCCTCGCCTTACGGTCCCGTCGGGCCGGTCGGGCCGGTCGTGCCCGTGGCACCCGTCGCGCCGGTCGCGCCCGTCGATCCGGTGTTGCCGGTCGAGGAACCCGTAGGCCCGGTCGTGCCGGTGCCCCCAGTGCCGCCCGCGGCTCCGGTCGCCCCGGTCGAGCCTTGAAGTCCGGTCGCGCCCGTTCCACCCGTGCCGCCCGCGCCGTAGCTCCACCCGGCCGAGAAAAGCCCGGGCGGGATAGCGGCGGGCGGCATAAGCGCCGTACCGCCGGAGCTGACGCCATAGTTGACGGTGTCGAGGCCGTAAACGGTGCCGGCGAAATTGGCCGGCGCGTTGACGGTAACGCTTGAGGTTGCGGTCATGTCGGGAACCCTTCAACGGTAGTGGGTTGGTGAAACGTACGCCGCTGCGTTGCATTGGCGGCGAGCGCGGCCTGCTGCTCCATGAAGGCAAGCAAACCGCCGGATGCTTGGCGAATCATCGGCTCAAGGCCGTAACGGATCGCGTCCCATGTGTGGTTATGCTTGTCGACGAGGTCGGTCGTGATATCGCCCGTAAGCCGGTCTTTCTTGTAGGCCCACAAGCGCGACTCCTCGAACGTGTGCCGGCAACGCGGATGAATCACGATCTTTGCGAATTGGCGCAGGAACGCGACGCCATCCTCGACCGAGCCATCCCACTTCGCGCACGCGACGACGTTCGGATAACCGTGGCGTTGCATGTAGCTGATCGTTTCCGGCCGCGCGTTGTCGGCGCGCGTGGTCACGAGCCGCGATCCCGGAACCTTGTCGAACATGGCCGGCGTCGCGTCTATGTCGACGCCCACGCCGTAGGCTTCGTGTTCGATGAAAAGCTGACGGTCATAAACCCAAAAGCGCACGAGCGCCGTCGGGTCTTGGCTGAATCCCCAATCCGCGCCCTGATACGGCCCATCCCACCCGGGCGCCGGCTCGAAGGATTCCACGAAGCACTTGCCGCGCAGCACTTGCGCCTCGCTGTTGGTGCGGCACTGCCCGCCCCACACGTTCGCGGCGGCCTCGGGGTCCACGCGATAGAGGTAATCCTTGTCCTCGACCATCTCGCGCGACTCGTGAAACCACGGGTTATCCTGCCAATTCATCGTTGCCACGATGGAGCGCGGCGGCAACGGATTGACCACGAAGCGCTGATAGACCGGATCGGTTTCGAGGTCGGGATTGAACGTGATCCAAATCTCCGACCCCGGCTTGCGGATGGTCGGGCCGAGCACCTTGAGCGAGTGATTGGTCAGCGTTTCGCCTTCCTCAATCCATGCGATATCGGCGCCTTCGAGCGACTTCAACGAGTGCGCGTTTTGATCGCGGATGCCGCGAAAGATGATTTCGCTCCCGCAGCTCGAACGGATGCGTTCCTTCTGCACGTCGAACCACGGCGAAAAGCCGAGCGCTTCGATTTGCGTGACGAGCAAGCGATGCACAGAATCGGCGAGCGTGTTTTGAATCTCGCGGCCACACAAGACGAACAGCGGTTTCGAGTACGTGAGCGCGACGACCGCGCGCGCCGCGCTCCACGACTTCGCCGAGCCGCGACCGCCGCGCAATACGCGATAGCGCTTGTTCGGCGCGAACAGCGCACGATGCGCGCGCGGCGGAAGTTCGAGGTTAACTTTCGGCGATTCCATCGTCGCTGATCGGTTCGCCGCGCGTGATTTCCGCCGGTTGGATGACGACCATCGGCGGCACGAGGTTGACGTTCTCGGCGTGGAGCGCCGCGAAGCGCTCGCCGTACACCTTCGGCGCGAGCTTGCTCAAGAGCCACTTCCGCGCCTCGACACGAAGGTGCGTCTTATGCGATTCCTTCGGGTTGCACGTGTCGGCGATTTCGATAATTTCGTCGGCAAGTGCGTGCATCCCGAGATGCTTCGCGCGCGTGTACCGATCCAAGTAAACCGGGTCGCTATTGATCCGCCAATAAAAGCTCGACCGCTCGACGTTGCACTCGCGGCAAGCCCGCGCCACGTTCCCATGCGTGACGATGTTGAGCAACACAAGCTCGAACGGGTCGGGCGCCTGTCGGGCGACGAGGTCGCGGCGCATGGTCAGAAAAAAACCCCGTCACGGTCTGACCGCGCGGGGCTTCGTTTCACGTGGAACCTCGACGCCAAGGTCGGGGCCTCCGGTTGCAAGATGCCGGCACGCTACCGGAACCCCCGGAGGTTAGCAAGCACTCACTCGCCGAACGGTAGTTAGTGAGTGCTCACACTGACAGGCTCACCACATGAGCCAGTGAAAACCCTCGAAGTGCCCGTAGGAGGGCGCTAGGCGGTTTCGCCGGCCTCGGGAGGGTCCGACATACCTTCCTCGTCGGTTTCGTCCCCCAACTCATCGCCTCGGGCCTCTGGCGTCGAGGAAATGCCTTTTTCGTCTTGGTACGGGCGCCACGGGTGCAGCGGGCAGAGGATCACGGTGCAGTTTGCGACCTCGACCCGGTTGAAACCCGAGCAATCCAAGCACTTCGCCTTGATCGCTTGGCGCGGCGATCCTTCCTTGCGCATCGCGCGCTCAATCTGCCCCCGGTACTTGATCGGGGTTGCTCCGAGGTATTCGGCCATCCGCTCGTCAGGGGTTTTCATTGGTCAAACCTCCGGCGATTGCAGCGCGAGCCGCTCGGCCGCTTCCTCGACCACGACGGCCAGCGGGCGGGCTTCGATCACGCGATGACCGGCGGCACGCCGGAGGTCGACGTCGGCCGGCTTCGGCCGGCGCGGGCCGTACAGGGTCGGCGAGTAGGGGTGATGCTGCTGGCAAAACCACGGGCCGCCGCCGTGCGTGCTCGGCGAGTAGACGCCGGCATTCGCGCAGCGCTGCCCGCGCGAATCGTGGCAGCACTGCCAGCTCGCCGCCATGCCGATTGTCGTGGCCTCGGTGAATCCGCACTTGGGGCAGGTAAGCCCGTCGACGGGGATGTTGCAGTGTGGGCAGTCACGCATTGCCGGTGTCCTTTCGTACCCAATTGCGCCACGTGGCGAACCAATCCAACTTGCACCCGTCCTGCCCTGCTTTGGCGATCCAGTAATCGCGGAACGAGTGCGAGATGCGAACGGCGCGCTTGCGTTCGAGCTTGAACGCCTGCACCGCCCATTCGATCCATTCGTCGGGGGCCTGCCAAGTCTCATCCCCTAATCGGGTTGCGAGTCGGCCCGAGGGCGCGGCGATAGCCGCGACCGTGGCCTTTGCCGGTTTCAACCCTTCCCCCGCACCCCCAACCCCGGACGTATGCATAACGCTGTAATCCTCTACCCCAACCCCTACCCCTACCCCTACCCTATGCAGTACATCGCTGTTACGTAGCAGTGATGTTACTGGTAGATTTTTCGCATGTCCTTGATTTATAATCTTTCGCACGTGTTTCCCGAGCTGTTTTTCGGGGTTGCACCACGGGCTAGGCGGGCATTTTCGGACGAGGTACGAGCGGTGCGTGCGGAATCTCGGGATGTGAAGGTAGTCCCGGGTTTCCACTTGATACGGGCGCACGAGGTCGGCGTCGGTCAGGTGGGTCAGGCACACCGCGCAAGCTTCCTCGGTCTTGATCTGTGTGCGCGGCGCGAGATGGCGCCAAATCTTTCGGAGGCCACCTTCGAGATTGCCGAAGTCGTCGGCGGGCAGGAGTAGCGCGATAAACGCGAGTCGGTCGGTGTCGTTGGGAAGGTCAAGCCAACGGTCTGACCCCAAGAGGTCAGCGCGCAAAAGCTGGTCGGGCACTTTTCGTTTTGCTCCCACAAGCGAAATGAAAAAGGGTGCCGGTAAGGCCCGCCTTGTGGGCGGCGGGTCGGGTCGACGTGGGAGCGTCGGCCTTGTCCCGGCAAGGGGAAAGTCTACGCGATCATCGCCTCTTGCAACAGCGATTGCAGCAAGATATGGACGGGCCGGCATTGCGCAAGCGGAATTTCTTTGATGGGGCTTCCGTAACGCTCACCCGTCACGGGATACTTCGCAATGTCGGCGCGGCCGAGCCATCCCACAATTTGCCAGCTCGCCGGATCAATCGCGTCCGTCTTGCGCGCAGCAACGTACACATGCGACGACAGGTCGCGCGCAGCTCCGATGACGAAGCTCGTGCGCGCCGGGTCGGTAATCGCCTTCGCGTCGATCCTCACGCGCCCCACCCGCAAATCGGCACCGCGCGAGCGCCCATCCGGGTTGACGGAATGATGCGCGTCGATCTTGCGCTCACGAAGCCACCAGTACACCGCGCGCTCGCCAAGGTAGCCCACGAAATAGCGGCGCACGGCGTCACCCGAAAGGCCGTCGTAATTCGGCCTGCCCTTGACGCGGGCGGCGACGATGCGCGCCAGCTCAAGGCAGCGCGTCACGTCCTCCGGCGGCAGGGTCACGTAGCTCATGGGCTAGTCGTCGTTGATCATGTCGCGCATCGCACGGTCGACGCGAGTGATGCGCCTACCGCGCTTGCGCTCGTTGATTACCTCTGGATTAGGCGCAATCGTTACCTCGACCTCGAAAACGTTGCACTCGAAGCGGTCGAACATTCGCTTGAATTCGGCGCGCGCTTTCTTTTCGGCCACATCCGGCGAGATGGCGCGGTACGTGCCAAAGCTCGACGATGCGACCCGGCGGCGTCTTTTCGACGAGGCGCACGCGAAAGTAGTGCGTGAGGCTCACCCCTCGCCCCCGCCCTGGCCTGCCTGCGCGCGGGCGGCGTCATAGTCGTTCAGCATGGCTAAAGCTTCGTTAACCGACAGGTTCGGCACGACGCACTTTGCCCTTAGCCTATCTGCCGCCGCTATCACCCGTCGCGCCTGTGCAAGCTCGGCCTCGGCTTCCTCTGCTAGTTTGCGCCAAGCGTTGTACATGGTCATGTACGTTCCGAGTCTTATGCGCCATTCGTACCCGCAGGTACATTCCTCACCGTCTGGTGTGGTGACAAACGCGCAGGATCGCGTATGTTCGATTGGCGGCTTTACTAGCGTTCCCCACCCCTCGTATCCGGGTAACGACGCAAACGCCGGGTGCTTCGCTAACGCTCTATCAAGTGCGCCACTGTCGACCATCTTTTGCACTTCGGTGGCCGCATCCTTCTTCCCCAACCTGCGCAACCGCTCGACCAGCGCGTCGGGTTCGGGCTGCGGCTCCTGCGCAACCGGCGCGGGCGGGGCGGGTTTCGAGTCGTCGGTCATAATTTCCAGTACCCGTCCTTTCCGATGCTCGCAGGATCGACCGCGCGCATCCCGGTATCGCCGTACCAGCAAGCGAGCGTCTTTTCCGCTTTTAGGTTGCGATACGGCGGCGGCTGATCGCGATGAATGAACACGCGGCTGACGACCTTCGCGTCCGCAAGCGACCAGCATTTGTCGCCGCTAATGTTCTGCCGACCGTTGTAGAAGTCGTTTCGGCAACCGCTGCAATATTTCTGTTTATCGCTCACGATTTCCCCTCCCCCGCAGCACGATCGGGGACGGCGTCGTACATCGCGCGCCACATGCTCACCACATCGTCAAATACATCGCCGCCAGTAACGCGCAAGACATTGAGGCCGGCCCGCATCATTTCCGGCGTCGGCTCCCTCGGCACCGCTCGCGCTGCGGCCCCGGCGCGGATAGCCATTTCTAGGCGGTCCAGTATCGGAAGCTGCATCGTGTCCGCACGCACGCGCTCGGCAATGTCGGCGCACTCGGCGTCGCTTAGCTTTCCCAGTTCCAGATCAGGGGCGGTCATGGTCTATCCCCCGCAGCACGCTCGGGGCGGCGTCCTCGTAAGATTCGCGCAGCACATACGCCAGCGATGACAGACCCTCCGCTAGCCAGTCATGCCCGTTGATATCGACGGCGCGAACCTCGTAGTCGCCGCAACCACGGTCGATGATTCTCATCGTGCGGATGTAGCGGCGGATAATCTCCCACTCCCTCGGCACCGCTCGCGCTGCGGCCCCGGCGCGGATGAGGGCGCGCGACAGCGAGCCTATTTGGCTCCAGCGCGCGCCGTGTGCATTGCCAACCGCGCGCGCAATCGCGTCGCACTCCTCGTCGGTCAATTCGGTCACGATTCCTCCCACAAGACGACGCGCACGCAACCGCCGTGCGGCATGATGCGCTCCATGTACGTGACGCGGTCGAGCATCGAGTCGTCGGCGATGACGCCGGCCGCCTTCATCGCGTCGAACAACACTTTCTGACAGTTGTCCGAATCGCGGCGCCGACGGTCGGGCAGGCCCCAAAGCACGTAAACCCCGTACGGTGAGCGCACGTGCGGCGAACCGTGCGCCTGCGCGATGCGCGCAACTTCCTCCCTGTAGGCTTTGTGTTCCTCGGTGAGGTAGTGCACGCCGGCCCCCGGGTGCTTCGTGCCGTGATTGCCAGACGGCGGCCACGGGAACACGATCACCACATCGGCGGGCCTACTCGCTGCGTCCGCTCCCGGCCTGCCCGTCGGCTTCGCGTCGGCGGCATCCGCTTTCGTCCCCCCGCGCGCCTTCCTCGCGGCGAGCCATTGTTCGGTAAACCGGATCATTGCCCGTAGATAGACGACCATGTCAGCCGGCCGCCCGTCCGCGCGATGATGCGTTGCGCCCATCGCTGGCGCGGCGCGCGGTTGCCCAAGCGCCAATCAGTCGCCGCTCGTCGGGAGCATCCTACCAGCTCGGAAAATTCGCGGTCGCCCATCGCGGCAATAAACTCGGAGAGGGTTTTACGTTTGCTCATGGGGCGCATTTTGCGCCGGTCGCTTGCGCGCGGCAAGCATCGCGTCGGCGACCATGTAGCAGGCTTCGGCGACGAGCTTGGCCGATTCCTCCGGCGAGGCCGCCCCGGTCGATCTGATTTCCCCCGAGGCCATCGCCACCCCTGCGAAGTAGTCGCGTAGCGTCATGCCGGGGTAAGCGTGGCTCGCCCCGCCGCCGACGCCAACGGGCGCCGGCACGTGCAACGGGAAGGCGGGGCCGCCGTCGGCGTAGTCGCCGGGGTAGTGCCAATACTGCCATGGATTCTGCGTCATGGTTTGGCCCTCGCGGCCGGTTGAAGCAACGACTCGACGAACAGCTCCGGCGTTTCGATGGGCGGCCTCGTCGAGCCGTTGCCGCCACTGCCGCCGCCGCCAATCATCGTCAGTTGAGCGAACCCCGGGGCGCCGCCGCCGCCACTTCCTCCGACCGTGATGGGGATGGTCCTTTCGCCGCGCAGCACGTTTGCCGTCGCTCGCGTAGCGGCGCGCGCCATTGCCTTGCGCTTCACGGTCGCGTTGAATTTGCGCCGCTGCGCAGCGCTCCATTTCGTTCCGTTGCTCATTTCTATCCCTCGGTAAAGTAGATCACGTCAATGCCCCGGCAATACTGGCCGAGCAAGCGCCCCGTGCTCGCGCTATAGACTTCGATGACGGCGCCGACGACGGCCCATCGCATCTCAAGGCAGGCGCCGTTGTGCGCGTTCTCGCGGTGCTTGTAGCAGCGCCAGCGCATCGGGCGCTTCGCCTGCGCGTCCCACAATCGAAACTGGCGCGCGCGGCCGGTGCTTTTCGGGTAGTTCATTTGGGCGGTTCCATGTCGCGGACCTCGTCGCATGCACGCTGCGCCTCGCCGAGCTGCGTAAATGCGGCTTGGACGCGATCCGCAGCGCGCTTCGTGAGGTAGGCGTGCGCCTCGGCCCAAGTCTCGTGCCAGCGTTGGTAGTAGCCGCGCTTCAGCTCGCGCTTTGTCCTGCCGTAGGAACTCTTGAACACGACGAAATCGCGCGTTTCGCGCTCGACCTCGCAACATTCGATTGAGTTGTCGACGCGCACGGTGCGGTAGCGTTTCACGGCTCACCCCCTCGAAAGCGCCGCCCATGTCTCAAGGTCGCGGCGGTGCTGTTCGTCGTAGTAGCGCTGCTGCTCCTGCGCCTGCTCGAACTCGTCGCACTGGCGCGCGGAGCGGTGCGGGAAGGAATAGGCGCCGCACCGGCACGGGGGCGTGCGCGGGACCGCCGGCGTGATCGACTCCAAGTAGCGGTGCATCTCGGCTGCGGCGCGGCTCATGGCGACACCTTGGCGCGGGGGTTTGCGAGCGCCCATTCCGCGATGTCCAAACAGTCATCGGGTTCGAATTCGGGAAAGTTGCTCTCGATGTTGAACGCGAGATCATCTAGCGCCCAACGGTCGCCGCACGCTTGCGAGATGCAGTCCTGCGCGTGAATCTTGGCGTCGGCGATCATCTCGGCTTGCGTGTATTCGCGGACGGCCTTAGCAAACGGGGACGCCGCAGCCTCGGGCCACTTTGCGTTGACGTATGCGGTCACGGCGCTGGCGTCCATCTGTCCCGGCGTGAACTTCGGGCGGGTGCTGTCGGTCATGGCGACTCCCTTTCTTGAGTTGGCGCATAATGCGCCGTATATACCTTATGACCGGAGCACCCGGCAAAAGTTCCGTTGGCGCATTACGCGCCGAGGGCGGGAACCTTTCGCTCCGGTTGGTGTCTAAGTATGTGACGGCGCATTTTGCGCCAAGTGCGCAAACGCCGTCAAGTCCTCAACTTGTGGGAGTTTTGGATCATGCGTAAATCGTGGGGTTCTTCGGGTTCGCGGGTCGTGCGCAAAACGAGCGCGTCAGTATTCAGCGCCGGCAAGCGTCGCCCCGTCGTCGTTGCCGTCTACCCGGACGGCATTATCGGCTTGCGTCTGTTGCGCTCGCGCCGCGAGGAATTCGTCGACGCCGCCAGCGTGTACCGCGAAGCCGTGTTCGCGCGCGTGGCCGCCGAGCGCGCCGCCAAGCGCAAGGCAAAGAAAGGGGGCAAGTGATGAAACCGTGGAAACCGCTTAAACCGGGCTACCTGCCGCGCGAGGCTTACGATCCCGCGCGGCTCGTGGCGTGCGGCATGACGCCGGAACAGGCCGACGATATGGTCGCGTCCATGAGGCAAGAAACGATTTGGATGAATGACCTCTATCAAGTCAACGTACGCGACGCCGTCGTCGGCGAGGGTTGGCCGGCGATGGTGCACCTGTCGATCAAGCGGCGCGACAAGAAAGCGCTACGCGATTGGCGGCACGTGCAGCTCATCAAGAATCAGCTGGTCGGCGAGGAAAACGAAGGCGTCGAGCTGTTCCCGGCACAGTCGCGCCTGACCGATTCGGCCAATCAATATCACTTGTGGGTATTGAAAGACCCGGCGGCGCGCTTCCCGTTCGGATGGGCCACGCGGTTCGTAGCCGGCCCGGGCGACGATGGCGGGTCGGGCGTCATCATCCCCAACGTGAAACAGCGGCCGTTTCCCGTCATCGAAAAAGTTGACACGAGCATTTGAAGTTGGCGCATAATGCGCCACTTGTGCCGGTGGAGGAGGAGGAAAAGCCCCGTCAACCAGATTGGGCTAAGGTGCTGGCCGAAACGCCTGCGGATCGCATCCCGCAAGCGTGACCACGGCGCAGCGTCAAGCCGGCGACGGCTTGGCAGTGCGAGGGGTCGAACCATGACGATGCTGCTGCGCCACTTCCTGCGTCACCCCAACCTCATCAAGGGCAAGGCGGCCCGTTGGGATTGGGGCGTGCGCGGCTACCGGCAGGACGACAACCTAAGGCATAAGGTGCTGCCACTCGTGCCGAGCGCGCGCATCGTCGTCATCGAAATCCCCGAGGGCGACATGAAGCGCGCATGGGTTCCCGGCGACAAGCCGGTGTCGCCGCCGTTCCCGTTGTGTTGGCTTGAGTTGTACGGCTACGGCAACGACCGCGCGACGCTCCCGATCACGATGATCAAAGACGAGGGCCTAACGCAGCATGTGAGCGGCCTGCCCGACCCGAATCACATGGCCGCCGCCGGCCCGGTCGGGATGCTCGTGCACGAGGTCAGGCCGGGGGTGTGTGACTTCTACGTGATGGAGCTGACGTGCGACGTTCCCGACATGCCGCCGGGAACCGAGGCCGAGGCGCATATGCACTCGTTGAGTGTGACCTATTACCCCGAGGTCGATGCCAGCTCCGACGCCTCGCAATGGCCGCCCGTGCTCCAAGTGGCGCACGAGTGGCTACAGAGGATCAACGACGGCGCGATGGCGGTCGAGGAAACCAAACAGGCCGTGCTCATCCCGCGCGCCGACCGGCCGCACAAGCGCAAGCCGCACGAGATACGGCAAATCGTCCGCATCATGCCGCGCGCACTCTACGACCGCCGGCAAGCGCTTCCCGTGACCCCGGGCGGCATCATCGATTGGTCGCATCGTTGGGAGGTTCGCGGGCACTGGCGCCGGGTGCACGGCATCGGGAAGGACAGGACCGGCGCGTACGTCGTCACGGGGTTCACGTGGGTCAAGAATTTCACCAAAGGCCCGCACGATAAGCCGCTCGTAATAAAGACGCGCGTTGCCCTTGACCTTGGCGCATAATGCGCCCATTATTCGCACATTGACCCGGAGGATTGTGCCATGATGACGAAGCTACGCAACCGAGAGGCCGCCGCGCCTCGCGCTATCGGATTCCTCGAAGCGATGCTTGAATTCGGGCATCTGCCAGAGTGCCACGCGGCGCGCGCTCGCAACATCGTTGCGCAGTACGAGCAAGCCGACGGCGTTGCCGACGAGTGGGACGAGGGTGCGGATTGCCCGTTTCCCCCGCCGGCCGCGCCGTGGCGAAGGGCGGCATCGTGAGCGTACTTCTGGCCTTCCCGTTCGTCCTGTTCCTCGGCTACTGCGTCCTGCGCGTGCTGTTGGGCGCCGTCAGTGCTCGCTACGGCGAGCACGACGGGCTTCGCTACGCGGCGGGATTCCTGATCGCGGCTTTCGCCGTGGTCGTCCTTCTCATCATCGCAAACGCACGAGCATGAAAGACCAAATCGTAGTCGCGTTGCTTGCAAGCATCGCCGGTTGCATGGCCGTCGCGGTGCTCGTGTTCCGTGTGTGGGAGCTACGCCAGCGCAAGCGCTGGCGCGGCCTGCTTGGAAACGTTCACGGCCCCGACGACCGCATGACGGCGTCCGATTGGCTCATCGTCGTTTCGTGCGTGGTGCTCATCGTGTGCGCCGGTTGGACCGTGGGTCGGTTGGTGCCGCTGCCGTGAAAAACCTCCATCAGCTCGACAAGTACCGGCGCCCCGACGCCGAGGTCAAAGTGTACGGCGCGCGCGGTGACGAGCATTGCGGCATCTTCGATGTTCCGGGGCCGGGACGCATTCCGGGGCGCTCGGGCGCGTTGCGCATAATCGCGTCAGCCGGTGCCGGGTGGGATCACGTCTCGGTATCGCTTCCGCTGCGCTGCCCGACGTGGCAGGAAATGGAGCACGTCAAGCGGCTCTTTTTCGAGGATCACGAAACCGCGATGCAACTCCACGTGCCGCCGACCGACCACGTCAACGCGCACCCGAATTGCCTGCACTTGTGGCGACCGCACGGCGTTGAAATCCCGCGCCCACCCTCTTACATGGTGGCGTGAATGGCGCCCTCTATCCTACGCGACGGCGTTGCCGTGGCCGTCGACCTGAAACCGATGAATCACGCGCCGCTCGTGGTCGACGAGGATCGCGCTCGGCGCAACTGGCCCAATAACCGCGACTTGCAAGCGAAGTGGCTCGACGCGGTTCGTTGGATGCAGTCGAGGCCCGGGGGCAGCATTTGGGTCATCGACACCAATCGGCCGTTGCCGAAGTGGCACGGCCTTCCCCTTGAGGAATTGCGGTAATGCCCTACTACATGATCTTTGACCGTGACGACCCGGCGACCGCCGGCCAGAAACCCACGCGGCTCGTACAGGCGAAAACGAATGCGCAGGCGATCAAGCATTGCGCCTCGCGCTTTTCTGCCGTGCCGGCGAAAATCAACGAGCTTGCCGAGCTGTTGGTCGGCCCCGGCGCGTTGCCCGTGGAGCGCGCCGCCGATGACTGACAACCCGAAGGTGCGCGCCAACTACGCGCGCCACTTGGCCGCACAAAAGCGGATGCAGACCGGCATCGCGTTCGACCGCGAGCGCAACGACATAGCCGACGACGGGAAGCATCTGCGCGTAGGCGTGAACACCGCGCTTGTCGACGCTGCGGCGCTCGTTGGCCTGTTGATAAGCAAGGGTGTCATTACCGAAGAGGAATATTCCGAGGCCATCGCTATCGGCATGGACGTTGAAGTACAACGCATCGAACGCGCCCTGTCCGAGCGCTACGGCACCAAAGTCACGCTCCACGAGGCCGGATTGTTCGGCAGCGGAACGGCCGGCAGCGGAACGGGGGCAACATGACCGACCGTCGCGCGTTCATCGGCGGGAGCGATATCGCTTCCATTCTCAACATTCAACCGAAGGGTTGGCGCACGTCTTACCAGACTTGGACGCGCAAGGCGGCCGACCTCGCGCACGAAGCGAGCGACGAGCCGCCGCCAGCGCAAAACGAGCGCGAGATGGCGCGCGGCAAAATCGTCGAGCCTTTGGTCGCCTCATTGCTCGAATACCGATACGGGTGGCGCATCCCCGTGCGAAACGAGCGTTTCGTCGACCCCGATGTACCCTACTTCGCCAGCGAAATCGACGGCATCGTCGACCCGCAGACCATCGTTTTCGCACGCACGCCGGCCGCAGCCGCAGTAAGCGCGCTGTTCAACGCCGGGTTGAAGGCCGGCGATATCGTCAACCTCGAAATCAAGACGGTTTCCCCGTGGCGCCTCGACGAGTGGGGCGGCGAGGATGGCGACGAGATACCGCTGCACTATCAGGCGCAGGTGATGTGGGGGCTTGGCGTCACGCGCCGCCGCTTCGCACTGTGCGCCGCGCTGTTCGGTGCCGACGAGCTTCGCCTGTACCCGGTCGTCGCCGACGACGAAACGATTGCCGGGATGCGCCAGCGGGCGCGCGATTGGTGGCTCAACTATGTCGTGCCACGGGTGCCGCCGCCGCCCGCCACCATCGGCGACACACGCGCGCTTTGGCCGACCGACAACGGCTTGGCAAAGGATGCCAACGCGGATATAGTTGGCGCATGTCGCGCCTTGCGCGCATTGCGCGATAAGTCGTCAACCTACGAGAAAGGGATCGAAGGCACCGAATTACTCATCCGTGAATACATGACCGACGCCTCGGAATTGGTCGACCCGCAGACCGGCGCGACGCTCGCTACGCTCAAAGCGCAATCCACGTCCAGCATCGACGCCGCCAAGCTCAAGGCCGAATTCCCCGAGGTTTACAAGGCCGTTGCCCGCAAGGGCACGACCCGCGTACTTCGACTAAAGGATTGAGCATGGCAGGCACCGACGCACTCAAAACCGCAGTGACCGGCACGACGCCGGCCGAGCGCCCGACCGATATTTTCGGGATGCTCAAGGTGTGGCAACCCGAGATTCAGCGCGCGTTGCCGCGCCATATGAACCCCGACCGCGTTGCGCGGATCGCAATGACCGAGATTCGCCGCAATCCTGTGCTCGGCAGGTGCGAGCCGCTTTCGCTGTTCGCCGCCGTCATCTCGTCGGCACAGATGGGACTCGAAATCGGCATGGGTAGGTGCTTCCTCGTGCCCTACCGCAACAGCAAAAAGAACGCCTACGAGTGTCAGCTCATCCCCGGATGGAAAGGGTTGGTGGAGCTGGCGAACCGTTCCGGCCGCTCGTCGTGTTGGACGGGCGCCGTGTTCAAGGGCGACCGCTTCGACTATCAGATGGGCGACACGCCTTTTGTGCGTCATGTGCCGATGGGCGAGGATGACCCGGCCGCACTTACGCACGTTTACGCCGTGGGGCGCGTGAAAGGCTCGGATTGGCCCGTCATCGAAGTCTGGCCCATCGCCAAGGTCAAAAAGCACCGCGACCGCTACAACCGGCAGGGCGACGACCATTACAGTTTCCGCGAGCCGGAAATGTACGCGCGCAAGATTCCGCTGCTTCAAGTGCTCAAGTACCTCCCATCATCGCCGGAGCTAGAGGCCGCGCTTATCCTGTCGAACAATGAGCACACGGGGCAGTCGCTCACGCTCGAAGGCGTGCTTGCGCCCGATGGCGCGCTCGCAATCAACGAGGAAGGTTCCACCGTGCCGCCGGAGGGCGGCGGCGAGGCCGGCGGCACTACCGGGCAAACCTCGCCGCCGACTACCGGCAAGGGCGGCCCGCCGACGCTCGGCGAGATTGTCGGCATGGCGCGCAGCGCGAAAACGCAAGATTCGCTCAACGCGGTTGTCGACATGGCGCGCGGCGCGCTCAAGGCCGACGAGCTTGAGCTTGCCATGAAGGCGGTGCGCGACCGCGAGTCCGAGCTATGACGCCAATCGCCCCCGGCACGCTTTGCTTAGTGCGCTCGGATGGGGTCATTCACGAGCTGTCCGGCACGGTCCAGACCGTCATAAATGGACCGGGGCGCAAATGGTTCCGCGACCCGGTGACGGCGCAAGTTGTCGAGTACGATGATTGCTACGAAATAACCGGACCGCCACCCGGCCCCGGTTATAGCTGTTGGGTTGCGCGGCGGCACGCGCTCGTGCCGATCACGCCGCCGGGTGAGCCGGTGCGCGAGGTAAACGCGGACGAGGTTCCGGCATGACCGTCGGCGACTTCAAGGCCGCGATTGAGGCCGACCCTGCTTGCGCGCTTTCCATCGCCGCGTTGCGTGCCGTACTGACGAAGTCACAATTCGACGTCGTCGAAAATCTTTATTTGCAGACGGCGTGCATTGGCGCGAGCCTTGTGCTGCGCCAGCTCCAAGAGGAAACCGCGAAGTGACCCTTCACCATTGCCCGATTTGCAAGGCGCAGGCGACCCATCGCATTACCGGGTCGCCTTATTTCGAGTGCCCCGACTGCCTCGCATGGTTCCAATCGCCGATGCCGCCGAAGGTGTACCACGGCCCCGAGGAACCGGACACGCACGGCATGAGTGAT
>Ga0335069_10001127_pt1 | contig 43002 bp, 43 predicted proteins | sample Lox_Sample_11_FD_206714 | JGI IMG/M metagenome (GOLD analysis project Ga0335069, IMG submission 206714) | Soil microbial communities from Loxahatchee National Wildlife Refuge, Florida, United States - Lox_Sample_1.1 | ecosystem: Environmental > Terrestrial > Soil > Wetlands | place: USA...
CGACCGCGCGCCCCAACGAGGCGAGCGTCGAGGACATCCAGCGCACGGTGTGCCACCACTTCAAGCTGCGGTCGACCGACCTGCTCTCGAAGGACCGGCACAAGAGCATCGCCTTCGCGCGGCACGTGGCGATGTACCTCTGCAAGCAACGCCTCAAGTGCAGCTTCCCGGAGCTGGGGCGCGCCTTCGGCAATCGCGACCACACGACGGTCATCAGCGGCGTGCGCAAGATCGAGCAGCTCCGGTCGAGTGACCCCGAGGTGCGCGCGCACATCGAGGCCATCGAGCGCAAGCTCGGAAGCGTGGAGTAAGAGCGCAAGCTCGGAAGCGTCGAATAACAGCGCAAGCTCGCAAGCGTGGAGTGAGTGGCCGCGCGGCGCTAACTTCGCGGCGTGGCCACGTCCCCGCCTCCGACCAAGGGCATCCGTCACGTCGCGCTGTTCGTGCGCGACATGGGGGTGATGGAGCGCTTCTACCGCGACGTGCTCGGCTACGTGGAGGAGTGGCGGCCGAGCGAACGCGAGCTCTACATGACGCGCGGTTCGGACAACCTCGCGCTCCACGCAGCGGACGTGCCGGACGTCCGAGACAGCCGGCTGGATCACATCGGCTTGGTCATGAGCAAGCCGGAGGACGTCGACGCGTGGGCCGAGTGGCTCGAGCGCCACGGCGTGCACCTCGACACGCGGCCCCGCCAGCACCGCGACGGCGCCCGGAGCTTCTACGCGCGCGACCCCGAGGGCAACCGGATCCAGTTCATCTGGCATCCGCCGATTGCCGACAAGTGAGAGCGGGGGAGGGGGCAACCTGACGGCAATTCACTGGTCGTAGTCCTCGGGCGTGAACCGAACGTCGGCCATGCCTCGGGCGCGCATGCCCTCGCGCAATGCGTCGACGACCATCGAGAGAACGTCGAAGCGCGTCGTGGGCGCGTAGTACTCGTCGTCGGGCACCTGCGGCAGGGCGGCAAGGCGCGCCTCGATGCCCTCGCGCTCCCCCGGATCGAGCTCGAGGTGCGCGTGCCATCCCTCGGCCGCCTCCAGCCAGAGGGCCTCGCGGGCCATGCCGAGCGGGTTGAAGGCGCAGTACACCTCGCTCAGGCAGATTCGCCAGCCCGACGGGTCTTGTTCATCCCGAATGCGCCAGGTGCCGCCGAAGTGCGTGCGCACCACCTCGCCGAAATACGCACCGGCCGCTCCCACGACGAGCGCCTCGCTCTCGGGCCGCTCCTTCACCTCGGGCCGCGCGTCCCGCAGCCACTGATCGAGGAGACTGAGGGTGTCCGGGGTGAAATCCAGCATCACGCCGTACCGCGTCGACACGAACCGCACGCATGCGGCCGCGAGCTCTGCCACTTTCCTCTCTTCGTCGGGCACGAAGCCGGCGTATGCTGGAAGGCCGCGGCGCGCAAGCTACGCTAGCGCGGGGCCGGAGTATCGATGCGTCTAGGGATCTTCAGCGACATCCACGCCAACCTGGAAGCCCTGAGCGCAGTGCTCGAGGCGTACAAGAGCGAGAAGATCGACGTCTACTACTGCCTCGGCGACACCGTGGGGTATGGCGGCTCGCCCAACGAGTGCGCCGACCTGGTTCGCGAGACGGCCAAGAAGACGATCCTCGGCAACCATGACGCAGCCGTGAGCGGGCGCATGGACTACTCGTACTACTACGAGGCCGCACGCCACGCGCTCGACGCGCACGCAGCGCTGCTCAGCGAGGCGAACATGGCCTGGCTCAAGGCGCTGCCCTACCAGGAGATGCTCGAGGAGCTCGACGTCCTGCTCTGCCACGGCTCGCCCGTGCGGCTCGAGGAGTTCGAGTACATCTTCGCGCCCGAGCAGGCGCGCGAGTGCCTCTCGATGTGGGACAAGATCGGCCACATCACGCTCATCGGGCACTCGCACCTCTGCAAGGTGTTCGCGCTGACCCAGAACAGCGTCGAGGAGCTGCCGGCGATCGACTTCGAGCTCGAGGCGGACAAGAAGTACATCGTCAGCGTCGGCTCGGTGGGGCAGCCGCGCGACTTCGACAACCGCGCGAGCTACACGGTGTACGACAGCGAGAAGAAGCGCTTCGAGTTCAAGCGAATCGAGTACGACATCGAGCTCGCCGCCGACAAGGTGCTGCGGGCACGCCTCGAGCGGAACTTCGCGCACCGCCTGTTCATCGGCGTCTAGTTTCGCTGGGGCCGGGGCCGCGTCTACGACTCAATTGAGTCCGCGGCCGAAGATGCGCTCCCAGCTCTCGCGGTAGGCGCGCGTCGCGACCTGCGCGGGTCCGGGCGTCGACTTCTGCGAAACGGGCTGGGGCTGGGGAGGAGCATCGACGACGTGCTCCACCTTCACGTCGTAGAGCGCGGGCGCGTCCTGGCGGCGGGAGAGGCTCACGACCTCGCCCTTGACCATGGGCTTTCCCTCGCGCAGTGGGCGCACCTCGCCTGCCTCGAGACGACCCGGGCGGGCCCGCAGCACGCGCGCGCCCTGACCGTCGTCCGTCTTGCCGTGGAGCATCACGACGTCGAAGCCGGATTCGGGTTGCTTCGGCTCCTCGTCGTCCATCGCGCCACCGAAATAGTAGCGCATCGGGCCGTCAGCGCATGGCGCCGGCGTCGCCGAGTGCACGCAGAGGTGAGGCGTAGATCGCTTTGGCGTCGACGACGTCGCGCACGAACGTCGTCGCTTGCAGGTGCACGCGCCAGGTGCCAGACGAGTCGCCGAGCGTGCCGTCCACCGTGAGGGATGCCGTGCCGCCGCGCGTCGGCTCCAGCTTGCTGATCTTCGCGACGAGGGTGGAGCGGGCGAGCGGGGTGGCCACCGGAGAACGGCCGGGGACGAGCAGCTCGGCGCGGTTCACCTCGACCCGCTTTCCGTCGGAGGAAGCGAAGAGCTCGAGCGCCAGCGTGGCCTGCACGTGCGGGGAGGGCGCCACGAAACCGAGGCCGGAGTCACTGATGGGGCCTACCGAGAAACGGTCGCCTCCGCGCTCGGCCACGACGACCAGGCCCCGCCCGAGGTCGGAGGCGAGATTCGTGTCGATGGGAGCGCCGGCGTCGTCGGCGCTCTCGACGTGAAGCGTCGCTTCCACCGGAGGCGCGGCGCCGCCTCCGTCCGGAAGGGGCGCCACGTTGCGCCAGCGATCCGCGTCGCGCTTGCAGCGAGCTTGATCCGCCTTGAGCGGGAGCTTCGTGCAGGACGCCGCATCGTGACGAACGATGGCCTCGCAGGTCGCCCGCGCCATGCTCGTCTCCTCGGCCGCGCAGAGGCGCGGATCGCGTGAAGCGATCGCCAGGCACGACGCGTCGCGCCCGAGCGCTGGCCGGCTCGCGACCATCCACGGGCACACGTCGGCGTCGCCCAGGGCTGCGGCCACCGTCGCCGCGCACTGCCGGCGGAGCGCCGACGCGTCGATGGCGTCGCACCGCTTGGGGTCGCGCGCCTTGGCTGCATCGAGCACACGGCAGGCGTCGCGAACGAACGTGTCGTATCCGATGGCCTCGAGCGCATCCCCGAGCAGCGGATCGAGATGCGCGTGCGCGTCGATGCACGCATCGACCGTGGTGAAGGCGGCGATCTCACCAGCCAGGTCTCCGGCGGCGGCGGGCGGATCGACGCGCAGCTCGAGCTCACCGGCTTCCACGCCGAGGGCCTTCTCGACGCTCGCCACCGGCGCCTGTTCAGGGGGAGAACGCCGAGATTCCTCGCGATCGCAGGCGCAGACGCCGAGGAGCAACACGAAGCTTGCTACCTGAACAGATCGCCAGTATACGGAGAAGAGCGCCATGGACGACCCCAAGAACAAGAGCAAGGCCATCGAGCTCGCCGTCGCCACGATCGAGAAAGAGTACGGCAAGGGCTCCATCATGCGCCTCAAAGAAGGCGCCAGCCTGGCCGAAGGCATCCAGGTCGTCTCCTCCGGCAGCCTGGGCCTGGACATCGCCCTCGGCATCGGCGGCTACCCGCGCGGACGCATCATCGAGATCTACGGACCCGAGTCGAGCGGCAAGACGACCCTCACGCTGCACGCCATCGCGCAGGTGCAGAAGGCCGGGGGCGTCGCCGCGTTCATCGACGCCGAGCACGCGCTCGACCCGTCGTACGCGCGCAAGCTCGGGGTGAAGACGGACGAGCTTCTCGTCAGCCAGCCGGACTACGGCGAGCAGGCTCTCGAGATCGCCGACATGCTCGTACGCAGCGGTGCGGTCGACGTCATCGTCATCGACTCGGTCGCAGCCCTCGTGCCGAAGGCCGAGATCGAAGGTGACATGGGCGACAGCCACGTCGGGCTCCAGGCGAGGCTCATGAGCCAGGCGCTGCGCAAGCTCACGTCCACGGTGGCGCGCAGCAACTGCCTGCTCGTCTTCATCAACCAGATCCGCATGAAGATCGGCGTCATGTTCGGTAGCCCCGAGACGACGACCGGCGGCAACGCGCTCAAGTTCTACTCGAGCATCCGGCTCGACATCCGGCGCATCGGCGCCATCAAGGAAGCCGCAGCGACGAGCGGCAAGGATCCGGCCGTCGTCGGCAACCGCACGCGCGTGAAGGTCGTGAAGAACAAGCTGGCGCCCCCCTTCCGCGAGGTCGAGTTCGACATCCTCTACGGTCAGGGCATCTCGCGATCGGGCGATGTGGTCGATCTCGCGTCGGAGCTCGGGATCATCGAGAAGAGCGGTGCCTGGTTCTCCTTCGGCGGAGAGCGCATCGGCCAGGGGCGAGAGAACGCCAAGACGTACCTCGAGCAGCACCCCGAAACGCTCGACAAGATCGAGGCGATGGTGCTCTCCAAGCACGGCATCAAGCGCGGCGCGGCGCAGGCGACCTCGGCGCAGCCGAACGGCGCGCCCCCGGTGGCGGCGGACGACAAGAAGAAGCCGACTGTGTCCAAGCCCGCCAACTGAGGAGTAGAGTGGTCCCGGGTCCAGGGACATGAAGCTCTACGTCATGCGTCACGGTTCGGCCGAGGATCAGGCCGAGAGCGGCGCGGATGGGGACCGGGCGCTCACACCATCCGGGCGCAAGCGCGTGTCGGACGTTGCGCGCGCCCTCGTGGAGCTCGGGGAGGAACCGATGCTCCTCGTCACGAGCCCCCTCGTTCGCGCCGTGCAGACCGCCGAGATCGTCGCGCTCGGCACGAAGCTCGGCGACCGCGGTGGGAGCGTCGAAGTGCGGCGCGACATGTCGCCGGGTGGGCACGCAACCCACCTCGCGCACCGGCTGGCTGCCGAGGGCCGCAAGCGGGTCATGGTCGTCGGGCACGAGCCGGATCTGTCGGCGCTCGTCGCCGCGCTCGTCGGAGGATTCGACCATCCGTTCGACAAGTCGATGGTGGTCGGCGTCCACCTGACGCCCGATTCGCCACAGGGACGCCTTCGCTTCGTGCTCGATCCGAAGAGCCTGAAGCTGCTCGTCGATCAGCGCTGACCGCCGTGGCATCCGGCCGCGGTCAAGGCGTTTCTGCCCCGCTGTACGGCTGAGGCTCGACGCTATTCCGAGAGCCTCTTTGGGGGCCGTTGCCCTCGCATTCAAGTGCGCGACACCATGATGGAAAGGTGCTTTCCTTGACACCCCTCCCCCCGTCCTCTAACCCGCATGGAGGAGACCCTACGGATGGGCGTTCGGAGCAGCGCGCAGCTCGTCAGCTTGGGCCGGTCGGTCGCCCCCAGGGTGGCCCGCGGACAAGTGGCTGCCGCCATCCGGATACCGCAGCGCCTGGTGCCCCAGCTTCGTCTGGTGGCGCCCTCCTCGGCGCCGCGGCTCTTCGTTCACGAGGGAGCCCGGCAGGCGCTCGAGCGCAAGCTCAGGGCTGCGTTCGGCGGGTCGGTCATCCTGTCGATCACCGACAACCGGCACTCGATCATCACCCACCGCGTGAAGAAGGGGACGCTTCACGCGCGGGTGCACCACATGTTCCTCGATGCGCCGGCGCAGGTGGTCGACGCCCTCGTCCGCTACGTGACGCGCGGGGACCGCGATGCGAGCTCGACGCTCGGGGACTACATCGACGACAACGGGTCGCGCCTCGCGCCGCGCCGGCGTGACGCCGCGCTGGTGGCCAGCGGCAAGCACCACGACCTGCGCGAGATCTTCGAGAAGCTCGGGGACCGCTACTTCGACGGCGCCATCAACTGCTTCATCACGTGGGGGAAGCGACCGACCACCCGCGCCAAGAAGCGCCGCACGATCCGGCTCGGCAGCTACAGCGCAGTGGACCGGCTCATCCGCGTGCACCCGGTGCTCGACCAGAAATGGGTGCCCCGGTACTTCGTCGCGTACATCGTCTACCACGAGATGTTGCACCACGTGATTCCCGGCAGCCGAGGGCTCGGGCGCGTGAACCTGCACCCGCCCGAGTTCAAGGACCGCGAGAAGGACTTCCGGCACTTCGAGCGCGCCCTCGCTTGGGAGAAGCGGCACGTGCCGCGGCTCCTTCGCTCCTGACGGCGGGCCGGCCAGCCGCGAGGTATCCTCGCGCCCTGCCATGATGGTCGGGACGATTCGAGGGGGGTCGATTGCTGTGGCCTCGGTGGCCTTGGCTTGCATCGCATCTTGCGCCGGAGCGCAGTCGAGCTCCACGGCGGCCGCTCCCGCCAGCGGCAGCACACCCGGTGATGCCGGCGTCGCCGCCGCCGACGCGAAGGCCGAGCGCCCCTTCGCGAAGACGGCGGTCGAGGCGCAAACGCTCATCCAGGAGCAGATCGACGCGCACATCAAGCCGCTCTGGAAATGCGTCGAGCAGCTCCGGGCCGCGAAGGCGGACCCGCACAAGGCCGTCGCGGTCGACATCGGCATCGATCAGGAGGGAAGCCTCCTCGGCGTGACGGCGGCCAACGCCAAGCAGGGTGACCTCGACCCGACGACGCGCGACTGCATGTTCGCCGCACTTCACGGGCTGCCATTCCCGCGCAGCCACTCCGGCGTCATCACGGTGCGCCAGACGTTTACCGACGAGCTGATCCAGCAATGATGGCGCGCCTTGCGCTGGCGGGGCTCTTCGCCGCGTGTGGAAACTCGGGCGGCGTCGAGTGCCAGTGCGCCGACCCGAGCGTGTTCATCGACGTGCCGGCGGACCGCGCGCCGGCCGTGTCTCAAGTCATGCTCTCGGGCGTCGCCTGCGCCGGGGCCGCCGCGAGCTGCGTCGCCGGAGCCGTCGGGGCGTGCACGCGGTACGCATTCCAGGCGAAGCAAGCGGGGACGTGCCAGGTGGACGTGCAGTTCGTCTCCGGCCCGGCGGACTTCGAGGCAGAGGTGCAGTTCGATCACATCCCGTGCTGTCCGGGTCTCTACGCGCCGGCGCTCGCCGGATCGACCATCGACGTGTCCGGCAGCGGGCAGGACGCGGGATCGGCCGGATGAAGCGCGCGCTGTTCGTGGCCCTCGCAGGCTCGGTCGCTTGCGGCGCTTGCGGCGGGACGAAGAACGCCGCGCCGGCCGCGCCGTCGATCGTCGTGGCTCCGCTGCAGCATCCCCCCGTGAGCCACGACGCCGACCCGGCGCATGCGCCGGCGCGCTCGCACCTCGTCGGCACGATCGAGCGCAACGCGATGGGGCCGTTCATGGCGCGCTCGACCTTCGGCGGGATGGTCGTGTGGATTCGCCCGGCGCCCCGCGGGGGAGGGCAAGAGCTCGTCGTGGTCCCCATCGGGCAGGACGGCGCGCCGTTCTCCGTGCCGCACGTCGTCGCACCGGTACCTCAGGAGGCGACGTCACTCGTCCTTCGTCCGACGGGTGCCGCTCACGGCGGCTGGCTCGTCGCGTGGACGGCGCTGCTCGACCGCGGAGAGTCGCTCTCGGTGCTCGGCGTCGCGCCCGACGGCTCGACGCACGGCAGCCCCTACGACGTGCAGCGAACCGTCGACCACGTGAAGTGGGCGGACGTCGTCCCGTCCTCGACGGGAGGCATGAGCGTGTGGGCCGAGGAGACGCCCTCGGGTGACGCGAACATGCTCGCAGCGCCCGTGGACGAAGACGGCAAGCCGCGCGGGCTACCGGTGCGGATTGCCCGCGGAGTGCGCGGCTGGGCAGCCGCGCGCGACGGAGACGGAGTGGCGCTCGCGCTCGTCGGCCCCCCGGCCGACGCGGCGACCGCGGGTGCCGCGGGCGCGAGCTCGGTGTCGCTCGTCCGACTGGACTCGGACGGCCGCCCGCGCGTCGCGCCGATCGTCGTCGCAGGGCGCACCAACGTGAGCGGAGACGTGGACCTCCTCGCGGCCAACGGCGGATGGCTCCTCGGCTGGACCGACCACGGCGGCGAGGACGCGCAGGTGATTCTCGCGACGGTCGACTCGGCTGGGCGCGTCAGTGGGCCGAAGCGCGCGCTCGAGGCCGTCGGCGGTGCGGCGCTCGTGGGGATCGCCTCGGGTCCGGCGGGGACGGCGCTCGCGTGGCAAGAGCCGCGCGGGCGTGCGCGTCCCATGCGCGCGGTGCATCTCGCGGCGGTGACGTTCGAAGGGCCGGCGGCGCAGCCGGTGTCGTCGCTCGACGTGGCGAGCGTGCCGACGCCGGAGCTCGTCGCGACCGACGCGGGCTTCGGCCTGCTCGCGACCGCGCACGAGTGCACGGTGGAGGAGGGGCCTTCGTGCAAAGGGCCCCTCGCACCGACCTTCGTGCGGCTCGACCCGCGTCTGCAGGCGGCGCAGGCCGAGCCGTTGCTGCTCGGCAAGGAGCGCGCGCCGGCCGCCATGGGATGGAACCTGAAGTGCCTGGCCGACACGTGTCTGGCACTCGCCGCCGATTCGTCGACGCCGACCGGCGTGCTCACGATGACCCTCGCGCCGCGCGTGGCTGCCTACGCGGTCCCGACCGCGCCGCCCATCCCGGCGGACGCGCCGCGCGTGAACGGGATCGTCACGTTGGCTTCGGGGCAGCCGTTCGCGGATCTCGCGACCGCGGCGATGGGCGACAGGACCCTGGTGGCGACGATCACGAGCGCCGTCGACGGCGTGATGCCGCACCGCAAGCGCAAAGGTGGAGAAGGCTCCGGCGCCACGGTGAGCGTTCGCGGTTTCGACCACGATGGACAGCCCACCGGTCCCGTGGTGACGCTCACCTCGCGGGCCATTTCCGCCGGCGGCGTCGCGGTCGCCCCTGCCGGCAAGCCGGAGGACGGTGCCGCAGTCGCCTGGGTGGGACGCGACGCCGGCGACGCGCAGGTGCACGTCGCCCACCTCGACAAGCGGGGGCACCGGACGAACGAGGTGCAGCTCACGACCGCCAAGGGCGACGCCAGCGACGTCGCGATTGCGTGGGCGGGCGACGGCTGGCTCGTCGCGTGGGTGGACACGCGCGATGGCAACGGCGAGGTCTACGCGACCAAGGTCGATCGAGACCTGCAGCGCACGGCGCGCGAGGAGCGGATCACCAAGGCGCCGGGCGACGCTGCCGACGTCTCGCTCGTCGTCCGCGACGACACGGCGTGGATCGCGTGGAGCGACCCACGCGAGAGCCCCACCGAGGGCATAGGCGACATCTACGCGACGACACTCCGCACGCACGACGCGAAGCGTGCGGGTGACGAGGTGCGGGTGCTCACGACCGCAGCACACTCACGATCGCCGCGCCTGGCCCTCGCGGGCGACGGCGCGCTCGTCGCCTGGATCGAGGACCCGCCGACCGGCGTGGACGCGCCCGGCACGGCCGAGATCGCGCGGCTGGACGCGACGGCGCACATGCTGGGCGCGGGACAGCGACTCCCGCTGGCGGGGTCCGGCAGCCCGGCGACCCTCGTGCTCGAGAGCGCGGTGGACGGCGTGCGCGCGTTCGCCGCGAGGTCGAACGGACAGGACGTGACCATCGACGCGGTGGCCCTGCGCGCCGACGGCACGGCGGCGTCACCCCCGTGGACCCTCGTCGACCTCGACGCGCCCTCCTCGTTCGACGTCGCGCTGTCCGTCACGGGCGACGCCGTGTTCTTCGACGACATCGGCGCCGCGCCTTCCGACCACAGGATCCGGCGCGCGGCCGTCGCCTGGGTCCGCTGAGCTGCTTTTTCACGCAACCGGCAGCGCGGGCGACCGATAGGGGGGCAGAGGGCAGAACGCGCCCTCGACCAAACCGAGAGGATTCCCCATGGACAGCTCCATTCCGAGTGGACCTGGCGTCCGGCCGGACGTCGTCACGGTCGAGACCACCCCCCGACCCACCGCGCGCGCCGCGGGGGCACCTTTCTCCGAAGTGCTCGCGGGTGGCGCTCGCGCCTTCGTGCGAGGCGCGACCGTCGCGGCGCGCGCCATCCCCGGCTCTCCCCTCATGGCCGTCGCCGTACGCAACGGGCCGGTCTCCACGAGCATGCCGCTCTCGAGCACCACGCTCCCGGAGGGGCCCGGCTCGGCGGCTGGTTACCCCGTCGGCCTCGGACCGAGCGCCACCGGCGGCGGAATCGGCGCAGCCGTCGGTTTCGGCGCGGGCAATCCCGCTGCGCTGAGCGCGGGCATCGGCGCCAACCCCGCCGCCGCCACGGGCGACGGCGGCAACATCGAGTCCGTCATGGCGCAGGATCAGGAGATGAACCTCTACTACCTGCAGATCCAGGAAGAGGTGAACGCCCAGAACCGCACCTACAGCGCTCTCTCCAACGTGATGGAGGTCGAGCACAACACGGCGAAAACGGCGATCGGCAACATTCACTGAGCATATCGATGCGCTAGGCTGGAGAAGCGATGGGCATCGACGGCATCGGCAAGAAGGGACCCCCGGGTGTTCCGCCCGCGGCGGGGACGCCGGGAGCGTCGCGCGCGCAGCCGACGGGGAGGCCGTTCCAGGTCGACCAGAGCGACAAGAGCGGCGCCGCGTCGCGCGCGGCCGAGGTGAAGGCCACCGAGCAGACGCCGCTCGAGAGGCTCCGTGCGGGAGAGATCGACGTGAAGGGGTACGTCGACGCGAAGGTGCACGAGGCGACGGCCCACCTCGGGCCGATGCCTTCGGAGAAGCTCGAGCAGATCCGCGCCGCGCTGCGCGAGCGCATCGGGAGCGACCCGCTGCTCGTCGAGCTGGTGAAGAAGGCGACGGGCCACGTGCCGCCGCCGCCCACCGACGACTGATACGCCGTCATGATCGGTCGGCGCGCGTTTCTGGTGGGCGTGGCGGCAGCGGGGCTCGCTTGCAAGAGCGAGCGCGCGTCCGGCGGACCGCCGCCGGGGCCCGCGCCGGTGCCCGTCTCGCCCAACGTGCGCCTCCTCGAGTGGGATCTCGGCACGCAACCGTGGGGACCGACGCGCGCCGTCGTCGTCGTGCCGACCTGGGGCGACGCGAGCGCGCGCTTTCCGGTGCTCGTCGCGCTGCACGGACGCGGCGAGGCGTTGAAGCCGCCGGCGGAAGGCGCCATGGGCTGGCCGCGTGACTACGCGATGGTGCACGCGATCGATCGGCTCCGCGCGCCGCCGCTGACGACGACCGACCACGAGGGTTTCGTCACGCCGGCGCACCTCGCCGAGGAGAACGCGTGGCTCGCGGCACATCCTTTCCGCGGGCTCGTCGTCGCGTGCCCGTATCTTCCGGACATACGCCCCGCGACCACCGGCGACGTGGCCGACTACGGGCGTTTCCTCGTGGACGTGCTGCTCCCGCGCGTGCGCGGCGAGACGCCCGCGCTCGCCACGCCCGAGGCGACTGGGCTCGACGGCGTCTCGCTCGGCGGGGTGACCGCGTTGCGCATCGGCCTCTCGCGGCCCGACGTCTTCGGCGCCGTGGGCGGCATCCAGCCGGCGGTGCAGCAGGGACAGGATCCGGAGTGGACCGCGCTCGCCCAGGCCGCGCGCGCCCGCCGGAGCGACCTCAAGCTGCGCCTGCTCACCAGCCACGACGACTACTTCCGCGACCCCATCCTCGGTATCTCGCGCGCCTGGCACCTCGCAGGGGTCGACCACGACTTCGCCGACGTGCCGGGCCCCCACGACTACGTGTTCAACCGCGGGCCGGGGTCGATCGAGCTCCTGCTCTGGCACGACCGGATGCTCGCGCACGCCTGACGCGCTTGAAACGCACGCGGGCGAACCTGCATCCAACCGGGTCGATGGCGGCTTTCACGCGACGGGTTCTCGGCGCCACCGGGCGCGAGGTCGGGCCCATCGGGCTCGGGTCGAGCTACGGACTGCCGGGCCGCGAGGTCGAACGCGCCTTCGAGCGCGGGGTGGACTTCTTCCTCTGGGGCTCGATGCGCAAGGGCGACTTCGGCCGCGGCGTGCGCGAGGTGGCCCGCAAGGACCGCGCGCGAGCGACCATCGCGATCCAGACGTACGCACGCGCCGCGTGGACCATGCCCGGGTCGGTCGAACGGGCGCTTCGCGCGCTCCGCACCGACTACGTCGACATCCTTTGCCTCGCCTGGTGGAACGGTCTTCCCCCGGCGCGGATCGTCGACCGCGCGCTCGCCCTGCGCGACAGCGGCAAGGTGCGGCACCTCATGGTCTCCTGCCACGAGCGGCCCACGTTCGCGCGCTTCGTCGACGACGGGCGCTACGACGCGCTGATGCTGCGCTACAACGCCGCGCACCCCGGCGCAGAGCGGGAGGTCTTCCCCTTCGTCGAGGCTGCGGGTCCGCGTGAGCGGCGGCCCGCCGTCGTCGCCTTCACGGCGACGCGCTGGGGCACGCTGCTTCAGCCGCGCTTCACGCCCGACGGCGAGCGAACGCCGACCGCGGGCGACTGCTATCGCTTCGCCCTCTCGAACCCCACGGTCGACGTGTGTCTCTCCGGCCCGCGCAACGCCGCCGAGCTCGACGAGGCGCTCGGAGCGGTGGAGCGAGGTCCGCTCGACGCCGCCGAGATGGCCTGGATGCGCCGTGTGGGCGCCCACGTGCGCGACGCGACCAAGCTCCAGCCCCGCGGCGGCTTGATGTCGCTCCTGGATCGCATGGCCACGTGGAGCGCCTCTTGCGGCACCACGGCGCCGCGTCTCCCACCTGGGTAGCGGGGCCTGGATCCTGCGGGTAACGAGCATCATTCGACCCCGCGGAAGGCGCGTTTTCCCGGGAAAATCGGCGAGGCGCGCCGTATGCTTCTTCCCCGGGCGCCATGAAAATCCTGGCTCTCTTCGCATTCCCCCTCCTGATCGCTTGCGCAGGGCAGATCCCGCAGCACGTGGAGCTGCAGCCGCAGGCCGAGAACGTCGAGTTCGCGTACGAGCCCCCCAGCGCCGAGTCCTACAAGGAAATCGGACACGTCAAGGGCGTCGCGCTCGGAAAGGATCCCGACCTCGCCCTCGAGCAGGCCAAGAACGACCTGCGCAACAAGGCGGCCGCGCTCGGTGCCGCGCTCGTGACCATCGACGAGAACGTGGGCGCTCTCGTGCCGCTGACGGACGAGACCAAGGTGACCCTGACCGGTCGCGCGTACAAGCCCGCTGACTGATCGCGGCCTTCGACTAGCATCGCGCGTATGACCGCGGGGGTCGCCGCCTCCAAGAGCGGGCCGGCTTGGCTCGTGCCGCTCGAATCGCTCGCGCAGAAGCGTGGGGGCGACGATCCGGGCGTCGTCGGCGGCAAGGCAGCGCGCCTCGCGTGGCTCGTCCGTCACGGCTTCGACGTGCCCGAGGCCGTCGTGCTCCCCGCGGAGGCGTTCGAGCAGTCGCTGCGAGAGCTGCCCCCCGGGTGCGAGCCGAGGGCCTTGCTGCGCGCCGCGCAGGGGCGCGCCGGCTACGCGCGTGCAGCCGAGGCGCGGCAGCAGATTCTCGGCGCGCCGCTGCCAAAGGGGCTCACCGAGGAGCTTCGCGCGTTCTGGCGCGCTGTGGGCGCGCGATCGCCGTGGGGTCTCGCCGTGCGCTCGAGCGCGACGTGCGAGGACGGGGCGCTCGTCTCGATGGCCGGGCTCGCCGAGAGCGTCCTGGGCGTGCGCGGCGAGGACGCCCTGGCGGACGCGGTACGCGTCGTGTGGGCGTCGATCGCCAGCGGGCGCGCGCTCGCGTACCTCGCCGCGCACGGCGTGCGCGACGTGGGCATGGCGGTCGTCGTGCAGCGCATGGTGGAGGCGCGCGCGGCGGGCGTGATGTTCACGCGGGCACCGGGACCGGGCGGGCGCGCGCAGGCCGACGAGCGGATCATCAACGCGGGGCCCGGACTCGGCGCGCCCGTGGTCAACGGCGTCACGACGCCCGACGTGCTGCGCGTCGACGCGCGCGGGCGGCTGCTCGGCTCGATCGTCGCGCACAAGGAGCGCGCCACCGTGGTGGGCGACGCGGGCGTGCGCGAGATTCCGGTGGAGCGGCCCGACGAGCCGTCGCTCTCGCCGACGAGCGTGCACGCGCTCGCCGAGATTGCCGCACGCCTCGAGAAGCTCGAGCCGGTGGCCTGGGACGTCGAGTTCGCGTGTGACGCCGAGCGCACGTGGGTCGTGCAAGCGCGCCCCGCGACGGGCCATGGGTTCCCCGAGGGTGGCGACGCCGAGACCGTATGGAGCAGCGTCAACGTGGGGGAGGCGCTTCCGGGCGTCGCGACGCCGTTCACGTGGTCTGTAGCCGGCGCGTTCAGCGAGGCGGGCTTCCGCAGCGCCTTCGCGGCGCTCGGCTGCCGCGTGCCGAGCCGCGCGCGCCTCGTCGGCAACGTGCACGGACGGTTCTATCTGAACCTCACCCAGTTCATGCGCATCGCGGCGCAGGTGCCCTTCCTCGATCCGCGCACGCTCGTGGAGCTCGGCGGAGGCGGGGGCGGCGACGAGCTCGCGGTGCAGGTGCAGGACGTGAGCCGGCGCGGCTTCTACGCGCGCTTGCCGCTGACGGCGACGCGTCTCCTGCGCGAGCAGCTCCGGCTCGACGAGGACGTGCGCGCCTTCGAGTCGTTCGCCGAGAAGCAGTGGCGCGCCCAGAGCGCGCTCGATCTGGCGATCCTTCCGGACGACGGTGTGGCGCGGCGTCTGCGGGACATCCAGGCGCTGCTCGAGCGCACCGGCACCGTGATGCTCACGACCGCCTCGAGCACGTTGGGCTCGCACCTGGCGCTCAACACGATGCTCGAGCGCGTCGCCCCGCTCGACGCCGAGCGGCTCGCGCAGTCGCTCACGAGCGGCATCCGCGACGTCGAGAGCGCGCGGCCCGGCATCGGCATCATGCACGTCGCCGCCCTCGCGCGCCGCGAGCCCGAAGCGCGCGCGGCGATCGAGCGCGAGTCGACCGTGGGGCTCGACGCGATTCCCGACGGCGCGACCCGCCGAGCGCTGCATTCCTTCCTCGAGCTGTACGGCGACCGCGCCGTACGCGAGGCCGAGGTGTCCACGCCGCGCTGGAAGGAGGACCCGCGCCCGGTGCTACGCATGCTCCGCGCGGCGCTGCGCACCGAGGCGCGCGAGGTGGACACGACGCTCGCGCGCGCAAAGGCGCACGCCGAGGACGAGATGGCTCGGCTGCTGCCGCGACTCTCCATCGTCCAGCAGACGGTCCTGCGTCACCTCGTCGCGCGCGCGCAGCGGTCTGCCCGCCTTCGCGAGCGCATGCGTGCCTGGGTGACGCGCGTGCTCGGCATGCTTCGCGAGGCCGCCCTCGACGCGGACCGGCGCCTCTTGCGCCGCGACGCGGAGCTCGAGGCCGACTGGAAGGCGCTCGTCGAGTCGGGATCCTCGCTGGCGAGCGTTCACAGCGTCTTCCTCCTCACGATTGACGAAGTGGTCGCGACGCTGCGCAGTCCGCAGGGGGACCTCGCACCCATCGTGCGATCGCGCCGTGCCGAGCTCGCACGCGATCAAGCGCGCCCCGATCCGCCGGCGACCTTCGTCGGCGCGCCGCCGCCCGTGGTGCTCCCTCCGTCGGGGGGCGACGTGCTGCGCGGGCTCCCCGCCAGCGCCGGCGTGGTCGAGGGGCGCGCCCGTGTCGTGCTCCGCGAGGACGACATGGACACCCTGCAGCCCGGCGAGATCCTCGTCGTCCACACGACCGACGTGGGCTGGACCCCGCTCTTTCTCGTCGCCGCGGGGGTCGTCACCGAGCTCGGTGGGCCGTTGTCGCATGCCGCCGTCGTCGCCCGCGAGTTCGGCGTTCCCACCGTCGTCAACGTGACGGGAGCCACGCGGGCGATCCGCACCGGAGATCTGGTGCGGGTCGACGGCGATCGTGGGATGATCGAACGAATTCGATGAAGTCAATCCTCACGGCGTGGGTTGCGCTGGGGGTGGGGGTTCTCGGGGCGTGCAGCGATGCCCGTCTGCAGACCGAGGGTGCGCCGTCGGTGCCTCTCGTGCGAGCCGACGGGCTGCGGGTCGGCGTGAGGCGACACGTGGGCGGCAGCGAACCGTTCGTGACGCCCTCGTGCAACAGCCCGAAGCTGTCCTACTTCAAGGGGCCGATCGTCCAGAGCCCGATCATCGTGGCGGTCTTCTGGAACGGCGACGTCGAGATGGAGCGGCAGCAAAAGATGCCGCAGTTCTACGCCGACGTGACCCAGAGCACGTACTGGGCGTGGCTGCAGGAGTACGACACGGTCGGGCACTCGCCGGGGACGAACCAGGCGATCCTCGGCGGAACCTCGGCGGGGGGCTTCGTCATCTCGCCCGCCAAGTGCGGTACGGGCTCGGCGGCGAACTGCAAGTTGACCGACGCCGACCTGCAGACGGAGCTGGCTAGGCAGATCGGGCTCGGTGTCTTGCCGGCGCCGCAGGTCGATTGCACGGGGAACGTCGAGACCATCTACATGGTCGACTTCCCGGCGAACATCTCGCTCAGCGGACAGGGGCTGGGCAAGTCGTGCGTGGCGTTCTGCGCGTACCACAACACCGGGACCTACGGACCGAACAAGCTGCCGCTCATCTACGCGGCGCTCATGGACGACTACACGGGCGGGTGCGCGAGCGGGTGCGGGGGCGATCCGACGCCGTTCGACGTCCAGACGGACGTGGCGTCGCACGAGCTCGTGGAGGCCGTGACCGATCCGGACATCGGGCTCGATGCCGCGAACAACTACGCGGCGCCGTGCGGCTGGGGCGACAACAACGGCGGCTGCGGCGAGATCGCGGACATCTGCGACAGCGCGAGCGCGGGCGACACCATCACGGTGAACGGGCGCACCTGGTACGTGCAGGAGCTCTGGAGCAACGCGCAGGGAAAGTGCACCAGCACCGGGCCGACGAGCAGCGTGTGTACCGGCAGCGTGACGCCGGGCTGCAGGAAGTGCTCCTGCGGTGACGACGGGCTCGCGTGCAACGGGGCGACGCCGACGTGCGACACGGGAAGTGGCGTCTGCGTCGCGAGTGGAACGATTGACGCCGGGGGGGATGGCGCGACGAGCGACGCCGGAGCGAGCGACGGGGCATCCGCGGGCGACGCGGCGAGTGACGCGCCGGAGGACGCGGAGGTCGAGGCGGCCACGGACGCGGGTGCCACGATGGATTCGGGAGCGACGTCGGACGCGAGCTCGGCGAACGACTCGGGGTCGAAGCCTGATGCGGGGTCCGCGCCGGATTCAGGGTCCGGGTCGAGCTCTGGATCCGGATCCGGGTCTTCGTCCGGGTCTTCGTCTGGGTCGTCGTCCGGATCGGGGTCCAGCTCGGGGTCCAGCTCGGGGTCGGCGTCTTCTTCCGGGTCGAACATCGACTCCGGCTCGTCGAGCGACGCGACAGCCGATGCCGAGGGCGATGCCGGTGCAGCGACGCCGGGTCAGTCCAACGGGTGCGGGTGCAAGGCCGCCGGCGGGGCGGACGCGACGTCGTCGCCGGCCTTCGCCGGGCTCGCGGGCCTCGGCCTCGTCGCGGTGGCGCGCGGCAGGCGCTCGCGGCGGGCGACGTCGTCGAAGGTCTCTTCGTAGGTCCGGTCGGTCGTTCCCATCGCGCGGTCCCACCACGTGAAGTAGAGGCCGTAGTTCGTGCCCACCCGGCGGTGGTGCAGGGTGTGGTGAGTCGTCGTCGTGCTCCAGCGCGTCCAGCGGCTGCGCGTGAACCCGCGCGGGAACAGCTCGAGGCCCAGGTGGCCGAGCACGTTGCGTACGATCATGAAGCCGAGGAACACGCCGACCGCGGCCGGGTGCAGCGGTAGCCAGAGCGCCACCAGCGGAACGAACGCCGCGTGAACGAACGCCTCCGCGGGCGCGAACGCGTACGCGGAGAACGGCGACGGATCGTGCGACATGTGATGCACGCGGTGCATCCAGCGGAAGACGAACGGGTGATGCATCGCACGGTGCGTCCAGTAGAAGTACGTGTCCTGCGCGACGACGAGGAAGACGACGGTGAACGCGAAGTACGCCCAGCCGTGCTGCGCGATATGGAGGTACATCGGGAGGAACCCCGCGCGCGTCCCGAGGACGACGCCGGTGCCGACGAGCGAGAAGATTAAGGCCGTCGACGCCGAGTAGGCGATCTCGCGGCGCATCTGGCGCCAGTTGGCGAAGGAGCGGTTGACGAGGCGGTGGCGCCACCGCTCGCGGCCCCACACCCAGAAGACGAGGAACGCGGCCACCGCCGCGATCACGTACCTCCCCGCGTCGAAGGCGAAGTCGTACGCCCACACCGCCCACAACGAGGCGCTGCCCACCATCGGAGCCTCCTTGCTCGAAGTCACATACGAATCCGTATGTGCGCTTGAGGTTAGACATACGAATCGGTATGTCAAGGGCGTGACCAGCCAGATTCGCGAAACGTCGAAGCAGGAGACACGCGAGGCCCTCATCGCCGCCGCCGCCGTCGAGATGGCCGAGAAGGGCATCGACGGCGCGAGCCTCGATGCGATCTGCGCCCGCGCCGGGTTCACCCGGGGCGCGTTCTACGTGCACTTCAAGGACCGCGACGACCTGGTCGTCGCCGTCGTCGAGCGCCATCTCAAGACCTTCTTCGACCAGGTGATCGCGGGCAACGACGCGCCCGAGGACCTCGAGCGGACCATCGCGCAATACGTGTCGACGGTCGTGGCCATGGCGCCGACCCTGCGCAACCGCAAGGAATGGCGCTTCCACCATACGCTCGCCGCGTGCGCGCGGTCGCCGGTGATTCGCGAGCGCTACGCGTCGCTGCAGTACGAGGCGATCGCCCGCGTGAAGAAGGCGGCGGAAGCGGGACAGCGCGAAGGGACCATCCGGCGCGACGTGACGCCGGAGGCGATGGCCGAGATCCTCGTCGTGCTGACGCTGGGCATCGACGCGATGTTCGACATCGGCATCAAGTTCGACCTGCTGGGAGGAGCGCGCGCCCTGAGCAGGCTGCTCGGCGCAACGTCTCCTGCGAGGCGCCGGCGACGGCGTCGATGATGAGGAGCGGCGGCCGCGTCACCCCATGACGCACGCCTGGTAGGCGGTGCAGCCCGGGTCCCCCGCGCACGCAGCGACGACCGTCGCCTTGCAGCTGCCGGCGAGGTTGCTGTTCAGGCACGTCTGACACGTCGGGGTCGAACCCTCCAGGCTGATGCAGTCCTGGTAGTTGCACGCGCTCGTGCACGGTCCCGTCGTCCCGCAGAGGCACGCCTGCTCGGCGACCTGCAGCGCGAGGTAGCCGCGCGGAATCTGCTGCTCGCAGCAGGCCACTCGCTCCATCTCGGCCGAATACGTCGCGCACATGGCCACCGCGGCGTCGTAGTCGACGGCCGCATCGTAGCCGCTCGAACCGCCGCTGCTGCCGCCGCCGGCGCCGTCCGGGTCCTGCGCGGCGCGACCGCCGTCGTCCGAGGACTCGCCGCCGTTCGAAGAGCTCGTCGACGAGCTCGAGCTACACGCCACCACCGCGAGCGCAGCCAGCACGGCCGCGCCGCGCGCGTTCGCAAAGTCCATGTGGACACCTCCGGGGCCGCCTGATCAAACACCGCGGCGTGCGGAAGGTTCGTTCGTCAGGTCACGCGAATTTCGCGGACCTCGCTCGCCGACGCCGAATCCCAAAAGCGGACACCACCTTGCTCGCCGACCTCACGCGAGCGGCAGCTTCGCCACGAACTCGGAGCGCTCCCGGGCTCGCGCCTGCCCGCGGAAGCGCGGAAGAACGGCTCGAACACCTTCTTCGCTTCCTCATGCGAGATGCCGATCCCGTTGTCTCGCACCGCGAGCTCGTAGGTCTGGCCGCAGGCGCGCCCGCATATCTCGACGTGGGGCGGGACGTCGGAGCATCGGTACTTCATCGCGTTGTCGGCGAGGCTCCACACCACCTGCCGCAAGAGCCCCTCGCTGCAATGCACCGTGGCCGCCTGCACGTCGATCGTCAGGCTCACGCTGCTTTGATCCGCGCGGGTCGTGGGCTCGTCGCGAAGCTGCTCGGTCGCCTCCGCGAGATCGCAGAGCGCCGTCGGCCCGTCAGGCACGATCCGCGAGAGCGCGAGCAAGTCCTGGATGATGCCGTCCATCCGGCCGAACGATTGCCTGAGGACGTCCAGTTTCTGCTGGTGCTCGCCGTCGGGCGAGTTGCGCGACAGCCAGCTCGGTGGTGAGCTTCGCCGTCGTCAGCGGCGCGCGCAGGTCGTGCGCCACGCGCCCTGCGAACGCATCGAGGTCCTTGTTGCTCGCCTCGAGCCGATCTGCGTAGTCGCGCATCATGCGCTCTCGAGCCTGAAGAGCACGCGTCACGACGAGGCCCACCGTGATCGCCAGTCCTGCCCCGAGCGTCGCGAGCAGCGCGAGGTACAGCTCCGACGACCGCTGAAGCGCCGCCACGCGAGGCACCGCGTCCTTGGCGCCCTTCGCGTTTGAGCTCACTCAGCGCGCGAAGGTCGTTGGCCGCGCGCGTGAACGTGTCTTCGACCCCGAACAGCTCGAGCCTCGCGGCCTCGTCGTCGTTCCTGCGCGACATCGCGAGCACCGATGCCAGACGGGGCTGGATTTCCCGGAGGGCCGCTTTCAGGTCGTTCCATGGGCTCTGTTCAGAAGACTCATCCAGCGACCGTGGCGGGGCCGATCTCGACCGTGGGGGCGAGCGAAAACCCGGGCTCCTCTGACGTGCGCTTGCTACATTTGCCATGGGTGACGGGGTTGCCGGACCAGGCGGACGGCGGCAGGTGGGAGCAGTTCGCAGGGCCGGCTCCAGGAGGAGCTTGGTCATGAAAACATCGTGGCGCGTCGTGTTCGCGTGGGGGCTCGGCCTGGCGCTCGCGTGCGGGAACAGCAACAGCTCGTCCTCGGGCGGCTCGGACGGAGGCGACGACGGTACGACCAGCGGCAGCAGCAGCGGCAGCACCGGAAGCAGTGGCGGAACCGGCAGCAGCAGCGGGGCCGGCAGCAGCAGTGGCACCGGAAGCAGCAGCGGAGCGGGCAGCTCCTCGGGCACCGGAAGCTCCTCCGGCAGCAAGGACGCTTCCTCCGACACCGGCAGCAGCAGCGGCACCGGGAGCAGCAGCGGCAGCAACGGCGACGGCGGGGCGTGCGGCGAGCCGGGCGGCGCCTGCTGCACGGGCAACGTCTGCAACACGGGCGCGGTCTGCCAGACGGGCGTCTGTCGCACGTGCGGAGCCCCTGGGGACGCCTGCTGTGCCGGCAACCAGTGCGCGTCGGGCGCCGTTTGCAACGGCGCGATCTGCGCGCCATGCGGTGCGGCGGGATCGGCGTGCTGCCCAGGTGGTACCTGCACCGGCGGCGGCTGCTGCGTGGCCGACACCTGCGTCGGCTCCGGCACCACCTGCCCGGGGATCATGGGGACGTGCGCGAACGGCAGCTGCGGAACATGCGGCGGCAAGGGCCAGGCGTGCTGCGGCGGAGTCGGTGGCATGGGAGGCGAGTGCACCGCGGGTGATCTCGTGTGTCAGGCCGGCAAGTGCGCCGACTGCGGCGCCACGGGTCAGGTCTGCTGCACGGGCATGGTGTGCAACACGGGCCTCGGATGCACGGGCGGCGGGACCGGCGCCACCTGCCAGCCGTGTGGCGGCATGGGGCAAGCGTGCTGCGGCGGCGCGGGTGGTTTCGGCGGCACCTGCAACACGGGCTTCGTTTGCGCGGGCAACATGGGCGGCAATGGCTTCACCTGTCAGGCGTGCGGCGCCTCGATGGAGCCGTGCTGCGCGAACCGCACGTGCAACACGGGCCTGACGTGCATGCTCGGCATGGGGGCCGGCGGGACCTGCCAGTGAGCGACTGACGGAGGTTTCACGGCGCGAGCCGAGGCGCACGACCCGCACCGGTCGGCGCCTCGGTCGTGCCGCTTGGCACGGAGCGCGCTTCCTCCATCGGGCGCGATGCTCGAAGCTCATGCGCCAACCCTCGAGCATCGCACGGCCCAAGCGCTCTCCGAGCTGTCGCGCAGCATGGGCGCGGACTGGGAAGGGTGGATCCGCCGCGTCCTCGAGTTCGACGCCGCGGTCCTCCACGTCGAGCGCGTGAGCTTCTGGAGCCTCCGCGAGGAGACCTCGAGCATTCACTGTGACGCAGGCTTCGTCGCCAGCGTCCACTCCTTCGAGCACGGCGCCACGCTGTTCGAGCCCGACCTGCCCGAGTACTTCGCGGCCATGCGTGAGGCGCGCATCCTCGACATGGTCGACGTCCAGACCGATCCGCGCTGCCGCGGGCTGCGCGCCTACTGCGCCTCTCGAGGGATCGCTTCGATGCTCGACGTTCCCGTCTGGCACGAGGGGCGCCTGTCCGGCGTTCTCTGTCACGAGCACGTCGGCGCGACGAGGAAGTGGAGCGCCGAGGATGAGGACTTCGCGACGAGCGTGAGCCAGGTCGTCTCCTCCGGCCTCGCGGCGCGCGCCCACACCAGGGCAGAGGCGGATACCCGGCGCGCAGCCTTCCTCGACAGCGTGTCGCGCCTCGCTTCCTCACTCGATGCGCACGAGATCGCCCAGCGCGCCGTATCGCTGTGCGCCGTCCCATGGTTCGCGGAGATTGCGAGCCTCGTCGTGAAGCGCGACGACGTCATCGAGCTCCTGGGGCTGAAGCTCCCCGACCCGGTGATGCAACAGAACATCCTGCAGTACGTTCGGAGCGGGCTCTGGATGTTCCCGGTGCCCGCGCGCGTCATACGCCAAGGGCAGTCTCTGCTCCTGACTGACACGACCCGCGAAGTGGCGGCGCGATACGGTTTCACCCGGGAAGACCTGATGACGATCGACGCTCTCGGCGTGAAGACGGCGATGTGCGTGCCGCTCGCCGTCGGGAACAACACGTTCGGCGCGATGTCCTTCGCGTCGGGCCATCGCCGCTTCGGCGCCGAGGACCTGGTCCTCGCGGAGGACGTCGGGAGCCGCGTCGCCGCCGCGCTCGAGAACGCGCGCCTCTACACGGTCGCGCAGGAGGCGATTCGTGCTCGCGACGAGCTGCTCGTCGTCGCCGCGCACGAGCTGCGCACGCCCCTCACCGCGATACAGCTGAGGACCGACCAGCTGCTTCGAAAGGCCCGGCGCGGAGCCGACGCTGCCGAGAAGGCGTGGAGCGAGAGCATCGCGCGTGACGTGCGACGCTTCAGCTGGGTCGTCGACCACGTCCTCGATGCGTTGAGGATCCGAAGCGAGGGCGTCGTCCTCGCACCCGGCGTGTGCGACCTTGCGACCATCTTGCAGCAGAGGGTCGGTTTCGTCGCCGAGCGCGCGCGCGCGGCGGGCTGCCCGATCGCGCTCGACTCGGTACACTCGCTCACCGGCCGGTGGGACCGAACGTGCATCGAGAAGGTGATCGACGTGCTGCTCGACAACGCCATCAAGTTCGGTGGGGGCGGTCCCATCGCCGTGTCGCTGCGAGCCGTCGGGGCATGGGTCGAGCTGGCGGTGCGCGACCAGGGCATCGGGATCCCCGCCGATCGCCTGCGGGCGATCTTCCAACCCTTCGAGCGCGCGGTCCCGAAGGAGCACTTCGGCGGCCTCGGCCTGGGGCTCTACGTCGCGAACGCGATCGTCGACGCGCACGGCGGATCGATCGACGTGGCGAGCCGCCCGGGCGAAGGCGCCACGTTCACCGTCCGATTGCCCCTCCGTGGCGCGATCCGATGAGCAATTGGCGCGATCGGATTGGCGCGGCGGGGGCCCCTGCCTACCTTTTCGCTGCGAGCCAAGCAGTAGCCACCGATGTCCGACCTCGTCCCTCTCCCCGCCGTGTTGCTCGACCGTCTCGCCCGAGTCGGCCTCGACGTCGAAGCGATCCTCGCGCGCGCCAAGATCCCGCGCTCCCGGTTCAACGACGCCGCGCCGCACGGGACGACCGCCGAGTTCTTCGCTCTCTGGCGGGCGGTCGAGGAGACAGCGCAGGGCGAGGACATCGGCTTGCGACTCGGGGTGGATACTCCAGCACATCAGCAGACCATCGCCTCTCTCGCCGCCCTCCACTCGCCGACGCTGGGCGAGGGGCTCGAGAAGCTCGCGCGCTACAAGCGGCTGGTCTGCCCCGAGCAGATCACGATTCGCGTCACTCGCGGTGAAGCACGGATCCGCTTCGAGTGGCTCCTCGCCGAGGGTCACCCGCCCGCGATGCTCATCGACTGCATCTTCACGAGCATCGTCAGCCTCGCCAGACGCGGAACGGGCACGGCGCTCGGTGTCCGTCGCCTCGAGCTGACGCGTCGTCGCGCCAACGAGGCGATGCTCCGGCAACACTTCGGCTGCGATATCCGCTTCGACGCGCCCTTCGACACCATCGTCCTCGACGAGAAGGCGCTCGCCCTTCCGATGGTCACGCACAACGCGCAACTTCTCGCTCTCATCGTGCCGGGCCTCGAGTCGGCGCTGGAGAGGGATGGGTCGTCGCGAAGCCTCGCGGACGACGTCCGATCCGCTCTGCACCAGGGAATCTGCGGCGAACGCCCGGCCGTGGGGAAGGTGGCGAAGTCGCTCGGGATGAGCCCTCGCACCCTCCAGCGGCGCCTGGGGGAGCTCGGGACCTCGTACCAGAAGCTCCTCGACGACGTGCGCCGTCGATCCGCTCGCCGCCTCCTAGCCAACACCGATCTCGGCGCGGGAGAGGTGGCCTTCCTCCTCGGCTTCGAGGAGCTCAACTCCTTCACACGCGCCTTCCACGTCTGGGAGGGGACGACCCCCACCAGGTGGCGCGCGAACGCACGCTGAACCAAGCCCCACAAGAGAGGAGGCACCCATGACGACGAAGCAGGCCCCCATCCATTCTGGCTACGGACCCACGACCACGGCGCGCGAGGTACTCGGCGCCAGGAGACTCGACGGAAAGGTGGCCATCGTGACCGGCGGCTACGTCGGCATCGGCCTCGAGACCACGCGCGTGCTCGCCGCCGTCGGCGCCACGGTCATCGTTCCGGCGCGCAGCCCCGAGAAGGCTCGGGCCGCGCTCGCCTCGATCGACCGGGTGGAGCTCGAGACGATGGACCTCGCCGACCCGGCGTCGGTCGACGCGTTCGCCGGCCAGTTCATGGCGTCCGGCCGGCCGCTGCATCTCCTGATCAACAACGCCGGGATCATGGCCATCCCGTTCGCGAAGAACGTGCGCGGCTTCGAGCTGCAGTTCGCCACCAACCACCTCGGGCACTTCCAGCTCACCGCGCGCGTCTGGCCCGCGCTGGTCAAAGCGCGGGGAGCGCGCGTCGTCGCCCTCACGTCGCGTGGGCACATGCGTGCCTCGGTCGACCTCGACGACCCGAGCTTCGAGCGACGTCCCTACGACAAGTGGAAGGCGTACGGCCAGTCGAAGAGCGCCAACGCCCTGTTCGCGCTGGAGCTCGACGCCCGCGGGGAGAAGCACGGTGTCCGCGCGTTCTCCGTGCATCCGGGCGCCGTCGAAACCGAGCTGGCGCGGGACGTCCCCGAAGCGGAGCTCAGCGCGCTCCTGGCGCAATTTCCCCAGGGGCTCAAGAAGCCCGACGCGGGGGCCGCCACGAGCGTGTGGTGCGCCACGAGCTCGGCGCTCGACGGGATGGGCGGCGTCTACTGCGAAGACGTCGACATCGCCGAGGCGGTCCCTGCGGACTCGAAGACGTTGGGCGGCGCTCGGCCATGGATCCTGGACCGCGACCTCGCGGCGCGACTATGGACGAAGAGCGAGACGTGGACGGGCGTCCGCATGGAGGGATGACGACGATGCAAACGAGCACCGCTTTTGTGCACCTGCCTTCCACGATTCGACTCGGCGACCTCGAGGTCGTTCGCCTCGGCTTCGGAGCGATGCGGCTCCCGGGACCGGAGATATGGGGAGAACCCGAAGACCCGGCGCGAGCGCGCGAGGTTCTGCGACGCGTCGTCGCCCTGGGCATCAACCTCATCGACTCGGCCTGGTACTACGGGCCGCACGTCTCGAACCGGCTCATCGCCGAGACCCTGCATCCCTATCCCAAGGACCTCGTCATCGCGTCGAAGCTCGGCGGGAAACGACTCCCGAACAAGGGATGGGCTCCGTTCCTCCGCCCCGAGGAGCTGCGCGAGGGGTGCGAGACCGATCTGCGCGAGCTTCGGCGCGACGCGCTCGACGTCGTGCACCTGCGCCACATGGGCAAGGGCGCGCCCGTGCCGTTCGCGGAATCGCTCGACGCGATCAGCGCATTGAAGAAGGAAGGCAAGATCCGACACCTCGGTCTCTCGAACGTGGGGCCCGCCGAGCTCGAGCTCGCCCTCACCCGCACACCGATCGTCTCGGTGCAGAACCTGTACAGCGTCTCCGGAGGTGGCGGCGTGCTCGCGCGGACGACCCACGCCGAGGTCGAGTCGCCCGACCGCGTGCTCGAGATGTGTGCCCAGAAGGGCATCGCGTTCATGCCTTTCTTCCCCCTCGGCGTGGGTGCGCACGCTCAGCCCAGCGGCGCGGTCGATGCATCGGCGAAGAAGCACGGCGCATCCCCGGCGCAGATCGCGCTGGCGTGGCTCCTGGCGCGCTCGCCGGTCATGCTGCCCATCCCCGGCACCAGTCGGCCCGAGCATCTCGAGGAGAACTGGGCGGCGCGCGGGATTCACCTCACGCCGGAGGAAGTGACGGCGATCGGCGCCGCGGCGCGCGAGCTCGCGGCGTCCTGAGTCGTCGGCCGGACCCTACGGCCTCCACGTCTCCCCCGTCTCGCAGCTCACGTGGTGCATCCGCACGCCGTCGCGACGGATGTCGACCACGGCGAACACGATGGGCAGGCGGAAACGCCGCGGGCCGATGGACCCGGCGTTGAGCACGGCGATGCCCTGATCCCGTCCCATGAAGGGCACGTGGGAATGCCCGCAGACGACGAGAGACGCCCCCGCGGAGCGAGCGAGGCGGGCCGCGTCGGCGCGAAGCTTCGGACCGTAGAGGGCGACGTGCAGAAGGAGCATCGTCAGCAGCGTCGCGTCGCCCTCGCGCACGTCGATCGTCACGACGTCGGGGACACCCGGCATCTGCGCATCGATGTTTCCGCGCACCGCCGTGACCGGGGCGATGGCGGCGAGCGCGTCGAGCACCGCGCGCGAGCCGATGTCTCCGCCGTGGAGGATGTGATCCGGATGCTGCGCCGCGATGAGCGACGGGCTGCGCGCGTCGGGTCGGCTGTGCGTGTCCGCGACGACGACGAGGCGCAGGCTGCCGTCGCGAAGCAGCTCCAGCCCCTGCCGGGCGTGCACGGTCTTCCTGCGTCGGGTCGCGAGCGGTTCCACGAGGGTCTCAGCTCAGGATCGTGACGACCACGTTGCGGGCAGACCTCGGCCCGTCGAACTCGCAGAAGAACACGTTCTGCCAGGTGCCCAGGGCCAGCTTGCCGTCCTCGACCGGTATTGACTCCGAGGGTCCCACGAGGGCGCTCTTGATGTGCGCCGCGGCGTTGTCGTCGACGCGGTCGTGGAGCCAGCCGTCGTGCTCGACGATGAGCTTGCGGAGCGCCGACTGGAAGTCCACGCCGATGTTGGGGTCGGCGTTCTCGTTGATCGTGATCGCCGCCGTCGCGTGGGCTGCGAAGACGGTGCACACACCGTCGCGGACACCGGACTCGCGCAGCACGCTCTCGACCTCGCGCGTGATGTCGACCACCTCGTTGTGCTCGTGCGTCGCGATGGTGAACCGGCGGCGGAAGACGGCCATGGTGGTGCATGTCCTACCTGCTCGAGCGCCGAGGGGCCACCCGGGGTGTAAGGACGGCCGCCCGCAGCGCGTTTCTCGGGCATGAACCGCAACGAGATCCCCATCGCGAGCCCCTGCAACGCCGACTGGTCGACGATGATCCTGGCCGATCGCGGCCGATTCTGCGGCGCGTGCCGCAAGGTGGTGCGCGAGCTCCGTCAGATGACCGAGGCCGAGGCCCGCGGCCTGCTCGCCTCCCCGCCCACCGAGGGCCTGTGCGTGCGTTACGTGCACGATGCGACCGGCGAGATCCTCTTCCGACGCGACGACGTCGTCCCCGTGGCCAAGCTTCTGCGGCGCGCGGCCGTCGTGGCACTCGCTGCCGTGCTGCCGGTGGGCTCGGTGGCCTGCATGGGAGCCGCTCCTGCGCTGACGGGCTCGCCCGCGAACGTGCCGGTCGCGTCCTCGGCGAGCGCCCCGGTGCAAGCGGTGATGGGCGCACCCCCTGCGGCGACCCCGACGCCAGCGCCGTCGTCATCCGCTTCCCCTCAGTGAGGGTCGCCGCGGGCGTCCAGGCGCTTCTCGTAGAAGAGGCTCGTCGCGATCGCCGCGGGGGCCATGGTCGCGTACGCGCCGAATGCGGGGCATCGCCGGAAGCCGGAGCGCTCGTAGAAGCGGATGGCCGCGTGCGCGCGATCGCCCGTCTCGAGGCGCAGGAAGTCGAGCCCCGCGCCGCGCGTCTCTTGCTCGATGCGGTCGAGGAGCGCTCCGGCCACGCCGCCACCGCGCGCCGGCTCACGCACGTACATGCGCTTCACCTCGGCGAAGTCGGAGAACAGCGCGACGCCGCCACATCCGACCGCCGCACCTTGCACCCGCGCGAGGAAGAACCGGATGTGCGACTGGAAGATCGCATGGAGCGGGAGACCGTGTCGTTGCTCCGGTGTGTAGTCCGCCGAGAGAACGTGCTCGAGCTCGCCCACGAGCGCGCGGACGTCTTCGGTCGGTCCCAGGGCCAGCTCGATGGAGATCGCCTCCACGCCGGCAACAGGCTAGCGCACGCGGAGCTCGGGGCAGGAACCACTCTCCGGCGCCGCTGGGGACGTGCGATAATCCCTGCAGGGGAAGGAGGCGCGGCGATGCGCCCGATCGCACTGGCACTCGGCGTCGGCGTGGTGGTTATCGGAGCGTGGGCATGCGGTGGGACGACGGCCGTGTCGAACGACGCGGGCGCCGACGGCGCGAGTTCGTCGAGCTCCGGGGGATCCAGCGGCGGCGGTTCCGGCGGGTCTTCCGGTGGAAGCTCGAGTGGCTCGGGATCCGGGAGCGGATCCGGCAGCAGCGGAGGGCACGTGCCCGTCAATCACCGACCCAGCGACGCGCAGTGCATGACGACTGCCCCGGCGGGCGACTGCTCGTTCAACAATCCGGGCGCCGCGTGCCACAGCGACGCCGATTGCTCCGAGGCGGGACCGAGCGGGCGCTGCATCGTGCCCAACGGTCCGCCGACGTGCTTCTGCACCTGGGACGCGTGCACCGGCGACTCGGAATGCAAGACGGGCCAGACGTGCGCGTGCCACGGCTCGGCCTACACCGCGGGCGCGGGCAACACGTGCACGGCGGGCAACTGCCGAGTCGATGCCGACTGCGGGTCCGGCGGGTACTGCTCGCCGTCGGCCGCCACCAACACCTGCGGCACCCTGAGCGGCTACTACTGTCACACGCCGAAGGACCAGTGCACGAACGACAGCGACTGCGGCTCGTCGGGGCCCGGCAACATGTGCATCTACTCGCCGAGCGCCGGCTACTGGAGCTGTCAGCAGTCGGGACTCTGCGCGGGATAGCTCGCCGTCCCCGCAACCGGGGTAAGATATCCCGCTACGGATAGGAGGCGACGATGCGTGGATCCCTTGGCCATTGGCTCACCGTGGCGGCGATGGCCGCGGCCGCGTGCTGCGCGTCGTGCTCGAGCTCGAGCTCGAGCCAGAAGAGCTCCTCGCCCTCGACTTCCCCGGACGCTGCTGCGGAGGCTGGACCGTCCGCGACGACCGCTTGCGCCGACTTCGCGCAGGCCGTCTGCAACCAGCTCTCCACGTGCACGCCGTTCGCGCTGAAAGAGGCGTTCGGCGACGTACAGACCTGCGCGCAGCGGTCGGTCATCCCGTGCCCCGCGACGCTCGTCGCGAGCGGCACGAAGACCACGCCGTCCGACCTCGAGAAGTGCGTGCAGGTCATCAGGAGCCAGTCGTGCGACGAGGCCCTCGACAATCCGCAGGCGCCCGAGTGCTCCGTCCCGGGGACCCTCGCGGAGGGCGCCGCGTGCGGGTCCGACTGGCAGTGCGCGACCGGCTTCTGCGAGATCGTCGCGGGCAAGCGGTGCGGCGCGTGCGCTGCGCGCGCGTCATCCGGCCAGCGTGCGCCCGACGGCGGCGCCGCGTGCGTGGTCGACGACGACTGCGACGCGAAGCTCGTCTGCGCCGCTGGCACGTGCGTGTCGCCCGGGGCGGTCGGAGCGACGTGCAGCGGAACGCAGCCGTGCCTGCGCACGCTCACCTGCATCGGCGGCAAGTGCGCCACGCCACTCGCCGCGGGAGCCTCGTGCTCGGCGGCGACGGACTGCGACGGCTCGACGGGCCTCTACTGCGACACTTCGGGCACGAAGAAGTGCGTGCAGGCCGGCATCGCGGCTTCCGGACAGCCGTGCGGGCTCCTGAGCGGCACGCTCGTCGCCTGCGCGAGCGGCGCCCTCTGCGTCAACATCGACATGCAGGGCCAGGGCACGTGCCACGAGCCTGCTGGCGACGGCGCGCCGTGCGGCACCCTCGCCGGCATCGGCTGCACACTGCCGGCCGTTTGCATCGACGACTCGGGCTACAAGTGCGATCTGCCCGACCCGCGCAGCTGCCAGTGACGCGTCAGCCTGTGCGCAGCTCCACGTCGGCGCGCGACGACAGCCGGTAAGCCTTCACCGGTTTCGTGAATCCCTTCAGCGTCACCTCGCCATGCGGTTCCGTGGCGACTGCGCCTTCGACGAGCGCCTGCGTCTCTTCGTCCACGAGGACGCCGCCAGGGGGCGCCTGGGGCTCGAGCCGCGCCGCTCGGTTCACGGGCGCCCCGACCACCGTGTAGTCCGAGCGATGCGCGGCTCCGAAGGACCCTACCGTCGCCGTGCCGGAGCCGATGCCGATGCGGAGCTCCAGCGGTGCGCCCGCCCCGAGCCGTACGAACTCCTCGCCGAGCTCGCCCACCCGGCGCTGGATGGCCAGCGCCATGCGCGTGCAGCGAACCGCCTGGTCGCGTTCCCCCGTCGCCTCCGGCGCGCCGAAGAACACCATGACCGCGTCCCCGATGAACTTGTCGATCGTCCCGCCGTGCTCGAACGCGATCCGTGAGACCTCGTCGAAATACCGGTTGAGCACGTTCGCGAGCACCTCGGGATCCACGCGCTCGACCATCGGCGTGAACCCGCGCAGGTCGGCGAACATCACGGTGACGGGACGCCGCTCACGCCGCATCGCGAGGTCCGCTTCGGAGCGAAGGATCTGGTCGGCGAGCTGCGGAGCGACGTATCGCTTCAGACGCGCCGCCCGCTCGAGCTGGCTCACCTGCTCGCGCACGCGCGTCTCGAGCCCCGCGTTGAGCTCGCGGAGCGCGTGCTCGCTCGCGCGGTAACGGTTGGCCACGTAGCTCGCCATGGCCCACACGACGGCGTAGATGGCGATGACCCACAGGGCCGCGCCGAGCATCGTCGCCGACGACGAGTACACCTGCTGCAGCGGGCCCGAGCGGTACATGGGTTGCGAGGGCACGACGTGCGCCACCTCGAGCAGGATGAGCCCCGCGTGCATCCCGACGGCGCACGCCAGCGCCCAGAGACCCAGTGCCGCGTCGTAGTACACGCGCACGACCGCGACGATGATGACGAAGAACACCGTGTTGAGGTTCGGCGTCACGCTGCCGAGCAGCCACAGGCCGGGGAGCGAGGTGAGGAACAGGAGCGGCACGTCCAACCACGCGGCGGCCCGGTGCCGTCGCACGCGGTCGCCGGCGCGAAGAAGCGCCCACGCGTTCACGGCGTAGAGCGCCACGTGAGCGGGGAGGTTGATCGCGAGAAAGCGGTCCACGGCCGCCAGGTTGGCTCCGGCATCGCGGGCGAACATGAACCTCGATCCGATGTTGAGCGCCGCGAGGCACGGCATCATCACGAGCAGGATTCGCTCGATGCGCTTCCAGTGATCGATCGAGATCGGCTCGGGGTGATCCGGACGAACGAGCGCTCTCAGGGCCCCGAGACCCACGTCGCCAGAGTATCACCGGCCGCCGCTTCGCGATCGGCACGGCGGCCGAGTAGCCTGCGGTCGAGGAGACGCCATGCCCGAGGAGGAAATCGAGACGCAGGAGTTGAAGGAGAAGCTCGACGAGTCCGAGGAGCACGCCCACGGCGAGAAGGCCGCCGTGCCTCGGATCCTCTGGCTCTCGATGTCGACCGCGATCCTCGCGGTGCTGGCGGCGATCGCGTCGCTCGAGTCGGGCGCGTACGCGAACGATGCGATCGTCCAGAAGAACGACGCCATCCTGCACCAGTCGAAGGCCGACGACGCCTGGTCGTACTACCAGGCCAAGGGGATCAAGGCCGTCGTCTACGAGACGCAGCCCGACGCGAAGTGGCACGACGCGGCCGAGAAGGAGAAGAAGGCGCAGGAAGAGCTGCGAATCCAGGCCGAGAGCAGGACGTGGTCAAGGAGAGGGACGAGAAGTCCGAGCAGAGCCTCCACGTGCACCATCAGTTCGCGAAGAGCGTGACCATCTCCCAGGTCGCCATCGCCCTTGCGGCCATTGCTGCCCTCACGCGCCGGAAGCCCATGTGGTGGGTCAGCCTCGCGGCCGGCGCCGCCGGTGCGTGGTTCTTCCTCCTCGGTTTCCTCGCTCACTGAGCGTCGATCCCCGGCCGGACCCGCTGTAGGCTAGCTGGCCCATGCCCGTCCTCTCCATCCGCATCGGTCTCGCCAGCTCGATCCTCCTGCTTGTCGCATGCGGCGGTGCCCAGAAGCCCGCCGATGGCGTCGATACGTCGTCGCTCGAGTCGACGCCGTCGTCCTCGTCGCCCAGCGGCGACACGGGGTCGACGCCTGCGACATCGGGCCCCTCGAGCAACAGCTCCTCGGCGAGCTCCAGCACATCGTCCCCGACGGGCTCGTCGCCGTCCTCCGACGCCGCTCCGGCCCCCGCCGCGGCGATGCATCCGGTTCCGGGGGCGACCGGCTCGATCGACGGCAGGCCGTTCGCGCCGAAGCTCGCACAGATCGTGTCGCCGATGCAGAAGGACGGACGCGTGACCCTCGTCCTGCACGAGGGGAGCGACTGCGTCGCCGCCGCCGACGCGAAGCCGGGCGACGCCTCGATGGTGCTCGTCGTGCCCTGGCAGGACGGCTACAAGACGGACCTCTCCGCCCTGCGCCGCGCCAAGAAGGGCAACATGGGCGAGGCCGCCTTCGTGCGCATCGGCGACGACGGCAAGAAGCAGGTGTCGACAACCTTCAAGCCGAGCGGCCTCGTCACGGTCGTCTCCGCCCCCACCCAGAAGGACGCGATCGGCAAGCTGAAGATCGATCTGCAGTCGGGCGACTACATGGTCGCCGGCGATCTCGACGTGAAGCTCTGCGTCGCCGCGAAATGAGGCCTGTTGAGATACACTCTCCGTTGGCGTGGATGGAGAGCTGATCACGGCTGAGTTCGCGCCCGGCAGCGTCGTCGGCGGGAAGTACCGCGTTGACGACGTCATCGGGGACGGGGGGCTCGGCGTCGTGCTCAAGGCGTGGCACCAGCAGCTCGACCAGCCGGTGGCCATCAAGGTGGTCAAACCGGAGGCGGTCTCGCGTCCGGGCGTCGTCGAGCGCTTCCTGCGCGAGGCGCGGCTCTCTGCGCGCATCAAGAACGAGCACGCCGTGAAGGTCTATGACGTCGACGAGGCCGAGAGCGGCGCGCCGTACATGGTCATGGAGTACCTCGAGGGGCGCGACCTCGAGCAGATCGTGACCGAGGCGCCGCTGCACGTCCACGTGGCCATCGACTACCTGCTGCAGGCGATCGAGGCCGTCGCCGAGGCACACGCCGCCGGCATCGTGCACCGCGACTTGAAGCCCGCGAACCTCTTCCTCGCGCGGCGTCCGGGCAGCACTTCGATCGTGAAGGTGCTCGACTTCGGGATCTCGAAGGTCACGTCGGCGGATGCGCAGCAGCGAAAGCGCCTGACGCGCCACGACGAGCGTGTCGGCACGCCGGCCTTCATGTCGCCCGAGCAGCTCCAGGCGTCGCCCGACGTCGACGCGCGCGCCGACATCTGGGCGCTCGGCGTGGTGCTCTACGAGCTGGTGACCGGCAAACTGCCGTTCGACGGCATCGACGTGCCCGAGCTGTGTGCAGCTGTCCTGACGAAAGCGCCCATCCCTCTGTCGGCGGTGCACCCCGACGTGCCGCCGGAGCTGGAAGAGGTGATCGCCCGCTGCCTGCAGAAAGACAAGACGAAGCGCTACCAGAACGTCGCGGAGCTGGCGCAGGACCTGGCGCAGATCTACGAGGGCGAGTCGCCCTCGCGGGTGCGCAACATCTCGCGTGTCATCGGCGAAGCCGGACAAAAGATCCGACCTCCGACCCCATTCCCGGGAACGATCGAGCTGGCCTCCTTGCAGCCGCCGCCCGTCGCGCCGGCGACCGAGGACCGCGTGCAGGCCGTCTACTCCGACGAGGCCGGGGCCGCCGTGGTCGAGCTCGAGTTCCCGTCGATCGACGCAGCCTACGAGCATGCGACCAAGCTCGGTGCGAACGTCGTGCGCTGCGACGTCTACGACGAGTTCGAGGGCGTGCGCGGCCGATTGCGTGTGACGTACGTGCGCAGCCTGCAGACGGGCCACTGGGTGCCGCAGCTCCCCTGACGCGAGCCGCCGCGGCGCCGCACGCTAAGCTCTCCACGTGCCGCGCTACGTGAACCTCGACGGGACGACGCCTGACAGGGGGCTCTCCGACATCCTCAAGTGGCAGCTCATCGACAGGTTCGCGGGCCGACGCCGGCCGGTGGACCGCAGCCCGTTCACGACGCCCCGGCAGGAAAACGACGGCCGCGCCCTGCGAGCCCGCGCCCCCCACATCACGTGGATCGGACACGCATCGTTCGCGCTCAGGCTCGGCGGTGCGCTCGTCGCGACCGACCCCGTGTTCGCCGAACGCATGGGGCCGCGCCGCCGTCTCGCGCCGCCCGGCGTGACGCCCGCAGCGATGCCTCCGCTCGATGCGGTGACCGTGTCGCACTCTCACTACGACCACATGGACGTGCCCAGCTTGCGCGCGCTCGCGTCGCGCGGTGGCCCACTCTTCGTCGTGCCGCGCGACAACGGCGAGGTGCTGCGCGAAGCTGGCATCGACCGCGTCGCCGAGCTCGGGTGGTGGGAGTCCACCGAGGTGGCTGGTGTGCGCATCACTTGCGTCCCGGCGCAGCACTGGTCGATGCGTGTGCCGTGGGACCGCAACACGCGTCTCTGGGGCGGCTTCGTCGTGGAGAGCGACGAGGGCACGGCGTACCACGCGGGCGACACCGCGATGAGCGAAGAGGTGTTCCGCGCGATCGCCGAGCGGTTCCCGCGCATCGACTGGGCCATGCTCCCCATAGGCGCTTACGACCCGCGCTGGTTCATGGCGCCTCAGCACATGTGCCCTGAGGAAGCGGGGCGCGCATGGGAGCTGCTTGGCGCGCGCACGCTCGTCGCGATGCACTGGGGCACATTCCGGCTGACCGACGAGCCGGTCGGCGAACCACCGGCGCGGATGCGCACATGGTTCGGCGAGCGTGGACACGATGCTTCGCGTCTCTGGGTGCTCGACGTCGGTGAGACGCGTGCGCTAGGGGCGCGCTAGCGCCAGCCAGATCGCGACTCCCGTCGCGGCGAGCCCGACGTAACCCAGAATGTCGCCTGCCAGGATCTCGTTGCGCGCGGAAGTCACGTCGGACGACTTGCAATTCGGGGCGCAGCTGCCCGGGCCCGAGCGCATGCCGTCGAGCCGGCTCGTCCCGTCGATCGCGAGGTACCCGAATCCGACGAAGCTCGCGAGCCCGACGCCGCCGAGGATGTAAGCCGCGAGCGGGATGGGACCTCGGCTTGCGGCGTGCGAGCCCTGTTCGGCGGCGGGCACGGGCTGCCAGAGGTTCGCGGGTGCCGGCACCGAGGTGGACGAAGAGCCACCTGGAGGTGCTACGGCATCGCCCGTCGGCGCCGGCGCAGGCGCTGGGGTGAGCGGCGTGAAGGTCACGCGCACGATGCGATTCTTCTCGCCCTCGCGGACCACGTTGCGGGTCTCGACCGGCGCAGCGCCGGCGACCTCGAAGTGGAACGTGTGCTCGCCCGGATCGAGCACGACCGCGCGACCCGGCTCTGTGTCGGCCAGCGGCTTGCCGTCGAGGAGCACGCGCATCCCGGTCGCGTCGTGACCGTCCACCCATACCGCCTCGAAGACGACGGACGGCAGGCTCGCGTCCACGTCGGTCACCCAGCGTGTGCAGTCCTGGCGAATCGCCTCGGGGCAAACGGCGCGGGCGCACGTCACGAAGCCCTCGCGCGCTTCGCGCAGCTTGCCGTCGATTCGCGCGACCTGTGCGTGCTCGACGGCGCGGATGCACGCCTCCTTGTCCTTTTCGTCGGCTGCGCGGACGCTGGTTTCCCCGGCGACGAGGAGCACGAGCGAGACGAGCGCGAGGTGCGCGGCTCTCACAGACATTCTGGCTTGTAGTGACGAACGCCCCTGGCGTCGACCGTGTAAGGGGGTGAACAGCCGGTACGCTTGCGAACGGCAGGCGGTGGTGCCCGCCGGACAGGAACCTCGCTTTGCAGAGACGGTCGCACTTCGGCAGATTCGGCTGACGCAGGGCCCTCGATCACCTGGGACGCCGCAGGGACGGGAGAGGGCTCGACCACCGTCGTCGACGCCACCGCCGAGAGCGAAGCTCCGGCCGCGGCCTCCGGGGACGGGCCCCCGCCGACCGCTCGGATCATCAACACGAGCCCCAGCGCCGCCCCTCCCGCGACGAGCCATGCCAGGCTCGCGACACGCGAACGGCGCCTCGTGAGCGCACGCACGTTCATGTCCGATACCGAGGCGACCCCGGTTCGCGTGGGGTCCGTGCCCGGGTCGACGGTCGTCTTGTCTTCGGATCGGGCCAGCCCCGGCACCGCGACCGTGCGCGCGGTCGCGCCGGTCACGCTCGGAGCAGTGGGACGGTGAGGTGGAAGCGCAGCAACCACGACTGCGCCCGCGCCATCGGTCGGTCCTGCATCGATCACCCGGTTGAACTCCGCCTCGATGGAAGCGACGCGCTCCGCGCGCTGCGCGAGCGTGACTCCGGCGACCCGCTCGACCCACGCGCCCACCTCGATCGGTGTCGCCATCACCGCCAGGTCCTCGATGGCCAACGCCATGTGACGAGCCGTCGGGAAACGGCGCGCCGGATCGCGCTCGAGCCCACGCATCACGATGGCTTCGAGCTCGCGCGTCAGGAATGGCGCGCACTGGCGCGGGGAAGGGATCTCCTCGGCAAGTAGCCGGTTGACCACGTCTCCCTCGTCGTCGCCCTGGAACAGGCGCGCCCCCGTGAGCGCCTCCCAGAGGACGACCGCTGCCGAGAAGATGTCCGACCGCCGTGTGACCTTGCCGCCGCGGAGCTGCTCGGGCGCCATGTACGAGAGCTTGCCCTTGAGCTGTCCGACGCGGGTCGTCTGCGCTCGGCCTCGTGCCTTTGCGACGCCGAAGTCGAGCACCCGTGCGATGCCATCCGTCCCGATGAGGATGTTGTGCGGCGACACGTCACGGTGCACGAGCTCAAGCGGCTCGCCTTTCGGGTCGCGTGCCTCGTGAGCCGCGTGCAGACCCTCGAGTGCGCCGAAGAGGATGGCGCAGACCAGCTCCGGGGTCGCCGGCTCTCCGACGCGCCGCGCTTCACGCAGCAAGCGCGAGAGCGAATCGCCGTGAACGTAGTCGAGAACGACGAAGATCTCGCCCTCCGACGACTCGACGTCGAGCGTCTGAATCACGTTGGGGTGGTGGATGCGCGCGGCGAGTCGCGCCTCGTCGAGGAACATCGCGACGAAGTCAGGGTCCTCCGAGAGGTGCGCGTGCAGGCGCTTGATGGCCACGGTGCGCGAGAACCCCGCCGGTCCGAGAAGGCGCCCGTAATGCAGGGTGGCCATGCCGCCCGCCGCGAACTGCTCGTACATCGCGTAGCGACCGAGCACGCGGCTGGGCAGGTGCGGGCTCGTCCAGGGCACGCCTTGGAGTCTACCCGATCCGTCCCCTCAGGGCCGGCGCGGGCGTGGGATCCCATAGGCGTTCAGACGCGTCACCAGCGTCGTGCGCGAGATGCCGAGCACCTTCGCCGCGCGCGACTGATTGCCGCCGCACTCGGCGAGCACTGCGAGGATGTGATCCCGTTCCGGGTCGACGCCCGCGGCTGGGGAAGGCGCTGAGGAGGGCGGCGGCACGGACTCGTGGCCGATGCGGTTCAGCGGTAGCGTCGACGCCATCCTCTGGATCGGGAAGTGCTCCGGCAGGATCTCGCTGCCTGGGGCGACGAGCACCGCCCGTTCGACGAAGTTCTTCAGCTCGCGGACGTTGCCCGGCCACGGGTAGTGCTGCAGCATGAGCAGCGACTCGGGCTTCAACACGACCGGGGCACGTCCGAGGTCGGCGCACGTGGCGCGGATGAACTCCTTCGCGAGAGGCTCGATCTCGCTGGTGCGCTCCCGCAGGGGGGGGACGGCGACGAGCGCACCGTTCAACCGGAAGTACAGGTCCTCGCGGAAGCGTCCGAGGCGCACCTGCTCCTGCAGGTCACGGTTCGTCGCGGCCACGAAGCGAACGTCGATGGTGCGCGGCGAGAGCGCCCCGACGCGCAGCACCTGTTGCGACTCGAGCGCGCGCAGCATCTTGGCTTGCACGGCGAGCGGCATCTCGCCGACCTCGTCGAGGAACAGTGTTCCCCCGTCCACCGCTTCCAGCAGCCCGGGCTTGGCCTGCGTGGCGCCCGTGAACGCACCGCGCTCGAACCCGAAGAGCTCCGCTTCGAGGAGCGACTCGGCCACCGCGGCGCAGTTGAGCCGGAGGAACGGCTGCCCGCGTCGGCGCGACCGCTCGTGCACCCGCTCGGCGACGAGTTCCTTGCCCACGCCGGTCTCCCCCACGACGAGCACGTTGATGTTGCCGACGGCGATGCGATCGACGAGCGCGTAGAGCTCGTGCATCGCCGGGTCGTGCACGATGCGTGCGCCCGAGCGCTGCCCGGGCACGTGCCCGGTGCCGGTCCCGTCGTCGCGGCGCGTGGCCACTTCCTCCGAGATGGGCCGGCTCGGCGCCACGGTCTCGTCGACTGCGTGGATCACGAGCAGCGCGGCGCCGAGCCGGAAGGCCTCTCCGCGGAAGACGGGGACGCGCTGCCCTGGCTCGATGCGCTGGTCGCGCACACGTGTGCCGTTGACGCTGCCGAGGTCCTCTATCTCGATGCGGTCGCCGAAGTGCAGGCGCGCGTGCTGTCGGGTGATCGAAGGGTCGTCGATCTTCAGGTCGCTCTTCTCGGAGCGCCCGAGCACGATGCTCCCGCGCGACGGCAGGGCGTAGCTCGCAAACGCGGCCTGGCTGACGACGACGAGCTTGAGGGGACGGGTGGCCACGATCAGAGTCCGAAGTCGGCGCGCACGTTGTCGTAGTAGAAGTCGGAGCCCCCTTCTTGCGCAAACGTCGATCCGACGCCGAGATGCGCCGTGCCCTCTGCCCACGGTCCTTGCAGCGTGACGTTGAGCTCCAGGGCCTGATCGTCCACGGTCAGCCCGGAGAAGTAGCGACCCTGGCTGTCGTCGACGGTCATGGTGAGCACGACGTGGTGCCACGCGCCCGGGAGCGTTCCGCCCTCGAGGGAGAAGGTGCCGTGGGACCAGCCCGCCCCGCCGTCGGGGCTCTCGAACCACTCCTGCACCTGGAAGTCCCCTTGGGGATCGACGAGGACCTGCAGGGACTCCGACGTCTGCGTGGAAGACACATACAGATAGACCCCGACTGACGTGACCCAGGAGCCGAGCGGCTGCGGCATGAACTGGTACTCGACGCGCGCTGTCTTCGGTTTGAAGGGAAAGTCCACACTGTACGAGCCCGAGGTCCCCCATCCGCCGTTGAGCTTCACGCGGAGCGAGCTAGGTGGAGACACGTAGATGCCGTCGACGATGCCTGCATCGGCTTCGTTCGCGTACAGATTGAGTGACGCAGCGTCGATGCCGTCGAAGTCCATGCAATAGGTGTACAGGCCCGCGTCGACGGGACAGAACGGGCCCGCATCCGCGTCGCCCTCCGCGTCGACCGTCGGGCCGCCGCCGTCGCTACCCGGCTCGCGCGGAGCGACGTCGTTGCCTGCGTCCGGCCCGCCGCTCGTCAGGTCGCCCGTCGATACCAGCCAGTAGCACCCGCCCAGGTACCACCCCGCGATCGCCGACAGGACCGCGCCTGCGAACGGGAGGCGCCTCATGGAAGCGATCGTAGCACTGCGGCTCACACGATTGCCGGCGGCGCATGCTCCTTTGTCGAGTTGTAAAGCGCTGAACGAGTTGACCAGCGCGCGCCTTTACAACTTGTTCAACTCCGCCAGGCGGCACGTGCGGAGAGCCCGGAAAACGCGCAGATCGCCGGTGGAATGTCTCTTGCGAAACCCCTGCGCGAGGAGGCAAGCACACCATGCGGCGCATCTACAGCCTGGCCCTCGTCGGTGCGCTCACGACGGCGGCGTGCGTCGGTTCGATCGGTGACGGAGGCGCCCCCGGGAGCGGCCCCGGTGCAGGCGGCGACGACGGCGGCGTGGGCGCTGACGGTGGCGCGGGCGCCGTCACCACCCTGTCGTGTGGCAGCAACTACGCGCCCGGCCACGTCGCCATCCACCGACTGACGAACGACGAGTACGACAACACGATCGACGATCTGCTCTTCACGACGGCGACGCCGGGCACCGCGTTCGATCCCAGTCCCGCGGGCGCGTCCGGCTTCAGCAACGACTCGGACGCACTCATCATCTCGGACGACCTCGTTGCCGCCTATTACACGGCGGCCGAATCGCTCGCCAAGAGCGTCATCGCTACCAAGGGCACTGCAGGCGGCGCGTACTCGAAGATCGTCACGTGCACGCCGTCGACGACGTGCGCCCAGACCGTCGTGATGAACCTCGCGACGCGCGCCTATCGCCGACCGGTCACCAGCGACGAGGTGACCACGCTGATGGGCGTCTACGGGCAGGACACCGACTTCGACACCGGCATCCAGGACGTCATCAACGCGATCCTGGTCAACCCGAAGTTCATCTTCGTCACGGCCACCAGCCCGCAGTCGCAGACCGCGGGGGCTACCTTCGCCATCGACGATTACGCGCTGGCCTCGCGCCTCTCGTACGCCCTCTGGCAAACGATGCCTGACGACACGCTGCTCCAGCTCGCGAAGGCAGGACAGCTTCACGAACCGGCGACGCTGCAGGCGCAGGTCTCCCGCATGATCAAGGACGCGCGCATCTCGCGGATGCTCAAGTCGCTGCGCAACGACTGGGCAGCGCTCCTCACGCTGGCCGACCCGAACGGTCACCTCGTCGGTCTGGGCGACGACGTGCGCGCCGCGATGGTGGGCGAGGTCGATGCATTCCTCCAGAACCTCGTGACCAACGACAAGAGCTTCCTCGAGGTGTTGACGGGCCAGTACGCGTTCGTGAACCAGACGATGGCCACGTACTACGGCATCCCGTTCACCGGCAGCGACCCGAATGCGTACGTGCGGGTGAGCCTGCCGACCGACCGCACGGGCCTCGTGACGACTCCAGGCATCATGACGGCGACCGCCGGCGACGTCGCGTACACGCATCCCGTCCACCGCGGGCACTGGGTCACGCAGAAGATCACGTGCACTCCGCCGTCGCCGCCCCCGCAGAACACGAACGAGACGTTCACGAACCCGTCGACCACGGGTGAGTCGCCGCGCGAGGCGCTCGCGCAGCATACGAGCAACCCGGCGTGCGCGGGCTGCCACGCGAACATGGACGCACTCGGCCTCGGGCTCGAGAACTACGACATGTTCGGCAAGTGGCGCACGACGTACCCGAACGTCTCGGGCACGATCGACGCGAGCGGCACCCTGCCTCCGCCGAGCAGCAAACCGTTCACCGATGCGCTCTCGATGTTCGCCGACCTCGCAGTCGACGACGGGACGCGCGCATGCCTCGCGCAGCAGGTCATGGCCTACGTGCTGACGCGTGCCCTGGCGTCGACCGACGACCAGTGCGTCGTGAAGGCCATCGGCACGACGAGTGTCACCCCTACCGGCTCCTTCTCCGAGACGATGAGCATGATCGTCCAGAGCCGGCAGTTCCTCATGCAAACGGGAGAGGCCCCATGAGCTGGACCATCCATCGACGTCATCTCATCACCGGCGCCGGGGCGATCTTCCTGCTGCCGATGCTCGAGAAGTTCTTTACCAAGAAGGCGCTCGCCGCAGGCAACACCGACCCGCGCCGGTTCGTGTCGCTGTACATGCCGAACGGCACCTACAACGTGAAGGGCGACGCGGTCTGGTACCCGCAGAACCTGCAGACCGGGCCGCTCTCGGCGTCGAGCTTCTCGCAGCGCTCGGTGTTCGCGCCGTTCACAGGCGAGGTCGGCAACTTTTCGATCCTCATGCACCCGTCCTGCAGCGCGCGCGATACGGCCGCCAGCACGGTGCCCGACGGCGGTGGGCACGTCTCGGCGATCACGACGTTCCTCTCGCAGCAGCCCTTCACCGACGTGAACTCGAGCCAGTGCACAGTGCCGGGCAGCTCCTTCGATCAGATGATCGCCGACGCAGCGGGCAAGCCGAACCTGGTCATGAGCGGAGGCTGCAACGACTCGAACCCCGACGGGATCACGTTCAACTACGCCGACTACGTCTCGTACAGCAACGGGCAGCCCAACGAGCCGCACAAGAATCCGGTCGAGCTCTTCAACGCGATGTTCGCCAGTCTCGTGCCGACTCCGATGGCGCCGGTGCCCGCGGCCGCCCGCAACCACAGCATCCTGGATTCGTCGCTCGCCGACATCAAGGACCTGCAGTCGAAGCTCGGCAAGACGGACAACCAGAAGCTCGACGCGTACTTCACGAGCGTGCGCAACCTCGAGACGCGCATCTTCACG
>Ga0335069_10001128_pt1 | contig 42995 bp, 39 predicted proteins | sample Lox_Sample_11_FD_206714 | JGI IMG/M metagenome (GOLD analysis project Ga0335069, IMG submission 206714) | Soil microbial communities from Loxahatchee National Wildlife Refuge, Florida, United States - Lox_Sample_1.1 | ecosystem: Environmental > Terrestrial > Soil > Wetlands | place: USA...
GAAGGTGCCGTTGCGCGCGGCGCTCATGGCAACATGCCGCATGCGGCCACCGACGGTGATGTCAGCGAGCAGTATGTGAAAGTTCTCCGTCTGGCGCTGCGGCGTGCTCGTCTGGTAGTGCCAGGCGTATTCACCGGTGTCGGCGTGTACGGCGACGATGCTGCCCGAGAACAGCTTCGCCCCCGGCAGCATGGTTTGTCCGGTGCTCGTATCCGCCAGGAACGCCTTCGAGGTACCGAACAACAGCAGACCGGTCGTGGGATCGAAGGTGATGGGGTCCCAGACGGTACCGCCGCCCTGCTTCCACCACTGGGGACCTGACCAGCTCCTGGCCGCGGTCTCGACGGTCTTGCTCTCGTATCCTTTGGCCGGGTCTCCGGGAACCGTCCAGAAGCGCCACAGCTCCTTGCCCGTCCCCGCGTCGAAGGCGGCAATCGAGCCGCGTACGTGCGAGTCGGCGCCGCTGTAGCCCATGAAGACTTTGCCGCGCGCGACGCGCGGCGCTCCGGTGATGCCGCTTTGCTCCGGATCGCACACGCGAGCCGCCCATAACTGATTTCCGGTGGCGGCATCGATGGCCACCAGGCGCCCATCACCGGTGCCGACATACACCCGGCCGGCCCAGACTGCGACGCCGCGATTGGTGCGCGAATCCCCGGATCCCTCGATGCTCAGATCGAGACGGCTGTGCGGATCGAATCTCCATATCATCTTGCCGGAGGCACCGTCGATGGCGTACACGATCGAGCCCGGTGCGCTCAGATAGATCACGCCATCGATGACGAGTGGCTCGGCCGTGAGGCCCATCGGACTGTCGAGCTCGGCGAGCCAGGCGAGCCCCAGCCGATCCACGTTCGCAGCGGTGACCTGCGCCAGCGGGCTGAACTCGGTCTGCGCAAACGTCCCGCCCTTGACGAGCCAGTTGTCTCCTGAGGTATCCCGCGCGACCCGCTCATCCGTGACGTCGCCGGCGCCGGGGTGTCCCCCGGCGACTCCATGGCTCGCGAGGCCGATGAGCGCGAGGAGCACAGAGAAAAATCGCGACGAAGGGCTGGCTGGCACGCGCGTCTCCCCGGGCGCAGCGCCCGATGGGCGCTGCATGCTGTTCGGATCACGAAACGCTATCAGCCGCAATCGCGCTCGTCGAGCGCCGGCCACACCCGCAGCCCGGAGCCGCATGGCACCGGAGATTGCACTGACATGCTCGGCCGGACTCAGCTCGTGCGCACCGTGTGCGAGCTCAGGTAGTCGCTCAAGCTCCTGGCGAGCGTCACGAAGTCCGAGGGGATCATCAGCACGGTGGTGCTGTTGTTCTCCGCACCGACCTCGGTGACCATCTGCATGCGCCGCAGCTCGACCGCGACCGGATTGTTGGCCATCTGCTCGGCGGCCTCGCCGAGCTTGCGCGAAGCTTCGAGCTCCGCGTCCGCCTTGATGATGCGCGCGCGCTTCTCGCGGATCGCCTCGGCCTGCATGGCCATGACCTGCTGCATCGCCTCCGGCAGCTCGACGTCCTTCATCTCGAAGCGCTCGACCTCGATGCCCCGCCGCGCAGGGGGCGCGTGCGCATTACATTCCGTTAACCCGGGTCAGCCGCGCTTGCAGTGTGACGTTCTGCGTGTCATGGAGCCCGCGCGGATGCGTAGGCTGCTTCACCACCAACATCAGGGTTGCGTTATGTCGAAAGCCTCGAAGCGACTCCCGGCGTATGTTGCTCCGCTCACCGGCTGCCTGTTGCTGTCGGCCGCCGCAACCCAGCTCACCGGATGCGTCGTCCGTGCCCAGGTGGCCTCGCCGCCACCCCCGGCGGTATACGTGGCCCCGGCCGCCGAGGCCGACGTCCAGGCGAACGAGCCGCCACCGCCCCTGCCGACGTACGAGCAGCCGCCCTGCCCGGTCGAGGGTTACATCTGGACACCGGGGTACTGGGCGTGGGCGCCCGCCGGCTACTACTGGGTGCCCGGAACCTGGGTCGCCCCGCCACGCGTGGGCCTCCTGTGGACACCGGGCTATTGGGGATTCGTGGGTGGCGTGTATGTGTTCCACGGCGGTTACTGGGGGCCGCACGTCGGCTTCTACGGTGGAGTGAACTATGGCTTCGGATATGGTGGCGTCGGCTTCGCCGGCGGCCGCTGGGTGGGAAACTCGTTCGCCTACAACCAGTCGGTGACCAACGTGAACGTCACCGTCGTGCATAACACCTACAACGAGACCGTGGTCAACAACGTCACTACGGTGAGCCGCGTCAGCTACAACGGCGGTGCCGGGGGCATCGCTGCCGCTCCCACTCCGCAGGAGCGCATGGCCGCGCAGGAGTCGCACGTGCCGCCCACCCCGACGCAGCACCAGCACCTGCAGCAGGCTGCGGCCAACCCGGCTCTGCTGGCGAGGAACAACGGTGGCCACCCCGCGATCGCAGCCACCCCGCACGCGGGCGCATTCAATGCCCCGGGGGTGGTCGGTGCCCATGGCGCTGCGCCCGTGCCGCATGGCGCTGCGCCCCTGCCGCATGCACCGGCCGTCGCCTACACCAACCACAGCGGCAGCGGTGCCGGTCGCGGCGCTGCAGCGTATGGCAAGCCCGCTGCGCCAAAGCCGAAACCTCAACAGCACCCGAAAACCCCGCAGCGGGAAGAAGAGAAGACCGCCGCGCGGTGAGCGGCACGCACGCCAGTGCGCCCGCCAGCGCACCCGTGAATGTCGGCGCGGGCATGGACGCCCGCGCGGCTTACGGTCCGCGCCGCCCTCGGCCGCGCCGCTCGCGCAGCCCCGCCGGGGCAGCGCGCTGCAGCACCGGCGGCAGGACCTCCGGCAACGGCTGATCCGTGCTGAGCCCCGATCTGATCATGCGAATGAGCTCGGCTTCGAGCAGCGGGTCCGTCTGCGGCGAGGCGTAGGTGGCGAGCAGCCGCTCGACCTCGGCCTTGACCCGCTGATCGAGGCTGCGTCCGCCCTCCTGCAGCCAGGTCTCCCGATTCACCCGATCGAAGACCGCGCCCGGCAGGTATAACTCCCGCGGCCAGTAGCTGAGAGTGTGGCTCGCGGTGAGCAGGTGCTTCTCCTGCAGCAGCTGGCGCACCAGCTCCACCGTCGGCAGGTCGTCCATCACCGCAAAATCGCGGCAGAAATGCAGTGCCTGCCCGCAGAGCTCGTCATCGAACACCAGCTTCTCGAGGCTGAAGGTCAGCACGTAGTCGAGCATGCCGGGCCCCGACACGGAGTTGACGCCGGTGATCGCGGCCAACAGTGCCCCGGCGAAGGTTTCCGCTCCGGCCTGCGCATCGAGAAACTTCCCCTCGCTGAGAGCCATGTAGCTCTGTGTGGGCAGTTGCAGGTGCTTGGCAATCTGCACGTACGCGGCATTCAGGTGCAGCGTCTCGATGGCCGCCATCGGCGACATGGCGGTCTTCATGTGGAAGGTGGCCGGCGCGCCGCCGAACAGCACCGGCGTCCCGGGCCGCACCATCTGTGCCATGGTGATGCCGGCGAGCACGTCGGCCACGTGCATGACCGTGGCGCCCACCAGTGTGACCGGCGCGATCAGGCCCATCAGCGTCACCGGCACGATCTCCACCGGAATGCCGAACTCGGCGCAATCGATCAGGTTCTGGCAGGAGTCCTCGCTGTAGCGATAGAAGCCGGTGGCGGTGACGGTGAAGATCGACATCGGGCGCGCAATGAGGTCCGCCTTGTCATGGCGGAATAACTGCATCATCTCCGCCATGCGCGGCACACCGTGCTCGGTGAAAGCGCCGGACACCACGGGCTTCAGCGAGTTGGTGAGCACCAGGTACAGCCGCCACGCGTCCGAGACCTGCGGCTCGATGTCGTTGGTGGAGAAAGCGGTCGCCAGGTAGCCGAGGTTCTTCAGCCCATCGGCGACGCGGACATACTCGATGAAATCGCGAGTATTGGAATGGCGCGTCTCGCCCGTGCGATGGTCGAGCACCTGCAGCCCGCTCGAGCCCGGCACGAAATGCACCTTGTCGCCGCCGAGCTCGGTGTAGGGGGCGCCGTCGCGGTCATGGAGTGGAATGCTCTTGGGGGAGCTGGCGATGGCCCGCTCCACGAACTCGGCCGGAAACAAAACCCGCTCGGCATCGTCGGCGGTGCGCGCGAGCTTCAGGCCCTGCTCGAGCAGACGCTCGCGCAGCCGTGCACCGCGAACCTCGATGCCGATCTCGGCCAGTATCCGCTTGGCCTCCTGCAGGATCGGCTGCAGGAGATCGTCCGGTACTACGCACAGGCGCGGTCTCATCGTTTCACCCCGGGACGGCGGATCCGCCACGGGGGAGGATGACGAAGGTTCGCACGAGGCACAACCCCGGGTCGCCGGGGCCGCGGCAACTGCCGCTCAGCGGCGCTGCGACCCCGGGTCCTTTCCTCGCAGGCGCTCGAGCTGCACGGGCGTGAGTCGCTGGCGGAGCGTCGGGCTCAGGTGGCTCATCATGCGCTGGTACGCCTCGAGCTCCGCCTGCGACAGCGCGCGGCGGCGAAAGGGAACAACCTTGCTGTCGCTCACGAAGACCTCTGCGCTGCAGGAATGGCGATTTCGATTATGCGTGCCACCGCTGGCGGGATTTGTGCGCGTGTTCGCAACTTTGTGCGTCGCTGAAGGCAGCTCATCTCCAGCCGTACTGCCATGCAGCCGAGATGCTGTGGTAGCTGCCGGTGTTGCGGGTGTACGCGCCGTCGTTGTAGCTGAGCCGGATGGAATTGTGGGCGCTCAGCGGGATGGACGCGGTGATTCCGATACGGGACGCTCTTTGATAACTCGAGGGATTGCTCACCCCGTTGAGGCTCGCCTCACCTCCCGACCAGAAGTTCGCATCGAGCGAGATCCACAGGCGTGGCCGCAGGTCGTAGCTGATGTGCGCCTCGAACGCCGCGACCGGGCTTTGGCTGCGCGAGCGCGCTCCGGCGAAGTACTGGTTGTGCGAGAAGAACTCGGAGTTTTCCGTGAAGAACCAGACTGCCGCGTAGCCATCCAGCACCCAGCGATCCCAGCGCTGCGAATAGCCGATCTCGGGCTTGAACGCCCAGCGATTCGTGCCGAGGTTGACGAGTCGGGTCGGATCGTATTGGCCCGTAGGAGCCACGATCTTGAGGCTGGCGCCGAGCAGCATGTCCTGGCGCCACTTGAGGAACTCCTCCGGCTGCATCGCCGGGCCGCCGAGGAGGTTCACCGAGAGCCGCAGAGAAGAATCGAGCAGCCCGGCGCGGTGCTCGTGCCTGGGAGCCTCGGCCACCTCCCCGGAGAAGCTGCCGGTGGCATAAGGGATCGCTACGGCGAGATTCGCGGAGCGTCCGAAGAAACCGAATGCGCGATAGTAGCCGAGCGCCGCGGTACCGACGCTGGCATGCGCATCGGTGATGGGCGTCGCTCCGCTGAGGTCCGGATTTCCCTCGAGGTGGGAATACCCGAGGTTGAGGGCGTTGGTGCCCACCGGGGCGATCACGTAGGCGCGCGGGTTGAGCTCCTGTGCCGGCGCAGTGGCAGCAGCACCGAGGGTCGCCGCGGCGCACAGCGCATGCAGGACCGGCGCGAATCGGGCGGATGCCATCTGTCCCTTCCGGCGCCGGCTAACCGCTGCGCGCGCGGCGACGGCGGGCGCGCGGCCTGCGCTCGGCACGCGCCTCGCGCTTGTAGGGATTGGCGTCGGTGCGGTACTCGATGAATACCGGCGTCGCAAACAGGTCATAGCGCTTGCGGAACACGTTCGCAAGATAACGCGTGTAGGCGTCCGGCACCGAGGCGGTCTGGTTGCCGTGTATCACGATACGCGGCGGGTTGCGCCCTCCCTGGTGCGCATAGCGGAGCTTGATGCGGCGACCGCGCACGAGTGGCGGCTGGTGCACGGTGAGTGCGTCCTCGAGCGTGCGTGTGAGCTCGCGCGTCGGCATGGCGCGCATCGCCGCCTCGTAGGCACGCACGGTCGATTGCATCAGCTCGCCCACCCCGCTGCCGTGCCGCGCCGAGATGAAATGCAGCGGCGCGAAGGGCACGAAGTCGAGCTTCAGCGCCAGCTGGCGGTGTATCTGCTCGCGCTGCTCTGCCGCGATGCCGTCCCACTTGTTCACCGCCACGATGAGTGCGCGACCGCGCTCGAGGGCGAGCCCGAGCACACTCGCATCCTGCTCGGCCACCGTGTCGTGCGCATCGAGCACCAGGATCACGACGTGCGCCTCATCGATCGCCTGCAGCGTCTTGGCGACGCTCGCGCGCTCGACCGCATCCTCCACCCGGGCGCGGCGGCGTACGCCGGCGGTGTCGATGAGCAGGAAACGCCGACCGTCGCGCTCGAAGGGCACGAGGATGCTGTCGCGCGTGGTGCCGGGCTCCTCGCTCGCGATCACCCGCTCCTCACCCAGCAGTCGGTTGACGAGCGTCGACTTGCCGACGTTCGGCCGGCCGATGATGGCGATGCGAATGGCGTCCGGGTCCGCGGCGGCGGCTGGCTGTGCGTCGAAGCCGGCGAGCACCCGCTCCATGAGCTCGGCGCAACCGCTGCCGTGGCTCGCCGAGATCGCCAGCGGCTCACCGAAGCCGAGGGCGTGGAAGTCGGCGGCGACGGTATCGGCATCGAGACCCTCGGCCTTGTTGAGCGCCAGGATGACGGGCTTGCCCGAGCGTCGCAGCTCGCGCGCGACGAACTGATCCTGGCCCGAGAGCCCACCTCGCGCGTCGGCGAGGAATATGAGCCGGTCCGCCTCCTGCACCGCCCGCTGCGTCTGCGCGCGCATCTGCGCTTCGATGCCGCGCGGATTCTCGATGAGTCCACCGGTATCGATCACGACATAGGGGACCGGTCCGAGGCGCCCGAAACCGTACTGCCGGTCGCGTGTCAGCCCCGGCACATCCGCGACGATGGCGTCCCGGGTGCCCGTGAGTACGTTGAACAGCGTCGATTTGCCGACGTTCGGACGGCCGACCAGCGCGATGACGGGCAACATGACGCTACCTCACGCCTGGCGCGGCTACTTGTTCGGCGACGCGGACCTGGCGGTGGCGGCCACTGCGAGCGGCTTGACCCGATAAGCGTTGATCTCCCCACGGTCGTTCGCGACCACCACCACATCGCCCACCACGAGCGGCTGGGTGCTGACACGGGAGCCGCCGCTCGAGATGCGCGCCGCGAGCGCCCCGCTCGCCTTGTCGAGGAAATGGACATAACCCTGGAAATCGCCCACCACGACCGTTTCCTCCATGACCGCAATGGGGGAGAGGCCACGGTGGAGCAGCACGTTCTGCCGCCACACCTCAGCGCCGGTGCGGGCCTTGAGCGCGGCGATGACGCCATCGGCATCGGCGAGGTACAAGGTATCCACATCGAGCGTCACGCCCCGGTAGCTCGAGTCATCGTGCGACCACCAGATCTGGCCGGTATCGATCGCGAGCATCGCGACCTTGCCCTGGAACCCCACTGCATACACGTCCCGGCCCGAGACGCGGACCGGTGAATCGATGTCATCGAGCCGCTCGAGCTCGGTGCGCCCATGCGGCGGGGTCACGGTGGCTTCCCACTGCAGCGAGCCATCGCCCGCGTTGACCGCGACCACCTTGCCGTTGTCGAAGCCGCACAGCACCAGATCGCCGCTGATCACCGGGCTCGCCGTGCCGCGCAGCGAGAGGCGCGGTACCTGCTGCTCGGTCGACCACAGCTCGTGCCCATCCTGCGGGCTCAGCGCGTGCAGCTTGCCATCGACGGTGCGCACCGCGATCAGGCGCTCGGAAATGGCCGCCGGAGCCAGGATCTCGCCGTTGAGGCGCACCCTCCACCGGCCACGCCCGGTCGCCGGATCGAGAGCCAACACCTGGCCGTCGCTGGCGCCGACGACGAGAAGCTCCGCGCTCGAGGCAGTGCCTCCGGAAAGCGGTGCGCCGCTCTTCGCACGCCACACTACGTGCCCGGTGGCCAGATCGAGCGCCGCCACCTCTCCCTTGTGACTCGCCGCGTAGACATGGTTGTCGGTGATCGAGATCCCCTGTCCCAGGCGCAGCACCGCGGCATTCTTATCACCCATGTGGTAACCCCACAGGTGCGTCACGCGCACGCTCGGGTGCGGTAGTGGTGTCAGCTTCGCCGGCTCATCGATGGTCTTGTCCTTCGAGCAGGCCACCGCGAGCAGCAGCGCCACGACTGCACCCGCGAGCGCCCGCACTGGTCTCACAGCCGGGGAATGCCGGATGCCTCTCATGATCACTTGCCGGCAGCTGGAGTGCCCGCCACCCCCGCCGGCTCACGGGTCGCCGCGGTCGGGGTCACGGGCGCTGTGCCACTCGCGAGATCGGCGATCTTCAGCTGCAGTAGGCTGGTATCGGTGCCGGCGGCGCCGGCGGTTTGCGCGCTGCGATACTCGGCGAGTGCCGCCACTTTCTCGCCCTTGGCGTAGTAGGCATCGCCGCGCACCTCGTGGTAGCGCGCGGCGAAGGCGCCGGGGTCCTTCTGCGCGGCGAGTGTGGCGAGCGCAGCGTCGGGCTTCCCCTGGGCGATCTGCACCCGTGCCAGGCGCAGCCGGGCGATGAGCGCGAGGTCGCGATCGCGCGAGCTCTGCATCACGGTGCTCAGCTCATTCGCGGCGTGATCGAGCTGTGCCTCATCGACATAGACCCGCGCCGCGAGCAGCCGCGCCTGATCCGCGTAAGGCGTGCCGGAGTAGTCGCGTTCGAGCTCCCCGAGCAGCACCAGCGCCTGGGTGCGGTCGCTGTGCTCGAGCGCCTGCACCATCTGCATGTACTTCCCTCCGGCCTCGAGCTGGCGGGCGTCCTGATGGCTCTGCCACCAGCGCCAGCCGAACACTGCCGCCGCGACCACCACCAGTGCGAGCAGCACCGCAGGCGCGTTTTCGCGGGCGCTCGCCTTGAGCCACTCCCATTGTTCTTTCTCAGACAGATAATCGTCCACATGTCCTCCCGTGAGCTCAGGGACTCGCCGCTACGCCGCGCGCCGCCTCCAGCGCCGCATCGAGCCCGGCCGGCAGCTGTGCGATGGGGCACTCGCTCTGACCGCCGCCGCCGCGCAAAGGTTTCAACGCCACCACGGCGCGCGCCAGCTCGTCCTCACCGAGGATGAGCGCCAGCAGCGCTCCGCTGCGATCCGCACGCCGAAACTGCGCTTTGAGGTTGCCACCGCCCAAGTTCAGCTCGAAGCGCACGCCGGGCCGCTCGGTGCGCAGCCGCTCGATGAGCTGCAGCGCCGCGCAAAACGCCTGCGGAGCGCCGACGATGACATACACATCCGCAGCCGCGGCCGCAGGCGTGCGTCCCGCCGTCACCAGTAGCGTCACCAGCCGCTCGACGCCCATGGCGAAACCGATCGCAGGAGTGGCATCGCCGCCGAGCTGTGCGATGAGTCCGTCGTAGCGGCCGCCGGAGCACACCGCATTCTGTGCGCCAGTCGAGGCGGTGATCCACTCGAACACCGTGCGGTTGTAGTAATCGAGTCCCCGCACCAGGCGCGGGTTGATCTCAAAGGGCACCCCAACCGCGCGTAACAGGGCACACAGCTGCTCGAAGTGTGCGCGCGACTCGGGATCGAGGTGCTCGGTGAGGAGCGGCGCGCCAGAGATGAGCTCCTGCATGGCCTCGTTCTTGCTGTCGAGTATGCGCAGGGGATTGCCGACCAGCCGGCGGCGGCTGTCGGCATCCAGCTGCGCTTCGCGGGCGGTGAAATAGTCGACCAGCCGCGCCCGATAGAGTCGGCGGCTCTCGGGCGTGCCGAGGGAATTGAGCTGCAGTCTCAACCCCTCGATTCCGAGTCGATGCCAGAGCCGCGCGCTCATCGCAATCAACTCCGCGTCCACATCGGGACCTGCGCAGCCGATCGCCTCGACGTCCACCTGCCAGAACTGCCGGTAACGGCCGGCCTGCGGCGCCTCGTGCCGGAACATCGGGCCGAGACACCAGAGCTTGTGGCGCTGGCCGCGCAACATGCCATTGGAGATGAGCGCCCGCACGATGCCCGCGGTCGCCTCCGGCCGCAGCGTCAGGCTGTCGCCGCCGCGGTCGCTGAAGGTATACATCTCCTTGCCGACGACGTCGGTGTGCTCGCCGATGGCACGCTGGAAGAGCTCCGTGTGCTCGAGCAGCGGCACCCGGATCTCCTGATAGCCGTAGGCGCCGAGCAGCTCGCGAGTCACGGTCTCGAAGTACTGCCAGGCGCCGATCGCCTCAGGCAGCACGTCGTTCATTCCGCGGACCGGCTGGATCTGCTCGCCCACGTCAGTCCCCGTGCGCGAGGCGCGGTGCCGCGGCACTGACGCGCCCCGCCGCATCGATCTGCAGGTGGGCGCTGCCGTCGCGCCGTACCAGCGCACCGGGCAGCACCACCGCGCCGTTGAGGCGCATGACCACCGACTGCGCGTTGCCGAGCACCACGAGCAGCGGCGCCTCTCCCGCCACGCTACGCGCCGTGCCGGCCTCGATGAGTCCGTGCAGGAGGTGCCGGCCCTGCGCATCCGATACCTCGACCCAGCTCGGCGCGGAGAAGCTCAGATCCAGGCGTGTCTGCGCTTCGGTTGCGGGCGCGGCGGTGGCGGGGTGTGCGGGCGCAGCGCCGTCCCCGCTCGCCACAGGCGGCGAAAGGTCCGGCTCGCGAGCGGCGCTGGCGGCCGGCGGCGGCGCCGGCAGCGCGGGCAGCGGGTGCGCCTTCTCTCCGGGAAGCGTCAGGAGCCACCACAACAGACCCGCCACCGCGAATCCGACGACGAGCAGCAGTGCCGGCAGCAGCACGCGTGAACCGGAGCTCTCCGGCACACCGCGCGGAATACGCGTCAGATCCGGTCGCGCGGCCTGTGCACTCTGCGAATACAACTGCTGCAGCTGCAGTGGCGACTCCCCCACGGATTCCGCATACCGGCGCAGGTGTCCGCGAACGTACACGTCTGCTCCGAGCGTCGCGAAATCCTCGGCCTCGAGCGCCTGCAGCACGCGCGCATCGACGTGCAGCCGTTCCGCAGCCTGCAGCAACGTCAGTCCGCGCTTTTCCCGCGCCGCTCGCAGCCGCGCACCGATGCCGCGCAGCTCCTCGCCGCCGCCTTCCCCCGTCATGGTCCTCAACCCGCGCCGAGTGCGGCGAGCGCGCGCGCCTGATCGGTCCCCGGGAAATCCAGCTGCAGCTTGCGGGCATAGCGCTGTGCCGCGATACGATCGCCCTGGGCGCGGGCGACGCGCACGCCGAGCAGCAGCAGGTCCGCGGTCGCGTTATAGGTGCCGATGAAGCCGTCGATGCCGGCCCGCGCAGGTGCCAGCTCGCCGTGGTCGAACTGCAGGTTAGCGAGCTGAAACTGCGCCTCGGCGAAATTCGGGCGCAGCTGCAGCGCGCGCTGGAAGTCGACACGCGCCTCCTCGTCGCGCTTGGCGGCCCGCAGGCACACGCCGGCGTTGGTGTAAGCGGCTTCGGGCGTCGGATAGATGGGGTTGCGGGCCGCCTCGAGGAAGCGCTTCACGCCCTCCTCGGAGCGGCCGTTCTGGCAGAGATAGACGGCGTAGTTATTGATCATGCGCGGATCGTTCGGCGCGAAACGCAGCGCCGCGCGGTACTCGGCATCCGCCTTGTCCTTGTTGCCGAGCCGCGCGAACAGCTGCGCGCGCGCACTGTGCACGTCGGCGCTGTTCGGATCCTGCTGGAGCGCGCGGTCGAGCTTGTCCTTGGCCCGCTCGAGATCACCCTGGTTCATGTAGGCCACGCCGAGCTGCACGTTGTAGACGGCGGCCTCGTGCGCCTTCTCGGCCTTTTGCGCGGAGTTGCCGGCGCACCCGGCGAGCAGCAGTGCCGCCACGGCACTGCTGATCAATTGCACGTGCCCGGGGGCGCGGCCGGCGGAGTTGCTGTGCTTGCTCATGGTTGAACCGCGACGCCAATGACTTTGTTGCCGAGCCGTACGGTGGTTCGGTCGATCACCCGCCCGGCGAGCTGTCCGCAGGCGGCGTCAATGTCCTCACCGCGCGTGCGGCGGGTGGTGGCGAGCACCCCGCGCTGCAGCAGCTCGTCGCGGAAGCGCTGGATGGCCTGCGGCGGTGAGCGCCGGTAGCGGGTACCGGGAAAGGGGTTGAAGGGAATCAAATTCACCTTGGCGGGATGCCCGCGCAGGAGCCGGGCGAGCTCCCGCGCCTGCGCCGGCGAATCGTTGACGCCATCGAGCATCACGTACTCGAAGGTCACACTGCGTCCGTTCTGCTCATCGAGGTAGTGCCAGCAGGCCTGCAGCAGCTCCGCGATCGGATGTTTGCGGTTGATGGGCACGAGCTCATTGCGCAGCGCATCGTCGGGAGCATGCAGCGACACCGCCAGCGCGACGTTGGTTTCCTCCGCCAGCCGGTAAATCTGCGGCACGAGGCCGGAGGTCGAGAGTGTCACCCGGCGCCGCGACAGATCGAAGCCGAAGTCATCGAGAAAAATGCGCAGTGCCGGCACGACGTTGCGGAAGTTGGCGAGCGGCTCGCCCATGCCCATCAGCACGACGTTGGTCACGTGCCGCTCATCGCCCCCCGCCGCGTGGCCGGCGCCCGCACCCTCCTCGCGCTCGAGCTCGCGCGCCGCGAGCCACACCTGCCCGACGATCTCGGCCGTAGTGAGGTTACGGTTGTAGCCCTGCTGCGCAGTCGAGCAGAACGAGCAATCGAGCGCGCAGCCGACCTGGGACGAGATGCACAGCGTGCCGCGGTCGGGCTCGGGGATGAACACCATCTCGAACGCCTGCGTGGCATCAGCCTGCAGAAGCCACTTGCGCGTGCCATCGGCGGAGCGCTGCACCTCCACGATCTGTGGCGCGCGCACCTCGGCGGCGCACGCCAGCCGCGCACGGAAGTCCTTGGCGAGATCCGTCATGGCCGCGAAAGAGCTGACGCCGCGCTTGTATATCCAGCTCATCAGCTGGCGGGCGCGGAAGGGCCGGCTGCCGAGCTGCGCGACGAGCTCGGTCAGCTCCGCGCGCGGCAGCCCGAGCAGGTTGGTGAGTTGCGCGGCCTCGGTGCTCATGAGATGCCGTGATGGGCCGTGTCACCCGCGCGGGTGCAGCTCCGTGGTGCTGAAGAAGTACGCGATCTCGCGGGCCGCAGTCTCCGCAGCATCCGAGCCGTGCACCACGTTCTGCTCGATGCTCTTCGCAAGATCCGCGCGAATGGTGCCGGGCGCCGCCTTCTTCGGATCCGTCGCCCCCATGATGTCGCGGTTGCGCGCGATCGCGTTCTCGCCTTCCAGGACCTGCACGATGACCGGACCCGAGGTCATGTACCGCACCAGGTCCTGGAAGAACGGACGCTCGCGGTGCACGGCGTAGAAACCCTCCGCCTCCCGCTGCGACAGTTGCAGCATGCGCGCGGCGATGACCGAGAGGCCCGCTTGCTCGAAGCGGCGGTAGACCTCACCGATGAGATTGGCTTTCACCCCATCGGGCTTGACGATGGATAACGTGCGCTCGAGCGCCATTCGCTTTGACCTTTCGAGGATACGGACGAGTGGGAGGTGTTCCCGCGGCGGCCGCGCCGCCGGGGCCTCGGACGAAGCCCGGGAGTGTACCTTGCCAGCCGAGTCGACGGCAATTTGCCGGCGGTCGGAAGTACGCGTTTGTTAAGGGCTTTTTGGCCACGCCGCTCGAGCCGCGCTTCGATGGACGCGCGGCGGTCGTCACGAGGCTCAGACGGAGAAGCTCTCTCCGCAACCGCACTCGCCCTTGACGTTCGGATTCCTGAAGCGGAACGCCTCGTTCAATCCCTGCTTCACGAAGTCGACCACCGTGCCATCGATGAGCACGAGGCTCTCCGCATCGACGAAGACCTGCACGCCGCGGTCCTCGAAGACCGCATCGCCCGGCTGCGGGCCGTCGGCGTAGTTGATGACGTACGCAAAGCCGGAGCATCCGGTCTTGCGCACTCCGAGCCGCACGCCCGTACCATGCCCGCGCGTGCTCAGAAAGCTCTTGACGCGGCTGGCCGCGGATTCAGTCAATGAGATGCTCATCGCTCACCCTATTCTAGCGCCTCGGCTCCAGTGCGCGAGGCACGCATGCAGGGCATCCTCGACCCGCAGCAGTCGACCGAGCTTCTGCGGCGGCACGGCGTGCTCCTCGGCCCACGCACGCGGCGTGCCCGGTATGAGAGCCTGCCGGGTGCGGCCGCGCACCGTCCTGCACAGCCACGCAGCCACCTCCATAGTATGGGGGCAGCCAAATGCCTTAAAACGTGCTTCTCTCACAAAGTCACCCGCCACGAGCAGCTCGAAACGCACCCAGGTGTCCTCGGCAGGCCCGCCGGCCTCGCCGGCGATGAGCGTTGCGCCCCCCGCGTCGATCGCCGCCGTCCAGCCACTGCCCGGGGCATCCCCGCGGACGCTCGGCGACACCGCGCGGAGCCGGCACACCGCCTGCGCCACCATCGCCGCCGCCGCGTCCACCTCGCCCACGGTGGTGGCACGCCCGAGGCTGAAGCGCAGCGAGCTCTGCGCGAGCTGCGTGCTGCGCCCGAGCGCCCGCAGCACGTACGAAGGCTCTGCGGACTCCGAGCTGCAGGCCGACCCGGTGGACACGGCGAGACCCTCGAGTGCCCCGACCAGGCTCTCGCCGTGCACCCCCTCGAAGGAGACATTCAGGATTCCGGGCAGGCGAGGCGCTGCACCGCCGTTCAGATGCGTGCCGCCGAGTGCTTCGAGGGCATGCCAGAGTCGATCGCGCAGCGCGCTGAGGCGCGCGCCCTCGCTCGAGAGCTCTCGCGCGGCGAGCGCGCAGGCGGCCCCGAATCCGACGATCTGGTGCGTGGCGAGCGTGCCCGGCCGAAGGTTGCGCTCCTGCCCCCCCCCATAGGTCACGGGCTGCAGTGCGCCGCGTGCGCGCTCGCGCACGTAGAGGGCACCGATCCCCTTCGGTCCATAGAGCTTGTGGGCGGTGAAGGCGGCAAAGTCGACCGGCAGCTCGCCGAGCGCCAGGGGGAGCTTGCCGGCCGCCTGTGCGCAATCGCAGTGAAAGACGATTCCGCGCTCCCGGCAGAGCTTGCCGATGGGCGCGAGGTCGTTGAGGACCCCGGTCTCGTTGTTTGCGTACATGAGCGCTGCCATCACCGTGTCGGGACGCAGCGCTGCTTCGAACGCCTCGAGGCCGATGCGCCCGTCGCGGCCTGGGGCGAGCCAGGTCACCTCGAACCCCGCCTTCTCGAGCCATCGGAACGGATCGAGCACGGACTTGTGCTCGGTGCGCGAGGTGATGAGATGACGGCCACGGTCGGCGTTCGCGCGTGCGCCACCGAGTATCGCGAGGTTATTCGACTCGGTGGCGCCGGAGGTGAACACGATCTCTCCGGGAAGCGCGCCGACCAGCGCCGCCACCTGCTCACGTGCGCTCGCAATACGTGCGGCCGCCGCGCGGCCGTAGGCATGGGCCGAGGAAGCATTACCGAAGTCCCCGGCCGCCGTGAGGCACTCGGCCATGACGCGCGCCACCTGCGGGTCGACGGGAGTCGTGGCGGCATGATCGAGGTAAATGGGCGCAGCAGCGGAGCTCACCGACGCTCTCCGCCGGCGGTGCGACGCCGGTTCTGAACGGCCGTGAGGACGCCGCGCAGAATGTTGACCTCGTTCTGATCGGGCTCCGCACGCTGCAGCAAGCGACGCAGCCGCGCCATGAGGTGGGTACCGCTCTGCGTGCGATCGCGGAAATCGATCTCCTCGAGCACCGCGGCGAGATGTGCGTAGAGACGCTCCATCTCCTGCGTGCTCGCCAGCGGGGCGGCGAGCGGCACCGAGACCGGCACGGATGCACCGCGTGCGCGGTACAGCTCATAGGCGACGAGCTGCACGGACATCGCCAGGTTGAGTGAGGCGTACTGCGGGCTCGCCGGGATGCGGATGAGCGCATGCGCTTTCTCCAGCTCCTCGTTGCTCAGCCCGTTGCGCTCGGCGCCGAACACGACCGCTGCGGGGGCGCGCCGCGCCTCGGTCACGAGCCGCACCGCGGCGGCACGCACGTCGACTACCCGGAAGTACTGGTCGCGGTCGCGCGCGGTGGTCGCAGCCACATAACTGCAGCCCTCGAGCGCCTGCGCCAGCGACGGCACGACGCGCGCGGCGTTCAGCACGTCCTCTGCCGCGGAGGCCCGCGCGGTCGCCTCGGGGTGCGGAAATTGCCGCGGGCTGACGAGCACCAGCTCCGAGAGCTCCATGTTCTTCAGCGCGCGCGCCGCGGCGCCGATATTGCCGGGATGCGACGGCGTCACCAGGACGATACGGATGTTGCAGGGTTCCATGTTCTCTCGCCACCGCGATCTTAAGCCCGATCGCCACGCGCGGTAACGCGCCGCCCCTTCTGCCAAGCTATACTCGAACCGCCCCGGATCGTTCGCTGCAAATGGCGCGCATAGGCTTTCGCTCCACCACCGTCGCGGATGAGTCCGCCATCAGGGCCCTGCTGCTACAGGCGCACGGTGCCTCTGTGGCGCACCCGATGTTCGAGAGCCGCAACCTGTTCTGGAAGTACTGGGAGCCGCGGACGGACTGGCCGGGCTCGCGCTCCTACGTCCTCACCCGCGATGGCGAGATCATCGCTCATGCAGCGGTGGTGCCGGGGGTGTGCAGCTGCGGCGAGCGGCGGCTGAGACTCCTGCACGTGATCGACTGGGCCGCGCGCGCCGAAGCGCGCGGTGCGGGCAACACGCTGATGCGCCACATCGGCACCCTGGGCGACGCCATCATCACCTCCGACGGCGATGAAGCCGCTTTGCGGCTGCTGCCGCTCATGGGTTTCTCGCAATCGAGCACGCGGGTGATGCTGTACGCGCGTCCCCTGCGGCCGTTGCTCTACCTGGGCGGTGCGGAGCGGCCCCGCTGGCGCCTCGCCGCGCGCACCGTGCGCAACGCCCTGTGGGCGCTGCGGGCGCCCACCGGCGAGCCCGCGCAGCGCACCTGGAGCGCGCGGCAGCTCGCTGCGGCCGAGGTCGCCTCTGCAGCCATCCCGTGGCCGGTGGCCCGCAACGGCACCGCCGTGCTCGAGCGCTCGGCGGCAGTGATGAGCTACTGGCTGCAGTGCCCTGCGGCGCCGATGCAGCTGTACCTGCTGGAGAACGGCACCGCGGCGCGCGGGTACATGGTGCTCGCGTTCGCGCCTGGCCAGGCGCGGCTTGCCGACTGCTGGCTCGACACGGAGGCGCCCGATGCATGGGAAGCGCTCGTGCACCTCGCAGTGCACGCCGCGTTGCGCCATGAGGGCGTTGCGGAGATTGCCGCCATGTGCAGCGAGCCGCTGCTGTCAGGGGCGCTGGAGCGCTGCGGGTTCCATGCCCGCGCCGCGCGGCCGCTGTATGCCCGCGCCGCGGATGGCGTCGCGCTGCCCCGCGGCGGCATCCGCATCCAGATGCTCGATGATGATGCGGCCTATCGCCACAACGGCGCGAGGCTTTTCTGGGCTTAGAGAGCGCGGCTGCCATGGATTGGAGGGCGCGGTCATGCACGACAGTCTGTTGCCGCGGCTGCAGCGCGCTTTTCAGCGGGCGCTCGGTGTGGAGCCCGGCGCGGTCGGCCTCGATACCGAGCCGGATGACATCCCGCAATGGGATTCGCTCGGGCATGCCACGCTCGCCTGCGCGCTCGAGCGCGAGTTCAACGTCAGCTTCGACACCGACGAGCTGCTCGAGCTGGAGAGCGTACGTGCCATCCTGCGTGTGTTGCATCGCAAGCTTGGGTAGCGGCAGCTGCCGGGCACGGCACCTGCCACACAGGGTTGCTATGATGCGCGCCACCCATGCAGGCGCTGCTCAACATTGCCGTGCGTGCCGCGCGCCGTGCCGGCGAGCTGATCGTGCGCAGCCTGAACCATCTGGACACGCTCACCGTCACCTCCAAGGGGCGCAACGACTTCGTCACCGAGGTCGACCGCGCGGCCGAGCAGCAGATCATCGCCGGCATCCGCCGCCATTACCCGCAGCATGCGTTTCTCGCCGAGGAGAGCGGGCGCACGGGTGAGCACGAGACGCTGTGGATCATCGACCCGCTCGATGGCACCACGAACTTCCTGCACGGCTTTCCGGTGTTCGCCGTCTCGATCGCCTGTCAGGTGCGTGGGCGTCTCGAGCATGCCGTGATCTACGATCCGCTGCGCCAGGAGCTGTTCACCGCGACGCGCGGCGCCGGTGCGCATCTCGACAATCGCCGCATACGCGTGAGCAAGGCACGCGCGCTCGATGGCGCGCTGATCGCTACCGGCTTCCCCTACCGCGCCAACATCCATTACCTCGAGGCCTATCTCGCGATGCTGCGCGCGGTCACGCTGCAGGCGGCGGGTGTGCGACGGCCCGGCGCCGCCTCGCTCGACCTCGCCTACGTCGCCGCCGGGCGCGTGGATGCCTTCTGGGAGATCGGCCTCAGCGCCTGGGATACCGCCGCCGGCACGCTGCTGATCCAGGAGGCCGGCGGGCGCATCGGCACGCTGAGCGGCGCGGAGTACCGTCAGGGCGGGCATGTGGTTGCAGGTACACCCAAGGTGTACACGGCGCTCATCGAGCTGCTCGCGCCGCACTTGCCGGCGGAGTTGCGCGATTCCTGAAGCGCGTGCGTTGCCGGCCGCTGGCTCGCTTTCCCGGGGGTGCTTGTGTACAGTCCTCGGCACCAACAGCGGGGGTGCCGTGGCGAGCCAACTTCTTGCTACCAAGTCCATAGCCGAGCTGCACGAGCAGGAATCCTCCGGTAACCAGCTGCGCCGCGCGCTCAACGCCACGCACCTGACATTGCTCGGCATCGGCGGCATCATCGGCACCGGCATCTTCGTGCTCACCGGCACCGCCGCCGCCAACCACGCCGGACCCGCGCTGCCACTCTCCTTCATCTTCGCCGGGCTCGGCTGCACCTTCGCCGGGCTGTGCTACGCGGAATTCTCCGCGATGATCCCGGTCTCCGGCAGCGCCTACTCCTACTCGTATGCGACGCTCGGCGAGGGCGTCGCCTGGTTCATCGGCTGGAATCTGGTGCTCGAGTACCTGTTCGCGGTCGCGACCGTATCGGTCGGCTGGTCGGGCTACGCCGTCAGCCTGCTCGATCAGCTCCATCTGCACATTCCGGCGGCGCTCTCCAATGCGCCCTTCGGTACACCCGGAGGCCGTGAAACCTTCGATATCGTCCGTACCGGCGCCATCATCAACCTGCCGGCGATACTGATCGTCGCCGCGATCGGCGCCATCTGTTACATCGGTATCAAGCAATCGGCCACCTTCAACTCGGTGATCGTCGCCATCAAGGTGACGGTTATCGTGCTGTTCATCGTGTTCGGCGTGAGCTACATCAACACCGCCAACTGGCACCCGTTCGTTCCGCCCAACGCCGGGCAGACCGGACGGTTCGGCTGGACGGGGGTACTGGCCGCCTCCGGCGTGATCTTCTTCGCCTACATCGGGTTCGACGCCGTCTCGACTGCAGCGCAGGAGACCCGCAACCCGCAGCGGGACATGCCGATCGGCATCCTGGCGAGCCTGGTGATCTGCACGATCCTGTATGTGCTGGTCTCCGCGATATTGACCGGGATGGTGAACTACCGCGAGCTGGACGTGGCGGCCCCGGTCGCACTCGCGCTCGACAAGTACCAGGGTCTGCGCTGGCTCGGGATTCCGGTGAAGCTCGGTGCCGTGTGCGGCATGACCTCGGTGATGCTGGTCATGACCATCGCCCAGGCGCGCATCTTCTTCGCCATGGCGCGCGATGGCCTGCTGCCGCCTTTCTTCGGACGGGTGCACCCGCGCTTCCGTACACCCTCGACCGGCACCGTGATCACCGCGGTCACGGCCGCAATCATCGGCGGCCTGCTCCCGGTCAAGATCCTCGGGGAGATGGTGGCCATCGGTACGCTCGCCGCGTTCATCACCGTCTGCATCGGCGTCCTCATCCTGCGCCGCACGCGCCCCGACCTGCCGCGTCCGTTCCGCGCCCCCTGGCCGTGGTTCACCTGCAGCGCCGGGGCCATCGTGTGCGGCCTCATGATGGTGTTCCTCGGACCTGCGACCTGGCTGCGCCTGGTGGTCTGGACCCTAATCGGCGTGGTGATCTACGCGCTCTATGGCTACCAGCACAGCTGCGTGCGCAAGGCGGCGAACGGCGCCGCCGCGAGTCCGCGCACCGCCTGAGCCGACGCGTCAGCGCCTGCGGCGCGGGGGGTTCGCGCGCACGCGCATGTTGATGAGCTCGACGCCGAAGGCGAACGCCATGGCGAAATAGAGATACCCCTTGGGAATCTCGAAGTGCAGGCCCTCGCCGAGCAGCGCGACCCCGATCAGCAGCAGGAAAGACAGCGCCAGCATCTTGATGGTCGGATGGCGCGCGATGAACGCCCCGATCGAGCGCGACACCCACATCATTACGAGGATCGCGGCGACGATCGCCGCCACCATCACCGGCAGCTCGCGTACCAGCCCGATGGCGGTGAACACCGAATCCAGCGAGAACACGAGGTCGATAGCCACGATCTGCAGCACCACCGCGGCGAAGCTCGCGGCCGGGCGCTCGCGCTCACGCTCGGCCGCGTCCCCTTCGAGCGCGTGGTGGATCTCGAGCACGCCCTTGCCGAGCAGGAACAGCCCGCCGGCGAGCAGCACCAGGTCGCGTCCCGAGAAGCTGCGCCCCCAGAGCCGCAGCCACGGCTGCGTGAGGTGCGTGAGCGAGACCACCGACAACAGCAGGGCGATGCGTGTCAGCATCGCGAGCGCCAGCCCGCTCGAGCGCGCGGCCGCGCGGCGCGCCGGCGGCAGCCGCTCCACCAGGATGGAGATGAAGATGATGTTGTCGATGCCGAGGACGATCTCGAGCAGCGACAGCGCGAGGAAGGCGAGCCAGAGGTGCGGGTCGGCGATCAGAGCACGCGCTTCCCGTCAGGGCAGATGGTCGAGGGCCGCTTTCTTCACCGAGGGGAACAGGTGCTCGGCGGTGAGCCCGAAGTCGAGGGCGATGGCGCTCGAGATGTAGATGGACGAATAGGTGCCGGCGATGATGCCGATGAGGAGCGCCGCCGAGAAGCCGCGCAGCACCGGTCCCCCGAGGAACAGCAGCGCCACCACGACGATCGAGGTCACCACCTTGGTCATGATGGTGCGCGAGAGAGTCTGATTGATCGACTGATCGAGGATCACGTCCGAGGGCGAGCGGCGGTTGCCCTCGAAACGCTCGCGGATGCGGTCGAACACCACCACGGTGTCATTGAGCGAGTAGCCGATCACCGCCAGGATCGCCGCCACGACCGCCAGGTCGAAGGACATCTGTGTCAGGGAGAAGAACCCGACCACCAGGATCGGGTCGTGCAACACCGCGAAGATCGCACCGAGCGACAGCCGCCAGGTGTGGAAGCGGAACGCGATGTAGCCGAAGATCCCGAGCAGCGTGAAGAACAGCGCCCACATGGCGCTCAGCTTGAGCTCGTTCCCGACCTGCGGTCCGACCACATCGAGCTGCGTCACCTGTACGCGCGCATCGACCGCACGCAGCGCGGCCTCCAGCCGCGCCCGCACCTCCCCGGCACTCTGCTGCGGCTCGGGCGGCAGGCGGATGGCGATATCGCGCGAGGAGCCGAAGCTCTGCACCTGCGGCTCGTGGAAGCCGCTGGCGCTGAGCCGCGCGCGTACTGCATCCACGTCGGCTGCCTGCGGGAAGCTCACCTCGGCGCTCACGCCGCCGGTGAAGTCGATACCGAGGTTCAGCCCGCGCACGAAGAACGAGCCGAGTGACACGATCAGCAGCACTGCCGAAAGCGCGTACCACACGCGCCGTGTGGCCATGAACGGAAAGCTGGTCTGGTGGCTGAAGAATTCCACTGCTGATCCTTTGAGGCGCCGGCCGCGATGCTCAGATCGACAGGCGCGCCACCTTGCGTTGCCCGCCGTACATCAGCGTGAGCAGCGCGCGGCTGCCCATGAGCGAGGTGAACATGGAGGTGAGGATGCCGAGCGTCAGCACGATGGCGAAGCCGCGGATCGGGCCGGTACCGAGCACCCACAACACCACTCCGGCGATGAGCGTGCTGATGTTCGAATCGGTGATCGCCGACAGGGCCTTGTCGAAGCCGGCACGGATCGCGGCCTGTGGCGTCACGCCCTTGCGCAGCTCCTCGCGGATGCGCTCGTAGATGAGCACGTTGGCATCCACCGCCATGCCGACCGTGAGGATGATGCCGGCGATGCCGGGGAGCGACAGCGAGGCGCGCATCATCGACAGCAGTGCGGTGAGCAGCACTACGTTGGCGAGCAGCACCACATCGGCCACCAGCCCGAAGGTCTTGTAGTAGATCCACATGAACAGAAATACGCCCGCCATGCCGACGATCAGCGCGGTGACGCCCTTGTCGATGTTGTCGCGCCCCAGGCTCGGGCCGACCGCACGTTCCTCGATCTGGTAGAGCGGTGCCGCGAGCGAGCCTGATTTGAGCAGCAGCGCGAGCTCACGCGCCTCGCCGGCCTGCAGCCCGGTGATCTGGAAGTTGTTGCTGAAGACACCGCGGATGGTGGCGTCGTTGATCACCTGCTCGTCGGTGAGCTCGCGCGTCACCTTCTTGCCGTCGACCTCGACCGTCTCCGGATGCTTCTCGATGAGCACCACCGCCATGCGCTTGTTGAGGTTCTGCCGCGTGGTACGCAGCATGTTGTCGCCGGCGCGTGCATCGAGGCGGATGTTCACTGCCGGGCCTTCCTGCGACTGGCCACTGGTGGCGTTGGTGAGCTGATCGCCGGTGGCGATCACCTCGCGCTTGAGCAGCACCGGACGGCCGATGCGCGTGTGGGTATAGAGCTTGGAGCCGAGCGGTACGCGCCCGCTCTGCGCGGCCTCGTAGGCGTTGTTCTGCATGTCCTCGAGCCGGAACTCGAGAGTCGCCACGCGCCCGAGGATGTCTTTCACCTCGGCCGAGTTCTGCACCCCGGGCAGCTGCACGTTGATGCGATCGGCTCCCTGGCGCTGCACGATCGGCTCGGACACGCCGAGGCCGTTGACGCGGTTGCGCAGCGTCGTCATGTTCTGCTCCATCGCATAGTCGCGCCGCTCGCGGATCTGTGCGTTGCTCAGCAGCGCCACGATCGCCGAGCCGCTCGGCAGGCTCTGGGTGCTCACCGTGAGACCCTGCAGCGTGTTGCCGAGCGCAGTGCGGGCGGCGCTCACGTCGGCATCGGCTGGCAACACGATGCGCAGCGCATCCGCGGTGCCACCCGGGACGGTGGCCACGGTGGTCACTTCCTTCACCGGGATGTGCGCGGCGGCGAGCGCGCGGCGCGCATCCTGCGCATAGCCATCGAGCGCCTGCGTGACCGCGGCGTTCACGTCCACCTGGAAGAGCAGGTACAGGCCGCCGCGCAGATCGAGCCCGAGCGGCATCGGGCGCAGACCGAGGGCGCGCAGCAGCGGGGGCGTGCGCGGCGCGAACGACAGCGCGGTACGGTAGGTATCCGCATACTGCGCGTTGACCGCATCGCGCGCGGCGAGCTGGTCGGCGACCGTGGTGAAACGCACCATGAGCCGCCCGCTGTCGATATAGCTCTTGCCGTAATGCACGCCGTGCTGGCTCAGGAAGGTCTCGAGCTCGCGCTGCGCGTCAGCCGTCATCGCGGTGTGATCCTTGCGCTCGACCTGCAGCGCCGGGTCTTCACCGAAGACATTCGGCAGCGCGAACAGCAGCGCGAGCAGCAGTACGGCCGCAACCAGCAGGTATTTCCAGCGCGGATACTCGAGCATCGTCAGGCGCTCTTGAGCGTGCCCTTCGGCATGAGCGCAGTCACCTGCACCTTCTGCACCTTGACGCGCACGCCCTCGGCGACCTCGAGCGTGACGAAGGTGTCGCCGACCTCGGTGACGCGCCCGAGCAGCCCCCCGCTGGTCACCACCTCATCGCCCGCGGTGAGCTTCGACACCAGTGCCTGATGCTCCTTGGCGCGCCGCTGCTGGGGGCGGATCAGCATGAAGTAGAACAGCGCGATGAACGCCGCCATCAACAGCGCGAACTGGAACTGCCCGCCGCCAGCGCCCGGGGCCGCCTGTGCCCAGGCATCGGTGATCAACCCATTCATGTGTATGGTCCGGGAAGCGAAAAGGGCGGCATTATGCCATGACGAAGTCGCCGCCTGAGAAGGAACCGCGGTGAGCCCCGCTCGGGCGGCTGCGCTCGCTCGCGCCGCGGCCCCTCGCTAGCCCGCCTGCCGCGCTAGAAACGCGCGGCTCCACTCCTGCACGGTCCCGCCCGCAATGGCCGCGCGCAGCGCGCGCATCAGCTCCATGTAGAAGTGCAGGTTGTGGATCGTGTTGAGCCGCGCACCGAGGATCTCGTTACAGCGGTCGAGATGGCGCAGGTAGGCGCGGCTGAAGTGGCGGCAGGTATAGCAGCCGCAGCTGGAGTCGAGCGGCGCGAGATCCTCGGCGTTGACGCTGTTGCGGATGTTGATCACTCCGCTGGAGGTGAACAGGTGCCCGTTGCGGGCGTGCCGCGTGGGCATCACGCAATCGAACATGTCGATACCGCGCAGCACCGCCGCGACGATGTCCGCCGGCCGTCCCACACCCATCAGGTACCGCGGCCGCTCGGCGGGCATATGCGGCACCAGGCTCTCGAGCACCGCGAGCCGCTCCTCCTGCGGCTCCCCGACGGCGAGCCCGCCGACCGCGAGCCCCGGCCACGGCAGCCGCAGCAGCGCTTCGAGCGAGGCGAGCCGCAGCGGCACGTGCATGCCGCCCTGCACGATTCCGAAGAGGCCACCGGGCGGCTCCGGTCCGTCGCCCGCGTAGTAACGCGTGTGGCTGCGCAGCGCCCAGCGCATCGAGCGCTCCATGGAGGCGCGCGCCTGCGCCTCGGTCGCGGGGTATGGGGTGCAGTCATCGAGGGCCATGGCGATGTCCGAACGCAGCGCGAGCTGCACCTCCATGGAATCCTCGGGTGTGAGCCGCACCTCGCGCCCATCGACCGGGGAGCGGAAGCGCACGCCCTGCTCGTCGATGCGGCGCAGGCTCCGCAGGCTGAACACCTGGAATCCACCCGAATCGGTGAGGAGCGCACGCGGCCAGTGCATGAAGCGGTGCAGCCCGCCGTGCGCGGCGATGATCTCCGGCCCCGGTCGCAGCAGCAGGTGAAACGTATTGCCGAGGATGATCTGCGCGCCGAGGCCCTCGAGCTCCTCGGGAGTCATGGCCTTCACCGTGCCGTAGGTGCCGACCGGCATGAAGGCCGGCGTATCGATCACGCCGTGAGCGGTGGCGAGCCTGCCGAGGCGCGCCGCTCCGTCGCTCGCGCGTACGAGGAAAGTCGGATTCAAGCGGAGCCTGCGCGCGTGAGCAGCATCGCATCGCCGTAGCTGAAGAACCGGTAGCGCTCGCGCACCGCGTGCGCGTACGCCGCCAGCACCGCCGCCGTGCCCCCGAAGGCGCACGCCAGCATGAGCAGCGTCGATTCGGGCAGGTGAAAGTTGGTGAGCAACAGGTCGCACACCCGGAAGCGGAATCCGGGCGTGATGAAGAGGCGCGTCTCCCCCTGCCAGGGCGCGGGCGTCGCTGCCTCTGGCGCCGCGAGAGCGGCAGACTCGAGCGCGCGCACCACCGTCGTGCCCACCGCCACGACCCGGCCCCCGGCGGCGCGCGTCGCGGCGATGGCGGAGCAGGCCGCGGCGTCCACCACCGCCCGCTCGGGGTGCAAGCGGTGCGCGGCGACATCCTCGGTGCGCAGCGGCTGGAAGGTGCCGGCACCGACGTGCAGCGTGATGGAGGCGCGCCGTACGCCGCGCGCCGTGAGCGCAGCAGTCAGCGCCTCATCGAAATGCAGGCTCGCGGTCGGCGCCGCCACCGCGCCTTCCTGACGCGCGAAGATGCTCTGGTAGCGCTCGCGATCCGCGGCTTGCGCTGCCCGGCGGATGTAGGGCGGGAGCGGCACCTCGCCGAAGCGCGCAAAGAACTGCAACGCAGCTTCCGGCAAGTCGAGCCGCCACAGCTCGCCCTCGCGCGCGAGCACGCGCACCACCCCGCCCGGGGTGCTCACCTCGAGCCCCGCCTTTATGGGCTTGCCGGCCGAGACCTGCGCGAGCGCCTGCTGGCCCTCGAGCGCGCGCTCGAGGAGTATCTCCACGCGTCCACCGGAGGGCTTGTTGCCGATGAGCCGTGCCGCGATGACGCGGGTATCGTTGACGACCAGCAGGTCACCGGGGCGCAGTTGTGCCGGCAACTCCCGTACCGTGCGATCGTGGACCCTGCCCGTGTCATCGAGCACCAGCAGCCGCCCGGCGGAGCGTTCCGCGGGCGGCTCCTGGGCGATGAGCTCGCTGGGCAGGTGGTAAGCGAAGTCCTGACGGCGCACGGCGGCATGTTACACACGCGTACCGTTCCTGCACGCCTGGCCCTATACTGCCCGCGCCTCTCGATGCCCGAGTGGCGGAATTGGTAGACGCAGCGGACTCAGTCGATCATTTGAGCCCCCGCGGAGAAATCCCCGGGGTGAAGCCCGTCAAACTCGGTGAAGGCCCTGGAGCGTTGCGCCTCCGAGCTCACGCCGAGCCAAGCCCTGCGGCAGCTGCCGGAGGGAAGGTGTAGAGAGCAGACGGCGGGCACCTAAGGCCTCAGGGCTACGGTGAAGGCGTGCTCCAGACCACGCACCCCGGCGGGCCGGGGGCGGCGAAAGCCGAAGTGGCACGAAAATCCGCCGCCCTTAAAAGCGTGTCGGTTCGACTCCGACCTCGGGCACCAACACACGATCGCGGAGCTTCCGGTCCTCGCAGCAGCAACATGAAATTCTGTAACCAGTGCGGCGCCGCGGTGCGGCTGTCCATTCCCGCGGGTGACAATCTGCCGCGCCACATCTGCGATGCCTGCGGCACGATCCACTATCGCAACCCGCGCCTCGTGGTCGGCTGCGTGCCGGAGCACGAGGGGCGCATTCTCCTCTGCCGTCGCGCCATCGAGCCACGCCGTGGCTTCTGGACCGTGCCTGCCGGCTTCATGGAGAACGGCGAGACGCTGCAGCAGGCGGCGGCGCGCGAGTCGCGCGAGGAAGCGCTCGCCGAGGTCACCATCGGCTCGCTGCTTTCGCTCGTGCACGTGTTGCACGCCGAGCAGGTGCACGTGTTCTTTCGCGCTTCGCTCCCCGCCGCGCGCTTCGCGGCGGGAGCGGAGAGCCTGGAGGTCGCGCTGGTCGCGCCCGCGGACATCCCGTGGTCGGAAATCGCCTTCCCCAGCACGGATTTCACGCTGCGTCGCTATCTCGAGGACCGCGCGGCGGGGCGCGAGCCGTATCATTTCACCACCATCGATCGGCGACTGAGCGGTCCGCACGGGTAAACTCGCGGTTTCGCCCGCGGCGCACCGGCGTGGCACAATAATCCGCTGCGCGACAGCCGGGCGCCGCGCGCGCTGCTTTCTGTCCAAGGAAACCCATGACTTTTGTCGTCACCGAAAACTGCATCAAGTGCAAGTACATGGATTGCGTCGAGGTGTGTCCCGTCGACTGCTTTCACGAAGGCCCGAACTTTCTCGCCATCGACCCCGATGAGTGCATCGACTGCACGCTGTGCGAGCCAGAGTGCCCGGTCGAGGCGATTTTCTCGGAAGAGGAGCTGCCGGCCGGTCAGGAGCAGTTCAAGCAGCTGAACGCCGAGCTCGCGAAGCAATGGCCGGTGATCACGGAGAAGAAGGACGCGCCCGCCGACGCCAAGGAATGGGAAGGCAAGCCCGAGAAGCTCAAGCTGCTCGAGCGCTGAGGGCACGCCGGGAAATCACGCCCGCCGCGTTTGCTGGGGCGCTACTTGCCGTCCTTGAGGTGCTGCATCAGCACATCCGGCGGCACATAGCCCGGCAGCATCTCGCCGTTGGCCATCACGATCGCAGGAGTTCCCTCGAGCGAGAGCTCCTGGCCGAGTGCAAAGCTGCGCGCCACCGGGTTGTTGGCACAGGGCTTGGCCTTGAGCTCCTCGCCGAGCTTCGCGCGCGTGAGCGCGGCGTTGCGGTCGGCCGAGCACCATACCTGCTCGGCCTTGGTCCAGGACTCGGTGTTCGGCCCGGTGCGGGGATAGAGCAGGTAGCGCACGCGGATGCCGAGCCGGTTGTAGCTGGCTATCTGGCTGTGGAGCTTGCGGCAGTAGGGGCAATCGACGTCGGTGAACACGGTCACGGTGTACTTCGGATCCGCCGGGCCGAAGACGAGCATCTGGTCTTCCGGGAACGCGGCGATCGCCTTGGCGCGCAGCTCGCGGCGGTGCTGCTCGGTGAGGTTGTTGTTGTTGGCGAGCTCGACCAGATCGCCCGTGAAGGCGTACTTGCCATCGGCGGTCACGTACACGATGTCGGCACCGCGGGTGAGCTCGTACACCCCCGGGACCGCCGTCGGGCGCAGCTCATCCGGGCGTGCTCCGGGAATATGGGAGGCGACTTCGACTCGCGGATCGGGCTTGGGCGGCGCCTGCTGCGCGCACAGCATGCCGGAGACTCCACCGAGCGCCAGCCAAACGAGCAACCTGCTGCCAGACATGAAGGATTTCCGTCGTTGGAGGGAGCTTGGACCACCGCGGCCGTGCCAGGTTCGGTCCGGGCCGCATCGCGCGCGAGTCTAGCACGCGCCCGCAGCAGCCCGCTCGAAGGATCCGGCACTGCGCGGTTGCGCGGCCGTTTCCGGTGCCTCAGCCGCGCGGGTGATGCTGGGCGTGCAGCTCCTTGAGCCGCTCGCGCGCCACGTGGGTGTAGATCTGGGTGGTGGAGAGGTCGCTGTGGCCGAGCAGCATCTGCACGACACGCAGGTCCGCGCCGTGATTGAGCAGATGCGTGGCGAAGGCGTGCCGCAGTGTGTGCGGCGAGAGCTCCTTCGCGATGCCGGCCTTGCGCGCGTAGCGCTTGATGATGTGCCAGAAAGCCTGGCGCGTCATGCGGTCGCCCCGCCGTGTCGGGAAGAGGTAATCGGTCTGCCGCTCGAGCAGGATCTCGCCGCGCGCGCCGCGGCCGAATTCCTTGAGAGCGCGCATCGCCTCCTCGCCGAGCGGGATGAGCCGCTCGCGATCGCCCTTGCCGAGGATGCGGATCACGCCCTGGTTGAGATTGATCTGACCCTGGCGCAGGTTGACGAGCTCCGACACCCGCAGTCCCGTGGCGTACAGCACCTCGAGCATGGTGCGATCGCGGTTGCCGAGCGGATCGCTCACTACCGGCGCCGACAGCAGCGACTCGACTTCCTCCTCGGTGAGCGAGCGCGGCAGCGAGCGGCCGATCTTCGGCATCGCGATCTGCGCGGTCGGATCCTCCCGGATCGCCCCCTCGCGCATGAAGTAGCGGAAGAAACGGCGGAAGCTCGAGAGCTGCCGGGCCGTCGAGCGGGGTCGCGCGCCGGCGCGCACGCGCCAGGCGATGAACTCCTGCAGGTCCGCGCGCGTGGTGCGCATGATCGGCACATCGCGCTCGGCGAGCCAGCGGGCGAGCGCGGTCAGGTCGGCGCGGTACGCCGCCAGGGTGTTCGGCGACAGGCCCCGTTCCATCCACACCGCATCGAGGAAGCGCGATACGGCCGGATCGGCAGAATCGGTGTTGGCGGTCACGGCGATGGCAGTAGTGGACAAGCCTGATCTCGCTGGAGTGCTGAGCTCAATGATCGCTCCATGTAGGCCGCCCTGTGAGCCCAGCCTTCCCGAAAATGTAGTACCCCAGTATGGTGAGCGCGACCGTGCGATCGACGTGACCACCTTCACATCTGCACTCCGGCATTAACATAAAGAGAACCTGTTCACACTTCACACCATCCGCTACCCAGCCGCACGCACTGCCCCACTTGAAAGCACTCCCTGCAATCCGCTCATTGCTGCTGGTTCCGGCGCGCCTCGGGTACGCCCTCTGGGCATGGCTGGCCTTCATCGCCACGGGGCTGGCCGCGCTGGTGCTGCTCGTGGTGCTGCCGCGGGTCGAGGGACGCCGGGCCGCGGCCCGTGCGGGAGCACGCGCCTTTCTGCGGCTCGCCGGCCTGCGGCTCACCGTGAGCCATCTCGAGCGGCTGCCGGCCGGCCAGTGCGTGGTGGTGTGCAACCACGCGAGCTATCTCGATGGCGTCGTGCTCACCGCGGCGCTGCCGCCGCATTTCGCGTTCGTGATCAAGCGCGAGATGGCCCGGGTGCCGCTCGCCGGTGCGCTGCTGCGGCGCCTCGGCTCGGAATTCGTCGAGCGCTTCCACACGCAGCGGCGCGCGAGCGATGCGCGGCGCATGTTGCGTCGCGCCGCGAGCGGCCACTCGCTGGTGTTCTTTCCCGAAGGGACCTTCACCCGCAGGCCGGGGCTGCTGAAGTTCCATACCGGCGCCTTCGCCACTGCCGCGCGCGCCGGATGCCCGCTCGTGCCGGCGGTACTGCGGGGCACGCGCCGGGCATTACCCCCGAGCGGCGCGCTGCCGCGCCCCGGACCGCTCGAGATGGAGCTGTTGCCACCGCTTGCTCCCGCGCCGCAGCTCGGCGAGCATGCCGCAGCCGAGTTGCGTGAGCGCGCCCGCGCGGCGATCCTCGCGGCGCTCGGCGAGCCGGACCTCACATGTTCCGACGATACTGACCGCCCACCTGATACAGCGCCTGCGAGACCTGCCCGAGCGAGCAGACCTTGACGCACTCCATGAGCTCGGCGAAGACGTTGCCCCCGCTCGCCGCCACCTGCTGCAAGCGCGCGAGCGCGGCCGGCGCACGGCGCGCGTTGCGCGCCTGGAAGGCGCGCACCGCGGCGACCTGAGCCTGCTTCTCCTCCTCGCTCGAGCGGATCAGCGCGGTGCTGCTGTGCTCATCGGCGGCATCCGCGCCGGAGAGGAACGTGTTGACACCCACTATCGGCAGCGAGCCGTCGTGCTTGCGTGTCTCGTAGTGCAGCGATTCCTCCTGGATCTTGGCGCGCTGGTACATGGTCTCCATGGCGCCGAGCACTCCGCCGCGCTCCGACAGCGACTCGAACTCGCGGTATACCGCCTCCTCGACCAGATCGGTGAGGTACTCGATGGCAAACGAGCCTTGCCAGGGGTTCTGGATCTTGTTGAGGCCGAGCTCGCGATTGATGATGAGCTGGATGGCGACTGCACGGCGCACGCTCTGCTCGGTGGGGGTGGTGAGCGCCTCATCGTAGGCATTGGTGTGCAGGCTGTTGCAGTTGTCGAACAGCGCGTACAGCGCCTGCAGCGTGGTGCGAATGTCGTTGAAGGAGATCTCGCGCGCGTGCAGGCTGCGCCCGGAGGTCTGCACGTGATACTTGAGCATCTGGCTGCGCGCTGACCCCTGGTAGCGCTCACGCATGGCGCGCGCCCAGATGCGGCGCGCGACGCGGCCCATGACCACGTACTCCGGGTCCATGCCGTTGGAGAAGAAGAACGACAGGTTCGGCGCGAAGTCGTCGATCTTCATGCCGCGCGCCAGGTAGTACTCGACGATGGTGAAGCCGTTGGCGAGGGTGAAGGCGAGCTGCGAGAGCGGGTTGGCACCGGCCTCGGCGATGTGGTAGCCGGAGATCGACACCGAGTAGAAGTTGCGCACCCCGGCGTCGATGAAATACTGCTGCACGTCGCCCATCATGCGCAGCGCGAACTCGGTGGAGAAGATGCAGGTGTTCTGCGCCTGGTCCTCTTTCAGAATGTCGGCCTGTACGGTGCCGCGCACCGCCTGCAGCGCCTCGGCGCGGATGCGCTGGTAGCTGTCCGGGTCGAGCAGCTCATCGCCGCTCACCCCGAGCAGCCCGAGGCCCGAGCCATCGTGATGCTGCGGCAGCGGACCCTGGTAAGCGGGCAACGGCACCCCCGCGGTGGCGCTGGCGGCATGGAGCGCGGCGATCTTGCGCTCGGCTGCGGCCCATTCACCCTGGGCACGAAGATGCCGCTCGACCTGCTGATCGATGGCGGTGTTCATGAACATCGCCAGAATGATCGGCGCCGGGCCATTGATGGTCATCGACACCGAGGTCCTCGGATCGCACAGGTCGAAGCCCGAGTAGAGCTTCTTCATGTCATCGAGCGTCGCGATGGACACTCCCGAGTTGCCGGTCCGGCCATACACGTCGGGGCGCGTGTCCGGGTCCTCGCCGTAGAGCGTGGTGGAGTCGAAAGCGGTCGAGAGGCGCGGGCCATGGCCATGCGCCAGATAATGGAACCGGCGGTTGGTCCGCTCGGGACCACCCTCGCCGGCGAACATGCGGGTCGGATCCTCCTCCTCGCGCCGATAGGGATAGACCCCGCCGGTGTAGGGATAGTGGCCGGGCAGGTTCTCGGTGAGGAGGAACTGCAGCAGCTCCCCCCAGTCCTCGAAGTGCGGCACCGCGAGCTTCGGGATCATGGAGCGCGCCAGGCTCTCGGTGTAGTTGTCACCCGTCACCGCGCGGCCGCGCACGCTGTAGGTGTAAGTTGGATCGATCGCCGCCTGGCGCCGTGCCGGCCAGGCGCGCAGCTCCGCCAGCGCCTCGCTCCCGAGCTCATCGAGTGCGCGGTTGTAGGCGGCCCGCAGCTCGCGCCGCGTGGCGTCGGCCGCTGCATCGCTGAGCGCTTCTGCCGGGTAGCGCTCGAGCGGCGCGGGCAGCGGCGCATCGCCGAGGCCCTGCAGGGACCGGTAGGCGCCGCCGGCGCGGCGTGCGGCCGCCACCTGCGCGGCGATGCGCGCGCGCGTGGCGCGGCCGGCCTGAGCGATCTCGGCGAGATAGCGGGTGCGGGCCCCCGGGATGAGCGGCGCGCGCGCGCTCAGCTCGACCGATCCCGGATCGGTGAGCGTCCAGGAGGCGTTGCCGATACCCTTGGCGGCGAGCGCGCCGCACAAGGCCGCGAACAGCCGGTTGACTCCCGGCTCGTTGAAGCGGCTCGCGATGGTCGGATACACCGGCAGCTCGGCGTCGGCGAGCCGCGCGCGCTCGGGATGGTTGCGCCGCCACTGCTTGCGCACGTCGCGCAGGCTGTCCTCGGCGCCGCGCTTTTCGCTCTTGTTGAGGACGATGAAGTCGGCGAAGTCGAGCATGTCGATCTTCTCGAGCTGGCTCGCCGCGCCGTAGTCGCTCGTCATCACGTACAGCGACAGATCCACGCCATCGACGATCTCGCTGTCGGACTGGCCGATGCCGGCGGTCTCGATGATCACCAGACCGAAGCCGGCGGCCTGGTAGAGCGCGATCACGTCCTTGAGCACCGCCGAGGTGGCGAGGTGCGCGCGGCGCGTCGCGAGCGAGCGCATGTAGATGCGCTCGCACGCGAGGCTGTTCATGCGGATGCGATCGCCGAGCAGTGCGCCGCCACTGCGGCGACGGGTCGGATCCATGGCGAGCACCGCCACCTGCAGCTGCGGGAAGTGCCGTGTGAAGCGGCCGAGCAGCTCATCGGTGAGGCTCGACTTGCCGGCGCCGCCGGTGCCGGTGATGCCGATCACCGGTGCCACATGCGGCGCACGGGCGAGCGCACGGCGGATGAGCTCGAGCTGCGCGCCGCCACCGCCGCCGCCATCGTAGTCGGCGCCCTCGAGCACGCTGATGGTGCGGGCGATCTGGCCATGGTCGCGCGCGTTGAAGGGCCGAAACTCGTACGCCGGCCGGGCCGCGGCGAGCACACGTGCGAACACATCGTCGATCATCCCGGCGAGGCCGAGCCGGCGGCCGTCCTCGGGCGTGTAGATCTTCTCGACGCCGTAGCGCTCGAGCATCTCGATCTCGTGCGGCGCGATGGTGCCGCCACCGCCCACGATCACCGGCACGTGGGCGTAGCCACGCTCGCGCAGCATGTCGACCATGTAGGCGAAGTACTCGTTGTGGCCGCCCTGATAGGAGCTCACCGCGATGGCGTCCGCATCCTCGTCGATGGCGGCGCGCACGATGTCGGCGACGCTGCGGTTGTGGCCGAGATGCACCACCTCGGCGCCACGCGCCTGCAGCAGGCGGCGGATCATGTTGATGGCGGCGTCGTGGCCATCGAACAGCGAGGCGGCCGACACGAAGCGCAGCGGCGGCCGGGCGCGCGCCGGCTCGCTGCCGGGCGCGGCTTCAGTGCCGAGACGGGCGTTCATGAATGCTGCTACCTGCTTATTTACTCGTGGGTAGGAATGCTATACTCACCAGTATGGTCGGCGCCGCCGGGGGCGGTCAACGCGGCAGCGTCGGCCGCTCACCCGGCAGTGCCCGCGCCGCTATAATACTCGACCTCCATGAGCAACCGCCGCAGCAGCAGCCCGGTAAACGGCGCCAAGGGCGCCCCGGCCCTCGTCTCGCCCTGGCGCGCGAGCCGCGAGCGGCTGCGCGACCGCGAGCTCAAGCGCGAAGCGGTGATCCGCGCTGCAGCACGCGAGTTCAACCGCAAGGGCTACCACAACACCTCGCTCGATGACATTGCCGCGGCGCTCGAGGTGACCAAGCCCACCGTGTACTACTACGTCACCAGCAAGGAGCAGCTGCTGTTCGAGTGCTTCGTGGCCGGGGTGGAGCAGATCCGCGCCGCGTTCCGCGAGGCGCGGCAGCTGCCGCTCTCGGCCCGCGAGCGCCTCAGTGCCGTGCTGCGTCACTACGGCGAGGCGGTGGCCTCGGAATTCGGCTGGTGCATGGTGCGCGCCGAGGACCAGGACCTCTCGCCGGCGATGAGCCGCCACATCAAGTCGCTGAAGTCCGAGATCGACCAGGGGATTCGCCGGTTGATCCGCGAGGGCCTGCAGGACGGCTCCATCGCTGAGTGCGACCCGAAGATGACCGCGTTCGCGCTCGCCGGCGCCCTCAACTGGATCGCGCACTGGTATCGTGAGGACCAGTCGCTCACCGGCGCCCAGATCGCGAGCGCCTTCGTCACTGTTTTCGAGGGGGGGCTGCGTCCGCGCCGCGGTCCCCTCGGCATCGAGTCCCGCACCCGCCGCCGGCGGATGCGCGACGCCCTGGCGCGCTGACACGAAGTCAAAGCGAGGCTGCCATGTCACCTGCAGATGTCGTCATCGTATCCGCCAAGCGCACCCCGATCGGCGCGTTTCTCGGCGCCCTGTCACCACTTTCCGCCGTCCAGCTCGGCAGTGCTGCGATCAAGGCGGCGCTGGAGGCCGCCACGCTGAGCGCAAGCGATGTGCAGGAGGTGATCATGGGGTGCGTATTGCCGGCGAACCTCGGGCAGGCGCCGGCCCGGCAGGCGGCGCTCGGCGCCGGTGTGCCGATCGCTGCCCCGGCCACCACCGTCAACAAGATGTGTGGCTCGGGACTGAAGGCGGTGATGATGGCTGCCGACCAGATCCGCGCGGGCGGCGCCAGCATCGTGCTCGCCGGAGGGCTCGAGTCGATGAGCAACGCCCCCTACCTGCTGCCGAAGGCCCGCACCGGCTACCGCATGGGCCACGGGGAGATCATCGATCACATGATGAAGGATGGCCTGCAGAGCCCGTTCGACGGCAAGTCCATGGGTTGCTTCGCCGATGCCACCGCGAGCCGCTACAACTTCAGCCGGGCGCACCAGGATGCCTTCGCCACCGAGTCGGTGCGCCGTGCCACCCAGGCACTGCAGGCCGGGGAGTTCGATGTGGAAGTGACCCCGGTGACCGTCAAGGGCCGCAAGGGCGATACCGTCATCGCCCGCGATGAGACGCCGGGCACCTGCGATGTGAGCAAGATTCCGACCATGAAGCCCGCCTTCAACAAGGACGGCACGGTCACGGCGGCGAGCTCATCCTCGATCTCCGATGGCGCGGCGGCGCTCGTGGTGATGAGCGCTCAGAGCGCGGCCGAGCGCGGGCTCAGGCCGCTCGCGCGCATCCTCGCTTATGCGAGCCATGCGCAGGAGCCCGAGTGGTTCACCCTCGCCCCGGTGGGAGCGATCCGCAAGGTCCTGGCACAGCTCAACTGGAAGCCGCACGATGCGGACCTGTACGAGATCAACGAGGCGTTCGCGGTGGTCACCATGGCGGCGATGCGTGATATCGATATCGACCATGCGCGCGTCAACGTCAACGGTGGCGCCTGCGCGCTCGGGCATCCGATCGGGGCAACCGGCGCGCGCATTCTCACCACGCTGATCCATGCGCTGCGCCGTCGCGGCGGACGCCGTGGAATCGCGGCGCTGTGCATCGGTGGTGGCGAAGCGGTGGCGGTGGCGGTCGAGACGCTCGTCTGACCCGAGCGTGGGGGCCGCGAGGGGAGCTGCATGAGAATTAGCGACGCGAGTGCCGTCATCACGGGCGGCGCCTCGGGGTTGGGTCTGGCGGTCGCGCGGCACCTGGTCGCCGCCGGCGGCAAGGTGGTGCTGCTCGACGTGCAGGAGGCTGCGGGCCGGGCCGCGGCCACTGCGCTCGGCTCAGGCGCCGCCTTCCTGCGCTGCGATGTCACCTCGGAGTCCGAGGTGAACCAGGCCATGGATGCCGCCCACGCACGTCTCGGCCGCCTCAATCTGCTCGTGAACTGTGCCGGGGTCGTCGGAGCGGGTCGCATGCTCGGCAAGACCGGGCCGATGGCCGGGGAATTCTTCACCCGCGTCATCCACATCAACCTGATCGGCACCTTTCTGTGCGACAAGGCCGCCGCAGCGCTGATGCAGCAGAACACGCCGAGCGCGGACGGCGAGCGCGGGGTGCTGATCCACACCTCTTCGATAGCGGCTTTCGAGGGGCAGGTCGGGCAGGTCGCCTACTCCGCCAGCAAGGCAGCTGTTGCCGGCATGGCGCTGCCGCTCGCGCGTGAGCTGGCGCGCTTCGGCATCCGCTGCGTCGCGATCGCCCCGGGCATCTTCCATACGCCGATGATGGATGGCATGCCGCAAGAGGTGCAGGAGTCGCTCGCCGCGCAGGTGCCCTTCCCCGCGCGCCTCGGCCGCCCCGAGGAGTTCGCGCAGCTCGTCGCCACCGTGTTCGAGCTTGCGATGCTCAATGGCACCACGCTGCGCCTCGATGGCGCGATCCGCATGCAGCCCAGATAGATGACCGCCGCCGCAGGCATCGAGCGCGACGTCATGAGCTATGACGTCGTGATCGTGGGCGCAGGGCCCGCGGGACTCGCGTGCGCCATTCGCCTCAAGCAGCTGAAGCCCGCGATCAACGTCTGCGTGCTGGAGAAAGCGTCCGCGGTCGGTGCGCATTCGCTTTCAGGCGCGGTGTTCGAGCCGGGCCCGCTCGAGCAGCTGCTGCCGGGCTGGTCGCAGGAGTACCCCGGCATGAAGGTGCCGGTCACCGAGGACGACTTCCGCATCTTCACGCAGCGGAGCTCCTTCAGGCCGGTACCCGGCTGGGCGGTGCGGCTGCTGCCGCGCTCGCTGAGGTATTCCACCCCGTTCGACAACCACGGCAACTACATCCTCTCGCTCGGTGAGCTCACCCCCTGGCTCGCCTCCAGGGCCGAAGCGCTCGGGGTCGAGGTGTTTCCCGGCTTCGCCGCGGCCGCGCCGCTCTACGATCAGGCGGGCGCGGTACGCGGTGTGCGCATCGGCGACATGGGCCTCGATCGCCAGGGAGCGCCCGGCCCCAACTTCACGCCCGGGGTGGAGATCCATGCGCCCGTCACGGTGCTCGCGGAAGGTGCGCGCGGCTCGATATCCAAACAGCTCATCGCGCGCTTCGATCTTGCGCGCGGGCACTGTCCGCAGACCTTCGCGCTCGGCTACAAGGAGCTGTGGCAGCTACCGCCGGGCCGTGTGCGTCCCGGACGGGTCGAGCACGGGCTCGGCTGGCCTGCCGACGCGCACACCTACGCCGGCAGTTTCCTCTATCACCTCGACAACGATCGGGTGTACGTCGGCTACATCGTCGGTCTCGACTATCGGGATCCGCGCCTCGCGCCCTTCGAGGCCTTTCAGCAGTTCAAGAACCATCCACAGGTGAAGTCGCTCCTCGAGGGTGGCGAGATCGTCTCGGCGGGCGCGCGCACGATCGCTGCAGGCGGCTGGCAATCGACGCCGACGCTCGAGATGCCGGGCGCGCTACTGGTGGGCGATGCCGGGGGCACCTTGAATTTTGCGAAGATCAAAGGGGTGCACCAGGCCATCCGCAGCGGAGCGCTCGCCGGCGAGCACATTGCCGCGAGCGGCAGCAGCGCGGGATTCGATGCGCTGTGGCGGGCCTCCCCAGGTGGCCGCGAGCTGCGGCGGGTGCGCAACTTCAAGCCCGCCTTCAAGCGGGGCGTGTGGCTCGGTCTCGCCAACTCGGCCTGGGAGATGCTCACCGCAGGTCGCTCGCCCTGGACGCTGAAGAACACCGCCGACTGGTCGCGTCTCGAGAAGCTCGATCAGTTCCATTCGCCGGACCGGCACTGGGTGGAGCGCACGCTGCCACCGCGGGATCGGGTGTCGTTCGTGTTCTTTGCGGGCAACGCCCACGAGGAGAGCCAGCCGGTACACCTGAAGGTGGCCGACACGAATATCTGCATCGAGCGCTGCACGCGCGAGTTCGGCAACCCCTGCCAGCGATTCTGCCCCGCCGGGGTGTACGAGATGGTCGAGGACGGTGCCGGCGGCCGGCGCCTGCAGATCAACGCCGCGAACTGCGTGCACTGCAAGGCCTGCGACATCAAGGACCCCTACGAGATCATCACCTGGACCACGCCCGAAGGGGGCTCGGGACCGAACTACCAATCGTTGTAGCATTCGCGCATGACCGAGCTGTGGCGTCCGTCCGCTGCGCGCATCGCCGACGCGAATCTCACCCGTTTCATGCGCTGCGTGAATGCGCGGCGCGGGCTGCAGCTGCGCGAGTATGAGGAGCTGCACGCCTGGTCGGTGAGCTCGATCGATGCCTTCTGGACCGAGCTCGCCCGCTTTGCCGACGTGCGCGCCGCCTTCGGCGCAGGCCCCGCGCTCGAGAATGGCGCGGCCATGCCGGGCGCACGCTTCTTTCCCGACGCCCAACTGAATTTTGCCGGCAACCTGCTGCGCTACGACGATGAGCAGCCGGCACTCATCTTCCGCAACGAGCGCGGCCTGCGCCGCAGCCTCTGTTACCGCGCGCTGCGCGGCGAGGTGGCGCGCATCGCCGCGGGACTGCGCAGCGCCGGTGTGGTCCCCGGCGATCGCGTCGCCGGCTACCTGCCGAACCTTCCCGAGGCGGCCGTGGCGATGCTCGCGAGCGCCAGCATCGGCGCCATCTGGTCCTCGTGCTCGCCGGATTTCGGTGTGCACGGTGTGCTCGAGCGCTTCGGGCAGATCGCCCCGAAGGTGCTGTTCACCGCGGACGGCTACTACTACGCCGGCAAGCGCAACGACTCGCTGCAGCCGATGGCGGAGGTGCTCGGACAGCTCGATGCGGTGGAGCGCGTCGTCGTGGTGCCGTATCTCGAGCCTGCGCCGCGGCTCGACGCGCTCGGCTCCGCGGCGCGCCGCGCGCTGCACTGGCAGGAATTCGGCAGCGGCGCAGCGCCGTTGCGGCTCGATCCGCTGCCCTTCGACCATCCGCTCTACATCCTGTACTCCTCCGGCACCACCGGCGCCCCGAAGTGCATCGTGCACGGTGCCGGCGGCACGCTGCTGCAGCACCTCAAGGAGCACCTGCTGCACACCGACCTGCGCCGCAGCGACCGCCTGTTCTACTTCACCACCTGCGGCTGGATGATGTGGAACTGGCTGATGAGCGGACTCGCGAGCGGGGCGACGCTGCTGCTCTACGATGGCAGCCCGTTTCACCCCGAGCCGGGCGTACTGTGGCGTCTGGCCGAGGAGGAGCGGCTCACCATCTTCGGCACGAGCGCCAAATATCTCTCTGCGCTCGAGAAGAGCAGTTACCGGCCGGCGCAGTCGGTGGACCTGACGGCGCTGCGCACGCTGCTCTCGACCGGCTCACCGCTCCTGCCGGAGGGCTTCGACTTCGTGTACCGGGCGGTGAAGGCCGACCTGCAGCTCGCCTCGATCTCCGGCGGCACCGACATCGTCTCCTGCTTCGCACTCGGTTGTCCGATCCGCCCGGTGTACCGCGGCGAGCTCCAGTGCCGCGGCCTCGGCATGGCGGTCGAGGTGTTCGATGATGCGGGGCGGGCAGTGCGCGATGGACGCGGCGAGCTGGTCTGCACCGCACCCTTTCCCTCGATGCCGCTCGGCTTCTGGAACGACCCGCAGGGAGCGAAGTACCGCGCAGCGTATTTCGAGCGCTTCCCCGGCGTGTGGCATCACGGCGACTACGCCGCGATCACCGCCCACGACGGCCTCATCATCTACGGCCGCTCGGATGCGGTGCTGAATCCCGGCGGAGTACGCATCGGCACCGCCGAGATCTATTCCGCGGTCGAGAGCCTGCCGCAGATCGCCGAGGCGCTGGCGGTGGCCCAGGACTGGAATGGCGATGTGCGCATCGTGCTGTTCGTACGCATGCGCGGAGCGGCGCAGCTCGATGAGCCGCTGCGGAAGGAGATCCGCAACACGGTCCGCAGCCACACCACTGCGCGGCACGTGCCCGCCAAGATCATCGCGGTGCCGGATTTCCCCCGCACGCTGTCAGGCAAGCTCACCGAGCTCGCGGTGCGCAACGTGATCCACGGCCTGCCGGTGAAGAACGCCGACGCGCTCGCCAACCCCGGCGCGCTCGAGTACTTCCGCGACCTGCCCGACCTGCAGTGCTGAGCCCTGCCGCGGCGGATCTCCGCGCCGCTTACGAAGCGGCGCTCGCGCGCTGCCACTACGCGAGCGATCCGGCGCAGCTCACCGTCATCGCGCGCCTCGAGGACCTGCGCCAGCGGCTGCTCGCCGCTGCGCCACGGCGCACCGTCGCGCGGCCCCGCTGGCTGTCGGCGATCGTCGCAGGCCAGCCGACAGCCCTGCGCGGTCTGTACCTGTTCGGCAGCGTCGGCCGAGGCAAGACCTGGCTCATGGATCTCTTCTGCGCGAGCCTGCCGCCCGAGCGCGTCCGGCGCCGCCACTTCCACCGTTTCATGCAGGAGGTGCACCAGCGGCTGCGGCGGCTGCACCGGCATCTCCATCCGCTCGAGCACGTGGCGGGCAGCATCGCCCGCGAAGCACGGGTGCTGTGTCTCGATGAGCTGTACGTGAGCGACATTGCCGATGCCATGATCCTCGCAGGTCTTTTCGCGGGTCTCATCCGGCGTGGTGTCGCGTTGGTCGCGACCTCCAACGTGCCGCCGCAGGAGCTCTACCAGGGCGGGCTGCAGCGCGAGCGCTTCCTGCCGGCGATCGCGCTGCTCGAGAGCCACCTCGAGGTGGTGCGCCTCGGGGGCTCCACCGACTACCGCCTGCGCCAGCTCACCGCGGCTGGCACCTATCTGCCGAGCGCCGACCCGGACACGCCGGCGCGCCTCGCGGCGCTGTTCGGGCAGCTCGCCCAGCGCGATGTAGTGAGCGGGAGCTCGATCGAGGTCGCGGGTCGCGCCATCCCGGTGGTGCGCGCCGGCGCGGGTGCCGTGTGGTTCGAGTTCCCCGCGCTCTGCGCCGGCGCACGCAGCGCCGAGGACTACATCGCCATCGCGCGCGAGTACCAGTCGGTGATCCTCGCCGACGTGCCGATATTCGAGCCGCTGCACGAGGATGAGGCGCGGCGCTTCATCGCGCTCATCGATGAGCTCTACGACCGCAACGTGAAGCTGGTGGTGTCGGCCGCCGCCGCACCGCCCGCGTTGTACCGCGGCGAGCGACTCGGCCCGCTGTTCGCCCGCACCGCGAGCCGTCTCACGGAGATGCAAAGCGCAGAGTATCTGGCGCGCGAGCACCGCGCCTGAAGCCCACCGCTAAAGCACGCCGCGCTCGATCTGGTCGCGCTCGATCGACTCGAACAGCGCGCGAAAATTGCCTTCGCCGAAGCCTTCGTTGCCCTTGCGCTCGATGATCTCGAAGAAGATCGGACCGATTACGTTGCGGGTGAAGATCTGCAGCAGCACGCCCTCGCCGCGCGCCGGATTGCCATCGATGAGGATGCGCCGCGCGCGCAGCGCCTCGAGCGACTCGTGGTGGCCCGGGACGCGGCTCGCCACTCCCTCGTAATAGCTGTCGGGTGTGTCCTGGAACGCGACACCCTGGCGCCGCAGCACGTCCACCGTGCGATAGATGTCGGCGGTCGCGAGCGCAATGTGCTGAATCCCTTCGCCGTGATATTCGCGCAGGTATTCCTCGATCTGGCTCTTGTCGTCCTGCGACTCGTTGATCGGAATGCGGATCTTGCCGCACGGGCTGGTCATGGCGCGCGACAGGAGCCCGGTGAGCTTGCCCTCGATGTCGAAGTAACGGATCTCGCGGAAGTTGAAGAGCTTCTCGTAGAAGCCCGCCCAGACATCCATGCGGCCGCGGCCGACGTTGTGGGTGAGATGGTCGATCGCGGTGAGGCCGGCGGCCTCGGTCGGGGTGGCGTGCGTCAGCGGCCGAAAATCGACATCGTAGATCGAGCGCTCACCGTACAGATCCACCAGATAGATGAGCGAGCCGCCGATGCCCTCGATGCAGGGGATGTTGAGCTCCATCGGACCCGCGCTCTGGGGCCCGGGCTTGGCGCCGAGCGCGAGCGCGCGGCTGTAGGCCTTGGCGGCATCGCGCACGCGGAACGCCATGGCACAGGCGGAGGGGCCGTGCACCCGCGCGAAGGACTGCGCGAACGACTGCGGCTCGGCATTGATGATGAAGTTGATCCCACCCTGGCGGTGCAGCGTCACGTTCTTCGAGCGATGGCGCGCCACCGCCGGAAATCCGAGCCGCTCGAACAGCGTGCGCAGCAGCTGCGGGTCGGGCGCGGTGTACTCGACGAACTCGAAACCGTCGGTACCCATCGGGTTTTCGGCCAGTCCGCTCATGGGCCCACATTATAGCCCTCCCGGACGGCGGCACCCGCGCTCCGTGAGGCCGCAGCGCGGGCGGCGCGGTAGCCGCGACATGTATAATCGCGCGCCACAACGCTCGCGCTCTGCGGCCGCCGACCGGACAACATGCGCCACGCGCAGGTCGCTACCGCACTCGCGGCCAGGACGATCGCATGCATGCTTCACCTGCTGCCGAAGACAACCTGCTGCGCAGCATACCCGCCGCCCGCGTCGCACTGATCGAGCGCATCGCCCGTGCCGCTGCCGGTGGGCCGCGGCGCAGCGAGCTGCGCCAGCGTTTCCTGCGCGCCTACTTCCATGGCGTCGCGGAGGAGGACCTTGCCGAGCGCCCCCCGCGCCCTCTCGCCCAGGCGGCGCTCCTGC
>Ga0335069_10001129_pt1 | contig 42993 bp, 32 predicted proteins | sample Lox_Sample_11_FD_206714 | JGI IMG/M metagenome (GOLD analysis project Ga0335069, IMG submission 206714) | Soil microbial communities from Loxahatchee National Wildlife Refuge, Florida, United States - Lox_Sample_1.1 | ecosystem: Environmental > Terrestrial > Soil > Wetlands | place: USA...
GGATTCACGAACACGCCTCCGTTGAATGCGGCGATGGGCTCGTTGAGATGAAGCTGGTCGGCGACCATCTTCATGCCGCGCGGCGGGCGTCCGCTGGTGATGGCGAAGGCGATGCCGGCATCTTGCAGCGCCTTGACAGCCTCTTCGGCGCGCTTGGTGATGATCTTGTCGTTGGTGACCAGAGTGCCGTCGACGTCGGCAATGACCAGCCGTATGCCTGCCATGCTCACCCCCGTGAACCGACTATTGATCGTAACAAGACGGAATTACTTCTGAGAAGCATCGAAAGAACAGCATCGTCAGCAGGGCAACCGAGCGGCTAAACTAATCAGATCGTGCCTCATTCGGGGAAAAACAAGAGCCTGGCCGAGCACATCGCGCGCTGCCGGCGCATTGTGATCAAGCTCGGGACCAACGTCATCATGCGCGACGACGGACGGGTCGCGCTCGGGCGGTTTTACGGGATCGCCGAGTCGATCGCGTGCGCACAGAGTTCGGGCCGCGAAGTGCTGCTGGTGTCGTCGGGAGCCATCGGACTCGGCATGGATCGCATGGGCCTGAAGAAGCGGCCGACGGAGCTCGCGGCGTTACAAGCGTGCGCCGCCATTGGGCAGAGCCGGCTGATGTCGATCTACGACGACGCCTTCGAGAAACTCGGCTGCCGCATCGCCCAGGTGCTACTGACGGAAGACGATTTCCGCGATCCGCAGCGTTTCGCGAACCTCCGCGGCACGCTGGCGTCATTGCTCGAAATGGGAGTGATTCCCATCATTAACGAAAACGATACCGTCTCGACCGTCGAGCTGGACCGTCCTGGCGATACTCCGAAGCACAAGCGTGTGTTCGGCGACAACGACAAGCTCTCGGGCCTGGTGATGACACACGTGGATGCCGACTTGCTGGTGCTGCTGTCGGATATCGACGGGCTGTACAACGGCGATCCCCGCGACGAGAGCGCGGCACTGATTCCCGAAGTGCACGAAATCACCGACGAGATTCGCAGTTACGCGCAGGGCAAGAATGGACGCGGACGCGGCGGCATGGCGACCAAGCTCGAGGCCGCGCGAATCGTGAGCGAGGCCGGTCGCTTTGCGGTGATCGCCAACGGACACATTCCGCATGTGGTGGAGCGCGTTTGCGCGGGCGAATTAGTCGGCACGTGGTTCTGGCCGCAGAACAAGAGGCAGCCATGAGCGCCGAGATTCGCCAGATTGCCGAGCGCAGCAAACACGCCTCGCGCGGGATAGCGTCGCTCAGCAGCGAGCAGAAGAACCGCGCGCTGGCGGCGATGGCCCAGGCGTTGGCGCAGAATTCCGCGGCACTGCTCAAAGCGAATGCAGAAGACCTGGCGCACGCGTCTGGAATGCTGGCCTCGGGTGAGATCACAGCGAGCACGTATGAGCGGCTGAAGTTGTCGCCGAAGAAGCTCGATGAAATGGCGGAGCAGATCCGGTCGGTCGCGGCGTTGAGCGATCCGGTGGGACGAGTGCTCGAGCGGACACAGCTCGATGAGGGGCTGATCCTCGAAAAGACTGCCGTTCCCATCGGCGTGCTGGCGGTGATCTTCGAGGCGCGTCCCGATGCAGTGACGCAGATCGGCGCACTGGCGGTGAAATCCGGGAACGCCGTCATCATGAAACCTGGCAAAGAAGTCGAGCGCACCGCGACCGTGCTGGTTGAAACGCTGCGTTGCGCACTGAAGCACTCTGGTGTCTCGGAAGACGCAATTCAGTTGGTGCTGGGGCGCGAGGCCATTCAGCAACTGTTGGGGATGAGCGACCTCGTCGATCTGGTGATCCCACGCGGATCCCGGCAACTGGTCGAGCACATCCAGGCGACGACGCGCATACCGGTGCTCGGGCATGCCGAGGGCATCTGCCACGTTTACGTCGATGCCGCGGCGGACCTGGACATGGCGCTCGCGATCGTGGACGACGCCAAGACGGATTATCCAGCGGTGTGTAACGCCTCCGAGACAGCGCTGGCACATGAGTCGATTGCGCAGGAGTTCCTGCCGAAGCTGGCGGAGCGGCTGCGGGCGAAGAAGGTTCGGCTGCTTGGGTGCGGAAAGACGATGGCAATCCTGGGCGATGTCGAGCCCGTAGAAGACTGGCACACTGAGTATTCCGACCTGATCCTGGCGATTCGAGTGGTGCGAGATATGGACGAGGCGATCGATCACATTCATCGCTACGGATCGAACCACACCGAGACGATTGTCACCAATGATGACCGCGCGGCAGCGCGCTTTCTTCGCGATGTGGATTCGGCCGGTGTGTTTCACAACGCTTCGACGCGTTTCGCCGACGGGTACCGCTACGGGTTCGGCGCGGAAGTGGGAATCTCGACCAGCAAACTGCATGCGCGCGGTCCGGTCGGACTGGAAGGGCTGACTACCTATAAATATGTGCTGCACGGCGAAGGGCAGGTGGTCGGGGACTACCGAAAGGGACGCAGCAGTTTCAAGCACAAGCGGCTGCCAATGTAGCCGCAGACATTCCTGTCTGCGGACCTAACGTGCTTTCTTGATGATGAACCCCTCCGGCAGCGGAGTTTCAATCAGCAGGCGCGCGATGCGTTCGGCAGCGTGGCCGTCGCCGTAGGGGTTCGCCATCCCCCGCGGTCCCTCGCGAAACGAGTTGTCCAATCCCTTTCTAACGCAGGCGAGGATTGATTCCACCTTTGCCTCGGCATCGAGGACGTTCGCACCGTGCTCGCGTCCGCGCTGGCGGATTCCGACGTTCACCGCAGGCAAGCCAAACGACGCCGCTTCGATAATGCCGCTGCTGGAATTGCCGATGAACAAATCGGCCTGCCGCAGCAGGCTCCAGTAGGTCCCTGGATCAAGATTGACGAAGACGTGCGAACTTTCACGTGACGCGGAAAACGCGTGCGAGCGCTGCATCAGTTCGCGGCTACCGGCGTCAGGGTTGGGATAACAGAAGATGAGCTGGCCCTGAATTCGTTCGAGCGCCGCGAAGAGCGCATCGACTTCAGCGAGCGTATTGCGCAGAACCGTCACCGGATGGTAGCCGACAAGAATCAGCGGATGGTGCAATTCGATCTCGAGCTTCCTCTGCACTTCGTCGCGCGTGAGCAACTTCGACCGCCGCAGATGATCGAGCGACGCTGCGCCAACCTGGTGCACGTGCGCCGGATCTTCACCGAGCGCGATCACCCGCTCCCGCGCTGCAACGGTCGAAGTGAAATGAATATGGCTAAGCTTCGTTACCGCATTGCGAACCGCATTATCAATCGCGCCTTCGCTGATCTCGCCGCCTTCGATGTGTGCCACCGGAATCCGCAGTGCCAGCGCAACCGATGCCGGTGCAAGCAGTTCATAACGATCGGCGATCAACAGCAGCAGGTCGGGGCGAATTTCGCCCAGCAGATCAGCCAAACTGAGAGTGGCCACGCCGATGGTTTTCGCCATCCCCACATCGCTATCGGAACTGAGCAGACACTCCACCCGGCGCACGGCGAATCCGTCGCGCTCAATCTGCTCAACGGTGTTCCCGAACTCGGGCGAAAGATGCGATCCCATGGCGATCAAACGCAAATCGACTTCCGGACGAGACGCGAGTTCGCGCAACACCCAATAAAGATGGTTGTAGTCGGAACGCGAGGTGGTGATGACGGCGATGATGCGGGACATGCGCTTCCATCTTAGCGTCACGGCTGCCCCGCCGAGGACGAGTGACCCCCATCCGGCCGCGCGAAGAGACCGCGACACCCCAACAGTGCATGTCCCATCTCCTGAAAATCATGTCCGGAAGGGTGGTTACGACCGTCACCTGCGTAGGGCAACAGTTCCATGAACCCGACGTATGATCCATTGGAAGCAAAGAAGTTACAAGTTAGGCCTTGGGGTTCATTGACCGCTATGGCGACTTGCAGTAACGTGCAAAACACAGAAACCAGCGCACGGGCGGACGTGTGCCGCACCGCAGGAACAGGTATGCCGGACAAGATTGGCCGCTATGAGATACAGGGTGAGTTGGGAAAAGGCGCCATGGGCGTGGTGTATCGGGCGGTCGATCCCAACATTGGCCGTCCGGTCGCACTAAAGACCATGCGCGTCGACATCCACGGGGCCGACAGCGAAGACATGCTCAAGCGCTTCCAGAACGAAGCGCGCGCGGCCGGCGTGCTGAACCATCCCAACATCGTGACCATCTACGACGCCGGCGAAGACCAAGGCGTGTTCTACATCGCTATGGAGTTCATCCCCGGCAAGACGCTGGCGCAGATGCTCGCCGAGCAGCGGGCGTGTTCCGCGGAACAGATCGTCAACATCGGCGGCCAGATTTGTGCCGGGCTCGATTACGCACACTCCAAAAAAGTCATTCATCGCGACATCAAGCCGCCCAACATCATGATCGCGCCTGACGGCACGGTGAAGATCATGGACTTCGGCATCGCCAAGGCCGGCGCCAGCCTGACGCATACGGGCGAGGTGTTGGGCACGCCGAACTACATGTCGCCGGAACAAGTGAAGGGCAAAGACCTCGACGGTCGCACTGACCTGTTTTCGACTGGAGTGATTCTGTACGAGATGGCGACGGGCGAGCGTCCGTTCAACGGGCAGAACGTCACCACCATCATTTACAAGATCATTCACGAGAACCCGCCTGCTCCGCGCGAACTCGATGTAACGGTGCACCCGGGGCTGAGCCAGATCATCGTGAAGTGCCTGGCCAAGGATCCCGAAGATCGCTATCAGAACGGCGCCGACTTGGCCATGGCGCTGAAGAGCTACAAGATTGTTTCGGTGTCGGAGCCCCGCGGAACCGGGGCACCGATGATTTCGCCGTCGGCAACAGGCATTTCAACGCGACCGTTACAGGCGAGTTCTCCCACGGTGCTGCGGACGGCGATCCCCGCTTCGGCGGCGGCCGCAGCGGCGCGAGCGGTGGCGGCAAAGACGGCGATCGAGAAAGAGACCCCGACCGAGGTCATCAAGCCGAAGCCGGTTGTAACGCCCCTGGTAAAACCGCCGGAGGGGAAGAAATCGAACCTCGGAACGTACGCCGCCGTAGGTTTGCTGCTGGTCGTGGTTGCGTTCGCAGGAGCCGTCGGCCTGAAGCGATTCAAGGCGGCCTCAGCGACACCGCCGCCACGCGTGGCCCCCGAGGTGACGCAGCCTGCCACCAACCCCGACTCCGCTCCGGCTCACGAGCCCGTGCCGAGCAAGCCTTCCGGCATGGTGGCGGGCGGACCATTCACCCCGAGGGTAAAGACACAAAAGCCGGCGACGCCTGTGGAAGGCATCGGTGAATTGCGGGTGACTTCGAATCCACCGGGAGCGCAGATTGAGATCGATGGCGTAGCCCAGGACTGGTACACCACGCCATTCAATGCTCCACCCATGAAATCGGGCACGCACACCGTTCGCGCCAGTGCTCCTGGATTGTCGCCACAGACGCGGCAGGTGGAAGTGATCGCCGGACAGAAGGTCATGCTGGATTTCCAGATGGCCGGAACCAAGGCCATCTATAACATCTCCAGTTCACCGAATGGAGCCGAGGTGGTCATCGACGGAGTGCCCACCGGCCGCACCACGCCAACCCAGATGGCGCTGACTCCGGGACAGCATCGCGTCGTGTTGCGGATGGACGGATTTGCTCCCACCGAAGTGATGGCCGATGCGGATGCAGGCCAGTCCATCAATCTTGCTCCCACGCTCAAGGCGAAGAACACAACCTACATCGGCCAACAGCAGTTGCAGGACACCCAACCCCTCGGCAGTTTGCCCAACTTGCGGCGTTTTTACGCGGATGGCGAGATCCCGGATGGGATGGGCGCATTGCAGGTGCGGACGCGCCCGAAAGGCGTGACCATCCTGGTGGATGGGGCGAGTGTTCCACGGCCGTCGCCGTTCAAGTTCCCGTTGCGTCCGGGCACGCATCACATTACCCTGCAGAAAGATGGATTTGAGACCGTCACTCGCACGGTGCAGATCCAGGTGGGCCAGCAACAGGAAATCGAGGAAATTCTCCCGCCACAAAGGTAATATCTGTACCGGGTAAGATGCGCACATGGCGCGGCTGATCATCTCTTCCCCCGATGGCAAGCGGGGTGTCTTCGAAATCGGCAAGCCGGTCATCACCATTGGCCGCGGCAGCGCCAACGATCTGGTGCTGAACGATCCCAGTGTGTCGCGCTTCCACGCCGTCCTGAAGAAATCCAGCGAGGACCAGGTTTCGATCGCCGACCGCGGCAGCACCAATGGCGTGGTGATCGATGGCGTGCGCGCGGCTGACGAAACCCCCATCGCCCATGGAGCCAAGGTCAAGATCGGCATCTACGACCTCAAGCTCGAAAGCCAGCGCGAAACCCAGCCGCCGCGCGATGCCGCACTGGTCGTACAAAAAGCCGAGATGCCGGCGGCACTGAAGGAAGTGCTCGACGGCAAGATGGTGGCGCAGGCTCCGCGAACCGTCGCTGTTCTCGATGACAGCGCTTCCTTGCGCGATCAATACGCCAAGCTCACGAAAGAGAACTTCCTGCTGCGCATGCTGTACGATGCCGGCAAGGCGCTGAACGCCATCCGCAGTGTGCCGGAACTGGTGAAAGAAGTGGTGCAGCTCACGTTCCGAATCGAGGGCGTGCAGCGCGGGTTCGTGATGTTCGTCGGCGCCCATGGCGATGTTACGGAGCAGAGCGAAGTGCGCTATCGCACGCCGCCGAAAGAAGAACAGCCGCAGATTACGTTCAGCCGCGCCATCTTGCAGCGCATCATGCAGGAACGCGAGCCGATCCTGGTCACCGACCTCAGCGCCGACGAGCGCTTCATCACCAGCGAGAGCATCAAGGTTTCGGGGATGCAGTCGGCGATGGTTGCACCGCTGATCAGTCCCAACAGCGGCAACGTGCTGGGCGTGCTCTACGTCGACAACCTCTCGAAGAGTATGGCCTTCTCGCAGGAAGAGCTGAACGTGTTCGCCGTGGTCGCGACGCAAGCCGCGGCGGCCATCGATAACATGATGGCGCACAAGCGCATCGCCGACCAGGAAGTCACGCGGCGCGCGCTGGCACGCTTCCTGGCTCCGGAAGTGGTGGAGATGATCGCCGCCAATCCTGAGGGCATTCGACTCGGCGGCGTTAACCAGAAGGTTACAGTACTGTTCTGCGACATTCGCGGGTTCACCTCGATGTCGGAGACCATGCAGCCGGAAAAAGTCGTCGAGATTCTCAACGAGTACTTCTCGCGCGTAACGGACGTCATCTTCGACCACGGCGGAACGCTCGACAAGTACATCGGCGATGCGGCAATGGCGATCTTCGGAGCGCCATTCTCGAAGGGCAACGACGCGGCCAATGCAGTCCAGGCGGCCATTGCGATCCAGTCGATGATCCAGGAGCTGAATCGCGATGCAGCCGATCGCGGTCATCCGGAGCTGAAGATCGGCGTCGGAATTAACACCGGCGTTGTCACGGCGGGAAATATCGGGTCATCGAAGCGCCTGGACTACACGGTCATCGGCGATTCCGTAAACCTCGCTTCTCGCATGTGCGGACAGGCTGCCGCGGGCCAGATCCTTGTCACCGAATCGACGTTCAACGAAGTTAGCGCTCAATTCGCGTTGCTGCCGCTTCCTCCGGTCATGGTGAAAGGCAAGTCGCAGCCCATCAGCATCTTCTCGGTGCAGTGGAAGGAAGTCGCGATAGCGGTGTAGTAGTGCTGGCACTACCGGTCAACCGTCCTTGCCGCTGTCTATACGCCGCCCTACAATTCGCCCGTATTTCAATCCAACGAAGGAGATCACCCATGAAAAGGCTCGTAGTGTTTGTCGTGCTGCTTGCGGCTGCGGTCGCAATGGCACAGGGCCCCTTCGACGGAACCTGGAAGTTAAATACCAGCAAACTAGATACGCCGCCGAAGACTGACGAATACAAGGTGGATAACGGTCGTTTTGAGTGCCTCACTTGCAATCCCAAAATCAACGTCCAAGCCAATGGCGTCGACCAGAAACTCACCGGTAATCCCTACGCCGACGCGGTGGCAGTGAAGATCATCGACGACCACAACACGGAAAGCACAACGAAATACAACGGCGCAGTGGTGGGAACCATGAAGATGAGCGTGAGCGCCGACAACAATACGCTCACGCAAAAATGGACCTTCACCAACAGCAACGGCAAATCAGGAAACGGGACCACCATTTTGACCCGCGTGGGGCAGGCGCCGAAGTCGGGCAACATGATTTCGGGGCAGTGGCGCATGACGGACTTGCCGAATGTTTCGGACAACGTCCTCGTTTTCACATTCAAGGTTTCTGCGGAAGACATTTCCTATTCGGCGCCGACCGGAGAAAGCTATATCGCGAAGCCCGATGGAAAGGACTACCCCTGCAAGGGCGATCCGGGAACAACGTCGGTCGCCCTCAAGAAAATCAACGACAACACGCTTGAGGAGATCGATAAGCGTGATGGTAAAGTCATTGCGATCAACCGGATGACGGTCTCGCCAGATGGCAAAACGATGACCATGGCTGTCGACGATAAGCTCCACAAACAAGAATGGAAGTGGATCGCCGAGAAACAAGAAATCGCCGCTGGGAAGTAATCGGAATCGTTCTACAGCGCCCGCCTTTCGGGGCGGGCATCACTCTTCTCGGTTACCAATAGCCTTTGGGGCATCAAGCCTCTCCTCAATCACGTGGTTCAGTGATATCTTCCGCCCGTAGGTCACCCCCCGAGGTGACTGGCATCATGGCGCAAGTAGGCCAATGGGTTCTTAATTCGTAGCTGGCGCGGGTTGTGTCCACGCAACCCGCCCACGCAGTCCGGCTCTTTTATGAGCTCTCGTCTGAACGCTTCAGTCCTGAAGCTGACGAACGCCGACATCGATCGGCGCCCAAGTACAACCCCTAACCCCAGCATTGGAGGTCACTCATGAGCACCACATTGACGCCGCCAGGAGTCAAAGCTCCGACGGAGTACGTAGATCAAGTGATGGCCATCGTAAAGGCCAAAAATCCGGCGGAGCCGGAATTTCACCAGGCGGTGCAGGAAGTCCTCGACTCTTTGCGCCTGGTTTTGCAACGCCACCCGGAGTATCGCGAGGCGAAGATCCTGGAGCGGATCACCGAACCCGAACGCGTCATCATGTTCCGCGTGCCATGGTTTGACGATCACGGTAACATTCAGGTTAATCGTGGATTCCGCATCGAGATGAACAGCGCCATCGGCCCTTACAAGGGCGGACTGCGGTTCCACCCGTCGGTGAACCTCGGCATCCTGAAGTTCCTCGCCTTCGAGCAGGTCTTCAAGAACTCTCTCACCACGCTCATGATGGGCGGCGGCAAGGGCGGCAGCGACTTCGACCCCAAGGGCAAGAGCGACAACGAAGTGATGCGTTTCTGCCAGAGCTTCATGACCGAATTGCAGCGCCACATCGGCCCCGATACCGACGTTCCGGCGGGCGACATCGGCGTTGGCGGCCGCGAAATCGGCTTCCTCTTCGGCCAGTACAAGCGCCTGCGCAACGAATTCACGGGCGTGTTGACCGGCAAGGGCCTCGGCTGGGGCGGATCGCTGATTCGTCCGGAAGCCACCGGCTACGGCTGCGTGTACTTCGCCGACGAAATGCTCAAGACGAAGAAAGATTCGCTCGAAGGCAAGATCTGCCTGGTCAGCGGTAGCGGCAACGTGTCGCAATATACCGTCGAGAAGCTGCTCGATCTGAAGGCGAAGCCAGTGACCTTCTCCGATTCGAACGGCGTTTTGTATGACCCGGACGGCATCGACCGCGAGAAGCTGGCATACGTGATGGACCTGAAGAACGCGCGGCGCGGACGCATCCGCGATTACGCCGATAAGTACAAGAAGGCGATCTTCATCCCGACCGACGTGAAGCTCGATCACAATCCGCTCTGGGCCATCAAGGCCGACTGCGCGTTTCCGAGCGCCACCCAGAACGAAATCAACGCCAAGGACGCACAGACGTTGATCAACAACGGCATCAAGGTGGTCGCCGAAGGCGCCAACATGCCGAGCACGCTGGAAGCCACCAAGCTGTTCCTCGAAGCCAAAGTCCTGTATGGCCCGGCCAAAGCAGCGAATGCCGGCGGCGTTGCGACCAGCGGACTCGAAATGGCACAGAACAGCCAGCGCATGCCGTGGACCCGCGAAGAGGTGGACGACAAACTGCACAAAATCATGATCGCCATCCACAAGAACTGCTACGAAACGGCGCAGGAATACGGCACGCCGGGCAATCTAGTGAACGGCGCCAACATCGGCGGCTTCCTGAAGGTAGCCAACGCGATGATGGACCAGGGACTTGTGTAAGGGCCGAACGAACCAGGGAAGGACGTTGCTTTCTTCTTGAAGTCATTTGCGCGGGGTGGACGCGTTCCACCCCGCGTTTTTTATCAGTGGATAGTGCGTAGTGGTTGGTGGATAGTTGTAGACCACGGTTATGAAGAAGACATACGTCAGTAAACTCACACAATCGATGTATGAGACCGCATCGGGCATCCACAAGGCGGGGTTGATGTCTGATCGTAAGTTCCGCGAATTCGAGAAGCTCTGCCTGAAACCGGAGTCACCAAGCAAGAACAAGAAGAAGTTGGCAAAGAAAAGTTGAATGCCCAGCACTGCCATCCAAAACGGGCTGGTCGACGAGCGCTTCTTCGAAGGGTTCGAGAACCTGATGCCATTTCAGGTTCACGACATCCTGCTCGTCTCAAGCCTCTACGACTCCTTCATCCTCCGCGAAGACGGACGTCTCAACGAACTCCTCATCGGCCATTCCCTGGAACTGAACCTGGCGAATGTCCCCGGAATCACTCGCGTCTCCAGCGGAGCCGACGCGATCGCGCTCATGAAAGTGCAGTCGCGATATAACCTTATCGTTACCAACGCACATGTCGGCGACATGGACGCCGTCCAGCTTGCCGAAGAAGTGAAGAAGACCGGGCGCGATGTCCCGGTCGTCGTGCTTGCCTATGATCAGCGCGAGATCGCCCGCATGCTGGCGCGAGCACCCGACTCGCGGATCGAAAAGGCATTCCTGTGGCAAGGAAACGCGAAGATTCTGCTGGCGATCGTGAAGTACATCGAGGACAAGCGCAACGCCCTGCTCGACACGCGTGTTATGGGGGTTCCCGTCATCCTCGTCGTTGAAAACGATATCCGCTACTATTCGTCGTTCTTGCCCGAGATCTACACCGCGCTGATTACGCAGTCGCGCTCACTCATCAGCGACGGCTTCAATCTTGCCCACAAGCTCGTCCGCATGCGCGCCCGGCCGAAAATCCTGCTTTGCACCGATTACGAACGCGCCGAGCAACAGCTCCACAACTATCGCGACTACTTGTTCGGCGTCATCTCCGACGTCGAGTTTCCGCGCGGAGGCAAGCTGAATCCCGACGCCGGATTCGAACTGGCTCGGGAGATTCGCAAGCTCGTGCCCGATGTACCGATTGTGTTACAGTCCGGGCTCCCCGAACTGATGCCGCGCGCCCAGGCCGAAGGCTTCTCGTTCCTGCGTAAAGGCTCGGACACCCTGCTCGCCGATTTACGCGAACTGTTGCAGAAGGAATTTGCGTTCGGAGACTTCGTCTTCCGCGTCCCCGGTGGGAAAGAAGTCGGCCGCGCTTCCGACCTTGACGAACTCGAAGAACAACTCCAGCACGTGCCCGCCGCCTCGATCACCTATCACAGCGAGCGCAACCATTTCTCGCACTGGCTGATGGCGCGCACGGAGTTCACGCTCGCCGAACGGCTGCGCCCACGCAAGGTATCCGATTATCCCGACACCGCGGCGCTCCGCCAGAATCTCATCGATTCCATCACCGCCTACCGCTACGAGCAAAAGCAAGTGCTGGTTGGCGATTTCGAGCCTTCGTCGTTCAAGCCGGCGCCCGACTTCTTCATGCGCTTCGGCGGTGGATCGCTCGGCGGCAAGGCGCGAGGCTTGGCCTTTGTTCGTTACCTGCTGCACAAGTTCCGGATCAATGAGCGCTTTCCAGGCGTGCATGTCTCTGTACCGCCAACGTTAGTCATAGCAACCGACTACTTCGACCAGTTCCTCGCCGAAAACGAGCTGGCCGGCTTTGCCCTGCACAGCACGGACGATAACGCGATCGTCGAGCGGTTTCTTCAGGCGCGCCTTCCCGATGCGCTCAGCCAATGCCTTTCGGCTTTTCTGCACGAGGTTCGGTACCCGCTCGCGATTCGTTCCTCGAGCCTGCTGGAAGACTCGCACTACCAGCCCTTCACCGGCGTCTATGAAACCTACATGCTGGCCAACCGCGAGCCCGACCTCAGCGCCCGCCTCGAACACACGATGGAAGCGATCAAGCGCGTGTACGCCTCGACCTTCAGCCAGCACGCGAAGGACTACGTCCGTGCCACGCCGTATCGCCTCGAAGAAGAGAAGATGGCGGTGATCGTGCAGCAGGTGGTAGGGTCCGATTTCGGCGAGCGCTACTATCCCGACTTCTCCGGTGTAACGCGCTCGTGGAACTTCTACCCAGTAGCTCCGATGCAGTCGGGCGACGGAATCGCGACGGTTGCTCTCGGCCTCGGACGCGAAGTCGTCGATGGCGGCAAAGCGCTGTCGTTCTGCCCGAAGTACCCGCGACAGATTATTCAGTTCACCTCGGTCGAGGATGTTCTGTCCAACGCACAAGCGGAGTTCTGGGCGCTCGACCTGAATCCCGAGATTCCTCGCCAGGACGGCGATTCTGGGCTGCATGAGGTTAAGTTCGGGCTCGATGCCGCGGAGAAAGATGGCACGCTGTACCTCACCGGATCGACGTATTCCGCCGACAATCACGCCGTCTATGACGGCTTGAGCAGGCGGGGCATTCGGCTGGTCAGTTTCGCCGGCGTGCTGAAGCACGGCATGTTCCCGTTGCCGCAGATTCTCGACACCATCCAGAAGATGGGCGAAGACGCGCTCGCGCGTCCAGTGGAGATTGAGTTTGCCGTCCGCATTTCTCGCGAGGCGAATCGACCTTCCGAGTTCGGCTTCCTGCAAATGCGTCCGATGGTGCTTTCGCGCGAGCAGGAAGATTTGCGCGTGGAAGAGGTCGCGCCCGAGCGGTTGTTGTGCCGCAGCACCAAAACCATGGGCAACGGACGCCTCGCCGGGCTGCAAGACATCGTTGTCGTCGATTACCACCACTTTGAGCGTTCACGCAGCACGGAAGTCGCCAGCGCCGTGGCGCGCATGAACTCCAAGCTGCTGGCGAGCGAGACTCCCTACGTACTCATCGGCGTGGGGCGCTGGGGATCGAACGATCCGTGGCTCGGCGTTCCAGTCACGTGGGAGCAAGTTTCCGGCGCGCGCGTGATCGTCGAGGCCGGTTTCCGCGATTTGCGCGTCACACCCTCGCAGGGAAGTCATTTCTTCCAGAACCTGACCGCATTCCAAGTGGCGTACTTCACGGTGAATCCCGATCTCGGCGAGGGCTTCGTTGATTGGGAGTGGCTGTCAACCCAACCATCCACCGACGAGATTGACAGTGTGCGCCACATCCGGCTTGAACAGCCGTTCGACGTGATGGTCGGCGGGAAGTCGGGACTGGGGCTGATTATCAAGCCATCCACTGAGCCCAAGTCCTAATCACTCGCAGTCGCTGCCATCACTTTTCCTGGCTCGGGCGTGGATTTCGGCTGTTTCGCCCTGGGCGCTCGCGGTGCTCGAGCTTTGCGCTCCCGGGTCCCACTGCCTACCGTTTTCAGCTTGAGCGCCCGGCAAAACTCCTCAAAGCTCTCCGGCACCAGCTTCTCAAAGAGTTCGGCGTCGGGTGCGGCATGCATGTCGGCCGTGAACCCGAAATACATGTTGCCGTTGTAAGTGAGTACCGCAGTGTTAATGCCCATCTCGCCGCCGATCGGCACATGCGGATACCACGTCAGCATCTTGTGGCCCATGAAATACAACGGGCTTTGCGGGCCGGGCACGTTGGTGCAGATCATGTTGGAGAGGCTGATCGGCAACATCCCGACATAGGGTAGTGCGACGGCCTGGACCGGGATCGGCAGCGACGTGATCAGCATGCCGGCCATGCCCACGTATTCCGCCAGGTGTTGCGCCTTGATCTGTTCGGTGCGGGCTTTCACTTCCGCAATCAGCGCGCGCGGGTCAGCGATCCCCATCGGCAGGTTGACCGGGGCAAACGAGATACGGTTGCCGAGTTCGTTAACGTCTCCGTTACCTCGGATATTCACCGGGATAATGACGCGCAGCAGCCGCTCGTCGACACCTACGTTGTGAAGCTCCGCGTATTTGCGAACAGCCGAAGTCATCAGCGCCAGCACCACGTCATTCAGCGTGGCGTCGCAACTCTCCTTCATCGCCAGTAGCGGCTTCATCGGCAGGCTGCACCAGGGGAACTTCTGCGGACCGCGGCATAGCCGGTTGAATGGCAGGCGCTCCGCGGGCATCGCGATTTCCGGCGCGACGCTCAGCATTTGTTCGAGGGTGGAACGTCCGGCGTGCATGAGAATCTCGGCGCCATCGAGCACTTCCTTTTGCACCTGCAGCATGCTCTGAATGGCGCCCAAGTACGTCGTGACCAGTTGCTGCAGCAGTCGCGCTCCCGCATCGCGCTTCTCTTCCGACTGCGATGCAGCCTTCTTCGACCGAGGCAGTGGCTCCGCGGTAGGGCTCGAGTCCATCAACACCTTCATCAGACTTACGCCGGCAATACCGTCGGTGAGGCAATGGTGCACGCGCGCCAACACGCCCGTTCGTCCCTTCATGCCGCGGAACAGCGTGATGTCCCACAGCGGACGATCGCGGTCGAGCATGATGCTGAGGATGTCGGAGACTGCGACCTTGAACTCCTGCTCCGTGCCCTCGCGCAGCACTACCTCGTGCACGTGGTTGCGTATGTCGAACTTGGGATCGTGCTCCCAATAAGGGTATCCCGAGTTCAGCGACGGAAAGACCACCTTCTCGGTGTAGCGTGGAATCAGCGGCAGCTTCGATGCGACGAAGTCGAGGCATGCGGGCAGACGCAACGTGCCTTCGAACTCCATGACGCCGGCGACGGTCATCGGGCTGGCTTCACGTTCGAGGTAGAGGAAGAGAGAGTCTCCGGCGGAGAGTTGCTTGCGGGTTCCGTTGGGCATAGGTCCTCCGGCTGCGGCGATCAGCAAGGCTGCGAGCGCTCGTTGCGCCACTACAGGCCGCATGATAGCGGCAATTCGCACAGGCTGGCGCGGACCGGCGTTACATGACGGGTGTGATTTCCCGAAATGGGAATGCGGCGCACAGACCTCTTTCAGCAGTCGTGCAACTGTCACAGGCCGCACGAGACGAGTGCGGATGTTCCTGCGATAATCCGCTCACACGTGGGCGAGCCGCGCCAATTCGACTTCGACTTCATCGTGATCGGATCGGGATTCGGTGGCAGTGTGTCAGCGCACCGGCTCACCGAGAAGGGCTACCGCGTCGCCGTGATGGAAATGGGACGGCGCTGGACTCCCGACAACCTGCCCAAGACAAGCTGGTGGATCCATCGTTGGTTCTGGCGTCCCAAGCTGGCGCTGCGCGGATTCTTCAACATGCGCTTCTTCCGCCACGTGACCATCCTGCATGGCTGCGCGGTCGGCGGCGGATCGATCACCTACGCGACCACCATGCTGCGCCCTCCCGACAAAGTCTGGGACATGGGCCTCTGGGCAGGCCTCTCCGACTGGAAGCGCGAGATGCCGCAGCACTACGACACGGCGTCGCAGATGCTGGGCGTGGTGGAGAACCGCATTCTGGGTCCGGCCGACAAGCTACTGAAGGTTGCCGCCGAACAGACAGGCGTCGGCGACACGTTCTATCGGACGCGCGTGGCCGTTTTTCAGGGGCCGGAAGGCATGGCCGCGGGAGTGACGGTTCCCGATCCGTACTTTGGAGGAGAGGGTCCGTCGCGCACGACCTGCAAGGCGTGCGGCGGCTGCATGATGGGATGCCAGCACGGCGCCAAGAACACGCTCGACCTCAACTACCTATATCTCGCCGAAAAGCACGGCGCGAAGGTATTCGCAGAAACGCAAGTGGTCGACGTGAGGCCGCTCGGTGCAAGTGATGGTAGCGAAGGCTATGAAGTTGAGACGGTGAGTTCCATCTCGCGGCTGCACCAGAACCGCCAGCGGTTCACCTGTCGTGGCGTGGTGTTCTCGGCTTCGGCGCTCGGCAGCATGGAGTTGTTGTTCACGCTCAAGGATCGCGGTTCCCTGCCGAAGCTGAGCGGGCGTATCGGGCGGCACGTGCGCACGAACTCCGAGTCGCTGATTGGAATCCGCATCCCGGGCGCGAAAGACGATCTGTCGAAGGGTGTCGCCATCGGGTCGGGCATCTACATCGACGAGCACACGCACATCGAGGCCGTTAGGTATCCGGCGGGATCGAATACCATGAGCCTGCTGTCAACCTTGTTGACCAAAGGCAAGCCCGGCCCGATTCGAATCCTGCAATGGATGTGGAATGTGTTGCGGTCGGCGGTGCTGCATCCGGTGCGGACATTCAAGGTGATGTCGCCGCGGAAGTGGGCCAGCGAGTGCATCATCCTGCTCTGTATGCAGGCGATCGATGCTCATATCGATATGGCGTGGAAGCGCCCGTGGTTCTGGCCTTTCCGCAAGATGCTGGTCAGCCGTGGCGAAAAGGTGCCGACGTTCATCCCAGCAGCCAACGAGTTTGCTGAGAAGTTCGCGCGTCAGACCGGCGGCGTCGCCATGAGCATGCTGCCGGAGATCCTGTTTAACGTTCCCGGTACAGCGCACTGCCTGGGCGGATGCGTCATCGCAGCGTCGCCTGAGCGTGGCGTGGTCGATCATCGCAACCGCGTGTTTGGCTACAGGAATCTGTATGTCTGCGATGGCTCGGTGGTCGCGGCAAACCTGGGAGTGAATCCCAGCCTTACCATTACCGCCCTGACGGAGCGCGCCATGAGTTTCATTCCGCCGGCTTCCGCAAATGAGTGGCGGGACGGAGCCGAAGCAGCCACCGCGGTCTGCACCTCGTGAGCCGCCCAATTGCAATCGCTTGCAAATCAACTATTGAGGGGCTTCGATGATATTTCGGCGCGCGTTCCTCGTGCTTTTCGTTCTTAGCCTGATCATTCCTGGAGTAGAAGCTCGTCCCCAAGAGGGTCAGAGGACTGAGGGTGACGCTACTCTTTCCACCTTTGAGGACCTAGCGTACCCCGCGACTGCCCGAGTCGCCAGGGTCCAAGGAGTCGTAGTGGTTGAAGTCAAACTCGACGATAAAGGGAATGTAGTGTCGGCCTCGGCGCTCTCAGGACCGAAACCATTGATAGCCGATTCAGTGTCAAACGCGAAAAAATGGAAGTTCAAAGCGAATTTCCGTAAAGCCGCGATTATTGTTTACGAGTTTCGGCTTGACGATGGCGCTTGTCATGACGCCTCGCATAGTCTGTTCTTGTTGCGCTATCCGAATTTCGCAACCATTACAGCTTGCACCCCCGTAATCAGTGGCTAATTCCTGCCCGACTGGAGAACCGTGTCGGCTCCAGAGCTGGTGCCACCAGCGTTCCTCGCAAGTTTTTCAATTCCAATTACAAATTACCAATCCTATAGATCCTTCTCCGTGAACTCCGTGTACTCGGCCCTCCGTGTTTTCCTTTTGGAGAGTCACGTGCTCCGGTTCCCATTCCGGGAAACACCATCGTAACCTTACCGTTAGAATTCCCTTGTCCTCACTTTTCCGCATCCCCATACTCAAGACATCGAGGCCGCCGAAGCAACGCTTCTTCCCGGCTTTTGCTCTTTGAAAATTCGAACACGTCACGCAAACGGGATGACTGCCGGAAACAGCTCGTAACTCCTTTGTTTTCTTGGATCGAGGCTCCCAGAATTTTTTCCTGGGATATCCATTACTTAACAGTAAACATAAGCAGCCGATTCGAACTCCAGCGATTGCGCCTGTTTCGCTCGTAACTGACTGATGCTGGCGTACTTGTGAGTAAGTACCTTTGCTTGCAACAAAACTTGCGTCATCTCCCGACCTAAGTGACTGATTCTGTTGAACTGGCATAGGGTGGGTGTACGGACGAGCCTAGTAACTAGACAGTTAACCATCCCGAACACCTCACGGTTCCGGGATCGTCTCAATCCGCCCCAGCAGGAAGGCGTAGGCCGCAATCCCGATCACCAGGAACGCTGCCGCCACCACGAACGCTCCTCGGAACGAGTGCGTCAGCGCCACGAAGTAGCCAGTCAGGATCGGCGCCGTGATCGCCGCCACCTGGCTCCAGAAGTTCATAATCCCGCCAATGCGCCCGACGCTCTCGCGCGGCGCGATCAGCGACGGAATCGACCACGCCACCGGAGCCGCTGCCGCCAGTCCCGCCAGCGAAAAGCTGATCCAGAACACCGCCGTCCTCGGCGTGTGCGCGCTGGCGACGCCGAAGATGCCGACACCAAAGCACATGCCGGCGATCAGCACGAACCTTCGCACGCCGGTAAAGCCGCGCTGCAGCAGCGAGTCCACGAGCAGCCCGCCGATCGCAAGGTCTGTAACGGTAGCGATAAGCCACGGCACGCTCGTATAGAGCACCGAGTGCAGCAGGTCGATGTGCAGCGCCATCGAGAGATAGCTCGGCATCCACGTCAGCAAGAGGTAGAACGTGTAGTTGTAGGCAGCAAAGCCGAGGCTCAGACCCACAACCTTCTTCTGCCACAGCAGGTAACTGAGCGGCGCGCCCGCGCCTGACGAAGTCGTCCCTTCGGGTTGCGCCCCGCCTTCAATGATGTAGCGCCGCTCGACGTCAGTTAGTCCGCGGTCCTCGCTCGGGTTCCGATAGAAGAAGTAGTAGAGCAGGAAGTACGTGAAGCTGGCGCATCCGGTCGCAGCGAAGCTCCAACGCCATCCGAAGTGGATCAGCAGCACACCGACGATCGGAACGCCGATGGCATTGGCGAACTTCGCAGCAGCGTCGAAGATGGCAGTCGCGAGGCTGCGCTCGCTCTTGGGGAACCAGTAGCCGATCGCCTTGGCGTTGGCCGGGAACGTCGGCGCTTCGCCGATCCCCAGCAGGAATCGCGCCGGGAACAGGAATGCCAGGCTCGGCGCCGCCGCTCCGGCAAACGATCCCATGCTCCAGATGAAGGCGCCGAGTCGCCCGACCTTCTTCACCCCGAAGCGGTCCAGCAGCACGCCAACGGGAATTTGGCAGGCAGCATAGGTCCAGATGTAGGCGCTGAGCAGGTAGCCGTAGGTGACCGTCGAGATGCCGAACGTGGCGTGCAGCGCGTCATGGGCGACGGTCAGGTTGACGCGGTCGAAGAAGTTGACCAGCACGCCGAAGCCCAGCAGGCAGGCGATGAGCCAGCGGCGGCGCGGTACGGATTGCGGGGCGAATGACTGGGCGGCGGACATGAGAGGCTCTGATGGTACTGCATCGGGCCGGCAGAGCAGGTTGGCGCCGAGGTACCCGCAAGTCCCCGATTGTGAAAGCCTTGTTCAAATTCGACATCGGAACTGGCGCATTGTGTCAGTTTGAGAAGAACCGAAGTAACCCAGTCCCATTACTTTCAAGCACTTAGCTGTGGCGAGCCGCTTGCAGCTAAGTACCGTGACTTCTCCGTCGAGGTGTATGTCCATGGCGAATTTGGCCCCCGTCCCCGAAGAGCTCGTGCGCTTCTACTCAGCGCTGGCACAAGCGCAGAACCTGCCCAACCCTGCTGCCCAGGGCCAAACCGAACTGCCCATGGAGAAGTGGTTCGAGCAGGTGGAAGCCGCGGTTTCTCCGGCGGCCTTGCGTCAGTTCGTGCAGTCGGTGCCCATCAACGAGCCCACGCTGGCGGAGGTGATTCGTCACTACCACGGGCACGTGGAGTGGAGCGACAAGCTGTATGTCTGCGTTGCCGAATATCTGGTCAAATGCACGCCGAAGTGGTTCCAGGAGACGGACCGGGTCACTATGGCAGACGTGGCCGATGTGCTGGAGCCGGTGCTGGGTCCTTCGGGCGACCTGCCGAAATGGCTGCCCGAGCTGGAAACTCTGATCACGGAGCTTTCGGCGTACGAGCATCTGCACGAGTTGGCAGAGCACGGCATCTTCGATCGCGGACGCCAGTTAAAGGGCAAGGTCGCCAAGGGCGGACTCGACACCATGGGATTGGTGGCGTTCGCGCGGTTCAACTACCTGCTGCGGCAGACGTTCACGACGTTATGGGAAGCCGACCTGTGGTGGATCCAGCAGGCGCTCGATGAGCTGCAATCGCGCGCCGAGTACTTCGTGGATTGCACGGATATTGGGATGTCGTTCCTCGAACCCACGGACGAGCTGAACAAGATGGTGCACGAGTGGAAGCGTCCGTCGTTCACCGAGTACGCACACGACGAGACGTACCAGCGGGTGCAGAAGCTGCGGACGATTCTGGATAACGCGCTGCATCAGATGGTTCTGGCGTAAGCGAACTCTAGTGCGATCCCACATCTGCCAAAAGACGGCAGATGTGGGGCACCACCTCCTCCAAGTTCCCAATGTATCGTTAACGTTACGGCGCCGCGATCTGGAAGCGGACGACGGATTGTGCGATCTGGTACTGGTACTTCGCTGCCGCGTACTGGATTTGCGCTTCGGTCTGCTGTAGTTGTGCCTGGGTCAACTCGACGATGGAGCTAAGCCCCAGCTTGTAACGCGACTGTGACAAGTCCAAGGCGAGATTGGTCTGGTTCACGAATTGCTGGCTGACATTGATGCGATTGTAGGCGGTGATGGCGTTCAGCCAACTGGTGCGGACGTCGTTGGCGATGCGATCACGCAGGTCACGAAGCTGCTCCTCGGAGGCTTGAGCGCGCAGGCTCGCTTCTTTCGAACGCGCTGGATAAAGGAACCCATTGAAGATCGGGATGTTGACATTGACCCCGGCAGCACCGTACCACGTGGTGAACGGATTGCTGCCGTTGTAGTCGGCCGTGATTGGCGCTTTTCCCACGACTCCTAAACCCTCAACGGTCGGGAAAAGCAAGTCGCGTTCGGCTTTCTGGAAATGTTGGGCGGCGCGAACCTCGAAATCCTGCGCTGCCAATTCAGGACGGTTGTTGAACGCATCAGCGAGCAACTGGTCGACGGAATCCGACGGCGGCTTTAACTCGGTGTCAGTCTCGACGAGGTCGAAGTTGCGCAGGGCTGCATATCCGAGTACTTGGGATAACGCTGAAAGCGAGGCCTGGTAGTTGTTCTGCGCGTCAAGCAGTAACAGCCTGGCTTGGGCAAGATTGGCGTTGGCGAAGCTGAGGTCGACTTCGGAGCGCAGCTTGTTCTGGTACAGCGTGGTGACCTGATCGCTCACCGCCTGGCGCGTATTCACCGTTTGCTGGGCGACGTCTTGTTCGGCGCGGCTTTGCAGCGCGTTATAGAAAGCCTCGTCCACGGCGAGTTTGATCTGGTCCACGGTGGCGGCGGCGTTCATGTCGGCCGCCTTGGCATGCAAGACGGAAGAGGCGATAAGGTTGTTGGTGCGCCCGAAGTCGGTGATGAGTTGGGAGAGTGTCAGTCCCCCGGCGACACGCTGGTAAACCACCGGATTGTTCAGGTTGCCGGCAGCGATGCGGCTTCCCTGGTTGGAATCGACGCCGGTGATACTGCCGTAAAGGTTGGGATAGTAGGCAGCTCTCTGCTCGCGGGTGACCTGGACGGACGCCAGGGCAAGCAGGCGACCGACGGACACCTGCGGGTTGTTCTTGATGGCCAGCGCTTCGGCATCCTGAATGGTCAGGCGAACCGGCGCAGTGGAAGTCGGCAAAGTGGCCTGCGTTTGCGATGGAGTCGGCGCGGGGACAGCGGGAGTGGGCGCCTGAGGTGGCGGCGTGGGGCTAGGGTTTTGAGCCACGGCAGGAGCGCTTGCCAGCACTCCTGCCACGATCAGCTCAACGACGATCTTACTTCTCACGCTTGCACCTCCGGCAACGGTTGATCTGCTTCTTCTTTGCGGTGAATGACCAGGTAAGCCGCGGGCACGATGAAGAGCGTGAGCACGACCGAAACGGTCAGGCCTCCGATGATGGCGCGGGCGAGCGGGGCGTATTGTTCGCTACCCGCTTCCAGCGCTAACGCCATCGGTACAAGGCCGAGGATGGTCGCGAGCGAAGTCATCAGGATGGGGCGCAGACGCACGCGACAGGCGAGGGCGACGGCCTCCCGGATGCGCATGCCTTCCCCGCGATAGCTGCGGGCGACGTCCACGATCAAGATGGAGTTCGAGACCACGATACCGGTCATCATGATCAGTCCCATCAGCGACATCACGTTCAGCGTGGTGTGCGTAATCAGCAGGAACACGATCACGCCGGTGATTCCGGAGGGAATCGCAAGCAGGATGATGAAGGGATCGACGAACGACGCAAACTGCGCCATCAGGATGAGGTACACGAGGACGATGGCCAGCAGCAGTCCGATGCCAAAGCTGGAGAACGACTGACGCATGGAGATGACCGAGCCGCGCAGCTTGATGCGAACGTTGGGAGGGAGCTTGGTCTGGCTTATGAGCTTATCGACCTTGGATCCCAAAGCGCCGAGGTCCTGACCTTTCGGCGATACGTAGACGTCGATGACGCGGAAGAGCTGGTAGTGATCGACTTCGGTGGGCGTGTTGATCTGTTGAATGTCCGCGACGTTTTCCAGCATGGTGGGATTGCTGTTGTTAGGCGCATGCAAGGGAATCTGCTTGAAGTCTTCCATTGTCATGTCGTTGATCTGCTTGTTGTTGTACTGGACGGTGAGGAAGTAGTTGTTACCGTTCCTGGGATCGACCCAGTAACTGGGGGCGATCATGCCGTTCGAGGTGAGCGCGGTGACGACGTTATCGACCACGTCGCTGGCGCTCATACCGAGGCGCGAAGCCATCTCGCGCTTCACGTTCAGTTCCAGTCCGGGGTAGTCGAGGTCCTGCGGAATCAGGACGTCACTCACGTCGGGCATCGTGCGCAGCTTGTTGGCTAATTCGCTGGCGACCTGATACGCCGCGTGTTGATTGTTGCCGCTGACCTGGATGTCGATCGGCGCCGGCATGCCCTGGTTGACGACGGAATCGACCAGCCCGCCAGTCTGGAAGTAGGTGGAGACTTCGGGAAGATCGGACGCAAGCTTCTGGCGAACCCGGTTCATGTAAGTGAAGCTACTGAGTTCATGCTCCTTCTTCAGGCTGACTTGCACGAACGCGGTGTGCTGGCCCGAGTTGCTGGTGTAGATCGCGGAGAGGTCGGGCGTCAGTCCGATGTTCGAGACGATCATGCCGAGATCTCGTTCGGGGATGACGCCTCGAATGTCGCTCTCAATCCGAGCGACATACTGGTTGGTGACTTCGAGACGCGATCCGGTCGGGGCCTTGATATTGATCACGAACTGGCCGGGATCGGTGCGCGGGAAGAAGGCCAAACCCATGAGAGGGAACAACGCAAGGCTGACGACGAAGCTGCCCATGATGACGGCGATCGTCAGCTTAGGCCGGTCGAGGGCCTTGGCTACGGCGTGGTCGTACTTCATCAGCATCTGGTCATATTTGCGGTTGAAGTTGGTGACGAAGCGCCCGAAGAAAGAAGGCGAGTGGTGGCCGCCGTGTCCGTGCGCGGTCTTGAGGAACCTGGCGCAGAAGAGAGGAACAACTGTCATCGCGACGAGATAGGAAGCGGCGAGCGCGAGCACCACGCCCATCGCCAAAGCGATGAAAAGGTAGCGACTGACGCCATAGAGGAAGACGACCGGGAAGAACACGATCGCGGTTGTGAAGGTTGCGGCAAGGACGGCAAGCTGGACCTCCTGACCTCCGCGTTCGGCGGCGGTGACGGAGTCTTCTCCCTCTTCCATGTGGCGGAAAATGTTCTCCAGCACGACGACCGAGTTGTCGATCAAGCGCGAGAGCACGAGGGCGAGTCCGCCGAGCACCATGGTGTTGATGGTGCTACCGGTTGCGTTCAGCAGGAGGAATGCGGCGAGACAGGAGATCGGGATCGAGAGCAGGACCGAGATGGTGCCGCGCATCGAGCCGAGGAAGACCAGGATCATCAGCGCCGTGAGAATGAGGCCGATGCCGCCTTCACGCAACACGTTCGCGACAGCGGTCTTTACATATTGCGACTGATCGAAGACAACGTTCGAGATCAGGTTCGGCGGGACATCGAGCAGGTGCTTGATGCGGTCGCGTACACCATCGACGATCTGAATGGTGTTGCTGTTGCCGCCCTGCTTCAGGATGGGCAGGTAAACCGACTTCTGACCATCAACACGGACGATGTTGTATTGGATCGCGGAAGAGTCTTCGGCGTGCCCGACGTCGGCGAAGCGAAGAACGCTATTGCCAATGGTCTTGAGGGGAATGTCGTCCATTTGCTGGACGTTCGGCAACTGGCTATTGCTGTAGATGTTGTAGTCGCGAGGGCCGATGCGCACGTCGCCGGTGGGCAAGATGCGATTGGCCTCGTTGACGGTGCGGACGACATCCATCGGACTTAGCTGTGCCGCCTCAAGTTTCACGGGGTCGATGTAGAGCTGGATCTGGCGGTACTTGCCGCCGTAGGGCTGCGGAACGGAAGCGCCGGGCACATTCGCAATTTGGTTACGAACGTTGAACTGGCCGAGGTCGTGGAGCTGGGTCTCATTGAGGCCTTGTCCCTTCAGCGTTACAAGGCAGACCGGAAGGCTGGAGGCATCGAACTTGAGGACGACGGGCGGCAGAGTACCTTGCGGTAATCGTCGCAGGTCAGCCATGGCGAGGTTGGCGATCTCGCTGGCGGCGGCATCGGGATCGGTGCCGGGCTGGAAGTAGATCTTGATGAGGCTGACGCCGGTGAGGGAACGCGACTCGATGTGGTCGATGTTGCTTCCAAGAGTGAAGAAACGTTCGAAAGTGTCGGTGATGTCGGCTTCGATTTCCTGAGGTGGCATGCCGCTGTAAAACGTAGCGACAACCACAACCGGGATTTGGATCGGCGGGAACAGGTCGACCGGCATGCGGACGACCGTGGTTACGCCGACGACGATGATGCCGAGACAGAGCATCAGGATGAAGAACGGATATTTAATGGCAAAACTAGACATGGAACGGCTCCCGCCGCGAAGAGCGGCGACACACTAAGCTGCCGATGGGCAGCGCTGATTCCTGGAAACTCGAGTCTGCGGACACGAACGCTTACTCCGAAGCGGTGCTGGCGTCCGCAAGCGCAGCCTCTTTCGGCTGCACGACTTCCCCCGACTGATACCTGCCCAGGTTGCCGACGATCACCTGGTCTCCCGCTTGCAAACCCGAGATGACTTCGACCCGACTGGGGCTTTCGATGCCGATGCGGATATCGCGCGATTCGACCTTGTTCTGCGAATTCACGATGAGCACGCTGGCGCCAGTGTCGGCGCGGCGCACGGCTTGTATCGGAACCGTTAGCGCATTCGGTATGGCATTGGCCCTGAGTTGCACGTCGGCGTACATGCCGGCCTGAAGGCGATAGTTCGGGTTGGGAACGTCGATTTCAACCTGCATGGTACGGGTGGAGGGATCGAGGGCGTCGGTGAAGCGCGTAACTTTGCCGGTAAAGTGTTCGCCGGTGGCCTGTACCGCAACGTCGGCGGTATCCCCGACCCTCACCTTGGCGGCGAGGGATTCGGGAACCGGAATGCGCAAGCGCAGAACCTTGACTTCCGCGAGTGTGACAACCGGCTGCGCATTGCCGTTGGAAGTACCGGCCTGGACCAACGATCCGGTATCGGAGAAGCGCCAGGTAACGACGCCGTCGTAAGGGGCGACGATATTGGAGTAGCCGTTCAGGGCGGCGTAGTGCTGTTGATTCGCCTTGGCTACGGCCAGCTCCTGTTGTGCGGCAGCGAGAGCCGATTTGGCAGCGTCGACTTGAGCGGCGGAGGCACGGTCCTTAGCGGTCGCATCGTCCAGTTCCTGCTGCGCGATCAGGCCGGGGCGCGATTTGCTTGCCTGTTCCAGTCGATTGGCGTTGGCATGTAAAGCGACGTTATCGGCTTCGGCGCGGGAGACGTCGCTCTTGGAACGCTGGATTTCCTCTTCGGCGTGGTGGACGGCGGCCTGTGCCTCATCAACTTGGGCCACTAGCTCGGGAATCTCGAGGACGGCCATGACCTCTCCCTTGTGGACGTGGTCACCGATATCGACGTTGATCTTACGGATATAGCCGGCGACTTTCGCATGCAGTTCGACATTCTGGTAAGGAATGAACTGGCCGGCAATGGAGAGGGAGTTGGCAATGGTTTCGCGTTTCACCGGTGCGACAGCGGCGTAGACGACGTGCTCGGTGCTGGCATTGGCGACGCTAGCGTTTTCGCCCGCGTCGCCTCGCCAGGCGATGATGGCCACCGCGAAGAGGCCCAGAACGGCAAGGCCTATGACGAGCTGCTTACGAGAGCGGCGGATCTGCATTGGTTTCTCAACCAAAATGGAGCTTTCGCTCCGAACGGAGTGGCTCTGAACTTCCATGGAATGCCTCTACTGGAAACAAGGCTACGCACAATTCAGCTCCTATCAGGGATGGGATGGTAACACCCAGCATCAAGGTACCTGGACTGTCTTCGCGCCTTGGAGTGCCTGAACTTCCTCATTTCGTGGCCTCTCACGGCCTCAAATGCAACTACCGAAAAGGGTTGAAACTCAGGTCGAAAAAGGTAAACGACAGTAGGACGAAAATTAGCCCGCGATCGGAGGAGGCCGGAGAAACCGGTGAACTTCAATGAATGGGAGGAGGGCTGGAGCAGGGGGCTCAATCGTGCGCCGAAGCAGCGGCTTACGGGGCAAGTGCAGAGCAAAGAAGCAAAGAACAGCGGCCCACGACAGAGCTACCGCAGTGCTTTGTGGCGCAGGCTCCATTTTCTGGCTGCTCACCCAAAGCTTCGAGGCTGTGACCGGAGTGATCCTAGCTTGCGAACTTCCATAGCCCGCAGTCTTGGAGTGATAGGCAAACAGAAACACCAGCGCACACACAACAATCACAATTAGCGTGCGACAGAACGTTTCTTTGCGGATGCTTTGAACGCCCATTTCCGGAAGGAGCCTTGCGGTACAGCGTACTACATCTGTTGCCCCAAGTACAAAGAAACCCGGGGCGCAAAGGAAAGTCGCGGCACGATAGGTTCGTACCGCGATGTTCATCAAAATGTAACCAAAGTCACGCCCGCTCGTAGAAGCGGAAGAACAGCGACTGCTTCGATACGGGTTCGGCCTTCGCGGCGAGTTCCGCCATCTGTTTCTGGTTGAAAGGCGTAAAGTCGCGTGCCAGTTGGACGTTTTGGTCGAGTTGGGCGATGGAATCGCAGCCGATGATCACGGTGCTGACCGGCAGCGAAAGCGAATAGTACATGGCCTGACGCATATCGAGCGTTCCGGATTTGTCGGTCTGGATCGCCATGCCTTCCCAGGAGTGTTTCTGGGCGTCGATCGGGGGCGGAGTCCAGGACGCGAGCAGGCGGCCACGGGCAGGGACTTTCATGCCGATGATGCCCATCTGCTTTTCAACCGCGAGCGGGAGAAGCTGGTCGGAGAAGCTGTAATGATGCGGGTCGGCCGCGTTAACGGCCATGAGAATGGTGTCGAACGGGAAGCGATGAATGGCTTCGATGAGCGGCTCGGGGCGATAGTGGCCAGTGATTCCGAGGTATTTGACGATCTTCTGGTCGCGCGCCTGGAGAAGGGCTTCCATCGCGCCACCCTTGGCCCAGATCTGATCGATGTCAGTCATGGTGCCGATGTCGTGAAGCTGCCAGAGGTCGATGTGATCGGTCTGCAGGAGCTTGAGCGATGTCTCGATCATGCGCATGGAGCCTTCGGCAGTGCGTTCCTTCGTCTTGGTGGCAAGGAAGGTTTCGTTGCGGCGGGTCTTCATCACCTTGCCGACGTATTGCTCGCTCCAGCGCTCGGGTCCACCGTAGATCGACGAGGTGTCGATGTAGTTCACTCCGAGATCGAGCGCGTGGTTGATGATGGGGACGGCGATGTCTTCGTTGTGAGCTTTCTCGAGTGCGGCTTGGCCGCCAAGGCTGAAGATGCCGACCTTGTAGCCAATCTTGCCGAGGTTGCGGGTAGGCATGGGCTCGTGAGCAGGAGTATCAGTAGGATTTGGGGTGGCGGCGCTCATGTTTGGAAGCGCGGCTGCGCCGAGCATGCCGGCGGTGACAACGCCAGTGGTCTTGAGGAAGGTACGCCGATTATTGCCGGAAGGTCTGTCCGTTTCGCGCTTACTCATGCCGCCTCCTGAGGATTGCCCGTCGCTCTAGTCTTGGCGAGCAACAATGGTAACTCTTGGGATGAAAGGGCAACAGAGCATTTGTTCGAATCCCATATCTGCCAAAAGATGGCAGATATAGGCACCAAGCTACAAGCGCCAAGTATCCGAAGCGGCAATAGCGGGGCGAAGGATGTCACGTACTATCTGCGTATGGCTCAAGGCGCGCAGGGGCGGGAATCGCCGCATTCTCCCTTGGTCACGGTCGTCATGCTTTCCTATAGCCATCCAGAATTCCTGGAGCAGGCGCTGGAATCGATTGCCCGCCAGACCTATCCAAACTTGGAAGTGATAGTCGTGAACAATCGCAGTCCGCAGACCGAAGCGATTCGTGAATTGGTGGCGGGCTATCCAAAGTTCCGGCTGATTGCGATCAACCACAACAGCGGCTACACCGGTGGGATGAACGAGGGAATTCGCCACGCAACGGGTAAATACATATACCTGACAGAAGAGGACATGGTCACCGAGCCGGGCGCGATCGCAGCGATGGTCGAATACATGGAGAGCGATTCACGGGCGGGAATGACTTCGGGCGTGATTGACGACCATCTAGGGGCGACGATTTTCGCGGGCGGATTCACTGAGCTGGGCAAGGTTTTCAAGCAGTTCCTATTCGGGCGAGGCACGCCGGTGCTACCGCCCATTGGCGGCCCGTTTTGCATGAACTATGCGAGCGGCGCGCTGATGATGTTTCGGAGAGCGGCACTCGAAGAACTGGGAGGTTTTCGAGAAGACTTCTTCATGTATTACGAAGATGTGGAGATGTGCCAGCGATTTCGGAGAACCAATCGGGCGATCGTGTTGGTACCGACAGCGCGCGCCGTGACGTTGGGCGAAGGGCCATTGAAGGTAGATTCGCGACACGTGTCGTATCACAAGATGAAGAACCTGATGGCGGTGAGCCTGCTCTACATTCGGCTGCGCGAGATTCCGGAGTTTCTGCTGCGCTATGCTGTCTGGAACCTGCTGCGCGATTGCCTGCGGAACCGCAGTGCGGCACTAGCGCTGTTCTGCGCCGATTTGTGGATTGCAGCAAATTTCCCGAGATTGATGTGGGACCGGTGGCGATTCGCGCGCCGGCAGCAGTCGAATGAAACGGAGTTTTGTTCCGTAGGCGCACACAGCGTATGATGACTCTTTGTCTTTGAGCGAACGTGCGCTTCCTGATTCTCAGCGACATTCACAGCAATATTGACGCCCTCGACGCCGTCATGGCGGCGGCGCCGGAGTATGACGCGGTAGCGAACCTCGGCGACATCGTGGGATACGGCGCGTCTCCCAATGAAGTCATCGACCGCTCGCGGCACCTCGGCTCCGTATTCGTGCGGGGCAATCACGACAAGGCGTGCGCCGGAATTGCCGATGTGCGCAGCTTCAATTACGTGGCTGCCGCAGCCGTGGTGTGGACGCATCATGCGCTTCGTCCTGAGAATCTGGAGTGGCTGAAGACGCTGCCGCAAGGGCCGCTGCCACTGGAACCGCTGAAAGATGTACAGGTAGTGCACGGATCTCCGCGCGACGAGGATGAGTACCTGCTGGTCTCCGATCACGCGGTGGAGTCGACCGAGCAGATGCAGATTCCGTTCACATTCTTCGGGCACACGCACATGCAGGGTGGGTTCCTGATCAGCAATCACCAGGAGATCACTTTTCGGCCGCAGTTCCGGGAAGAGAACGAGAACGAAGTGTGGGAGATGAGCCTCGACCGGCCGGGAAAGTATTTGATTAATCCGGGATCGGTGGGTCAACCACGGGATGGCGACTGGAGAGCGGCGTTCGCGCTTTATGACTCCGAGGCAAAGCGGGTGAAGTTTCATCGCGTCGTGTACGACATCGCGAAGGCGCAGAAGCGGATTCGCGAGGCGCAGCTACCCGAGCGATTGGCGGAACGGCTGGTGCACGGGCGGTAGGCTGCACAAGTATTCCTGTCCTGAGCCCAAGACAGTACAAGATCCCGCAATGCGTCTGAATTGGCCGGTAGCGAACGCCATGTTCGACGGCTTCCGACTCCTGCATCTTGTTGTCTTCCTAGCTGGCGCTTTCGGATTTCTGCAATTCTGGAAACGAACTCGATTCTGGCTTCCCACCTACGTTCATGTTTTCGGGGTAATGGGGCCAGTCATCGGAATTTGGATCGCCACGTCGCTTTCGACGGATGCTCCGGCCGCGCACAAAGGTCCGATCATTCGTGTGCTACTGGCGCTTGTGGTACCCGCTATGGTTTAAGGGTTCTTCATACTGTATGGAGGGCAGAAGGTCGCCTACAAACGAGTAGGCCCGAAGTTAGCGCGTTGCGCAGTGTGCGGAGCTGCGATGCCAATCTCCGGCCTTGCGAATGACGTCAGGGTTGAACCTACACCCTGCTCGAATTGCGGACATATTGCTCCTCAGTAGAAATGGATAGATTGAGAAAGCCGGCGTGGCGCTGGTAGGCTTACTTCACTGGTGAACCTGCGCTCTCCATTTCGCAACTTCGTCGATGCAGTGTGTTCGTTTCTCTTCTTCGACCCGCTGATCTATTTCTACACGATTTTCATGGGCACGCTGTCGCTGCTGTCGTCGCTGGTAGATCGCGGCGGACGAGCACAGCACTGGTTTGCGAAGACGTGGTCGCGGATTATCCTGGCGACGATCTTCTGTCCAGTAGAGGTGGTCGGGCGCGAGAACATCCCAAGCGAACCGGCGGTCTATGCTGCGAACCACTCTTCGGCCATTGACATTCCGCTGGTATACGCGAATCTGCCGATGCAGTTTCGCATCATGGCGAAGGTGGAACTCTTTCGTTACCCGTTCCTGGGATGGCACCTGACGCGGTCGGGCCAGATTCCGATTGATGAAAAAGAGCTAAACCTGGCGGGCGTGAAGAAGGCGATCAAAACGCTGAAGGGCGGCATGTCGCTCATGGTGTTTCCCGAGGGCGGGAGAACGGCGGATGGGGAGGTCAAGAAATTCCAGAGCGGCGCGTTCTACATGGCGATCAAAGCGGGGGTGCCGGTGGTGCCGATGGCGATTGTCGGCGGCTTCGAATTGCTGCCAATGAACACGTTTGTAATTCATCGCTGCAAGCTGCAAGTGGTGATTGGGAAGCCGATTGCGACGACAGGATATTCGACGCGCGAGATGGATCCGCTGGCGGAGAAGGTGAAGGCGGCGATCGAGGAGATGTACCACGCGCGTCGAGCAGGGGAACTGGTTAGCAGATGATCAGGTCATCAGGTCATCTGAATATCTGGTTATCGGATGGTCCGGTGATCGGCGAGTTGCTTTCGGGCGGTGGTAGAGATACCTCGCTTCGTTCGGCATGACAAATCTTCGCTCGGCATGACAAAAAAGCTAAACTAATCACGTGCACCCCAAAATCGCGATTCCGCAGCCGAAATCGGATAACGAGTACAACCAGAAGGTCCTGCCCCAATATCTGAATGCCATCAAGAACGCCGGCGGCGAGCCGGTCGTGATCGACCTGAAGTGGTCGAATGTGGAGATCGCGCGCGCGGCGACGCAGTGCGATGGTGTGTGTCTGCCGGGGAGTCCGGCGGATGTTGATCCGGAGAAGTTCGGCGAGACGCGGCACTCGAAGACAGCGGCGGCCGATCCGGCGCGCGACAATGCCGACGAACTGCTGCTGCAAGACGCCTACAACATGAAGAAACCGATACTCGGGATCTGCTACGGGATTCAGTCGCTGAACGTATGGCGGACGGGAACGCTGGTGCAGCACATCGAGTCGAAGTTCGGGATCAATCACGAGGCCGGGAAAGAAGTGGACCGGGCGCACGCCGTTACGGTCGAGCCAAAGGCGTCTCTGCTGGCACGGATTGTGGCCCCGGTTTGCCAGTTGATGAGCCAAGGCCGGGAAGAATTGTGGAATTGGCGGGCATTGCATTCGGGCGAAATGCGCGGATGGGTGAACTCGAGCCATCATCAGTCGGTGGACAAAGTTGGCGACGGCCTGGAGATCGTGGCGCGAGCGGATGATGGCGTGATTGAAGCCGTGGAGTCGACATCGCCAGATCATTTTGTGCTGGGAGTGCAGTGGCATCCGGAGCGCGATGCTGACCGCGATGAGGTTTCGAAAGCGATCTTCCGAAGCTTCGTGCAGGCGGCGTGGCAGAGACATCGCGAGCCGAGGAACGATGCGGTGGACTTCGAAAACGTCTCGTCGTAAGGACGAAATACGAGGTACGAAGGGGAAGTAATCTGAAGACCCGATGATCTGTCGATTTGAGCGCCGTCCTACGGCTTATCTCCAAATCCCAGACCTATTCAAAGAATCCATTTTCTGAGCCCGTCAATCCAACTTCACATCTGAATTTCGTGAAGGAGGATTCATGGCCGACGACGATAACATCCATCCACCGAAAAACGAGCATGGGCAAAGCTTTCCAGACCGACCTGCCGGCGAGAAGAGCCGCTACGATCCGGAGGAGGAGATGCCCGATCCCAATGCGGTAGAAAACGATATCAAGGAAGTTGAGAAGGTTTACAAGGACAAGAAGGCCAGCTGATCTAAGTAAGAAGTACGAAGGCCGAAGTTCGAAGTTAATGCAAAACACTTCGTACTTCGTCCTTCAGACTTCGCACTTACTAAAAAGGCTCCTCGTCCGATTCAGGATCTGGCGTGACGAGAAGCCCTCCACCCGCGCCTTTCACATCGCGCGGAAAAACCTGGTCGTATTACGCGGCCTTCTGCTCCGGTTGCTGAGTGACGGCCCGGATGGCGACAACGTTTTCTTTCTGCTCGCGGCGTTCGCGATGGTAGCGAATGACGCGCATAAGAATGATGATGACGACGATGGCGATGACAGCCTTCGGATCGGGAATGGCTGCCGCGACCAATGAAGCTCGAACGGAGCGCGCCGTCGCCGCGGGTCCATAAGCCTCTAGTATTGGGTTCGGGGAGGCGTCCTGAGGACGCTGCATCTCGGGACCATTCCATCCCGCTTGCGCCGGTGCGAAGGTATGGCGTCGCTGTTCCTGCTGCTGAAGGGTTTTTTCCACATTGGGCTTCACGGGAACGGCGAAGCCCGTGGCGAGCGAGACGGTCATCACTGCCAAAACCAAGCCGAACTGCCTAATTCGCATCATCTTCACTTAGTTCGTTAGATGCGCAGCAGGATTTTGGGTGGCCAGCAGAGCACCCTCTGGCGCATCGGGGTCATCTTTCAATGATAGAATTTCTGAGATTCAGCCCATCGCCCCGGTTTGTGGAGAATACTCGTTGATCGAGCTAGCTCCTTCTATTCTTTCCGCCGATTTTGCGCACTTGGCGGACCAGATTCACGCGGCCGAAGAGGGCGGAGCTGCGCTTATGCATCTGGACGTGATGGACGGCCACTTTGTGCCGAACCTCACGATCGGGCCCCCGGTGGTGGCATCGATCCGCAAGGCGACACGGTTGCCACTGGATTGCCACCTGATGATCGACAACCCCAATGATTTCATTCCGGTTTTCGCGGAAGCGGGCGCGGACTGGATCTCGGTGCACCAGGAAGCTTGCGTCCACCTGCATCGCACGGTGGAGTTGATCAAGCATCATGGGCTGCAGGCGGGAGTGGTGATCAACCCGGCGACACCGGTCGAGACGCTGACCGACATTCTCGACTTTGTCGATTATGTGCTGGTGATGTCGGTGAACCCGGGGTTCGGGGGACAGAAGTTCATCCGGCATTCGCTGGTAAAGCTGGCGAAACTCGCGACGATACGTGGGCAGCTGGGTTTGAACTTCCGCATTGAGGTGGATGGTGGCGTGGCTCTGGATACGGTGGTCGATATTGTTCGCGCCGGGGCCGAAGTGCTGGTCGCCGGCAATGCGGTCTTCGGGCACGGCAATCCTAAGGAACACGCGCAGAAGCTGTTGAAGGCGGCAACGGAAGCCACCTGGCAGCAGGTCTAGTTTTGAGGTAGGTAATGTTGAAACGTAGTTTCGCGATCCTCGGTATATTGATCGTCCTCTTTGGCCTGGCCGCCTGCGGCAATAAGAAGGTCACCAATCCGATTGCGGCGGTTGACTCGAAGCAGCCGGACAAAATTCTCTTCGACCGTGCCATGGATGCCATGAAGTCGGGTAAGTATGACGTGGCTCGACTGACGTTGCAGACGCTGATCAATACCTATCCGGACTCAGAGTACGTGGCGCGCGCCAAGCTGGCGATCGGGGACTCGTGGTACGCAGAAGGCGGATCGGCCGCGCTGACGCAGGCCGAAAACGAATACAAGGACTTCGAAACGTTTTTTCCCAACACACCGGAAGCGGCCGAAGCGCAGTTGAAGATCGCGAACATCCATTTCAAGGAAATGGAAAAGCCAGACCGCGATTACACGCACGCGATGCGCGCGGAAGAGGAATACCGGTACCTCATAACGCAGTATCCCGACAGCAAGCTGGTACCCGAGGCTAAGCTGAAGCTGCTACAGGTGCAGGAGGTGCTGGCCGAGCGTGAGTTCCGGGTTGCGCGTTTTTATTACGTGAAGATGTCATACAATCCGGCCATCGCCCGGTTTAAAACGCTGATCGCGACCTATCCTCTGTATAGCAAGGCGGATGAGGCCCTTTTTCTGCTTGGAACCTGCTATCAGAAGGAAGCGGAGGGCTTCCGCAATATGCCGGTCTCAACCAAGTTCCCGGAGGCGGCCAAGGGTCAGATGATTAAGCACCGCGAGGATCTTGCGGCGGCGGCGTTTTCGCAGATCATCACGCAATATCCGGTCGAAGACTACGCTGCCGCAGCCAAGAAGGCGCTGGAGGACATGCATCGTCCGGTGCCGACGCCAACGCCTGAGGCGATTGCGAGGGATAAGGCGATCGAGGCGAGTCGCAGCGATCCGAACCTCCGCGATCGCATCGCGAAGACCTTCAGCAAGGGGCCGGATCTATACCCGGCGACCAAGGTTGGGGAGCCAACACTGGTTGATCCTCCAATGGCGAGCGCGGTCAAACAAATCCAGGACATCACCGAAGAGACCAAGCAGGCGGTAGAGTTCGCCAAGAGCGGCGGGACGGGCGGCGAGAAGATCAGCGTGGAGGCCGGCACCGGGGCACTGCCGCCAAACGAAGCGCCACCACGTTCAGATGCCACACCAACGACGACCTCGGCGGGCACAGGGGATTCGGGAACTCCCGCTACAAATTCAGGTGACGCGAGCGGCGATTCGAATGAACTTCCCGTGTTGAAACCGGTTGCTCCGGAGAATTCCACGGCACAGCCTACGCAACCGGCCACGCCACCAACTCAGATGAACCAAATCGACAGTGGCGGGGAAAACACTGGAGCGAGCAGCAGTAGTTCCTCGGCGACCTCTACGAAGGCTCCGGCATCGGCAGATGCGAACGGGCAGAAAACACAGCAGCAACAGTCCGACGATTTCTCGACCAGCAAGAAAAAGAAGAAAAAGGGACTACACAAGCTGGTGCCTTTCTAACGAAAAAGGTACGAGGCGGGCGGCTGCGGCCGCCCGTTTTTCATGCCCACAAGCCAAGAATTGAGCCCCTCAGGTAGAGGCCTGACGGCGGCATGCGAACCAGCTTCAGAAACCCCTGAATTATTGCCCAATCACTAACGTGTCGATACCATTAGGGTACTGATTTGATTGACTTGTGTTGATATAACAAGTAACGTTCCTCTCACTCATGAGGTTGGGTTGTGGCGCTGAAGATTCTGCTGGCTGACGACAGCATGACCGCCCAGAACATGGGCAAGAAGATCCTTGTCGACGCCGGCTATGACGTAGTCGCGGTGAGTAATGGCGCGGCCGCCATCAAGAAAGTCGCGGCCGAACGGCCGGATATCGCCATCCTGGATGAGTACATGCCGGGATACACCGGCTCGGAAGTCTGCGAGCGAATCAAAGGCGCCGCTGAAACGGCAAAAATTCCAGTACTGCTAACCGTCGGCAAGATGGAGCCGTTCGACCCGGAAAAGGCGAGCAAAGTTCACGCCGACGGGGTCATGATCAAGCCCTTTGAAGCGAGTGACTTAGTCGCCGCCGTGCAGAGTATCGCGCAACGACTGTTGGCGCCAGCGCCCACCACACGAAGTCTTGACGCAACGGTGCAACTGCGCTCACCCGGCGATACCGGTCGCATCGCGAGGCCGCCCGCCGAACCGGATCACGAGGACACGCTTCGCCTCACTGCCGAACAGATTAAAGCTTTCCAGGACGCCAGCTATCACGAGTGGGCGAAAACCGCCGAGCCACATCTGGAAGAACATGAAAAGGCTGCGGCGGCAACAGCAGCGGTTCCAGAAATGGCGGTTGCCGCGCCGGCGGAAGAAGAACACACGGTTGCAATTCCGCACGAGACAGCGGAGATGTTGCGTGCAGCATTGGCAGCGGAAACGGCCGAACCTACCGCGCACCCTGGTGCACCGCGCGAAACTCCGGTCTACGACGCCATGTCGGCAGCGGGCGTTGCTGCCGAACACGAGATCCTTAATGGAACAACGACTCCGGTAGCGCCGATCTACGAACCGGCAGCGCCGGTGCAGGAAGCTGCGGTTGAAGCGCCACCCACGCCTGTGTTCTATACGCCACCCGTGGTGGCGGAGCCAGAACCTGAGCCTCCCGCCACGCCCGCCTTCGCAGTCGAACCTGTTGTTCCTGCCGAAGTACCGGAAGCACCGGTGATTTCAGTAGCTGCGCCAGAGCCGGTGATGCAAGTTCCGGAAGCTGCTGTCGAGCCCGTCGCAGAGGCAGCGCCTGTCGTTCTGACGGAGCCTGTTATTGCAGTCGAGCCGATTGCGCCTGTGGTTGAAACAGCGCCGATTGTATCGGCACCAGTTCTCGAGACGAGCGCTCCCAAGACTCCGGGGCCGATGCCGGTTGCTCCGGCAGCCGATCTGGAGCCGACCAGCGCCCCCGCAGTGGAGATTGCGGCCGCACCGGCGCATGAGTTGGAGATCACCAGTCCACCTCAGGAACGTGGTGCACTGGTAACGCAGGATCCAGCGCTGATTACAGAAGCCGAGGACATGGCGCAGTTCACGACCAAGTTTGGCGTGGAGAGCGCGGAGCCGGTGCATGTAGGCTTGACGGCCGATTTGAGCGACGAGCAGTTGGCGGCCATCATCAGTCCGCCGGAAGAAGAAGACACACTGATCGCGGAAGTTCCAGCCGCGGTGATTCCCGAACCAATGGTTGAGCCAGAGGTTGCTGCGGAGCCGGAACCGGTTCTCGCGCAAGAGATTCCTTCAATTCAGGCGGTTGAGCCCGCAGTACTAACCGAGCCGATCGTGACGCACGTGCCGGAACCGGAGCCGGCCATCGAAGCTCCGGCGGTCCAGGCTGTAACGCCAGAGATAGCCGAGCCGGAAGTGGAGGCCGCTCCTGCTGAGCCTGAAGTTGCTCCGGAACCGGTGGTTGAGAGCGTGGTTGCGGAACCCGCAATTATTGCCCCTGAACCTGCGGTGGAGCCGGTTGCCGAAGTAGCTGCTGCTTCACCTGTCATGGAACCGGCTGCGGATGTCGCACACGAGCGTGAACCTGAACCACTCGTCGCGCAGGAGATTGTGCCGGAGCCAGCCGTTACGGCGGTTGCGGAAATTGCCGCGGAACCCGAGAAGCCGGCGCAGGAAGAGCACGTGTTGCATGCGGTTGAAACCGCCCTGGCGGCTGCCGCAACAGTAGCGGCACCCGGGATAGCTCATGTGATTCATGCTGAGCCGCAGCATGTTGAAGAACCGGCGTCGGAACCGACTCCTGTAACAGCAGAACCAGAGCCGGTGCGCCATTCCGAGCCGATGGGAGACGCCGCACTTGCGGAGGAACTGGCAGCCGCCATCTCCCGCAAAGAAACAGAAGAGCGCGCCAAAGCTGCCGCTGAAACCGCAGCCACGGCGGCTATGGAACAGGTTGCAGCGGAAGCTGCCGCTCCGGCAGCGGACTTGGGCGTTCGAGGTCTAAACGACAACCGGTTGGCCGAAGCCGTTGCTCGGGCATTTGAGAGTCTCAAGCCGCAATTGATCACGGAGATCATCAAGGAACTCTCGAAGTAGGCCGGCTACTCCCTCCAGCAGCTCGCGAATCTTCGAAACTTGGGCACCGACCTTGGGTTTCGACCCATACGCCACCCAGTCCACCGCAGCGGAGCGGAGGGCAACTTGCAACTTTGCCCAAAGCATCGAAGCCGCGGTACCAGTAACAATCCAGATGGAGAGGCTTCCCCCTATGAAGAAACTATTGGTATTAGCTCTCGCGTTGTCGCTCTCGCCATTCCTGATGGCGCAAAGCAGCAGCACCAGTGGCCAGTCCGGCAGCAGCGGCGCCGCGGGTAGCAGCGCAGATCAGAGCAGCAGCAGCCAGAGCAGCAGTGGTCAGACGAGAAGCAACGGCAGCGCGTCGACCGATCAGTCCGGTACCACTACCAGCAAGAAACATCATCACAAGAAGAAGGACAAGAGCAACTCGTCCTCTACCAACGGCCAGACCGGGACTTCCGGATCGGGCAACAGCGGCAGCACCAGCACACCGCAGTAAGCTGAGTAACCGAAAAACACCGCAACAGAAAGAAAAGGAGCAGGCCTCGTGCCTGCTCCTCACTTATTTGCCGGCAATTCCTCTACTTCTTCTTTTTGCCGCCGAAGAGGCCGTTGATCAAACCGCCAACGGCATTGCTGTTCCCCTGCGTGCTACTCGCGGAGCCAGCTAGCTGATTGGCAACAGCCGCCCCAACATCAGGAGTGAACACCGGCTTCGACGTGGTTCCGGTAATGCGAATCGGGATGGACTTGATTCCAGCGGCACCGGCCCTGGAACCTAGCATCGAACTGACCATTCCCACGGCACTCGCACTGCCCCCGGCGCCTGCGGTGCTGTTCAGTTTCGCGACCAGGTTGAAGTTCAACGAACTGTCGGCACCGATGGTTCCGCTGCCGGTCATCGATCCGATCTCAGGCACGACGAGATTCAGATTGTCGAAGCGCATCCCTTCCGGCGCGATGCGGACATTCGAGCTCAGAACTTGAATGGTGGTATCGGAGGACGACCCAAGTCCGGCCAGGGCAGCCACCGTCGAGAGGCCTTTGCCCATGCTGAAGCCGGCAAGTTTGGCGTTGTCGATTTTCACCGTACCAGTGGTGACTAACTTGTCCGAAGGTCCAGCGGCAGTGAGGTTGGCGCTCGCGGTTCCACCTTGTAGCGAGGAACCGGCGGGCAACACCACACCGAAAGCGGGTAGCAGACCTTCAACGTCGCTGGTCGGCATTTGATTCGCGACGACGTGAAGGCTCAGGTCAGTCGTGGCACCCCGAGTGTTATACGTGCCGTTCACGGAAGCGGTGCTTTTGCCAGTATGAATGGTGGTGTTTTCGACAGTGCCACTCTCGCGCGGCAGGTTGTAAATGGAGTGGTAATCAATCTGGACTGGCTGCGATGCTGCCGAGCCACCTTTCACCAGGCGCAACTTGCTGGCTTGTGCCTGACCTTCCGCCTTCACGTTCGTGCCGTCGGAAACGATCTTGCCTTTGTAGTTCAGGATTCCGGCGAGGCCAGAATCGGCAGGGACGAAACCGGTGGCCGCGAGATCGAAATTCTCGATGTCAACGTCGGCGGTGAGCGGCGTGCGGGACATATCGTTTTTCGCGAGCGGACCGGCCTTCCCGTCGATCGAGAGCTTCCCGCCTTGGGGAGCGCTCAACGACATGCTGAACGGAAAGGCGGAATTGTAAGAGAGATCCGTCGCCTTGAGGCTCAGGTCCTTATAGGTCTGCGTTTTGCCATTCGCCTGGCCGACATCGATGGTGCCATTGTTGATCTGGAGCTTGCCTACAGAGATGTCAGTGGCACTGGAACCCGAAGAACTCGAGGAACTGGGATTCGATGGCTTGGAGCCAGAGGCCTGTGGTTTAGGAGAGCCAGATGATTGTGGCTGCTGCCCAATGGTGGAAACGTTCCACTTGCCATTCGCTGATTGCAGCAGGCGAACGGTGGGATCATCGAGCACCAGCGACTGGAGAATGATCTGCTGGTGGAACAGCAGCGGCATCATCTCCACCCCCACGTTCAGCGACTTAGCGGTTATAAACGGCTGATGGCTGTATGCCGGATCGTCGGCGATGCTTATATTGCTGGCCGTGAGCGCTCCGGAAAATATCGAGAGCCCCAGGTCACCGACGGTGACTTGGCGTCCGAGGCCCTGGGAAAGCCGCGATTCGACTTCGGGTTTGTAGCGATTGACGTTGAGGAACAGCGGGATAATCAGGATGATCACCACGATGACCGCGATGATGACACCTAAAATAACGAGCCCTTTGTGCTTCATCTTGCCCTCCGCGGATTGCCGGCTAGGTAGCGGTGGCGGCACCGACTCGTGCTGAGCAGCGCAACAGCGCTACGGTCGTGACGTCGTTCTCGCCCAGCGACTCGCCGTTACCTTGGCCACCGTTACCAAATCGAAGGAAACGGCGCTTGTTCTGTTCGATGAACTCGCCTACGGCAGCCAGAACATCGCTGCACAGATCATGCGCGCTGCTTTCCCTCGCCTTGCGCAAACTCTCCTTTAGACGCTCAATCCCATACTCTTCGCCGCCTGCCTTCACTTCCAGCAGCCCGCGAGAGGTGAGCAGCAGCGACGAAGCGTCAGGCATCACGCAGACCTGGGCATCGTGAGTAGCATGGGAAAACAGCCCGAGAGGCAATCCACTCGTCTCGAGAGTAGTCACCACACCGTCGGTTCGCAACAATGCCGGCACGCTCCCGGCGTTGACGTAGGTGACGATTCCGATAGCTTCGTTGTAGGACGCCACGATGCCTGGAGCGCATCGTACGCCTCCTGCGGCAGCGAGAATGCTCTGGTTGATGGCAAGGACCAGGTCCGTAATGGCATCGGCTTCATTGAGATCCTCCGCTGCGAAAAGCTGGGGCGCGGTGGTTCGCAAGGTTTCCTGAGCTGCTGCTGCAATGCCGAGGGCCTGTTCGCGCTTGCCGGCGATGTCAAGCAGGGTGAACACCACGCGGTCGGATCCGACAGAAACGCAATCGAAAAAGTCTCCCCCTATGCGCGCTGCGCGGTAGAGAGACGCAAGGTCGGAACGCTGCATCTGAGGCGGCGTCGTGGGAGCGGGCTTGCGAAGGGCAGGCGCCTCTACGCGGTGCTGGAAAGGTAGTCTCATGGAACACCATCGCAGGGGAGGCTAAGAAATTAACACATACGGGATGTGAGAGAAATTGAAATCGCGGATGTGAGCCGCTGGCTCGGAAGCAGGTCGAACACCGCTTGCTATTGTCAGGGCTATGCCATGTACCAATGATGGTTACCAGCATGGCATCGACTACCTACCCTGCTGACGTGGTTTCCGAGCAATTTCCGGTTATTCGGACTGAAATCATCCGGGCGCCGAGCAAAACGCTGGATTGGCTGCATCGCGCGTTGCTGGTGGGAGTCGTCGTTCTGGCTCCCGTGATGTTGTATGTCTGCTTTGGGGCGTCGGTCAGCGACCTCGCAGCTGACCATCAGTTGGCGCCGACTTTCGGCTTGGTGCACGGATATCGTCTCTATTACCCGGCGGACCATGGTCCGGTACTGAGCACCATCTATGGCCCCGTGACGGCACTCGTCTATTTGCCGGCAACACTGGCTTCGACGCCTGCCAGCGCCATGTTTCTGGCAGCGCTCATCACCATGGTGCTGTTCTACGGAGGAAGCTGGTTCGCCCTTAGACATGCCGCCTCGACAACCAGGATGGTCTGGTGGCAAATGCTGGCGATCACAATTGCAGTAACGTGGGCCATTCCGCCCTTGCAAAGGGCGGCTACCTTGATTCACGCCGATGCCCCCGCGCTGGCCTTCGCCGGAATTGCCGCTGCGTTCGCGATGAGAAGTAAATGGCGGTTCAGTCGCTGGGAAAACGAGTTCGTCGCAGGGGCGTTCTCAGTGGCGTCGGTCCTTGCGAAACAGAATATGGTTCCATTAGTGGCCGGGCTGGTGATTTGGGTTTTCCTGCGCTCGAGATGGAAGGGGCTGGGGGTTTTTGGTGGCGCGAGCTTTCTTTGTTCTCTCGCCATGCTGGCGCTGATTGAAGTGCGGCTCGGAGGAATAAAGGCATTCCTCTTCAATTGCTACTACCTGCCCAGGCATCAACCGTACGAAATGGTGCTTCTGTTCCCAGCCTGGTCGCAGTTGGTAATTGCCAGCTTCGCGTTGCTGGCGATTCCTTCGTTCCTGCTGCTACGGGATTGGCTGCAATCGGAGAAGAAGCTTCGCGACTTCCTGCTGGAACGGAAGACGCCTCTGTTTGTTCTCTGTGGAGTGTTGCTTGTTCCCACTTCCGTTATGGGAAGACTGAAGTATGGAGCCACTGAGAGCGCTTTATGCCCGACGCTCTTCTTCTTTGCACTTTTGCTGCTGGCGGAATTGCTGAACCCGCCTTCGACCGACGAACAGGGAAGCAAAAGCACGAGCGGCTTCGCGCTCGTTCCGGTGTTGCTGTTTTGTCTTATCGCAGGATTGCCGGCACCCTATCTTGCCAGGAGAACACGACCGAATAATCCGTCGCAGCAGGTGTTTGCTTATTGCCAAAGCAATCCCGGCACGGTCTATTTTCCGCAATTTCCATTAGCGCAGTTGATGGGGGAAGAAAGGCTTTATCACTTCTCGTGGGGGTTGAACGATCGTCGCGCCGCGGGCGTCGCAGTAACCGACGCGCATTTCGCGGCTAACCTGCCGGAAGCGTCAGTAATGGCCATCCTGCCATGGGTTCCAGAGTGGGATAACGAAGTCGCCAAGCATCACGCGGAGGGCGTCGCGCTTCCCGGCGCTTCGCAACTTACGG
>Ga0335069_10001131_pt1 | contig 42986 bp, 39 predicted proteins | sample Lox_Sample_11_FD_206714 | JGI IMG/M metagenome (GOLD analysis project Ga0335069, IMG submission 206714) | Soil microbial communities from Loxahatchee National Wildlife Refuge, Florida, United States - Lox_Sample_1.1 | ecosystem: Environmental > Terrestrial > Soil > Wetlands | place: USA...
TCCCGAACGTTTAATGTCTTCTTCGCGTCGCGTCAGAATCTCGCCGCGGAAGATCCACGACTTGACCCCGATCACGCCGTAGGTCGTCTTCGCTTCGGCAAGACCGTAGGCAACATCCGCGCGAAGCGTCTGAAGAGGAACGCGCCCCTCGCGATACCATTCGCGACGCGCAATTTCCGCTCCGCCCAGACGTCCCGAAACCTGGACCTTCACGCCCTGCGCCCCCATCCGCATCGCGCGCGTCACGGCTTCCTTCATCGCGCGGCGAAACGCGACGCGACGCTCGAGTTGAAGCGCGATATTCTCGGCGACGAGCTGCGGATCGAGATCGGGGCGGCGCACTTCGTGAATATTGATGAAGACGTCCTTGCCTTTCATCATCTTGGCGATTTCCGCCTTGAGCTTTTCGATCTCAGCGCCCTTCTTTCCGATTACGATTCCGGGACGCGCCGTATGAATGTTGATCTTGGCCTTGTTGGCCATGCGCTCGATCTCGATACGCGAGATTCCGGCATGGTAAAGCCGCTTCTTTATGAACTCGCGCAGCTTCAGGTCCTCATGCAGCAACGCCGTGTAATCATGCGTGGAAAACCACCGGGAATCCCACGTTTCGATGATGCCAAGGCGCAGGCCGCGCGGATGTGATTTCTGGCCCATGCGAAACCCCTTTACGACGCCAACTCGTCGACGATCACGGTCAGATGACTGGTGCGCTTGAGAATAGGCGTCGCATGCATATGCGCGCGCGGCAGCGAGCGCTTCCAGGTCGGACCCGCGTTGGCGACAGCGCGTTTGACGTAAAGCTTGTCCTCGTCGACGTTCTGTTGATCGCGCGCGTTGGCGACCGCCGACATCAGCGTCTTATGGACGTAGCGAGCGCCCTTCTTGGGCGTGAACTCCAGTATCGACAACGCGAGATCGACCTTCTTGCCTGCGACGAGCTCGCAGATAAGCCGAAGCTTCTGCGGTGAAATCCGGATATAGCGGCTGTGCGCTTTTGCTTCCATAGTCGTGAACTACGCCTTCGGCGCCGCAGCCGGTTTTGCCGCCGCCGCTGCCGGAGCGGGACCCGTCGGAGCAGCCGGCGCCGCCGCACCCTTCACCTCGCCCTTGCGCTCGCCGGCGTGGCCATGGAAGGTCCGGGTGGGAGAGAATTCTCCGAACTTATGGCCGACCATGTTCTCGGTGCAGTAGACCGGGATGAACTTGTGCCCGTTATGGACCGCGAATGTCAGTCCGACCATGTCCGGCGTCACCATCGAACGCCGCGACCAGGTTTTGATAATCCGCCGATCTCCCGCTCCGAGCGCAGCTTCGACCTTCTTGCGAACGTGCTCGTCAACGAAAGGACCTTTTTTTAACGATCTGGCCATATCCCGTCTTGTCCCGCCGATCAGCCCCGCTTGCCGCGCGGTCTACGACTCACGATGTACTGATCCGAATGCTTTTTGCCGCGAGTCTTGTAGCCCTTGGTCGGCATACCCCACGGTGACTGCGGATGATTTCCCTTGGAGCGACCCTCGCCGCCGCCGTGCGGATGGTCAACAGGGTTCATCGCGATTCCGCGCACGTGCCCGCGCTTTCCGAGCCATCGCGAGCGCCCCGCTTTTCCGATCGAGATATTCTCGTATTCGATATTGCCGACCTGCCCGACCGTAGCGCGGCATTCCGCCAGCACCATCCGCTGCTCGCCCGAAGGAAGCTTGAGAAGGGCGAACTTGCCCTCCTTCGCCATCAACTGCGCCTGCGTTCCGGCGCCGCGCGCGAGCTGCGCGCCTGCGCCGGGCTTGAGCTCTATCGCATGAACGATGGTTCCGAGGGGAACCGCCTTCAGCGGCAGCGCGTTGCCGGGTTTGATATCGGCATTGGGGCCGGATTCGACCTTGTCGCCGACCTTGAGTCCCTCGGGAGCGAGGATGTAGCTCTTCGCGCCGTTGGCGTAGTGCAGCAGCGCGATATTTGCCGAGCGATTCGGATCGTATTCGAGCGCTGCGACGACAGCGCTGACGTCGTCGCTGTTGCGTCGGAAATCGATAATCCGCAGACGGCGCTTGTGACCGCCGCCGCGATGGCGTACGGTCATCCGCCCGCGATTGTTGCGTCCGCCGGACTTCTTGAGCGGCGCAAGCAGGCTTTTTTCCGGCTCCTTGGAGGTGAGCTCGGAGAAATCCGCCACCTGCGTAAAGCGCTGTCCGGGTGTGCGCGGATTGAGTTGAATTATAGCCATCGCAAAATCTTCCTGCGGATCCTAGACGCCTTCGAAGAACTCGATCTTGTCGCCTTCCTTGAGCGTCACGTACGCTTTTTTCCAGTTGCGCTGACGTCCGATCGATCGTCCGCGCCGGCGCTCCTTGCCTAGAAAATTGATGGTGCGGATTTTGAGCACCGTCACCTTAAACATGCCCTCGATCGCCTCGCGAATCTTGTCCTTGCCCGCCTGCGGCGCGACCTTGAATACGACCTGGTTGCCCTTGCCGCCCGCGAGCGTGCTTTTCTCGGTAACCAGCGGCGAGAGAATGACGCTGTCGTGGTTCATCGCGCTTCTCCCGAAAGGCGCTGCTCGATTTGACGCGCCACCGCGCTGCTCATCACGATTTCGTCGTAATTGAGCACGTCGTAAACGTTGAGGCCCGAGGCCGCAAGCACTTTATGGGCTGCCAGATTGCGCGCCGCGCGTGCAAATGCTGCTTCCGCATCGCCGACAACAATCAACGCGTGATTCAGTCCCAGTCCCTTTAGAAACGCTGCCGCCGACTTCGTCTTCGCCTCCGGCAATTCCAGCGCTTCGACGACGACAACCTTGCCGGCGCCGGCGCGATCCGAAAGCGCCAGACATAGCGCCGCACGCCACGCCTTCTTCGGCATCTTGTATGAATAGTCGCGCGGCTGCGGTCCGAAAATCGTTCCGCCGTGACGCCACAGCGGCGATCGTGTCGACCCGGCTCGCGCGCGACCGGTTCCTTTCTGACGCCACGGTTTGCGCCCGCCGCCTGAGATGAATCCTCGCGTCTTGGTCGTCGCGGTTCCCCGTCGGCGATTTGCGAGCTGCATCCGCACGGCTTCGTGCAGGAGCGAGCTTTCGCCGTCGCGTCCGAAAACGTTGCCGGACACTTCCAACTCGCCCACGCGCTCGCGCGCCGTCGAAAACAGCGGCAGTTTAACCGCGGGTTGCGTCGTCTCAGCCATTGCTCGACACCATCGCTTCGCGAGTATGCGGACGCGCCGCATGCCATACCGTCACAATCGCGCCGTCCGCGCCCGGCACCGCACCCGAGACGAGCACGGCGTTCTGATCAGGCAAAACCTCGACGATTTTCAGGTTGAGAACCGTCGCGCTTTCGTTGCCCAACTGACCGGCCATCCGAAGGCCCTTGCGTACGCGTCCGGGGTAGGATCGGTTTCCGATCGATCCGCCATGACGAAAATATTCGTGCGTGCCGCGCGATCCGGGAAATCCGGCAAAATGATGCCGTTTGATAACGCCCGCGTAGCCGCGACCCTTGGATACGCCGCTAACGTCAATCCAGTCGCCGGCCTTGAAAACCTCGGCGGCGGATATTGCCTGCCCAAGTTTCAACTCGCCTTCTCCGCGACGTTCGAATTCCGCGCTCCTGATTCCAGGCGCGATTTCCGCCTTGGCGAAATGGCCGCGCTCGGCCTTGGTCACGCGCGTCAGCTTCTTGCGTCCGAAGGTGACCTGCACGGCCTCGTATCCGTCCGTCGGTCCGGTCTTCAGCTGACTGACCGTACAGGGGCCGAGTTCGATAACCGTGACGGCGCGGGGCCGCCCGGCTTGATCGGCGACCTGCGTCATCCCGAGTTTTCTGCCTAAAAGCCCGCTTAACACGTTGCGCTCCGATATTCGCTCAATTCGTCTGTGCGTGATCGCGCCGCCTACTCCAGCTTGATCTCGACGTCGACGCCCGCCGCGAGATCGAGTTTCCCGAGCGCGTCGATCGTCTGCTGAGTCGGATCGAGCACGTCGAGCAGCCGCTTATGGGTGCGAATCTCGAAATGCTCGCGCGATTTCTTGTCCACATGCGGCGAACGATTGACGGTGAACCTCTCGATGCGGGTCGGCAGCGGAATCGGTCCCGCCACGCGCCCTCCGGTGCGCCGGATAGTATCGACGATCTCGCGCACCGACTGATCGAGCAGGCGGTAATCGTAAGCCTTTAGGCGTATGCGAATTTTCTCGTTCATCGTTCAGTTCCGTGTCCGACCTAAAGGCGCGCCGCGCTCCTGGTGTTGCTCACTGTCGTCAAACCGTCTCGTTCAAATTCCTGCGATCACTGCTTACTTAATGATCTTCGAAACCACGCCAGCGCCGACGGTGCGTCCGCCTTCACGGATTGCGAAGCGCATCCCTTCGTCCATCGCGACCGGCGTGATCAGGTCGCCTGTGATCTTGATGTTGTCGCCGGGCATCACCATTTCGGTGCCTTCGGGCAGGTTCAGCACGCCCGTCACGTCGGTGGTCCGGAAGTAGAACTGGGGACGATAGCCGTTGAAGAACGGAGTATGACGTCCGCCCTCGTCCTTGGTCAGGATGTACGCGGAGGCCTCGAAATTGGTGTGCGGCGTGATCGATGCGGGCTGCGCCAGCACCTGTCCGCGCTCGACTTCCTCGCGCTTGACGCCGCGCAGCAGCACGCCGACGTTGTCGCCCGCCTGACCCTCGTCGAGGATCTTGCGGAACATCTCGACGCCGGTAACGACGGTCTTGGTCGTATCGCGGAATCCCACAATCTCGACTTCTTCACCGACCTTGACCTTGCCGCGCTCGACGCGGCCGGTAACCACGGTGCCGCGTCCGGAGATCGAGAACACGTCTTCGATCGGCATCAGGAACGGTTTGTCGATTTCGCGCTTGGGCTGCGGGATATAGTCGTCGACCGCGTTCATCAGCTCGAGAATCGACTTGCAGTTCTTGCAATCGTCCTTGCCGCATCCGCAATTGAGCGCCTGAAGCGCGCTGCCGCGGACAACCGGGATATCGTCGCCCGGAAATTCGTTCTTCTTGAGCAGCTCGCGCACTTCGAGTTCGACGAGGTCAAGCAGTTCGGGATCGTCGACCATATCGACCTTGTTCATGAACACGACGATCGAGGGAACGCCGACCTGGCGGGCGAGCAGGATATGCTCGCGCGTCTGCGGCATCGGGCCGTCGTTCGCGCCGACCACCAGAATCGCGCCGTCCATCTGGGCGGCGCCTGTTATCATGTTCTTGATGTAGTCGGCGTGTCCCGGGCAGTCGACGTGCGCATAGTGGCGCTTCGCCGTTTCGTATTCGACGTGCGCGATCGAGATCGTGATACCGCGCTCCTTTTCCTCGGGCGCCTTGTCGATCTGGTCAAATGCGATGAACTGGGCAAGCTTGCGGGCCGCAAGGACCTTTGTGATCGCCGCGGTGAGCGTGGTCTTGCCGTGATCGATATGCCCGATCGTTCCGATATTGGCGTGCGGCTTGGTGCGTTCGAATTTCGCCTTGCCCATTGTCTGATTACCCTCCGAATATTCCCCTTGATCCCGCGGATCTAGGCACGCGCGCGTTCGCCTTCGTTGCTGCGCGTCGTGAGTTCTTCGAAAATTTGCTGCGGCACGGGTTCATACGCGCCGAATTGCATCGTGTATGTAGCGCGGCCCTGCGTGATCGAGCGCAGCCGCGTCGCGTAGCCGAACATCGAGGCGAGAGGCACGCGCGATTCGATAACCTGTGCGCCCGCGCGGTTCTCCATGTTCAGTATCTTGCCGCGCCGCGAGTTCAGGTCTCCGATCACCTCGCCCATGAACTCCTGCGGTGTGACCACTTCGACATCCATCACCGGCTCGAGCAGCACGGGCGACGCCTTTTCGGCCGCGTCCTTGAACGCCATCGATCCGGCGATCTTGAACGCGATTTCCGACGAATCGACCTCGTGATACTTGCCGTCGAGCAGGACCGCCCGAACGTCGACCATCGGATAGCCCGCCAGCACGCCGGTCTCCATCGCTTCCTTTACACCGTTTTCGACGGCGGGGATAAACTGACGCGGAATCGCGCCGCCCTTGGTCGCGTCTTCGAACTCGAATCCTCCGCCCTTGCCGAGCGGTTCGATTCTGAGATCGACGACGCCGAACTGTCCGTGGCCGCCGGTCTGACGGACGAAGCGTCCTTCGGCCTCCGCGTTCTTGCGAATCGTCTCGCGATAGGCGACCTGCGGCTTGCCGACGTTGGCGTCGACTTTGAACTCGCGCAACAGCCGATCCACGATGATTTCCAGATGCAACTCGCCCATTCCAGCTATCAACGTTTGCGAAGTCTCGCGATTCACGCTGACGCGGAATGACGGATCTTCCTTGGCGAGCTTCTGGAGCGACTCGCCGAGTTTCTCCTGGTCAGCCTTGGTCTTGGGCTCGATCGCGATCTGGATGACGGGCTCCGGAAACTCCATCTTTTCGAGGACGATCGGATGGTCCGGATCGCAAAGCGTGTCGCCGGTCGTGGTGTCGCGCAATCCGACCGCGCAGATATCGCCCGCCTGGACCTCGGTCAGCTCCTCGCGCTTGTTCGCGTGCATCTTGAACAGACGACCGATTCGCTCGCGCCTGCCCTTGATCGAATTCAGCACGGCAGTGCCGCTCTGAAGCATTCCGGAATAGACGCGCAGGAAGGTGAGCGTCCCGAGATAGGGATCGGTCATGATTTTGAAGGCGATCGCGGAGAATGGCGCGTCATCGCGCGGCCATCGCTCTTCGCTCTTGTCGCCGACCTTGCCGACGACGGGCGGAAGATCCGCCGGCGACGGCAGGTACTCGACGACCGCGTCAAGCATCGGCTGCACGCCCTTGTTGCGGAATGCCGATCCGAGCAGGACCGGGGTGACTTCCATCTTGAGCGTCGCCTTGCGAACCGCGGCGCGGATCTGCTCGGGCGCGGGGCTCTTGCCTTCGAGGTAGAGCTCCATGATGTGCTCGTCGTGATCGGCGAGCGTCTCGATCATCTTGTCGCGATGTCCGGCGACTTCGTCCTTGAGCGCCTCGGGAACCGCTTCAACGCGGAACTTTGCGCCGAGACGATCCTCGTCCCAGATAAGCGCGTTCTGCTCGATCAGATCGACGATTCCGGTGAACTTGTCCTCCGCGCCGATCGGATAGTGGAGAAGCAGCGGCCTGGCCTTGAGCTTGTCGCGCATCTCCTCGACCACGCGCGCGAAATCAGCGCCGACGCGATCCATCTTGTTGATGAAGGCGATGCGCGGCACGCCGTACTTGTCGGCCTGGCGCCAGACCGTTTCCGATTGCGGCTCGACGCCGCCGACCGCGCAGAAAACCGCCACCGCGCCGTCAAGGACGCGCAGGCTGCGCTCCACCTCGATCGTAAAATCGACGTGTCCGGGCGTATCGATAATGTTGATCCGATTGTCGCGCCAGAAGCAGGTGGTAGCGGCGGACGTAATCGTGATTCCGCGCTCCTGCTCCTGGACCATCCAATCCATCGTCGCGGTGCCTTCGTGCACCTCGCCGATCTTGTAGGTAATCCCGGTGTAGTACAGGATCCGCTCGGTCGTAGTGGTCTTGCCGGCATCGATGTGGGCCATAATGCCGATATTGCGGACCTGTTCTATTGGCGTCTCGCGAGCCATACAAAAAAACTCGTGATTGTTACCAGCGATAATGTGCGAAGGCGCGATTCGCCTCCGCCATACGATGTGTGTCTTCGCGCTTCTTGACCGCGCCGCCGCGATTGTTGGCAGCCTCTATCAGCTCCGCCGCCAGTCGCTCTTTCATCGACTTCTCGCCGCGCGCGCGGGCTGCCGTCACCAGCCATCGCATCGCCAGCGACGAACGCCGAAGCGGCGGCACTTCGACGGGCACCTGATAGTTGGCGCCGCCGACCCGGCGCGAGCGAACTTCGACCGCGGGACGGATGTTGTCGAGCGCCCGCTTAAAAACGACGAGGCCGTCCTCGCGGGTGCGCTCTCCGACGAGATCGAGCGCGCCGTACAGAATATGCTCGGCAGTTGATTTCTTGCCGCGTTCCATTACGACGTTGACGAACTTCGCCACCGTCCGATCCTTGAACTTGGGATCGGGGATTATCTCGCGGACCCGGGCTTGTCCTTTGCGCGCCATAAAATCTACTTGGGCCTCTTGGAGCCGTACTTGGAACGTCCCTTGCGCCGCTCCTGCACGCCGATCGAATCCAGGGTTCCGCGAATCACGTGATAGCGCACGCCGGGCAGATCCTTGACGCGTCCGCCGCGCACCAGCACGACAGAGTGCTCCTGCAGGTTGTGTCCGATACCGGGAATATAGGTCGTCACCTCGAAGCCGTTGGAGAGCCTGACGCGCGCGACCTTGCGCAACGCGGAGTTGGGCTTCTTGGGCGTCGTAGTCTTAACCTGCGTGCATACGCCGCGCTTCTGCGGGCAAGCCTGAAGCTGCGGAGCCTTGCTCTTGAAGCGCTTTTTCTCGCGCGCTCCCCGGATCAACTGGTTTATCGTCGGCACTCGAAATCCTGTTCTTGTCGGCCAGTTCTATGCTTCCCTCGGTACGTTTCTCACCCCGGCGCAATCTTGCGCCGAAGCGGCGGACCCGATCTCGAACGGGCGGGAAGCGGGTGTTCAAACAAACCCCCCAAGGGCAGGATGCGCCCTTGGGGGAAATACAAGTATGTACTTAACTGTAACTCCCGTGTCAATCGGCCGCCGCCGAACGGCTCTCCGGCAGCATCGATTTTTCCAGTGCTTCTTCCTCGCCGGCGCCTTCGACCTTGAGGTTCATCCGATGATATCCCGCAAGGCCGGTTCCCGCCGGTATCAGCCGGCCCATGATCACGTTTTCCTTCAGCCCGACGAGCCTGTCGAGCCGGCCGTTGATCGACGCCTCGGTCAGAACGCGCGTGGTCTCCTGGAAGGAGGCAGCCGAGATGAAGCTTTCGGTCGAAAGCGACGCCTTGGTGATACCGAGCAGGAGCGGTTCCGCGATCGCGGGCTCTCCGCCCTTCTCGATGACCTTGGCGTTCTCCTCGTCGAAGCGCCATTTCTCGACGTGATCGCCGACCAGGAAATCGGTATCTCCGACCTCCTTGATCCTGACGCGGCGCAGCATCTGACGGACGATCACTTCGATGTGCTTGTCGTTGATACGCACGCCCTGCAGCCGATAGATCTCCTGGATCTCGTCGACCAGGTACTTCGCCAGCGCCTTCTCGCCCAGGATCGTCAGGATATCGTGCGGGTTTGACGAGCCTTCCATCAGCGGCTCTCCCGCCTTGATAAGGTCGCCCTCGTGGACTCCTATATGCTTGCCCTTGGGTATCAGGTACTCGCGCGCCTCGCCGACTTCCGGCGTGACGACGACCTTGCGCTTGCCCTTGGTATCCTTGCCGAATGACACCTGTCCGTCGATTTCGGAAATGACGGCAAATTCCTTCGGCTTGCGGGCTTCGAACAGCTCGGCGACGCGCGGCAGACCGCCGGTGATATCCTTGGTCTTGGTGGTTTCGCGCGGGATTTTCGCGATCACGTCACCTGGCGACAGCGTCGCGCCTTCCGGCACGTTGATATATGCGCCCACCGGCAGGAAGTAGCGCGCGAAGTTCTCGCTGTTGGGAAGCTTTGCGGTCTTGCCGCTCGCGTCCTTGATCGAGATACGGGGGCGGACGTCGAGTTCGCGGAACTCGATGATAACGTTGGAGCGTGCGCCGGTGCGCTCGTCGACCCGCTCCTCCATGGTTTTGCCTTCGAGGATATCGCCGTACTTCGCCGTGCCGCCGACCTCGGTGATGATCGGCGTGGTGTACGGATCCCATTCGGCGATAAGCTCTGCGGCCTTGACCTTTTCGCCCTCGCCCTTGCGCAGTTTGGCGCCGTAAACAAGCGGATAACGCTCGCGCTCGCGTTCGCGCTCCCGGCCGCCGGGGCCTTCGCCCTTTACCGGCTCGACTACCGAGATCTCGCCGTGACGCGACATCACGACCAGCGACCCGTCGCGCGCTTTCACGGTGTTCACGTTATGGAGTCTGAGCACGCCCTCGTTGCGGGTTTCGAGCGCGGTCTGCTCGGCGCGCCGGCTTGCCGTGCCGCCGATGTGGAACGTGCGCATCGTGAGCTGCGTGCCGGGTTCCCCGATCGATTGCGCGGCGATGGTTCCGATCGCCTCGCCGAGATTAACCAGATGGCCGCGGCCGAGGTCGCGCCCGTAGCATTTGACGCACACCCCCTGGCGCGACTGGCAGGTGAGAACGGAGCGGATCTTTACGCGTTCGACGCTGGCGTCTTCGATCGCCTTGACCTTGTCCTCGTCGATCATTTCGTTGGCCTTGACCAGCAGATCGTCGGTGAACGGATCGCGTATATCTTCGAGCGCGACGCGTCCCAGCACGCGATCGCCGAGGCCTTCGATAATCTCACCGCCCTCGACCAGCGGCGACATCTCGATTCCGTCGAGCGTGCCGCAATCGTCCTCGGTGATGATCGAGTCCTGCGCAACGTCGACCAGGCGGCGCGTAAGGTAACCCGAGTTCGCGGTCTTGAGAGCGGTGTCCGCAAGCCCTTTACGCGCGCCGTGCGTCGAAATGAAGTACTGCAGCACGGTCAGACCTTCGCGGAAGTTGGCCGTGATGGGAGTTTCGATAATCTCGCCCGACGGCTTCGCCATCAGGCCGCGCAACCCCGCCAGCTGACGAATCTGCTGCTCGGAGCCTCGCGCTCCGGAGTCGGCCATGATGAAGATCGGGTTGAACGACGGCCCGGAAACCTCGGCGCCCTTCTCATCCTTGCCATACACCTGGGTTGAGAGCCCTTTGATAACCGCACCGCCGATCTGATCCTGAACCTCGGCCCAGATGTCGACGACCTTGTTGTAGCGCTCGCCGTCGGTGATAACGCCGTTGTTGTACTGCTTCTGGATTTCGGCGACTTCGCCCTGTGCCTTCTCGAGCAGGCTCGCCTTCTGCTGCGGAATCTTCATGTCCTTGATGGAGATGGAGATTCCCGCGCGGGTGGCGAATTCGAAACCCATGTCCTTCATGCGGTCGGCGAAGATAACCGTCGCCTTGTTGCCGCACTTGCGATAGACGAGGTCGATAAGGTTGCCGAGTTCCTTCTTCTTCATGGCGCGGTTGACTTCGCTGAAAGGAACTTCGGTCGGTACGATCTCGTATAGCAGCACGCGTCCGACGGTGGTTTCGACGCGCTCAAACGTCGGACGTCCGTTGGTCTTGGCGGCCGCCGCTTTCGAGCCTTTCCTGGGCGGCTCCACGGGCGCTGGAGCTTCGGCGTCGTTCGCAGCCGGCATCCTCACGGTGACCTTCGCGTGCAGATCGACCTCGCCATGATCGTAGGCGATGCGCACTTCGGCCGGGTTGGCAAAGAATTTTCCATGGCCTGCAGCCAGCGGCCGCTCCCGTGTCATGTAATAGAGGCCGAGCACCATGTCCTGCGTGGGCACGATGATCGGCTTGCCGTGCGCGGGAGAGAGGATGTTGTTGGTTGACATCATCAGGGCGCGCGCCTCGACCTGCGCCTCGATCGACAGCGGCACATGGACGGCCATCTGGTCGCCGTCGAAATCGGCGTTGTAGGCGACGCAGACCAGAGGATGGAGCTGGATCGCCTTGCCCTCAATCAGCACCGGCTCGAACGCCTGGATGCCGAGTCGATGGAGCGTCGGCGCGCGGTTGAGCAGAATCGGATGCTCGCGGATTACCTCGTCGAGGATATCCCAGACGTCCTTGCCCTCTTTCTCGACCATCTTCTTGGCGCTCTTGATGGTCGTGACGTAGCCCTTTTCTTCGAGCTTGTTGTAGATGAACGGCTTGAACAGCTCGAGCGCCATCTTCTTGGGCAGTCCGCACTGATGGAGCCGAAGCTCGGGGCCCACGACGATGACGGAGCGGCCGGAGTAATCGACGCGCTTGCCGAGCAGGTTCTGGCGGAAACGTCCGGACTTGCCCTTGAGCATGTCGGAAAGCGACTTGAGCGGACGCTTGGAGGGTCCGGTGATCGCGCGACCGCGACGCCCGTTGTCGAAAAGCGCATCGACGGCTTCCTGCAGCATCCGCTTTTCGTTGCGGATGATGATGTCGGGGGCGTTGAGCTCGATCAGGCGCTTGAGACGGTTGTTGCGGTTGATCACGCGCCGATAGAGGTCGTTCAAATCCGAAGTCGCAAACCGGCCACCGTCGAGCGGAACCAGCGGACGCAGGTCGGGTGGAATCACCGGCAGAATCGTCAGGATCATCCACTCCGGTTTGTTGCCCGATTCGCGGAACGCATTGACTACCTTGAGGCGCTTGGCGACTTTCTTTCGCCGGGCTTCGCTGGAGGTGGCCTTCATCTCCGCGCGCAGATCCTCGGCGAGCTTGTCGAGATCGAGCTGCGAAAGCATCGTGCGAATCGCCTCCGCGCCCATCTCGGCCTTGAAGCTGTCGCCGTACTGCTCGCGCGATTCGCGATAGCGGCGCTCGTTGAGCAGTTCCTTGTTCTGCAGCGGCGTCTCGCCCTTGTCGGTCACGACGTAGTTCTCGAAATAGAGAACCTTCTCAAGCTCCTTGAGCGTCATGTCGATGAGCGTGCCGATACGCGAGGGGAGCGAGCGCAGAAACCAGATGTGCGCGACCGGTGCGGCGAGGTCGATGTGTCCCATCCGCTCGCGGCGCACCTTGGACTGAATAACCTCGACGCCGCACTTTTCGCATACGACGCCGCGATGGCGCATGCGCTTGTACTTGCCGCAGTTGCACTCGTAGTCCTTGGTCGGCCCGAAAATCTTGGCGCAAAAGAGCCCGTCGCGTTCAGGCTTGAAGGTCCGGTAGTTGATCGTCTCGGGCTTCTTCACCTCGCCGTGCGACCACGACCGGATAAGCTCGGGCGAAGCGATCGCAATACGGATCGAGTTGAAGGAAAGGGGATTCTTGGGCTTTTCGAATAATCCGAAAAGATCTTCCATCGATTACTCCTTAGCGTTCCCCCGCGCTGCGCGGCTGCTCTTCCAGCAGTTCCATGTTGAGGCAGAGCGACTGCAGCTCTTTCACCATAACGTTAAATGACTCGGGCAATCCGGGCTCCAGCGTGTTCTCGCCCTTGACGATCGCCTCGTACATCCTGGTTCGACCCGCCACGTCGTCCGACTTGACGGTCAGCATCTCCTGCAGCGTGTACGCAGCGCCGTATGCCTCCAGCGCCCAGACCTCCATTTCTCCCAGACGTTGTCCGCCGAACTGCGCCTTGCCGCCCAGCGGCTGCTGGGTGACGAGGCTGTACGGACCCGTCGAACGCGCGTGGATTTTCTCTTCGACCAGATGATGCAGCTTCATCATGTACATGACGCCGACCGTCACCGGCTGCTCGAAAGCAAGTCCGCTGCGCCCGTCGTGAAGCGTGCTCTGGCCCGATTCCGGCAGGTCGGCACGCTCGAGCATCTGGAAGATTTCTTCTTCACGCGCGCCGTCAAACACCGGCGACGAGACATGTATTCCGGCCAGCACCTTGCCGGCCAGTTTGAACAACTCGGCCTCGCCGAGTTCTTCGATAAATTCGTGGCTCTCGCGATCCGGATAGATTTCCTTGAGCCGCTTGCGCAGTTGCGCGACGCTCACTCCGGCTTTCAAATCATTTTCGATTCTGCGGCCAAGCTCGCGCGCAGCCCATCCAAGATGCGTCTCGAGGATCTGGCCGACGTTCATTCGCGACGGAACGCCGAGAGGATTCAGCACGATATCCACGGGCGTGCCGTCGTTCAGATACGGCATGTCTTCTTCGGGCAAAATCCGCGAAAGAACGCCCTTGTTGCCGTGCCGTCCCGCCATCTTGTCGCCGACCTGGAGGCGGCGCTTGAGCGCGACGAACACCTTGATCATCTTGATGACACCCGGCGCAAGCTCGTCGCCCGCCTTGAGGCGCTCGGCTTTGGCGCCGTAATGGGCGTGCACCGCCTCGATATTCGAATTCATCGCGGCGAGCGCCTGCTGCGCTTCAGCCTGCGCGCGATCGTCTTCGACACGGAGCTGTCCCCATAGCGGCGGGGGCAGCTCTTCGAGGATTTCATTCGTGAGCGTATCGCCCTTGTTCAGCATCACGTGGCGATCGTCGCCGATCACGCGGCTGGCGAGCTTCTCACCCGAAAACGCCTTCTTGAGCTTGCGCAGCGTTTCGAGACGGAGGATGCGGATCTCCTCGGCCTCGTCGGTCTGGAGCCGTTCGGCTTCGAAATTTTCGATTTCCTGCGTGCGATCGTCCTTGCTCACGCCGCGGCGCGAGAAAACCCTCGCGTCGATTACCGTGCCTTCGACTCCGGGAGGAACGCGCAGGCTGGTGTCGCGAACCTCGCCCGCCTTCTCGCCGAAGATCGCGCGCAGAAGTTTCTCTTCGGGGCTGAGCTGAGTCTCACCCTTGGGCGTGATTTTTCCGACCAGGATATCGCCGGGACGAACCTCGGCGCCGATCCGGATGATACCGCTGGCGTCGAGATCCTTGAGCGCCTCTTCGCCGACGTTGGGAATGTCGCGCGTTATTTCTTCAGGCCCGAGCTTGGTATCGCGCGCGATACATTCGAACTCCTCGATATGCACCGAGGTGAAGAGGTCCTCCTTCGCGACGCGCTCCGAAATCAGGATCGAGTCTTCGAAGTTGTAACCGCCCCACGGCATGAACGCGACCAGCACGTTGCGTCCGAGCGCGAGCTCGCCGAGATCGGTCGAAGGACCGTCGGCCAGAACGTCGCCCGCCTTTACACGCTCGCCCTTGACGACCACGGGGCGCTGGTTGATGCAGGTGCTCTGGTTGGAGCGCTGATACTTGATGAGGTTGTAGATATCGACGCCGGCGTCGCGCGGATCCTTGCTTTGCCTGTCGGCGCGCACGACGATTCGCTTGGCGTCGACGCTTTCGACCGCGCCGTCGCGCTTCGCAATCACGGTGACGCCCGAGTCGCGCCCGACCGTCTTTTCGAGCCCGGTCCCGACTAAAGGCGCATCGGTCTTGAGCAGCGGCACCGCCTGACGCTGCATGTTCGATCCCATCAGCGCGCGGTTCGCGTCGTCGTTTTCGAGGAACGGAATCAGCGATGCGGCGACCGAAACGAGCTGATTCGGCGACACGTCCATGTACTGAACATCTTCGGCGCGCACCACCGTAAACTCGCCGCCGATTCGCGCGGAGACCAGCTCGTTGGTGAATTTGCCGTGATTATCGAGCGCGGCGTTCGCCTGCGCGATAACCTTGTCCTCTTCATCAAGCGCGGACAGGTACACGATTCGGTCGCTGACGCGGCTGTTCTCGACCACGCGATACGGCGTCTCGATAAAGCCGAACTCGTTGACGCGCGCATACGTCGACAGCGCCGCGATAAGTCCGATATTCGGACCTTCCGGTGTTTCGATCGGACATACGCGGCCGTAGTGCGTGGGATGAACGTCGCGGACTTCGAATCCCGCCCGCTCGCGCGTGAGGCCTCCCGGTCCCAGCGCAGAAAGCCGGCGCTTGTGCGCGATCTCGGAGAGCGGGTTGGTCTGATCCATGAACTGCGAGAGCTGCGAGGAGCCGAAGAACTCCTTGATAACCGCAGACGCCGGCTTGTAGTTGACCAGTTCCTGCGGCATCAGGGTTTCGATGTCCTGCAGGCTCATCCGCTCCTTGATCGCACGCTCCATGCGGACCAGTCCGATACGGAACTGATTCTCGACGAGCTCGCCGACCGCGCGAACGCGACGATTTCCGAGATGGTCGATATCGTCGACCTGGCCGATTCCATTCTTGAGATCGACGAGATAGCGGACGACTTCGAGGATGTCCTCGCGGCGCAGCGTCCCCTGTTCGAGGGGAACGTCGATCTTGAGCTTGTGATTGAGCTTGAGCCGCCCGACCTTCGACAGATCGTAACGCTCGGGGTTGAAGAACAGGTTATTGAAGAAGGCGGTCGCGGTTTCCTTGGTCGGAGGATCGCCGGGACGCAGACGCCGGTATATTTCGATAATCGCGTCCTGCGGATCGCCGAGCTTGTCCTGGGCGAGCGTAAGTCGAAGCGGTCCGCCGCCGGGCTGATCCTCGGTGAACAAGACCTCGATCTGCTTGACGCCGTGGCTCTTGAGCTTCTCGACGGCGTCCTCACTGAGCTCCTCGTTACACTGGACGAGAACTTCGCCGGTCGTCGAATCGACGATGTCGTGCGCCGAGACGCGTCCGACAACCTCGTCCATCGCGATAGGAATCTCGCCGACCTTGGCCTGCTCGAGCTGGCGGACGACGGCCTTGTTGAACTTGCGGCCTTCGCGCGCGAGTGTCTCGCCCGACTTGGGATCCTTCACGTCGCGGCTGATGCGCTGTCCGATCAACTGGTCGGGGCGGAACTGCTTGGCGAGCTGCTTGGCGTCGAGGACGATGACGTCCTTCTTGTAGTAGTAGTTGAGCAGGTCCTCGGTCGTCATCCCAAGTGCGCGCAGCAGCACGGTGGCGGGAAACTTGCGCCGCCGATCGATACGCACGTAGAGCACGTCGCGCGGATCGAATTCGAAATCGATCCAGCTCCCGCGATACGGGATCACACGCGCCGAGAAGAGCAGCTTGCCGCTGGAGTGGGTTCGCCCCTTGTCGTGCTCGAAGAAAACGCCGGGCGAGCGATGCAACTGCGAGACGATAACCCGTTCGGTCCCGTTGACCATGAACGTGCCGTTGTTGGTCATCAGCGGAATCTCGCCGAAGTAGACTTCCTGCTCCTTGACGTTCTTGATCGAGCGGCGTCCGCCCTCGACATCCCAGATCACGAGCTGGATCTTCACCTTGATCGGCGAGGCGTAGGTCATGCCGCGCTGATGGCATTCGTCGACGTCGTATTTCGGCGGCCCGAACTCGTAGCTGACGAACTCCAGCGACGCGGTCTCGTTGAAGTCCTTGATCGGGAAGACCGACTTGAAGACCGCCTGCAGGCCCTTGTCCTCGCGTTGATCGGAGGGCACGTCGGCCTGCAGGAACTCGTCGTAGGAGCGCTTTTGGATTTCGATCAGGTTCGGGATGTCGATAATCTTCTTGATTTTGCCGAACGATCGGCGCAGCCGAAGATTGCTCGTAACCTGCGTCTGTGAAGCCATTAAATCATCCCACCTTGCGCGACCGAAAAACGGTGCGCGGCGTAATTCAGGTCAAAATAGGGATCGCGGCGGACACACGACTCCTGTCGCGTTTCCGTCGCGATCAAAACAGTCAATTTTAAGAAACCGCCGCAGCGTCCATTGCACGCCTGCAACGATCCCCATGCGGGGCCTTTGGTCAAAAAACCTCCGGCACTACTTGAGTTCGACGCTACCGCCGGCCTCCTCGAGCTTCTTCTTGATATCCTCGGCTTCCGCCTTGTTGACGCCTTCCTTGACAGGCTTCGGCGCGCCGTCGACGAGATCCTTGGCTTCCTTGAGGCCCAGTCCGGTGAGCTCGCGAACCACCTTGATGACCTGGATCTTCTTGTCACCCGAACCGGTGAGGACAACTGTGAATTCGTCTTTTTCCACCGCCGGAGCCGCACCTGCCCCCGCGCCGGCTGCGGGAGCGGCCGCAACCGCCATCGGAGCAGCCGCCGAGACGCCCAATTCCTGCTCGAGCTCTTTGACGAGAGCCGCCGCTTCCAACAGCGAAAGATTCTTGAGGTAATCCTTCACCTGATCGCGGCTGAGCTGTGCTTCTGACATTTTACGTTCTCTCCTTGTGTTGCATCCGGGGAGATGTGGGAGCGCCCCGTAAGCCTGATTTTCTATTTTTGGTGGGACAGGCGTCCCTGCCTGTCCAGTCTCGCTTATTTCAAATCCATCGCTTCGCGTTTATCCTTCGACTTCGCTCGGAAAAATCTCGCTTCGCTCAGGATGACGCCCAAAGAGTAAGTGTGGCCTCAGGCCTCTGCCTGCGCGCCGCCGTTTTTCTTTCCGATCGCGTCGATTACCCGCGCCAGTGCCGACCCCGGCTCGTTCAAGAGCCGCACCAGATGCGTCGCCGGCGCCTGGATCAATCCGAGCAACTGCGCGAGGACGACCTCGCGCGGCGGCATCGTCGCCAGCGCCTGAACGTCTTCCGCAGTGAGCGGCTTGCCTTCGAGCACTCCGCCGCGAATCTTGAACTTGTCTCCGAGCTCGCGGAACGAAGCGACGGTCTTGGCCAGCTCGACAGGGTCGTCGGTACCGATAATCAGTCCGACCGGCCCGCCGAGTTTCTCATTGAGAGGCGCAAACGGCGTATTGTCGATGGCGCGCCGGATCAGCGTATTCTTCGCGACCTTGAGTTCGCCGCGTACCGCGCGCAGCTTGCGACGGACTTCGGTCGTTTCCGCGACGGTCATCCCGCGATACTCGGACACCATCGCGATCTTCGCCTTCTTGAAGCGGTCGGCGAGCGAATCGACGAACGCAGCCTTTTGTTCTTTTTTCATTTACGAATTCCGTTCAGGCCGCCTTGGCCAATTCGCGCGACGCCGAGGTCGGATCGACCCGCACTCCGGGTCCCATCGTCGAGGACACCGCGACGCTCTTGACGTAGTTTCCTTTTGCGCTCGACGGCTTCGCTCTCCAGATCGCGGAGAGCAGCGTATGAGCATTCTGCGCGAGCTTCTCGGCGCCGAAACTGAGCTTGCCAATCGGGGCATGGACGACGCCCGCCTTATCGACGCGAAAATCCACCTTGCCGGCCTTGACCTCTCCGACAGCTTTGGCGACATCGAAAGTGACCGTTCCGACCTTCGGATTCGGCATCAATCCGCGGGGACCGAGAATCTTGCCGATACGACCGACCAACGCCATCACGTCCGGCGTTGCAATCACGCGATCGAAATCGAGCCAGTTCTCTTCCTGAATCTTCTTGATCAAGTCCTCGCCGCCGACGAAATCCGCCCCCGCCTCGCGCGCCTCGCGCTCCTTCTCGCCCTTGGCGAGCACCAGCACGCGGGCGGTCTTGCCGGTGCCGTTGGGCAGCACGACGGTGCCGCGCACGTTCTGATCGGCCTGGCGCGGATCGACGCCGAGCCGAATCGCGATTTCGACGGTCTCGTCGAACTTGGCGAGCTTGTTCTCGGCGATAATCGCGATCGCCTCGTCGAGGGGATAGCGCTTTTCGCGATCGATCTTCTTTGCTGCTTCAGTGTATTTCTTGCCTGCCATCGCGGATTACCCTGCTGCGGCCTAGTCAGCCACTTCGATTCCCATCGAGCGCGCCGTACCGGCGACGGTCTTGATCGCGGCCTCGACATCCTTCGCGGTCAAATCCTTAACCTTGGACTTGGCGATCTCCTCGACCTGCGCGCGCGTCACCTTGCCGACCTTGTTCTTGTTCGGCGTCGGCGAGCCTTTGGGGATACCCGCGGCGCGCAGCAGAAGAATCGAGGCGGGCGGACTTTTGGTGACGAACGTAAACGAGCGGTCCGCATAGACCGTCACGATCACGGGAATCACCAGTCCCTGCATATTCTGCGTCTGGGCGTTGAAGGCCTTGCAGAACTCCATGATATTGACGCCGCGCTGTCCGAGCGCGGGTCCGACCGGAGGCGAGGGATTCGCCGCGCCTGCGGGAATCTGGAGCTTGATTTGTCCGACTACTTTTTTTGCCACGTTTAGCCGCTTTCTTTTTTCAGGCGGAGACCTTGAATCCAGGCGAAGACCTCGATTCGAGCTATGCCTTCTCCACCTGCACAAAATCGAGTTCCACCGGAGTCGCGCGTCCGAAAATCGAAATCAGGACGCGAACCTTGCCCTTTTCGGGTTTGACTTCCTCGACGGTGCCATTGAAATCCTGAAACGGTCCGTCGACAACCTTGACCGCCTCGCCCACCTCGAACAGCACCTTGGGTTTGGGACGCAGCGCGCCCTCTTCCATCTGCGCCGTGATCTCGCGGACTTCGGATTCGGGAACCTCGGGCGGGCTGGTCGAGTGGCCGACGAATCCGGTTATCTTGGGCGTATCCTTGATAACGTGCCATGTCTCGTCGTCCAGGATCATGTTGACGAAGATATAGCCCGGGAAGAATTTCCGACTGGAAATCTTGCGTTGGCCGCCCTTGCCGAGTTCCTGCACGCGTTCGACGGGGACCAGCACGTCGCCAAACTTCTCTTCGAGATGAAGCGCGCGCACGCGTTCCTCGAGCGCGGCCTTGGCCTTGTGCTCGAAGCCCGAGTACGTATGCACCACGTACCACTTCTTCTCAGCGGTACCCGTATGCTCTGTTTTCGCTTCCTGCATCTAATTCGGAGGCCGGAAATATCCAGCCATCACCCCAGCAAATAGCGGACGACCCGCGACGACCCTAAATCAATCAACCCCAGCCAAATCGCCATCACGACCGTCAGCGCAACAATCACCACGGTCGCCTGCGCCGTTTCCTTGGGCGAGGGGTAATGGACCTTCGAAAGTTCCGTCCATGCTTCCTGGACAAAACTTATGCCCTGATTGAGGTAACTTTTTAGGGTATCCATTTTTCGATTCTCACTCAAGTGCGCTGCGCTCTCGCTGCGCCCGATATCTTAACTCTCAAACGACCCTTGTCAGGAGCCACCGCGATTTTTCACGTCGCGTAAATCCCCGATCCGGGATTCCTCGCGCCGGCCGGACCCAACAAACCCAGACGCGCGGGAATAACAGCGCTGGGTCCTCGATGTTTTTGGCGGGTCAGGCAGGATTCGAACCTGCAACCCTCGGATTTGGAGTCCGATGCTCTAGCCGTTGGAGCTACTGGCCCGCTTTTGCGTACTTCCGACGCGGCGTCGATTCACGATACCTTCGTCTCGCGATGCAGCGTATGCGACCGGCAGGCCGGACAGAACTTCTTTATCGAGAACTTGTCGGTCTGCTTCTTCTTGTTCTTGGTGGTCGTGTAATTGCGCCGTTTGCATCCGTCGCACGCCAGCGCGATCAGGTCTCTCATTATTATAACTCCCGATCTCTAAATCTTCAGTGGGATCGGCGTCCCTAACCTTTGGTGGGACAGGCGTCCGTGCCTGTCCTGCGTCAATCTGCCCGTCAATCGCGGCCCGAATCGTCCTCGGATTTATGGAGCCCACGACGGGAATCGAACCCGTGACCTCTTCCTTACCAAGGAAGTGCTCTACCGACTGAGCTACATGGGCTTCCCCCGAAAAACTGGGCGAAAACCCGTGAAAAATGGAGCGGGAAACGGGACTCGAACCCGCGACCCCGAGCTTGGAAGGCTCGCGCTCTACCAACTGAGCTATTCCCGCTCTCCCAAATCGGCAATCCGTTGATGGTGGAGAGGGGAGGATTCGAACCTCCGAAGGCATAAGCCGGCAGATTTACAGTCTGCTCCCTTTGGCCACTCGGGAACCTCTCCGCTACTACGGTTTCCGACACTATTCCGACTCAAAGCCGATGGGCGGAATCGAACCGCCAACCTACTGATTACAAGTCAGTTGCTCTTCCGATTGAGCTACATCGGCGAAGTTCCATTCGCCTCTAACGTTCGATACCTCGCTCCGTCTGAAAACCCAGCCGAATTTCTCATTCGCCCGCGACGCTTCGACGCGCCACTCCGCCCGAAAAAACGCGCAAAACCCCCGCGCCGGTCCCTTGGGGCAACTGACGAGGGGGAAAAGCGCAACGCTACTGGCAGGGTACCATCGTGTCAAGCGCGCACCAAACAGGGGTACTGTCCGAAGGACAGTGCCCCTGTTTGGGCGCTGTCCGAAATTCAGGGTCGAGTGTCCTAAGTTGAAATCGCGAGTGTCCTAATTTCGTTTCAGCCGAGGATCATCGGTTGAAACACATTTCGCGAAGCCCACGCTTTTGTAAGTATTTATAGCGTGTTGATCGAGATTGGCGTCCATCTCCGCAGCGCCCTGAAGGTCGCGCTCTTTTTGGCGTTGCGTCTCTGCCTGCAACTTCTTTAGAGCGTGCTCGCAGTCCAGAGCCGAAGCGTAAAACTCGCGTCTCCTTTCCCACAGCGAAAGATGCGCTTCTGAACCCCGAATCGCTTCATTAAGCAGTGCGGGAGGGGGCACCATCAAGTACCAGCCCACGAGCGCGAGCGCGGCAGCGTGGCGGAGGTTCATTTGCTTTCGGGTTCTCCCTGTTTCGTTCATCCAACGCATTTGGAAAACCAACTCAGTCTGTCATTCCCCCGCGTCTGATCGGTTTTGTCTGGCGCGCGAAGGTGTGCGTGAGCCGTGTGCGAACGCGCATCCTGAGCGGAGCGAAGGAACTCGACGCATCGCGGAAGCGAGACCCTTCGGCGGCACTCAGGGCGGCCTGCTGGCCGTCCCGGCCGCAGCGATTATCGCTATTCCGGGGACCCCGCGCGCGGCAGCCACGCGCGGGGGTGACAAAAAGAGACTCACACACTCGCGACATCACGCTGGCGCATCACCTCGTACAGTGCGACCGCGGTGGCGACCGATACATTTAGCGACGCCACCTTGCCGCGCATGGGGATATCGACGATGAAATCCGATCCCTTGCGCACGATATCGCGCACGCCCCTGCCTTCCGCGCCGATCACGATCGCAAGCCGCCGCGTCGTATCGAGTTCGTAAATCGACGTATCGCCGCCCGGAGCGAGCGCCGCGACCCAGTAGCCCGCCTCCTTCAAGTCTTCGAGCGCGCGCGCAACGTTGCCGCATCGCGCTATCTTCATGTGAATCCACGCCCCCGCCGACGCCTTGATCGCAACCGGCGTCAGTCCCACCGTGCGATCCCGCGCTATCACCATCGCGCTCGCGCCCGCGCCCTCTGCCGATCGGATTATCGCGCCGAGATTGCGCGGATCGGTTACGCCGTCGATCACCAGGAGCGGATCGGGCTTCTCCGCGAGAATTTCCTCGAACTCGCCGTACGCATATTCGCCGATCTCCGCAGCGATCCCCTGATGGCGTGCGTCGGGACCGCATAACGAATCCAGCGCTGCCTCATCGATAGAGGCGACGCGCGCATTCGCCGCACGCGCTTTTGCGATTTCGTCGCCGAAGCGTCGCTCGTCACCGCTTCGGACGTGAAGAACCCTGACCATCGAGGGGCTGGCGGCGAGCAGCTCATGCACGGGCTCGATGCCGTAAACGATCGGTTGCTCACGGGGACGATCGAGGGATGGCGTCGGGCGCTCGCGATGTCGCGACGCATCGCTAGGAGGCTCCGGCCTGCGGTCGTGGCGATGTCGATTACGTTCGCGATCCTTCATAAATGCGAGCCACTTTGTGCCATCTCCCGGCAAGATTGCGGGTGACTTACGATCTTGACGCAGCCTCTACGTTCACTCGGTGCGTTGTCTATCAAAAAAGGACGAACATTATTTTCACTCAAGGCTAGACGCAACTACAAGAGCGAGCTAAGTCACTGTTGGCACAGCAAGTTTACAATCGGGGGTTTGGTTGACAGCGCGTTTATGTGGCTCAGACTCATTTTTGAATATCTCGCACGAGCACTTCCCGTAGCAGTTCCGTTGTTACTTCCCAAACACTACCCACCCGTATCATGGGCAAGCAACCTGCTTGTTTATTTGGGATTTCAGAAGCCGCCAGACGATCAGCTTGGGGCAGCAGTCGCACTGTTCGGTTTAATACTTGTGTTCATTTTCGATTTCTTCAACTTGTACCTTCCGATGCAGAAGACACGCCAGTTCGGGGACGCATTTTTCGAGCGGATAGTTCAGGATTTCGAGCAAAACAACGCCCCAAGATTCGGCACAGACCTGCGTCTGAACGTGATGTTCTTGCGAAAACCGAGATTGCTGGGACGCTTCCACCCGTTTCCCTTGCGATGGGTCGCGAATCGTGGTTTCAATCCGGCGTTTGGTGCAGCTCGCGATTTGCACATTCCCTTATGGGGATTTCAAGGAGTCTGCGGCCGTACGCTTCGAAAACGTCTTCCGCAGTTCGCCGACTTTCGAATGCACCAACTCGATGATTCTTGCTCCTCCGCTTTCTTTCCGTTACGAGCCAATTACCGGCTTTTTCGGTGGCAGATTCGCCGAACAGAGCATGTTAAGGCCATTCTGGCTGTACCTATTTGCCTCCCGGACGGCGGCCCACCCAACCCCAGGCTCAAGATCATCGGGGTCATGAATTTGGACGCAATATCGGACGCAGGAGCAGAGTGGATCGTCAGAACCCGAGAACAAAGCGTAAAATATCTCACAGATAACGGCCAATTTTTAACACTTCTCGCTTAGACCTTGATTATTCTGTAGACTCACGGTAGATAAGCTAGCTGTGAATAGGAGGCGGACCAAATGAGCGACAAAAAGGGCTCGACCGTCACGATCAAATATACTCCGCGCTCTACCGTTCAAGTTATTGTTGATCCTCCCAAATTCCCTAAAGCAGAACCCTCAAGACGAGACTCCGCAACCACCCCTTTGAGACGGACTGGAAAACCGGCGGCTATCTAGGGGCTTCCGTATTTGGGTGTCGAAGGAGGCCGACTCTTTGCGAGTCGGCCTCCTCAGTTTTACACAGGGCCGCGAGCTTGCCATATACCGCCGAGATCTGCCTCTTGACGCCCGGTCTAGCAAAATCGCCTGAAAAAGCATGCAGCTGAAACATCGCGGATGGGGCTTCGCCACGCTCGACCGCTACGTCGCGCGCGAGGTTATCGAGCCGTTCGTGCTCGGCGTGACGCTGCTGACGTTCGCGCTCGTCACTGGTCGGCTCTTGAAGCTGACCGAGATGGTCGTCAATCACGGCGTCAAACTCACCGAAGTGCTGGCCGTCATCGGCTACGTGATGCCCGGATTCCTTGAGCTGACGTTCCCGATGGCGATTCTGCTGGGGGTGCTGCTCGGGTTCGGCAGGATGTCCGGCGATCGAGAGATGATCGCGGCGCGCGCGTGCGGCGTAAGCCTCTATCGCCTGGCGATCCCCGTCATGCTGGTCGCGCTGGCGGTGTATCTGTGCTCGACGTGGTTCGCGTTCTCGATACGCCCGTGGGCGAACTCGTCGCTCGACGATACGCTCCACGATCTCGCGCGCACCCGGGCCGCCGCCGGATTGAAGGAAAAAGTATTCAACGGGAATTTCGAGGGCCTCGTCCTGTACGTCGATCATATTGATGAGGACGGCTCGGGATTGCGAGGCGTGTTGATCTCCGACGCGCGCGGAACGGATCAGAACACCATAATTGCAAGCCACGGCGTCCTTGCGCCCGACGAAGGCACGGGCGCTCTGACGCTTCGTCTCTACAATGGATCAGTTTTCGGCGCGGACCCCAAAACGGAAGCCAGCCACATCACGAATTTCAAGGTTTACGACATTACGATCGCGCCCGACGAAATCGCGCCATCGGTGCGCGATCCCAATGAGATGTCGTACCCGGAACTGCGCGACGTAATCGCAAAGGGGCGCGCGTCGGGAAAGCCCGATCACATCGCCGAAGCCGAGCTGGCGCGCAAATACATGGTGCCGGTCGCATCGCTTCTGTTCGCGATGCTCGGAATATCGCTTGGACTCAAACCCGCGCGCGGAGGGCAATCCGAGAGGTTCGGCGTCGCGGTGGCTCTCTTCTTTGTCTACTATTCGCTGATGCGTATCGGGCAGACGTTCGCGGAGCGCGGGGTTCTCAACGCGTTCGTCGCGATGGCGATACCCAACGTGGTGTTCGCGGCGCTCGCGATCTGGATGTTCATGCGATCGGCGGAGGACTTGGGCGACCAGGGGCGCAGTCCGGGCGATCTCATCTGGGATTTGATCGATCGGTTTGGGCGTTCGAGGCCCGCCGCATGAAATTCCGATCCCATCTTTCGCCGACCGTCGATCGCTTTGTCGCGGTTAATTTTCTCGGCCCCTTCGCCGTGTGCGTGACGGGATTCACCGCCGCCTACCTGCTCGGCGATATTTTCGATCGATTCGACGATCTGCTTCATTACGGCGGGCTCGGAATATTGGGCCTCGAATATTTTCTGCTCAAGCTTCCGCTTATCGTATCGCAGTTGCTTCCGGTCGCGTGCCTCGCCGGCGCGTTGCTGGGCTTCGCACTTCTGAATCGAACGGGCGAGGTGCTCGCGTGCCAGCAGCTTGGAATCAGCCGGCTTGAGATGGCGGCGCCGGTCCTGTTCCTCGCCGTCGCGATCAGCGTCTTCAACTTCGCGCTCAGCGAGACGGTCGTGCCGCTCGCAACTCGCCAGGCGAAATACCTCTACCGCGTGAAGATGAAGAAGCGGGAAATTCAGGGCGTCTTTGCGAATCGCCATTTGTGGCTTCGCGTGCGCGGCGGCTTCATGTCGGCGGATAGCTACGATCGCGCAACGGAAACGCTGAGCGGGATCGCGCTTTATCGGGTCGACAATAACTACGACGTGGGCGAGATCTATCGAGCGACTACGGCGAAATGGAACGGACACGATTGGATCGCTGATGGGGTCACTCATTTGCAGACCGCCGCAGTGCCGAATGAGGCGAATTCGGAGCCGTTTCGAATCGAGGTCACACCCGCGGATCTCGGATTGCTGCGACTCGATCCTGAAGAGTTCAGCGTATGGGAGCTCAACCGCTATATCCGAGGACTCAAACGCAAAGGACTGGACCCGGGCGGATACGTCGTCGATCGCGACCTCAAATACGCGATGCCGATCTCGTGTCTGATCATGGTCGCGCTCGGGATGACGCTGAGCCTCGATCCGCTGCCGCGCAACTTAAGCCTCGGACGCAGCTTCGGCCTCGCGATCCTGATCGGGTTCGGCTACTGGCTTGCGTTCGGGTTGACTTCGTCGCTCGGCCATTCGGGAATCCTGCCCGCGTGGTTCGCGGCGTGGTCGCCCAATGCGCTGTTCGCGATGATGGCTGGCGGCATCTTTTTGTTCGGCGAGGAACGCTGACAGATTCTTGGAATCGATCCCCCGACACAAATGAAATAGCATTTTGATCGTGGCGCCGCTCGACGCGATCGTCCTGCCGCAAATCGATCCGTGGCAGCTTCTCGGCCTCCAGAGCCATCTGCTCGAGGCAGTAGCCTCTCACAATACGCGCCCCGCACTTCTGATCTATGCGTCGCCCGGTCGGATGCTCTCGATAGGTCGCTATCAGTTCTATGACGGGCCATCGGAGCACAACCGTATAGGCGTCGTTCGCCGTCTCACGGGCGGACGCGTAGTCGGCGCGGGCGAGGGATGGCTTGGGCTCGCGCTGATTCTCCCCTCGCGTAGCGCGTTGCTCGGACCACGCGAAACATCGCTCAAACCCGAACAGGTGATGAATCGATACGCGCGCGGGCTCATCGCCGCGATGCGTGCGGTCGGAATCGATGCGTTCTATCCGGGACGCGACACGATCACCGTTGGAGGACGCGAGATCGCGATGTGTTCGTTCGAGACCGACGCGTCGGGCGCGATGCTGTTTGAAGCGATCGTCGCGGTGAATCGCGGGATGGAAGAAGTTGTGCACGACCTCGAACGCTTCGATCCCGAGGGCGCCCTGACGTCGGCGATGTACGGTCCTGAGAATGCAACCAAAATTGTGCGCGAATGCGATCGCGATATCGGATTCGAGGAAATCGCAAACGCGATATTGCGCGGCTATCGCGAATTTCTAGGTGGCGTGGACAAGCGCGAATTGAGCAGCGTGGAAATCGCCACCGCCGATCAACGCGGCGTGACCATGCGCGACAGCGGATGGCTGACGCGAAAGTCGCCCACGGGCGAGGCGCTGGCGGGAAGAATCGCTGGACAGCTCGGCGCTGCGGAAGCGCGAATCACCGTGCGCGACGGACGAATCGAGAACTTCACGATCGGCGGAGAACTCATCGCAAATTCGCCCGGCATCGCGGCGCTCGGCGATGAGCTTCGCCGTCGTCCGCTCGATATGATTTCTGTCGGGCATGCAGTGACCAAAGTATTCGCGGGCGGCGACAATTTCATTCTCGGAATCGGCGACCTTTCCAATCTCGTCAAGTTGATAGCAGGCGCACGATGAAGTCGAATTCGATTTCGGAGCGAGACGATTCAGAACTCGAAGCGCTGCTCGCCGGCCTCGCCTCGCCTGCAAAAGCGGTCGCGCGTCGCAGCGCCGAGGCCCTGGCTGCGCGCGTCCTCAGCGACCCCAAAATCACGTTGATGTTGCGCGCCGCCCTTTCGCATCCCGACGCGCGCATGCGATGGGGTGCGGCGTACGCGCTGGGAATGATCGACGGTGCGCTTGGCGCTGACGCGATACCAGCGCTCGTCGAAGCGATCGGCAGCCGCGACGGCGATATCAGATGGGCTGCAGCGGAACTAATCATTCGCATCGGACGCGAGCATCCGAACTTGATGCGTGACGCTCTCGCTGCGATCGGCGACGACGCCGGAATCGAGGCCGGCAAGATGGCGCTATACTGCCTGCGCGATCTGGGCGCGTCCGGTCCCGACGTGATGGCGCGCGCAGTCGCCGCGGCGCGCTCGACCCATCCTGCGTTGCGACTTGCGGCTCTGGCAATTCTCTCGCGATGCGTCGGCACGGACGTTTCTGTCGCCACGGAAATCGTCCTGGAAATGCTCGAATCAGATGCTGACGCGGGCGTGCGCCGTGGCGCAGCGATCGCACTCGGACGCATCGGTGAAAAATCCGCACACATCGCAGCGGCTCTGCTTCGCGCTTCAGCGAGTGACGATGCCTCGCTCGCGCGTGCCGCTCAGCGCTCGCTTGCTTTGCTCGGAGAATGACGATGGCTGCCAATCCACTGACGGATTTCACCGACGACCGCGTCGCCGACTTCGTCATCAGCGCGCGCGTCGCCCATCTTGCGACCGCCGATCACGAGGGCCATCCGCACAACGTTCCGCTGTGCTTCTGGTTCAACGGCGCGCGGCTATATTTCGTGATCGACGAGAAGCCGAAGCGTCTCGCCGGGACCGGGATCAAGCGGATGCGCAACATCGCGGGAAATCCCCACGTCGCCGTCCTTGTAGATCATTACGAAGAGGACTGGACCCAGCTTGCCTACGTGATGATTCACGGCGTCGCGCAAATCGTCGACGATCCCGAGGAGTATATGCTTGCGCTCAGACACCTGCGCGACAAATACGCGCAGTATCGCGCGATGAGCCTCGCGCCCGAGCGAAACCCTATAGTGCGAATCGAACCCGAGCGCGTCCACGCATGGGGAACGCGCTTCGCCGATGCCGGGAGCCAAAAGCCGTGACCCAACTCGAAAAGATCGGCATGGCGCTGGCCGAAACGAACCTTGATGGATGGCTGTTCTACGATTTTCGGATGAGCGATCCGATTGCGTATCGGGTGCTAAGGGTCGATCAGAACGCGATCGCGACCCGGCGATGGTTCTGTTTCGTTCGCAGCGACGGCTCGGTCGACGCGCTGGTCTCCGCCGTTGAGCCGCATCGCCTCGACGCGCTCGCGCCCGGGCAAAAGATCGTTTATCGCTCCGGCGCGGAGATGCACGCCGGCCTGGCGACGATTCTCGCCGGTTCGCGTCGAATCGCGATGAATTACTCGCCCGACTGCGCGATTCCATACGTGTCGCGCGTCGATGCCGGCATAATCGACCTGGTTCGCGCGACTGGTGTCGAGATCGTGTCATCGGCGGACCTTATTCAACGCTTCGAGGCCGCGCTGACCCCCGTGCAGATCGAGAGCCATCGCCGCGCCGCGCGTCATCTGCGCGCAATTGTAGACGAGACGTTCGCCGAAATCGCGCGTGCGATTGCCGCACGCGAGCGTCCGACTGAGGACTCGATCCAGTCGTTCATCATGTCGCGCTTTGCCCAGCGCGGACTGGTCACGCACGATCCGCCGATCGTGGCCGTCAACGCGCACAGCGCCGATCCGCATTACGCCCCTGCGTCGGGGGCCAGCGATGAAATCAAACGTGGCGATTTTGTCTTGATCGATCTCTGGGCGCGCGAGCCCGAGAGCGATCGTGTTTACGCGGACTTCACGTGGGTCGGATTCGTCGGCGATGAGATTCCCGACGAACACGCGCGCATTTTCGCGATCGTCGCTGACGCACGCGACGCCGCAGTGCGCCTGATTCAGAAGCGGGTCGCATCCGGTCGGCCAATAACCGGGCGCGAGGCCGACCGCGCGGCGCGCGAGGTTATCGAGCGCGCCGGGTTCGGTGCGAACTTTGTTCATCGCACTGGACACTCGATCGGGCGCGAGGTTCACGGCGCCGGCGCGAATCTGGATTCGCTCGAAACGGACGATTATCGACGGCTTATCGAGAACACCTGTTTCTCGGTCGAGCCCGGAATCTATCTCGACGGACGATTCGGCGTCCGCAGCGAGACGGATGTCGTTATCGAAAACGGTCGCGCGACCGTCAGCGAGGCGCCTGCACAAACCGCTATCGTGCCGATTATCGCGCGCTTCGGCTCGTGAGCCCGGGCACGCTAAGATCGCGTGGTGATTCGCGCGGTCATTTTCGATCTCGACGGGACGCTTGCCGATTCCGAACCGCTCCACTACGCGGCCTTCGCTGAAGTCCTCACGAGCAAGGGTATCGAGCTTTCGCGCGACGAATATTTCACGCGCTATATCGGATTGACCGATCACGATTGCTTCGCGACGGTGCTCGCGACCGGCGGGCGCGCGACCGATGCCGAATCGATTCAAAACCTGATGCATCGCAAGGCCGCCGCGTATCAGGAACTTCTGGGCGCGCGCGATGTGATGTTCCCGGGCGCGGCGAATTTCGTGCGCAAATGCGCCGAGCGCTTTCCGCTGATGCTCGTGACGGGCACGCTGCGCGTCGAAGCTGAGATGATTCTCAAGCGCGCCGGTATCCGCGACTCGTTCGTCGACGTTATCGCGGTCGAGGATGTCGAGCGCGGCAAGCCCGAACCCGACGGATTCATCACCGCGCTCGGCAGGTTCGGCTTTATCCTTCGCCAACGTCCGCCGATCGCACCTCGTGAGTGCCTCGTGGTCGAAGACACGGCCGCCGGGATCGAGGCAGCGCACCGCGCCGGGATGCGCGTGCTCGCGGTCGAGCATACCGGATCGCAATCGCAGCTTGCCGCGGCCGATATCGTTCGAAAATCCTTCGATGCGATCGATCTCGACGAAGTGTTGAGATATTTCGCGGGCAGTGCGCGATGAACAAGTCGGAGACCGAATTTCTGGTTGGAACAGCATCGTGGACCGATCGGACGCTGATCGAAACCACGGATTTTTATCCTGCGTCGATGAAAACCGCCGACGAGAGACTGCGTTTTTATGCATCGCAGTTCCGCACCGTCGAGGTCGATTCGAGCTATTACGCGATTCCCGCCGAGCGCAACGCCGAGCTATGGCACGAGCGCACGCCGCCGGGCTTCGTTTTCAACATCAAGGCGTTTGCATGGCTGACGCAGCATCATGCGGACGCGACGCGACTTCCCAAGGACATCAAGGCGATGCTTCCCACCGAGTCGCGATCGGAACGGCGGCTCGGATTTCCGCCGCCCGATGCGCTCGACATGGCGTTTCAGATGTTCTGGAGTGCGATGCGCCCGCTGCATGAGGCCGACGCGAGTGCAGGCGGCTCGCTCGGAAAAATTCTCTTCCAGTTTCCCCCGTACTTTATTTGCAAGAAGTCGAACTTCGATTACATCGAGTCGCTGAAGGAGCGGATGCCGGGCGCGTCGCTCGCAATCGAATTCCGCCATCCCAGTTGGGTGGCGACCGACGCGCAGCGCAAGACGACGCTGGATTTTTTACGCTCGAACGATCTTTGCTACGTTTCGATCGACGCTCCGCAGGACAAAGCGATCGTACCGTCGTTCATAGCGGCGACTGGTCATGAAGCGTACGTGCGATTTCACGGGCGCAGTCGCGAAAACTGGTTTCATCGGGGCGGTACGGCGGCGGATCGCTTCAAGTATCTTTACAGCGAGCGTGAACTCGCCGATCGCGCCGAGGACCTGAAAAAACTCGGCCAGCAGGGAGTTTCGCGCGCCTACGTGATCTTCAATAATTGCTATCGCAATTTCGGAATAATGAACGCCACGACGATGGCGGCGATGCTGAGGCATTGAAGCGATGAAAGCGCGACTCTTCCAATTTCATTCCAGCCCTTATTGCGCCAAGGCGCGAAAGATTCTCGAGTACAAGGGAGTCGAGTTCGAAATCGTCGAAATCGACTACCTCGAGCGCAAGGAGCTTCTGGCCGCATCCGGCCAGATTATGGTTCCTGCCGTCACGTTGCCGTCGGGCGAGACGGTGAGCGATTCCAATCGAATCGCGACGCGTCTCGAAGAACTATATCCGGAGCCTACTCTGTTTCCGCCGGGCGGACGCGGACTCCATGTCGCGCTCGGGCGTTACATCGACGGTGAAGTCGAGGACGCGCTCTTTCGCGTCGCGATTCCAGACGAAATGGCGAATGCCGCCCGGCAGGGTCCAGATCGTCTCGCATTCTGGCGTTTCATTCGCGAGCGCAAATATGGCGCCGGCTTTTGCGAGCGGATGGTCGCGGAGTCGCAAGCCAATTGGGAACGCGCAACGAAAATCCTCAGTCCGTTCGAGGAACAGTTGAGCGGTCAGGCGTTTATAGCGGGGCGAATCGGGCTCGCAGACTTTTGTCTATACGGGCAGCTCTATTATCTCGCGTTCACCGGCGAGCTGAAGATTCCCGCGACGATGCCGAATATCCGCGCGTTCTTCGAACGGATGGATCGCATCTCGGCAGCGTCCGACGCCCCGGGTTGATCCTAGCCGATTTCCGAGACCGCGGAGTGTAGAAAATTGCTGAAGATCGCGCCGGTCGAATCGAGCGCGACATCGTAGAGCGACGGCGTCCGCCCCGGCACGAACATCTGATGGCCCTCGTCGAGGAGCGCGTAGACGACGCAAATCGCAAGCGCCACCGCCGCTCGTCCTCGCAGCGGCCCTCGCACCAGGAGCCAGAACAGCACGCCGTATTCGGTGAAGTGAGCAGCCTTGCGAATAAGTGTATGCATCATCGCGATCGTCGCCGCCGACGCGAACGGGAACAGAAATCGGAGGATTGGCTCGATCATCCGCGACGTGTAGTAAGCCGAGAAATTGGCCGTCGACAGAATAAAAATCACGATTCCCCAAAGCAGAACGGGCAGCCATTCCATCGCCTGATCGCGCGGAGGATTGGGAATCGTTGTGGTACTTGCTGCACTCATCTGGCACTCGCTGGAAATTCAATCTGAAGGCACGAGAAGGCTATCAGCCGCTTGCGGCGCTTTCCAGTCGCGAGCCGGCGACGAGCCAAAAGACCCGTGAACGGCGCACGCGCAGGCGCTAGATTTTTATTATGGCGTCAGTACTTTCGATTTCGGAAAGTCATCCCGCCCCTCCGTGTACGGTCGTGATCGTTGGCGCATCGGGCGATCTTGCGCGTCGCAAGCTGATTCCGGCGCTTTACAACCTCGATCACTGCGGCGAGGGCATCCTTCCGCCCCAGACCGCGATCGTCGGTTTCGCGCGGACCAAAATGGGCGCGGATGAGTTTCGCAAATACGCGCGCGAGGCTATTGATCGGTATTCGCGGCTCAAAACCGAAGAGCACTGTTGGCGCAGGTTCGAGCAGAGGCTCGATTACGTCGGCGGACTGGACCAGTCCGATGGCTTTGAGCGGATGCGCGAGCGAATCGAGCAGATCGAACGCGCACGCGGGCTCCCACCCAATCGCATTTTCTATCTTTCGATTCCGCCCGGCGCGATCACGTCGACCATAAGCAGTATTGCGTCCGCCGGGATGATCGCGGATCCGCGCGGGAAAAATTTCTCGCGCGTTGTAGTCGAAAAACCGATCGGCCACGATCTCGCGAGCGCCCGCGAAATCAGCGAGGCGCTGCGCTACTTTCTCGCCGAGTCGCAGATTTTCCGCATCGATCATTATCTCGGAAAGGAGACCGTGCAGAACCTGTTCGTGCTGCGCTTCGGGAACGCGATTTTCGAGCGACTGTGGGGCGCGCGCAATGTCGATCACGTGCAGATAACGGTCGCCGAGGCCGAGGGCGTGGGCACGCGCGCGGGATACTACGATCGCTCGGGCGCGCTGCGCGACATGGTGCAGAATCACATGCTGCAGGTGATGGCGATGCTTGCGATGGAGCCGCCGGTATCGCTCGAGGCCGAGGCGATACGCCGGACGAAGCTCAACGTGCTCGCCGCGCTGCGGCCGATCACCGTCAAAAGCGCCGGCGCAGAAACCGTCCGCGCGCGCTACACGCTCGGAACCGTCGAAGGCAAACCGGCGCACGGCTATTTGCAGGAAGAAGGCGTCCCGCCCGAATCGAAAACCGAGACATACGTCGCGCTTCGCGCCTTCATCGACAACTGGCGATGGGCGGGAGTGCCATTTTACCTGCGCACGGGCAAGCGGATGCCGCGGCGCGAGAGTTTCGTCGCAGTGGTCTTCAAGAATGCGCCGCAAATACTGTTCAACCGCAGCGGCAATCTGCCGCCAAACGTCCTGACGATACGCATCCAGCCCGACGAAGGATTCTCGTTCGATGTGATGTCGAAACGGCCGGGAATCGATCTGACGATCAGTCCGGTGCAGATGAACCTTCGCTACGCTGGGACGTTCGACAAACCCTCGCCGGACGCATACGAGCGATTGCTGCTCGACGTGATGGCGGGCGACCATACGCTGTTCCCCTCCGACGCGTTCGTCAGCTCGTCGTGGGGATTCGTGCAGAGCATCCTTGACGCCTGGAGCGACGGCGCACACGCGCGAATCGCGGAATACGCGGCGGGAACCTGGGGACCGCGCGAAGCCGACGCGCTGATGGAATCGGACGGCAGACGCTGGATCAATCCGTGATCGTGCGGCGGCCGGCGGCAGGTTTCGGGCCGAAGAAAAACCATCTGCCGGTGATGAAAGAATTTCGCAACTCAGCTACGTTGTAGCATCCGCGGAGAGGTGGCCGAGCCCGGTTTAAGGCGCACGCCTGGAGAGCGTGTGAACTCCAAAAGGGTTCCGGGGGTTCAAATCCCCCCCTCTCCGCCAAACAGTCTGTAGACTTCACCTACAATCCGGAGAAGACGCGATTTCCGCGCTGGGCGTGGCGCTTTTGAGATCCAAGCGCACCGGAGAGAGCCGGCGCCACGCTGAATTCGCTGATCTGATCGGAATCCTCTCCGCGCGAAGAAAAATCGGTTCGCTTCACGCCGGTTGTTCGATGCGCCTGTGGACAGAGCGGGTGGCCCGACGGCGACTAGGCAAGCGGAGCGATGCTAGGATTCCGCGTCGGTTGAATCTGGACGGGTTCACGGAGGCGATGGCGATGGTGGGCAGCAGAATCGGCACGCGGCGCAAGACGGAGCTTCTAGCTGAAGCGCAGCAAGTCATCTATCGGGCTTGGGAGACAGCTGGCCGCACAAAGCGACTGGCGCTTGCCCGAAAAGCCATCGCCATTTCTCCCGACTGCGCCGATGCCTATGTGCTGCTGGCCGAAGACACAACGGCGCTGGACGAAGCAACCGACCTTTACCGCCAGGGGGTCGAGGCCGGCGAGCGCAGTCTGGGCAAAGCCGCCTTCGAAGACGAGGCCGGCAACTTCTGGCTCATTCTGGAAACTCGCCCCTACATGCGGGCGCGCGCAGGTCTTGCGCGATGCTTGTGGGAGGGAGGCCGCCGTGACGAGGCGATCACCCACTATCGCGATCTGCTCAGGCTCAATCCCAACGACAACCAAGGCATCCGTTACGTCCTGGCCTCCTGCCTGCTTGAGCTTGGCCGTGATGGAGAAGTTGCCGGCCTGCTCAAGCAATATGAGGATGATGCTGCCGCTGCGTTCGCGTGGACCGAAACGCTTCTCGCCTTCCGCAGGGAAGGCGACGGCGCCGAGGCGCGGGAGAAGCTCGCGGCAGCGCTCGAAAGCAATCCTCACGTTCCGACGTTCGTGCTTGGGCGTAAGAAGCTGCCCCGCAGGCTTCCTGACCTAATCGGTTTTGGCGACGAGAGCGAAGCGGTTTGCTATGCCGCCGAAAATATCGACGCTTGGAAGAGTACTGGAGGAGCTCTGTCGTGGCTTGCTGAGCGAATCGATGCGAACAAGCCGGCCTCATTGAGTTGATGCGGCTCAGGTGGCTCAGGTTCATCTCAACGGTGCAGCAGAGTTAGGACGAATGCCGCCCCGAGCGCCGAACGTCACTCTACGCTCAGCGTTTTCAGTTGCAGCGACCATTCCAGCGGCAGATTAGTGCGCTTGAATAGCGTCTCGGCATTCAAGTCGGCGGGCTGACGACCCTGGCAGATCGCTTCCACGATTGCAGGCGCGACAAACGCCAAACGCGAGAGACGCTCGACGTAGCGCCGGACGATATCCTCGCGTCGCGCGATTTCGGACAGCGAGCGTACTCGTCCTGCGGCGAGCTCCTCGAACCAAATGCGCGAGCGCGCGACCGCCTTAAGCAGGACCGAGTCCAACCTGCGCGGCGCATCACCGCCCGCACCAATGACAATGCGCGGTTCCACACCGCGCCGTTTCATCTTAAGCGGTACGAAGCGCGACAGGTTGAGGATACTGCTGGTCTGAAGGCCTGCGCGCGAGCAGGGAACTTGAATCTTGAGCGTCAGCGATATGCCGTCATCGTGCAATTCGACCCGCTCGACGATTTCGGCGATACACCGCGCGGCATCGGTTTCAGCTTCCAGACGGCGCGCGAGATCTGATGCCGAATCAAGCGTAGCTCTTACGTGAGGCGAATCGATCTCGGATTTCTCCAGCGCCTTGAGCAGTCCCGCGTGATCGTTCAATATCTGCCGCCCGGCGATCGCCACCGCCCGCTCGATCTCAGGCGCTGCAAGACGCCACCGTTTTCGGTCATCGTCTGCAGACCCGTTAACCAGGCTTCGAGATACGTAGTAACGGTAGCGCCGCCCGGCCTTCGCTGCGCCCTGGACGTATAGCGGCTCACCGTCAGCCTGGAACATCTTTCCCGTCAGCGGGCTCCCTGTCGCACTGGTCGAGGGTTTGGGTCCGCGAACCGCTTTCGCACTGAGATGTCGTTGCACTCTCTCCCAAAGCTCTCGCGCCAGTATCGGCTCATGCTGCCCTGGATACCGTTCGCGCTTGTGGCGGATCTCGCCGATGTAGATTGGGTTGGCGAGAAGTTCGTAGAGCGCTCCGCGCGAGAATCGGCATCCTCCCGACTTGAGGCCCTTCTTCGATATCCGAGTCTTCGACACAATCCCTCGCCGGTCGAGTTCCCGCGCGAGTTGCCTTACGCAGCCGAGTTCCAGGTATCGCTCGTAGATCAGTCTGACCGTTTCGGCTTCGGCCGGATTGATCACCAACCGCCGCTCCTTGACGTCATATCCCAGCGAGGGCACTCCTCCCATCCACATACCCTTCTTCTTGGATGCGGCTATCTTGTCGCGGATTCTTTCTCCGGTGACTTCGCGTTCGAACTGGGCGAACGAGAGCAGGACGTTGAGCGTCAGGCGGCCCATCGAAGTTGTGGTGTTGAACTGTTGGGTCACCGCCACGAACGACGCTCCGTGCGCATCGAACAGTTCGACCATTTTGGCGAAGTCGGCAAGAGAGCGGGTGAGCCGGTCGACCTTGTAGACAACCACCACATCGATGAGACCCTCACCGATATCGGCGAGGAGCCGCTGCAACGCCGGACGCTCCATGGTCCCGCCGGACAATCCGCCATCGTCGTATGCGGTCTTGATCAGCCTCCAGCCCTCGCTCGCCTGACTCTTGATGAAGGCCTCGCACGCCTCGCGCTGTGCTTGCAGCGAATTGAAGTCCTGCTCGAGGCCTTCCTCCGAGCTCTTGCGCGTGTAGATGGCGCAGCGACGCGCTCGCGCTTTAGCGTGATCCATCGGCGTGCTCCCGATGTTGAGTCTTGAGTCCGAAGAACAATGGTCCTGACCATCTGGCGCCGGTGATCCGGCGCGCAACCTGAGACAGCGATTTGTAATGCTTGCCCTGAAACTCGACCCCGTGCTCGCGGACGATCACCTGATGTTGCGTGCCGTGCCAGTCGCGCAACAGGACGGTTCCCGGCGCTAGCGTGGGCGCAGGCGCAACCTCGATTGGCCGATGCGCCGATGCGTCGGCGGCGACCTTCGCCAGCATTCGGCGTGTCGTCAGTTTCAGGCCGCCTAGAGCTCGTTCCTGAATTCGATAAGCAAGCGCCCGAATCAGCATGTCGCGGCTGATGCGGCGGGGTGGTTCTGTGCCGTAGAGTGCCTGCCAGCGAGTCTTAAGATCTGCCGGCGTCGCCTGGGACAGGGCGGCCATTTCACGGGCCAGGGTCGTGGAATCAATGGCTGAGCTTTTGTGTTTCATCGGCTGCCCCGCCCTCCAGCGCGGGCAGTCACACACATCGCTCTGGTTCGCCGCCGAAGCCAGTCAAGGTGTTCGTGCACGTTCGCCTTTTCGTCGCCTTCGATCGTCGGCCGGGCACCAGAAAAATGAGCGCCCATCGGTCGCTTCGTCGGCGCAACAAAGCAACCATCCCGACGCCAGCCGATACGGCTGAAGGAGACGGAAGAGAATGGAACGCGCGAAGTTGGCAAATGCTAAGGAGACGGAGCGGGCAAATTCCAAGTCTGCCCGAGCGCCGTTGAAAAAGACCGGGCGCAAGCCGAAAGCAGAGAAGCTCGTATGCCGTTACTGCGGCAGTGACGATTTAGCTCCGAGCTTCATCAAGCGAAGCGATCGCCGGTGTCGGGAAGTGTTTCAGCAAGCGCTATGCTTCGGCGTTGCAGGCGAACAAGACAAAAGTCAAGAAGTAGCTCCGAGGGCGGTGACGAGGGATCGGTCGCTCATGCGCTCGGTCCCTTCTTCTTTCTGTGTTACCTTCGCGGCTCAGCTCGCACGGAAAGTCGTCTGAGAGTTCGAAATGACTGCGCTCCGCCAACGAGTCCTCGATTTCCAGCCTTCTTCGGAGATGACCCAGAATCCGCGCGTTTGTGCGGGACTTTCAGATCGAAAGCGCACCAGAGAAAGACGGAAAGCGGTAGGGATGCGGCAATTCGCCGATTTCCTCTCTGCTGTTAAGTTTCGCGGTCCGCTTTGCCAAACGCGAGGCAGGTCATCGCTAGCACGGCCTTGTCGCGAATCAATGGCGAACGTGCAACATACCCAACTGAGCTTCAAGCTTCTTTGCGACGATGCGATGGGGCCGGGCCATGGAGATCTCAGCCGGAGTTCTTAATTGGCCTGCGACGAACGATCATTTTACGGACTTCCTCAGCGATCAGCATGGCCACCGCGAAAGGCACAACGAATAACCAAACGTTTGGCCCTATCGGCGAAGTCACGAAGATGAGGTTTCCCAGGGGCGTGTAGTCGATCAATACGATCACCGCGATCTCGATGAGCACCCCGCCCCAGATAAGTGGGTTGCCCAGAACTCCGGTCGAAAATATCGATCGCGTGGAACTGCGACAGAGAAACACGTTCACAATCTGCAGTACTACGATCGCACTTAAACAAGCTGTGGTCCCACGCAAATATAGGGGATTGTGGATGTTCAGCGGTTGTCCATAGTGCCAACTCCCGCCATAAAGCACATAGAAGAAAGCCGCCATCGCAATAGCGGCTTCAATCATTCCCAAAAAAAGGTAGGCCCGCAGCGCCAGCGACCAGTCGAAGAGCCGTTGATGCTGGGAGCGAGGAGGACGTTGCATGATTCGCGGGTCCGGTTTTTCGACCCCTAGGCCAAGCGCGGTCAGTGAATCGGTCCCCATGTCTATCGAAAGGATTTGTATCGGTGTCAGCGCCAGCGGAATCGCGAATAGCGAGAAGGCCAGGTACGGCAACAGTTCGGGAACGTTGTGCGCCAGGATGTACGTGAGGAACTTTCGAATGTTGCTGAAAACCGCGCGGCCTTCCTCAATTGCGTTGACAATACTGGCGAAGTTGTCATCCAGCAGGACCATATCGGCCGCCTCTTTGGCAACGTCTGTGCCCGCGATCCCCATCGCGATTCCTATGTGCGCGCTTTTCAATGCGGGGGCATCGTTGACCCCATCGCCCGTGACCGCCACTACGTGGTGCTTCTTTTTCAGAGCTTCAACGATTCGTCTCTTCTGATCCGCTCCAACACGAGCGAAGAGGACTTCCGGTGCATCGAGCGCCAGTTGAAGCTGGGTGTCAGTGAGCGCCCGAAGTTTGTCGCCGCTAATCATCAACGGATCGTTCGAACGTACGAGTCCGATCTCGCGTCCAATGGCCCTGGCCGTGTACGGATGATCGCCCGTGACCATGATGACGGCGATTCCGGCTTCGCGGCATTTCCGCAGTGCTTCCGGCACCTCTGGGCGGGGCGGATCCTCCAAACCCGCCAACCCTGCGAAAATGAGATCTGCTTCTACCTGAGCGCGCTGCCATTCCCCGTCGAGAGGACGGTAGGACATGGCGATGACCCGCAACCCTTGCGTGGCCATGACTTCGTGAGCCTCGCGAACCTTGGTTCGTAATTGAGGGTCGAAAGGCTGAACTTGGCCGTCGGTAAGTATTCGGCTGCAAATGGGAAGGACCATCTCAGGTGCGCCCTTGCAGAACAGGACGGGTCCATCCGGAGTGGAGTGCACCGTCGATAAACGCATGCGACTAACGTCAAATGGAATCTCATCCAGCTTTTTGCAGTCGGGCAGTACTGAGAGAAAGCGCTGCGCTGTTTCGACCAGCGCAATTTCCATTGGATCACCGAGCAGCACGGGCCGCCCGGCGTGCTCGCCCTCTCTGAGATCGTGGCACAACCGAGCGGTGAGGAAGAAAGGTCGATATCGCACCGAGACGTCCTCACCGACGCCAGGGTTCGGAAAGGAATCTAAGTGGTCTCCGAGCCACAGGCGACGCACCGTCATTCGGTTCTGCGTCAGGGTGCCGGTCTTGTCGGTGCAAATCACGGTGGCCGAGCCGAGCGTTTCGACCGATGGCAGATAGCGGATCAGGACATTTCGCTTGGCCATGCGCTGGGTGGCCAGAACCAGCGCCAAAGTCAGCGTGGGCAGCAGTCCCTCAGGCACCATCGCGACAATGATGCCAATGGCAAAGATGAAGCCCTCCCAGAAGGGAACGCCGATCATTCTGCTGATCGCAAAGAATGCAAGTCCGATTGCTATCGCGAGAATCCCAATCACACGGCTCAGGTGCGCAATCTGCTCCCGCAACGGAGAGGTTGCTGCCCGCGCGGTCTGGGTGAGGTGTGCAATCTTGCCGAACTCAGTGTGCATGCCGGTGGCGAAGACAACTGCCCTGGCCTCCCCCGACATCATCGACGTGCCGGCAAGCAGAATGTTCTCGGCGTTGATTATTTCGTCTTTCTCGGACGGTTCCGCGGTTCGGAGCTTGGACAAGGATTCGCCGGTAACGGTCGCATTGTTCACGCGAACGTCGAACGCTTCGACCAGACGACAATCTGCCGGAATGTTGTTGCCTTGCTCCAAGACGACGATGTCGCCCGGCACCAATTGGTCCGCTCCCAATCGCGCAACTTTGCCGTCACGCAAAACTTCGACCTGCTGTGGTAGCAGGTCGCGCAACGCGGCAAGCGTACGCTCGACTCTAAACTCCTGCCAAAAGGAAAAAAGTCCGCTGACCACGATCACAGCTACAACCGCGTAGCCGATCTTCACCATTCCCTGGCCCGGATCCACCCACTCCGCCGTGAAAGCCAACGCCGCGGCCAGCCACAAGATCAGCGCGAAAAAGTTGGTGAACTCCTTCAGAAATCTAAGGACCCGCGATTCGCGGACGACTTCCTCCACTCGATTCGCGCCGAATTCACGCTGCCTGCGTACGACCTCACCTGACGAGAGGCCCTGTTGACTGCTCCCGAGGCTGGCAACAGCGTCGTCAACGCTGAGGTGCTGTATCTTCATTGAGAGACCAATTCTGTCGCGCCCTTTGGATTCTAGTCCACCGGCGAACGGGTATGTTTCGCTCGAAGCGAGATAAGGGTTCGCACGATCGACTGCCAGCCTACTGAGCAGTCGATTTCACGCGATCACCGCCGCCGGGCCGATTTGTTGCGAAGCTCGGGCGAAAAAATCTCTCTGCGGAATGTGTGCGATCGCCGAGGTCGAGCACCGAGCCACTTCCGGGCACAATTTGACCTCTTACACCTTCAAAAGTTCTGGCGGTTCAAGTCTGACCGTCTCCGCCACACAGTCTTCCATTTTCTGGCTCTTCCCCATGTTGCCGCGAAGTGCGCGCATTCGCGCGTCAGTCTTGAATCCAAAGCCGACCAGAGAATGATTGAACCCCACGCAAAGGCGGCGATAGCCCGGTTTCGTCTCGGTGACCGAAAACCGTGTGCGCTATCAACAATTGTTTGTTTTTGCCAACGTGACGGAGCGCTCGAAGACGACTGCCCGGCCTGCCGCCTGGAAGGGGCGGGGGTCTGGCGGGTTCGTATCGAAACAGTTTCGCGATCCGGGGTGGGCCGAGACCGCATACTCGCAAGGAGGCAATCATGGCTATCGTCGATGGAACGGTGAGCGACGTCATCCTCGCCATTCTGAAGAAGCACGGGGTGCGCTACTTCTGCGGCCTACCTGCGGCACAGATCGGCTTGGTGATGCAAGGCGCCTCAAGCGATCCCGCCTTCAAGTATGTAACGACGCGGCACGAAGAGGCGGCCGGGCATATGGCTCACGCCATCTCCCGCACCAGCGGCAGCCTGGGTGTATGCTTTGCCACCGTCGGTCCCGGCGCTTCCAATTTGGTTCCAGGCGTTGCGGCGGCCTTTGCCGACAACATCCCGATGGTTGTCATCACCGGCCAGAACCAGGCTGCGCAGGTCGACCCGTCGCGCGACCAGTTGCAGAGTCTGGACCAGCTCGGTCTGTATCGTTCGATCACCAAATGGAGCGCCAGTGTGCACCACGCCGAGCGCGCCGCGGAACTTACCGAGCGCGCCGTACATATGGCGCTGTCTGGTCGCCCGGGGCCGGTGCACCTCGACATTCCGTGCGACGTCGGTACTTTTCCGTGCCGTTACGACCTCGCCAGCGTGCCGCCTTACACCGCCTTTCGCTACTTGCCGAGTCCCACGGAGCTTGATCGCGTGGTTACCGCCCTGCGCAGCGCGCGGCGGCCGTTGCTCCTTGCGGGTGGCGGCGTGGTGCGGTCCGGGGGTGTTGCGGAGTTTCGCAGGCTTGTCCAACTGA
>Ga0335069_10001132_pt1 | contig 42968 bp, 28 predicted proteins | sample Lox_Sample_11_FD_206714 | JGI IMG/M metagenome (GOLD analysis project Ga0335069, IMG submission 206714) | Soil microbial communities from Loxahatchee National Wildlife Refuge, Florida, United States - Lox_Sample_1.1 | ecosystem: Environmental > Terrestrial > Soil > Wetlands | place: USA...
TCGCTGGCGGAGAAGACGAATTTGCCGTTGGTGATGTCGACCTGGCCTCCGCCGAAGTTCACCGCATACACGCCATTCTTCACCGATCGAATAATATCGCCCGGGTCGTCCTGGCCGGCTAGCATGTAGGTGTTGGTCATGCGCGGCATGGGGATGTGCTCGTAGCTTTCGCGGCGTCCGTTGCCGGTGTCGGCTAGGCCCATGAGTTTGGCGGAGAGCTTGTCGCTCATGTAGCCCTTGAGAATTCCGTTTTCGATGAGGACGGTTTCCTGCGTGGGCTGGCCTTCGTCGTCGACGTTGAGCGAGCCGCGGCGCCAGGGCATCGTGCCGTTATCGACTACTGTGCATTTTTCGCTGGCTACGCGCTTGCCGACCAGGCCTGCGAAGGCGGAAGTCTTTTTGCGATTGAAGTCGGCTTCGAGGCCGTGGCCTACTGCTTCGTGCAGCAGGACTCCGGGCCAGCCGGGGCCGAGAACCACTTCCATGTCTCCGGCGGGAGCTTCGCGGGCGTCGAGCTGGAGGATTGCCTGGCGGGCGGCTTCTTTGGCGAAGAACTCGGGAGTCTTGTCTCCGAAAAAGAAGTCTAGCGCGACGCGGCCTCCGCCACCGGCGGTGCCGCGGCCGGAGCTGGCTTCGGTTTTTGCGATGCAGGAGATGTTGTAGCGGGCGAGCGGCTGCGAGTCTTCGGCGAAGGTGCCGTCGGAACCGACTACTAATATGTTGCGGAGCTCGTCGGCGTAGCTGGCGCGGACTTCTTTGATGCGCGGGTCGAAGGCGCGGGCGGTGTGGTCCCCGCGCATGAGGAGGTCGACCTTGGCGCTGATTTCGGCGTCGACGGAGGGAAGCGGAACGGGATAAAGGCTGCGGGCGGGCTTCTCCTGAAAGCCGGTGACGGTGGCCTTGGCCGGGGCGCTGGCGATGAGCGCGGCGGTGCGGGCGGCGTGGAGAATGCGCGCGGGCGAGAGGTCGTCGGTGTAGGCGTAGCCGGTGCGCTCTCCGGAGACGACGCGGACGCCGCATCCGGCGGAGATACCTTGCGATGCGGACTTGACCATGGACTCGTCGACCATGAGGGAGGTCGAGGTCAGGTATTCGAAGTAGAGGTCGGCGTAGTCGCCTCCGGCGGAGAGGGCCGCGGCGAGGTAGGATTCGAGGTCGTTGTGCGTCAGGCCGTAGTGCTCGAAGAAGAAACGCTCTTGTTTGCTCACGATGATTCGATGCCTTTGGGGCGGGAAATGACTCCCTGGGGATGTGGGTATTATCCCATGAGTCCGGCTGGGGCTTGGGGAGTTGTGACTGGCGTAATGAAAGCCGGCTTCGGGGTCTCAGCGCTTGACGTACGCATTCAATCAGCGACTCTGGATGCACCGGGGAGATGAAAAATCAGTTCGAACGTCGACTCACTCAAGTATCTGCCAGCCAGTGTGACGACGAGATTTTCCGTCAGCGTGGGAAAAGAAATCCCCGTCCAAGAGGGATCTTGGACGGGGTACGTTCGAGATATTTACTGCTGGAACGACTCCAACTTTGGATTCGACCCATTTCCTTGCCCGGGTAGAGCGACGAAGGTGCCGCCGGTGCCACCGCTGGTGGGCGCGATGATATAGAGAATCGTCTGGCTGCCGCTGCCGCCCCCGCCACTGGTCGTGGTGGCGACGCCTCGGCCATTCGAGGACATGGTGTAAGTAAACGTAGAGCTTCCTGTCCCGGGTCCGCTCGCGCATATATCATCTTGCGTGTCGTTTCCGTTACCCGAGTTGAGAGTCATAACATCGACGCTGGCGCACCCGTTCGGAGAGACCGGCTGCCAAGTGCCGCCGTAAATCGTGCCCGATATGGAGGTGTTGCTGAAGTTGCTGCCCGATTGCGCCAGCACCATGCCGGAGTTCACTTTGCGGCTTCCGGCATCGGTGGCAAATGCGGTGTTCTTGCCAACCAGATAGAGGATGGGAGGATGGTTCACTCCGGTCAGGGAGACGGCCACACGCCCATTGGAGGAAACGCTGTAAGTGCCGGAAGTGCTGAAGGTACTTAATGTGCCGCCGTCATTCTCATCACCGCCGAACGAACTAAAGTTGCCAGCACCGTCCATACTGACCAATCCCGCTTGCGCGTCCGGACACGCCGGTGAGCAGTTAGGATCGAGACCCTGCGCTTGGTACAAGGCCACACCATCCAAGTCGGAATCGTTACCGGACAGACCGGATTGCCGAATGACCTGGCCGGTGAGGATCGAGCTGCCTGTATCGATTTCAATCACAAGCAACTGCGAAGCATTGACCACATAGAACGCCAAGCTCAGGGCACTGCCGCTTGTGGGGACGAGGCTTACCGTGCCGCGGCCGCTCGACGCCACATTGAAGTCATTGGAGCCGAACGTCGCATTGCTATAGGTGCCATTGTCATTCTCATCCAACTCTCCGTTCGTCAGATTGGCGTTGCCATGGGCGGTGAATGCGCCGGCTGATCCAAACCGGTTGGCGCCGGCGTCTACGCCGATCAATCCGAAAGAATACTGTCCGGTGAATTTGGAGGTAGAAAACGCACTCGTGTCCTGCTTGAGAGCGATGCCGGACTCCAAGATAGGACCGGTGTCGTAAGAGATGATGTTGCCGAGGTTGCCGCTGTGATCGACCGTGAAAGCCAGCGTCGAGGTGACGTCGCCGCCCGAGATGGTCATCGTCCCCAGATTATTTGAAGCGACGCAGTAAGTGCCCGTGAAGCTTCCCGTATACGCGCCGGTCGCCGGATCGTTCGCGTCGAATTGCCCGCTGGAGATGCGGCCAGAGCCGTCGGCTACGAAACTGCCTGCCTCGCCCCAGAAGATTTCGTTGCTGTTCTTATTCTCCCAGCCCTCTAAGAGGAAAGCGAATTGGCCGTTCAGATTCGCGTTATTCGTACAGGAGGATGATGCGTTGTTGGTCAGACTAAAGTCAGCCGGGTTTACTGCATTGGGTGTCGTGGCCACAACCGAATAAGAGCCGGTCGTTGAATTCGCGGTGAAGGTCGACGATGTAGCCAAGCCGCTTGCGTTGGTGGTATCGGTTTCCGTATTTGTTCCAGTCGAGGCGAAGGTGCCGCTGGCACCCGACGATGGGGCGGTAAACGTTACGGACGCGCCACTTAGGGGCGATCCGTCCTGTGTCACGAGCGCCACCAGTGGGTTTGCAAACGCCGTGCCGACCGTTGCGCTTTGTCCCGATCCGCTGCTTACTGCGATGATGGGCGCAGCTGGGCTGTTGGTCAGATTGAAGGAAGCTGTCGCGACCACTCCTGAAACGGAGGCAGTGACAGCGTAAGAGCCCTGATTATTATTCGCGGTGAAGGTCGCTGAGGTGCCCAAGCCATTGGAATTGGTCGTCGCCGTGTTGACGCCACCGGCGAAGGTACCGCTCGCGCCCGACTGGGATGGAGGCGTGAATGTCACGGTCACGCCACTCACCGGGTTGGAATACTGGTCGAGGACCTTCGCCACGAGCGGATTTGGAAAGGCTGTGCCAACCGGAGTACTTTGTCCAGATCCACTGTATGCCGAGATTGAAGCCGCCGCCCCTGCATTGTTGGTAAGGGTGAAGGTAGCTGTGGCATTCGTTCCCGGCGTCGAAGCCGTCACTGAATAAGAGCCGGCCGTAGTATTGGCCGTGAAGACCGCGGATGTGGCTACGCCGCTCGAATTGGTCGTTGCGGTGTTAACGCCACCAGCGAAGGTGCCGCTGGCACCCGACGAGGGCGCCGTGAAGGTCACCACCACGCTGCCCACGGGGTTCCCATATTGATCCGAGACCGTCGCGACCAACGGATTGGCAAATGCGGTTCCTACCGTTGCGCTTTGTCCCGATCCGCTGGTTGGTGAGATTGCTGCGGCTGGCCCTGCCGTGTTCGTCAGGCTAAAGAGGGGAGAGGTTGTGGCGCCAGGAGTCGACGCGCCAACCGAATACGTGCCAGCTTTTGTGTTCGCTGCGAAAACTGCCGATGTGGCAACGCCGCTGGAATTGGTCGTCGCCGTATTGACGCCGCCAGCAAAAGTCCCGCTTGCGCCCGCAGTGGGCGCCGTGAACGTCACCACGGCGCCGGCTAAGGGCGATCCGTTCTGGGTGACCAGCACCACCAAGGGCGCTGCAAAGGCGGTGTTGACCGTGGCGCTTTGGCCTGACCCACTTTGTACCGTAACCACAGGTGGCAAGTTATTGGTCAGGCTGAAATTGGCCGGCGTCGACACTCCGGCGGCCGAGGCGGTCACGGTATAAGACCCTTGGGTGGAATTCGCGGTGAAGACCGCCGAAGTGGCCACACCGCTCGAATTAGTCGTCGCCGTATTGACGCCACCAGCGAAGGTTCCGCTGGCGCCGGACGACGGGGCGGTGAAGGTCACGCTCACGCCACTCACGGGGTTCGAATACTGGTCCGTTACTGTTGCGCCCAGCGGGTTTGTAAACGCTGTGCTGACGATGGCGCTTTGCGGCGTGCCGCTTGTCGCCGCGATGGAATTCGCCGGTCCGGCCATGTTGGTCATGCTGAAGCTGGCGCCGGACGACAATCCTGGAATGACGGCCGTAACCGTATACGCGCCGGCCTTGTGATTGGCGGTGAACGCCGAGGATGATGCCACGCCACTTGAGTTGGTCGTGTCCGTTTCAGTGTTTGATCCGCCCGTGAAAGTTCCGCTCGCGCCGGATGACGGGGCGGTGAAGGTCACACTCACGCCGCTTACGCCGGTGCCGCCCCTGGTCACCGTTACTGACAGCACGGAGGAAAACTGGGATCCGACCTGGATGGTTTGTCCGGACCCGCCGGCTACTGCGATGGCTTCGGAGGGAGACGAGGACCCGCAACTGGAAAACAGGTAACTGAAAGTTAGGACTAAGAAGAAGAAAGCAGACAGGCGCAGAGTTTTCATGAGAGGCCCCCGCGCCAAGGAAGTACGCGCATTTTTGACTAATCGCAGTGACACGCGGCACAACGTAGTGTGACCAGAGGCCGTCAGGACCGTCGCGCTGTGAAAGTAAGTGCGGACGCTAAAGAGTTTCGTTAATCGGATTCGACACAATCTCGAGGTGCAGCCATCACTGCCCCTAACTGGGGAGGGAAACAATACTTGAACGAGCAAGCACTTACTCATGATCCCGGAGACCCTTGGCAAAACGCTTTCCGAATTCCTTGACGGCTCGCGTGCGGCTGTGGTCGTCGAGGATGGTGCGATTGTCTTTGACTTGGCTCAGTCGAAGTACTCGATTTCCGGCGAGTACAACAAGTGCCTAATTCATTTTTGGTCGCATGAGCGCAATTTTGTGCGGCGGGTGCTTGATGCAGAGATCAAGGGTTCGACGTTGCGATTGCAGGTGCAGCGCATGGGGCAGAGTCGGCCGACCCGGCTGGACATTTGCCGGGATCGGGATCAGCGGTCTCCGGCGCAGCGTCGGGCGGCGCGCGTGGCTTATGAGCCGCGGTTGCGGCGAGTGCTGGAGCGGAATTTTCCGGGGTGGACGGTCGGGCGGCTGACGACTGGTATGGATCTGGAGCGGTCGTTCGGTCCCGCGTACTTGCGCGGGTTGATGCGGATGGGGCAGCGGGCGCTGGCGATTGTGGGCGTGAACGATGCGGAGACGCAGGCGACGGTGGATGGGGCGCTGACTTGCGGACTGCTGTGGCTCGAAGGGTGCCGCATGGCGCAGCGCGAGCGGCGAGTGGTCGAGGGACTGGTGCTGGTGGTGCCGAAGGGCGGGGCCACCCTTACGGCGCAGCGTATGGCGCACCTTCATCCGTCGGCGGTGAAGTGGCATTTGAACGAATTCGATCAGCGCGAGGATGCGCTGGTGCGGCTGGAGATTGGGGATCGCGGGAATCTGGAGACGAGGCTGGTGCGAGCGCTGGATGAGAAGAGCGTTTTCGAGCGATTTGCTGCATCGATCGGAAAGATTCGCGGGATTCTGGCGGGGACGGAGATTGTGGCGTTGTCGCCGGCGGTAATTTCTTTTCGGCGATGCGGGCTGGAGTTTGCGCAGGCCCGGGTGGCGCATGATCCGCGAAATTTTTTGGCAGGAGAAGAGATTGTTTTTGGCTTCGGCGCGGAGGAGCGGGTGCTGGATGCGCGCAATGAGGCGGACTTCGCGAACTTAGTGAGCCTGGCGGCTTCGGTTCGGCATAAGGACGGACCGAAGAATCATGCGCTGTGGAGGATGCATCCGGAGCGCTGGCTGGAGGCGCTGGCGGGCGCGAACATTGTGGCGCTGGATGGGCGGCTGCGCACGGATTTTGTGTACCGGCAGGTGCCGGCGTTTTCGGCGGCGGATCGGGCGATGATCGATGTCCTGGCGGCTACTGACGAGGGGCGGCTGGCGGTGATTGAGTTGAAGGCGGATGAGGATATTCATTTGCCGTTGCAGGGAGTGGATTATTGGGCGCGGGTGGCCTGGCATCAGGAGCGCGGGGAGTTTGGGAAGTTTGGATACTTTCCGGGGCGGGAGGTTTCGGCGGAGAAGCCGCTGTTGATGCTGGTGGCACCGGCGCTGCATGTGCATCCGGCTACGGACACTATCTTGCGGTATTTTTCGCCGGAGATTGAGTGGGAGTTGCTGGGGATCGATGAGAGGTGGCGGGAGGGGTTGAGAGTTGTGTTTCGGAAGCGGGCCGGGGATGGTAGAGGCTGGATTTCAGATTGCAGATTTCGGGATGGCGCGGATTTGTCTGCTTGAGTTTTTGGGGCTTGCCGATCAAGACTCGCGTCCAATCGCTGGATGGGACTCGAGGTCCCACCAGCCATGTGTTTGCAGAGAGCTGGATTGGAGCGAGCTTTAGGGATGCGGGAATTGGCTGGATTCGTTAACATAGTGGGACTGGGGTTCGAAGATCGCCCGAGTTTCCAAATCGCATTATGAGAGCTCAAATGCATTTGCCTCGTCTTTTCCTGCTGACTGTAGCCACCCTTGTATTGTCACTGACACTGGCGGCTTTGCTGCCCGTTTTCGCCGACAATGTGCCGGAAACGCTGCGTCCGCCCAAGGGTTCGCAGACCGCCTTGGTCGTGTTTGAGGACTTGCAGTGTCCGCAGTGCGGGCGCGTGGCGCCGCTGCTGGAGCAGGCCTCGCGGGTTTACAAGATTCCCCTCGTGCAGCACGATTTTCCGCTACCTATGCACAACTGGTCGTTCGACGCGGCGGTGATTGCTCGGTATTTCGATACCCATTCGAAAGAACTGGGAAATGAGTTCCGGTTGGCAGTGTTCGAGCATCAGCAGGAAATCGTGAGCCCGATGATCATGCGGAGATTTGCGGAAAAGTTCGCCGCCGACCACAAGGTGAGTCTGCCGTTTGCAGTGGAAAAAGATCCGAAACTGATCGGGCTGGTGAACGCCGACAAGGAACTCGGCAAGAGCCTGAACATCGACCACACGCCGACGATCTGGATTGTGAGCAGCAAGCATCCGGACAAGCCGTTTGTGGAGGTGAAGGACACTACGCAGCTGTACGTGATGATTGACGCGATGAAGTGAAGAAATTGCAGAGGTTAGATTTCAGATTGCAGATTTGAAAACGTTTCGCAGATCAGGCTGCAGAGTTTGCACCTTTGGCGGTGCGTAGGGAAGCTACGAATATTGAGACTAGCTCATTTGCTTCCTTCGTTAGGCCATCGAGCTTTTCTGCGCGAAAGACATTGGCCTCGCCCAACAGTTCCAGCCAGAAGACTGTTTCATCCGCTTCTTCCAGTACCACTCCAAGCTTAGATATGAATTCCACACGCGATCTTGCGCGGCAGGCGGCGCGGTAGTTCGCACCCACGGAAGTACTGGATCGTAGAAGTTGGTTGCCGAGAACGCGAGCTTGGTCAGTTCGCGGTAAAGAGCGGTAGAGTTTCAGAATCCGGAGCGCGAAGTCCTTCGTGCGCCGCTTCATGATGTCAGGATCGCACTTCATACTCGCGATCCGAAGATTGAGATGGAAGGCCCGGCGGTGACGGCTGCACACCAAAATTGTGAGGTTTTCAAATCTGCAATCTGAAGTCTGACCTCTGCAATTCCGGCCTCATTCGCTCCATTTACGGAATAAGAGCGCCCCATTCGTTCCCCCAAATCCAAACGAGTTCGACATGGCGTATTCGAATGTCGCCTTTCTTGCCTGGTTGGGGACGAAGTCCATGTTGTCGGTGCCGGGGTCTTGATTCTCGAGGTTGATGGTGGGCGGCAGAATCTGGTCTCGCAAAGCTAAGACTGTGATGCCGGCCTCGAGGCCTCCGGCGCCGCCCAGCAGATGGCCGGTCATTGACTTGGTCGAGCTTACTGGAACCTTCTTGCCGAAGACATTGCGTATGGCGTGAGCTTCGAGCGTATCGCCGATTGGCGTGCTGGTGCCGTGGGCGTTCAGGTAGCCGACCGCTTCGGGCTCGAGCTTTGCGTCGCGCAATGCGTTCTTCATGACGCGATAGCCGCCCTCGTGCTCGGGAGCCGGTTGTGTCATGTGGTAGGCGTCAGACGACATTCCGTAGCCGACGACTTCCGCGAGAATCATCGCGCCGCGCCGGCGGGCATGCTCTAGTTCTTCGAGGATGAGAATACCGGCGCCTTCTCCGATGACGAATCCGTCGCGGTCTTTGTCCCATGGACGACTGGCGCGGGCTGGATCGTCGTTGCGCGTGGAGAGCGCGCGCATCGCGGCGAATCCGCCGACGCCCATCGGAGTGATGGCGGCTTCGGCGCCACCGGCGATCATCACGTCGGCGTCGCCGTACTGAATGATGCGGTAGGAATCGCCGATGGAATGCGCGCTGGTGGTGCAGGCAGTTGCGGTCGCTTCGTTCGGGCCCTTTGCGCCGTATTTCATTGAGACGTGACCGGCGGCTAGGTTGATGATGGCGGCGGGAATGAAGAAGGGTGAGATCTTGCGCGGACCGCCTTCGAGGAGCGCCTGATGCTCGCGCTCGATGACGTCGAATCCGCCGATGCCCGAGCCGATGTGCACGCCGACGCGCTCGGCATTTTCGGGCGTAATGGCGAGGCCGGACATCTTGATCGCTTCATCGGCCGCGGCCAGCCCAAAGTGGATGAAGCGCCCCATCTTTTTGACTTCTTTTTTCTCGATGAAGTTGAGCGGGTCGAAATTGCGGACTTCGGCAGCGATCTGGCAGGCGAAGTTGGAGGCGTCGAATCCGGTGATGCGGCCTACGCCGCTCTTGCCGGCGAGAACGGCCTGCCAGACTTCGGCAGTGGTATTGCCCACACCGCAGAGCAGACCAATACCCGTGACTACGACGCGCCTTCCCCGGGCAGTTTCCAAATTACTTGCCTGCCTTGGCGTGCTTGCCGATGTAGTCGATGGCGTCGTTTACGGTGCGGATCTTCTCGGCGTCTTCGTCGGGAATTTCGATGTCGAAAGCCTCTTCGAAAGCCATGACGAGCTCGACGGTGTCGAGCGAGTCGGCGCCGAGGTCGTCTACGAAGGAGGCGCTGGGAGTGACTTCGCCTTCGTCCACACCGAGTTGCTCTACGATGATCTGCTTCACTTTTTCGTCAACAGCTGCCATGTTCTTCCTCTTTTCCGAGACTGGAGTCGCGCGGCCGGGCCGGCGGTAAAGACTGCGTTCTGGCTACAGCATTGGATGATGAAATCGAAGTGAATAGTCTAAAAGGGATTGGGAAAGTATGCAAAGGGAAGAAGACAGTTGCGAGCTGCTAGTTGCTAGTCCCCTGTCCTGATCGGCAAACCACCCGCTTGAATCCGAAGTCCGCAGCGTGGATTGAGAACTCGCAACCAGCAACTAGCGGCTCGCAACTAACAACTCACTTCGAATATTCGTCCCTTAGTACCGTCTGCCGACTGGTCATCGGAATCGCCTTGCCTTCGATGTAGACCTGCTTCACATCTGTCTTCACATCGAGCGGGTCGCCATTCGCCATTACTACATTTGCGGTTTTGCCTACGTCGAGCGAGCCTAGCTTGTCGGCAACGCCCCAGATTTCGGCTGCGTTCAGCGTGACGGCTTTGATTGCCTCGTCGTACGGTAGGCCAAAGGCTGTGGCGAATCCGGCGGCGTCGGGCAGGTTGCGGACGTTATGCGCATTGTAGGTGGCGAAGACGATCTTTACTCCGCGCTTGTAGAGCTGTGCGGGCAGGCTGTAGACAGCGTCGTAGCGCTCGTCTTCTTTCGGAGCCTCGTAGATTGGGCCGACGATTACCGGCACGTGCAGGCTGGCTACGTAGTCGAGCACCGGCTGGGAGTGGCTGATGTGATTAAGAACATATTTGAGATGAAATTCATTGGCGAAATTGACGATGGTTTCGAGGTCGCTGGGATCTTCGGCAGCGAGCACAACTGTTTTCTTGCCTTCGAGATACGGGATCAGCGCTTCGAGCTTCAGGTCGCGCTTCGGAGCCATGGGCGGCGACTTCTTTTCTTTTTCTTTCTCTTTGCCCTTCTCCGCGGGCTTGCCCTTATCGTCGGCTGAGTTGCCCGCTTCGGATTTCTTGCGCTCGTATTCGGACCACTTCGCTTCGTAGTCTTTGGCATCGAGAAACGCCTGGCGCATTTGCGCGATCAGGCCCATGCGAGTGGAGGGGAATCTGCGCTTATCGAATCCACCTTTATTGCGGCGCTGATCGCCGGTGAAGTTGACGGGCATGGCGATGTCGCGTGCCATCAGCATTTCATTGGCATCGCGGCCGGCGAGTTGAATGAAGGAGTCCTGGCCGGGGATCGTGTCCTGACTTTCGGGGGCGACGATGGCATTGGTGATGCCGTTCAGGCGCGCGACAGGAATAAGCGCCGACTCAGCGTGGAAGGCGTCGTAGACGTGCATGTGCGGCATGATCTCGTCGCTGAGTTCGACGAGGTCGTTGGTCATCTGCTCGGCGGAGATTTCGGTGAGGCCGAGTTGAGTTTCGGAGTCGATGAGGCCCGGGTAGATGGTCATGCCGGTGGCATCGACTACCTGCGCGTTGGACGGAATGCTGACGGAGCCGGCGGGCCCGACAGCCGTGATCTTGTCGCCCTGCATTACGATCACACCGTTTTCGATGGTGCCGTGTGTGACGGTGAGGAGTTTGCCGCCTTTCAGGGCGATGGCGTTTTGCGCGGATGCTGTCGTTGCGATCGCGGCGAAGAGCAGAACCAAGAGGGCGGCTTTTGTCTGAGAGAACGCCTTGATACGGTTTAGGGCGCTGATGAGCTTGTAGGGATGCTTCGATTCCGCGGCAAGTTGGCTTCGCGAACTTCCTGCGCCGCTCAGGATGACAGTCTTGTCCAAAGCGAGAGAGTTGTTCGAGGGATACATTATTCGCCCTCCTTATAGTGGGTTGTTCCCAGGCCGGGGAGGGAGCGATCGAAATAGATTTCGCCGTCGATGAAGACTTTGTTTGGCACTCCTGTGGTGGAGAGCGGATAGCCGTCCCAGATCACCAGATCGGCATCTTTGCCTACGTCGATGGAGCCGACGCGGTCGTCGACTCCGACGATCCAGGCGGGATTGATGGTGATCATCTTTAAAGCCTCTTCTTCGGTGGCGCCGCCGTAGCGGATTGCTTTTGCGGCCTCCTGATTCAGGCGGCGCGTGTAGTCTTCGGAGTCGCTTTTGATGGCGACCTTCACCCCTTTGCGCATTGCCATGACCGCATTCCAGGGAATCGCATCCCACGCTTCCTGCTTGTAGCCCCACCAGTCGGCGAAGGTGGCGATGCCGACGTTGTTGGCGGCTAGCTGGTCGGCGATTTTGTAGGCTTCGAGCGCGTGATGGAAGGCACGCAGGTTGTAGCCGAATTCTTTGGCCATCTCCATCTCGGTAAGCATCTCGTCAGAGCGGTAGCAGTGGATCTGCACCATGAGCTTGCGATTGAGCACGTCAGAGAGCGCATCGAGCTTGAGATCGTGCTTGGGAGGAGTCGCGTCCTTGTCGCCGCGCTTGACCTTGTCGTTATAAGCGCTCCACTCCTTCATATAGTCCTGCGCCTCGACAAGGGCAGCGCGCTGGACTTCGAAGTTGCCCATGCGGGTGGAAGGGAGCTGGTCGCGACCGCCGTAGACGCGCTTGGGATTCTCGCCGCTGGCGAACTTGATGGAGCCGGGCGCGTTGGGAAAGAGCAAGTCGTCGCGCTTGTCTCCGAACTTGTGCTTGATGACGACGGCCTGGCCGCCAATCATGTTGGCCGAGCCATGCAGCAGCAGGCTGGTGGTAACGCCGCCGGCTAGCGCTCGGTAGATCGCCTTGTCCTGATAGTCGAAGGCGTCTTTCATGATCATCTGAGGCGTGACGGGGCTGGTGGCTTCGTTGACGTCGTCGTCGAGCGCGATGTGGGAGTGCGAGTCGACGATGCCGGGCGTCACGTATTTGCCTTGCGCGTCGATGACCGTGGCGCCGGCGGGGGTGCTGACGCTTTCGCCGACCGCGGCGATCTTGCCGTCTTTTATATAAATGGAGCCGTTCCTGATGTTGCCGTGCGAAGCGGTCATCACGATGGCGTTTTTAATGACCACGTCGTGATGCGGCGCCGCTTGCGCGGCGCCGAAAGTGATTGCGGTTACGACGCAGGAAAGCGCCAACGATCTTGCGACCCGGTGCATGCGATGAGACCTCAGAGGGGATCCCCGGAAGAATTTGGATTGTAGATGCGGGAGTGGTCAGGGGTCAATGTGCGGACCCGCTCTCCACTTGATTGGGACGATTCGAACGGGAAAACGATAGCCGCGGTGGCAGCAATTTCTGTTCAGCGACGCACGATGGCGCTGGCAGAAGACTCCGACTCGCGGACGGGGAGGGAGATCGCCTAATCCGCGGCTGCCCCTGCGCGCGGCATAGCGTTTTCCGCTTGCCGCAGGCGTAGCGCGCGGTTCGAAGGCAGGCCGGCATCGCGAATCTTGTAAAGCAGCGCGCGATAGCTGATGCCCAGCGTGCGTGCCGCCTGCTTACGATTCCAGTGGTGCTGTTGCAGGACTTTCAGGATGACCTTGCGCTCCAGCTCGCGCACAGCCTGCCGTGTCAGCTTCTTCAACGAGACCGGACCGTCGAAGGAGATGTCGGGATTGAGGAAGTCAGGCTCGCGCTGAACGAGATCGCCGGTGATGGCATCTTCGTTGCCCAAGATCACGTAGCGCTTGATCAGGTTCTCAAGCTCGCGAATGTTTCCGGGCCAGTGATACTTCTGGAGGACTGCCATCACCTCGGCCGAGAGCGGACGGGCGCGGCAGTTGAACTTGCGATTGTAGTAGTCGAGGAAATAGCGGCAGAGGTCTTCGATGTCGCCGCGGCGCTCGCGAAGCGAGGGCATGCGAAGATTTACGACGTTGATGCGGTAAAAAAGATCCTGACGAAATGTGCCGTTTTCGATTTCAGCCTGAAGGTCGCGATTGGTGGCGCAGACGACGCGAACTTCGACCTTCTTGTCCTCCTGGGCGCCGATACGGCAGAACTGGCCGTCCTGGAGAAGTTGCAGCAGCTTCGACTGCAGCGAGTGATCGAGTTCGGAGATTTCGTCGAGAAACAAAGTGCCGCGGTGCGCCATCTCAACCCGACCGGGCTTCGAGCCAAAGGCGCCGGTGAAGGCGCCTTTTTCATATCCAAACAGTTCGCTCTCAAGCAAGGTGCCGGGAATGGCCGGACAGTTGACTTTGACATAAGGTCCGACTTTCCAGGGCGAGAGGCCGTGAATCAGACGAGCGATGATGTCCTTGCCGGTGCCACTCTCACCCGTGATCAACACCGGAACATTGGCGGCGGCAACCCTGGCGAGCTGCGCGCGAATCGCCTGCATAGCTTCGGAGTGGCCAAAAACAATATTGTCAGGAGGAAGTTCGCCCAGCGACTGCTGCAAAGAAGTTACAGACATCGTCGTCATAAGAGACCCTGAGTCCTAGCGGGTATGTCACCCGACATGCACTAAAAGTGCATCTTGAGCACCAAACGGGGGAAGAGAGAAGGACGAAGCTGGCGATGACAGATAACTGCGCGTCGACTAGCGACTTAGCAGGATGATAATCCTTTATTCTCAAATACGTGCATGGCACGAAAGTGCTATGTTGAACAGGCGACAGTGAGGGAAAACATTTTCACACCGCGGCAACACCTTTCCTTAACTCGGGAGGAATGGCGTCGGCATTGGTGTGAAGCGGTTTGTCGAACTTAAGCCCCAGAAGGTGGTAATCGTCGAGGTGTGCCACCCACACAGCTTTGGCCCGGAATACTCTTGAGGAATTGGGCAATCCCGCGCTTGGGCCGATGGGAACGCTGGGGATCTCCAATGAAATGAGCGCGGCCTTGGGGAGAGACCGGCGAACGACCACGAGCGCGCCTCCTGCAGAAATATTGAGTGCGGTGGCAAATTCGAGGGAATCCTTGCCGCCACCGTCTTTGGAGCGGACGAAGACCGGAATGGCCAATGGCAGTCGGACCGATTTGCGAGCTTCCCGGGATGAATTTCGTCTCTTCACGAGGGTTTGCGGGCGTAAACCCCCAAATACAAGCATCTTAGGGGCCAAACGAGGAAGAGTCCCGGAAGGTAGGGGTGATACCCGGCTAAACCTCGCTTGCGGCGCGGAATTCACGGGAATTAGAGGAGTTAGACACAACGTTACAAATGACTATCGGTCAATAATCGAATGTGCAATATTTTTCGCTTCGCACTAAGTGTCTTTCCGATTGACAGTCTGTTGCACCTGACTTAGCATACGAGCAATCCCTCGTTCCATACGGTAGAGAATCCCTCCCCAAACGTGACGTTATTAGTGTGTTTAATGACTTCACATGAAGGAAAACCAGCCATGTCCACTGGCGCGAGCTCGGTAAAAGAGAACGTGACGGTCGAGGCGCAGACGCTCGAAGCAGTTTCTCACCGGGAGGTTGTGCGCGAACTGGAAGCGCTGCGCGACCGGTACCGGAAAACCACCAACGCGCTCGCATCAGCTGCTCACGACCTGAAGACTCCGTTGGCCATCATGAATGGTTACATCGAGCTGCTGCGGAGCGGAAAGCTCGGCGCGCTAAATGATCGTCAAAAGGAAGTCATGGCCGATATGTGTTCAAGCGGCCAGCGCCTGCAACACTTCATTCAGGATTTTTTGACGTATACGGTGCTGGAGACCGGCGAACTGAGAATGCAGTATGCCGAGAATGATATGAACGAATGCCTCTCGGAAATTTGCCGGATTTGGTCAGACCGGTTCCAGGAGCGCGGCTTGGCACTTTACTTCCTGCAGAACGAGAAGCTCACGCCGTTCAGTTTCGATTCGCCGAAGGTGCAGCGGGTTCTATCCAACCTTCTCGAGAACGCCTACAAGTACACACCGCAGGGCGGCACGGTATGGTTACACGCCGAACCACACATGTGGGAACGGCGCTCGGCGAGCACGGGCACCGCCAACGGCGAACGGCGCCGGCAATCGAACAATGCGCCGAACGCGGTGAAGGTAAGCGTGTCAGATACCGGGCCGGGAATTCGACCCGAGTTCCAACTGGAAATCTTCGACGACTTTTTCCGGCTGCCGGGCAGCGAAGCGTCGGAAGGCATGGGCCTGGGACTCGCGATCGCACGGCGCCTGCTGATGAGCATGGGCGGAAAGATCTGGGTTGAGAGCGAACCGGAAGCGGGGAGTAAATTTTCTTTTCTCATCCCCCTGAGACCATTTTCTGTCGGCGCGAACCGGGGGAACAATCAATGAGCCAGGGAGCGAACATCCTGCTTGTCGATGACGAGCCGGGAATGCTGCGCTACATCCGAACGCTGCTCGAAGTGGACGAGCACAAAGTCCAGACGGCAACCACAGGCGAAGAAGCGGTAGCGCAGGTGCAGAAAGGCCTGCAGCCGGACCTCGTGCTGCTGGACCTGCTGATGCCGGGCATCGATGGACTGCAGACGCTGGAGCAACTCCGGCAGATGAAGCCCGGGCTTAAGGTTGTGATGCTGTCATGCGTCAGCGACACACGCAAGGTTGTGCAGGCGATGCGGCTGGGCGCAACCGACTACCTGACGAAGCCATTTCAAAAGGCGGAACTCGACTCGGTAATCAGCCAATGCGTGGGCGGCGCGAAGAGCGAATCTTACGCGGGTGAAGTCGAGGAATTGTGCGATGACGTGTTCTTCGTGGCCGCTAGTCCGGCGATGAAGAAGATTCGGTCGCAGGCGGCGCTTGTCGCTAATGTCGACATACCTGTTCTACTGCTGGGAGAGAGCGGGACGGGCAAGGAAGTTCTGGCGCGGTTGATTCACAAACTGTCGCCGCGCGCGCACCGGACTTTCTTGAAGGTGAACTGCGCGGCTGTGCCTGCGGATTTGCTTGAGAGCGAGCTCTTCGGCTACGAGGCGGGCGCGTTCACCGGCGCGAATCATCCGAAGCCGGGGAAGTTCGAGCTGTGCAACAAGGGAACGATCCTGCTTGACGAAATTGGCGAAATGCCGCCGCTCTTGCAGGCGAAGCTGTTGCACGTACTCCAGGACCAGACTTTCTCGCGGCTGGGCAGCCGTGCGGTCATCAAGGTTGACGTGCGAATTCTGGCGGCGACCAACATCAACATTCCGGAAGCGATCGCTACCAAACGGCTGCGCGAGGACCTCTATTACCGGTTGAACGCGTTCACGCTTTCGTTGCCGCCACTGCGGGAGCGCAAGGAAGAGATTCCGATTCTGCTCAAGCATTTCATGTCGCGCATGTCGGAGTCGTATGCACGGCCTCCATTGCCGCTGGGGCCGGCGCTTATGGAAGCGTGCCTGCGCCATGGCTGGCCGGGCAATTTGCGAGAGCTGAGCAACTTCGTCAAGCGCTATCTGGTTTTGGGGGATGAGAACCTGGCGGCGTCAGAGTTGCAGCCGCGGCCGGATAGCGGAGGAAGTCTGCAGGCTGATCCTGAGGGACGAGCGGCCGCGAACGGCGACAGCAGCGGGGGATTGAAATCGCTGGCGCGGAGCGCGAAAGACGAAGCGGAAGCCGAGGCGATTGCGCGGGCTCTGGATGAGACAAATTGGAATCGCAAGCAGGCGGCTGCGCTATTGAAGATCAGTTATAAGGCGCTGCTCTATAAGATCCGGCAGTACGGGATTGCGCAGAGCCGAAGCACGCACCGATTGTCGGCAGGGGCGTAAGGTGGCTCTTTCCGCCTTTCGGATCCGCAATCCTCTAAGCCCAACTTCTTTCTAGCTTTCATCTTCGGCGGGCAGGTCGAAGTTCACCAAGTCTGCTCGGAAGCCGCGCGTCTTCCAGAAGCCAAAAGCGATTCCGACGCCCATCCAGATTGTCCCTGCGATCATGGCAGGTTTGCTAAGGCTAACCCACAGCAAAAGGCAAATCACGAAGCCGAGGATAGGCGGCACTACGAAAGACGGAGTCCACTTGCCGTCCCGCACTACGTAGCGGATAAAGGCCGCAGCGTTTACGCCCATGAAGGCGATGAGGGCACCGAAGTTCAGCATTTCCGCGCCTAGACCGTAGCTCATAACGAACGCGCCGACCAGCGCGACCGCACCCACAAACAGCACGTTATTACGCGGGACACGATGGACGCGGTCGACCACTCCAAAAAAAGATTTCGGCAGGGCATTGCTACGGCCCATACCGTAGAGCAGACGAGCAGCGCCGATTTGTGCGCCCATGCCCGATCCGAAATTGGCGACGAGCAGAGTGAATCCGATGATGCCGAACATGGGCTGCCAAGCGCGCGCGGCGACATGGACGAAGGCGGTGTCGACGTCCGGAAAAGGCTGTGAGGCGGGCCAGATCAATTGCGCAGCGTAAACTTCGAAGGCGGAGAGAATGCCGATGACGAGGCAGGTGAGAACGGTGGCGAGAAGGATGTTGCGGCGCGGGTTCTCCGCTTCTTCGGAGAGAGTCGAGATGCCGTCGAAGCCGATGTAGGTGAGAACGGCGATCGAGGTCCCGCCTAACACCGCCTTGGTGTTCCACAAACTTGGATCATAAAAGGGCCGAGTGTAGAAGCCGGCGCTATCGTGGGGATGTCCGAATACAAAGCGGGCTGCAACCACAAAAAAGATCGCGATCACCACGCCCATGCCAGCGGCGAGGGCTGAGTTTACGCGCGCGGAAGTCTTGACGCCTTGTACGTTGAGGCCGGTGAAAACGAGCGCGAAGAAAATTGCCCACACCCAGTACGGCACGCCCGGGGCAAATACGTGCGCCTGCTGGCTGCACCAGATCGTGCAGATGATGGGATTGAGCATGTAGTCCATGACCATGCTCCAGCCGGTGACGTAGCCGAGCGCGGGATTGATCTCCTGGCCGACGTAGGTGAAAGCCGACCCGGCGCTGGGATAGGCGCGCGCCATGCGGCCATAGCTGATGGCGGTGAAGAGCATCGCGACCATGGCGATGAGGATAGTGGTCACTACGTGGCCGCGGCCTCGGTCGCTGAGCACGCCGAAGACGGACATGGGCGCGACCGGCTGAATCACAATTACCCCGTAGAGAATCAGGTCCCAGAGTGTGAGAGTGCGGCGGAGGTGAGGCGTGGATACGGCGGGCGTTGGTGCGCTTGTCGTTGATCCGCTCATGCTGCCGTCTAGCGTACCACCCGGCGAAAGCAAACGAAACCAGACGCAACTCGGGCCACGCTTTACAGCGCGAAGACTATTGGACGTCGAAGATTGCGGTTGTCTGCGCAGGCAGCGAGATCAGCACCTTGCCATCTTTTATCTCTGCCGGCACATTGCCGAAGAGCGGCTGGAGCTGGCGCGCCCTCGCGAGAGGAGTGCCGCCGAGCGGGATTTCGAGGGCCCGTTTGTGTCCCGCATTGTTATAGATGACAAGCAGCTTTTCTTCGGGCAGTTCCCGCAGAAATGCATAGTAGGTATCGTCCCAACCGATGTGCCATTGCTTGCCGTTGCGAAGGACAGGATGGTTCTTTCGCAGCTCAAGCAGCGCGTGCACATAGTTGAAAACGTCCTGCTGCTCGGGCGTGCGGCCTGCGGCGGTGAAGGCATTGCCTTTGTCGCCGGGGAAGCCGCCGGGAAAGTCGTGGCGGTTGTCGGGATCGTCGCCGCCGGACATGGCGATCTCATCGCCGTAATAAATTTGCGGAATGCCGCGCATGGTGAGGAGCAGCGAGAAGGCGGCTTTCAGCTTGGCGGGCGTGCTTCCCTTCTCGCCCATGAAGCGCTTGTTATCGTGGTTGCCGAAGAAGGTGACGAGAAGGTCGGGCCGCGGATAGAGCTCGTCGTGGCGCAGCACGTTCACAATCTTCTCGATCCTGTCGCCCTTGATGGTCACATCGCGCAGGGCGTCGCGCATGGAGAAATCAAAAACGGTAGTGAGGCCAGTATCGATGCCGTCGAACTGCCGGCGCCCGCCTTCGAAGAAAGCTGTGATGGTCGAGTCGGGGTCGGCGACCTCGCCGATGTCATCGATGTGCGGATAGACCTCGCGCACGCGCTGGTGCCAGCCGCTCCAGAACTGCCGCGATGAATAGGGGAAGGTATCGAGGCGGAAGCCGTCGAGCTGCGCTATTTCAGTCCACCACATCGCGTTCTGCGCAAGATAGACGGCGAGTTCGGGGTCGTCGGGATTGAGGTCAGGAAGCCTGTCGGCGAACCAGCCCTCGAGGGTGTTGCGGTACTCGCGCACGGGGGCGTGCGGATCGACGAGACCGTTGAAGTTATAGACCGGCGAAAGGTGATGCTGGGGAGTGCCGTGAATCCAGGTGGGCGTTGGCGGATCGTTCGCCCAAGGATGCTTTGGACCGGTGTGATTGACGACGTAGTCGATCAGCACCTTCATGCCGAGCTTGTGCGCGTCGGCGACGAGCGACTGATATTCCTGAATCGTGCCCATGTGCTCGTCGAGCGCGTAGAAGTCGACGGGATGGTAGCCGTGATAGTCGGAGTCGGTGTTCTTCCAGACGGGAGTGAGCCAGAGCGTGTTGACTCCGAGGTCGTGCAGGTAGCCGAGATGATCGCGAATGCCGCGCAGATCGCCGCCGTGATAGGCGTGGGGATCGTTGCGGTCGTAGACACCTGTAGTATGCGGGGGCCGATCGTTGGCGGTGTCTCCGTCGGCGAAGCGGTCGGGCATGATTAGGTAGATCACGTCGTCGCGCGAGAAGCTTTGAAAATGGCCGGTGGCATCGGCGCGGTCCTGAAGGGGTAATTGAACAGCGGTTTCGCCACCGGCCGTATGAATGCGGAGCTCGACATTTCCGGCATGTACCTGGGGACTAAGTTCAAGATGAATGAAAAGGTAATGGCCGTTGGCAGAGGCTTCCGCACCGGCGACCAACACTCCCTTGGCCGCGGTCTTGACCTGCGCGCCGGAGAGATTCTCGCCGGTGAGCAGGAGGGTGAGGTTTGGGGTGTAGTTGACCCACCAGTTGGGCGGGGCGACGTTGTGGATGAGGGGAGCAGAAGGATCGCTCTGAGCGCCAGTGGTGACGAATGTCCCTGCGAGGCAGACGAACATTGCGAGCGTCAGGAGTCTTAGCTTCGTCTTCATGATGGCCACCCGTTCGGCGAGCGGAGACAAGCCGATGGCATTGCAGTTATGACTCAAGAAGGCAGGAGATTTTTCGATCTCCCGCCTCTATGAATCAAACTAGAAAATGATGCGCACGGCCAACTGGAGCTGGCGTTCTGAGGAGAACCGGGTGGAGGCGGGGTTTTGGGTGCCTGTTCCGCCCGTGCCCATGTTGGTATTAAAGCTACCATTCTGAAACTGTGGGTGATTGAAGAGATTAAAGACATCCGCGCGGAATTCGAGGGTGGCGCGTTGCTCAAAGTTGACGTCCTTCATCAAGCCGGTATCCCAGGTGTGATATCCGGGACCGGTGATTGCGTTTCGGCCGAGCGTACCGGGGCGCAAGAAGCTACCGGTACAAGGATGAGTAGGGTCTCCGGTCGACGGGGCACAAGCGAAATTGCCGGTGATTATGCCTTGGCCGGTGGTGTGGTCAATTGAAGCCGAAATAGAGCCACTTGCATCGGGGCGGTTGCCTTGCGCCGCGCCCTGGCTACTTAAGTCAATCGGAGTGCCGGTTTGAAGCGTGATGATATTGTTCCATTGCCAGCCGCCAAAAATGTAATTCAGCGCGGCGGGCATGTCGGCGCCAAACTGGCGGCCTTTCCCGAACGGGATTTCGTACATCGAGGCGAATACGAAGCTGTGCCGGATATCCTGATCGGCGCTTCCGTAGTTGTCACCGAGAAGAGCATTGGCACTTCCATCGACGAAAATCTTGCTGCCGCTTTGACCAACAGTCGTGCTGAAAGCGCCGTTCGAATTGTCGATTGTGTGGGAGTACGTATACGCAGACGTAAATTGGAGCCCCCTGGTGAGGCGGCGATTAAAACTGGCTTGCAGGCCGTTGTATGAACCATGCCCGATGAACCCGTATTCGTTTACGTTACCAAAGAGGCCCGACCAAAGCTGACCGGGGCAGGGAGGGCCACTTGGGCAGAGCGGAGTGGAATTAGCATTAAAGGCGGTCGCGAGATGATTCATGACGGTGCCGACGTAAGCGACATCCAGAACCATGGTCCCGCCAAACTGGCGCTCAACCTGCAAATTCCATTGTTGAATGTTGGAGTTTTTGCTGTTCCTCGGATAGTAAATGACATTCACGTGCTGTGGATTGGTAATGTCGACGTTGTTGATAGAAGGCGGTAGGGCTCCAGTAGCGTCAAGCCAGTTGTTGTCTCCCGTCGGACCCTGCCCACTTAGGGTGTTCCGGGCACCATTCGGGTCAGAGCAATTAGGCGCGTTGTTTAGGCCGGTATTCGGGCAAGCCAAGAATGTGGAGACACCGTTGAAATCCGGATTGTTGCTGAGTTGCTCACCAATGCCGCCGCGATCAAGGAAGTAAAACATGCCGTATCCGCCGCGGAGCACCGTTCGGCCGTTACCGAACAAGTCATAGGCGAATCCGATGCGGGGCGCCCAGTTGTTGGTGTCGGTCTTGATCAGACTTCTTCCTAGGCCTGCAGCTTGGGAGCTGCCGGGGACAAAGAGTGAGCCGTTGCAGTCCCCAGGGTCAGAAATTGGGTCGCAGGCTGGATTCGTGATCGCTGGATCCCAGTTCGATTGCAGGTTGTGAATTTCGTAAGGCCAAGTGTAAAGGTCATACCGAATGCCAAGATTTAGCGTCAGACGGTTCGTGACGCGCCAATCGTCTTGGGCAAAATAGCCCGTCTCCCAACTCCGGGTTTGGTACAGCCCCTGAAACTGCCCAATTTCGTAATCTGGAAATCCCGCGGCCACTTCAGACATCTCGTAGCCTGTGAATCGTCCGGTCCCGGGGTAGTTGACGCCGCCAAGAATGAAGTAACCCTTGGCATCGTTTCCCTGAACGAAATTCACCTCGCGCTTGCCGATGTTCACGCCGAACTTGAAAACGTGGTGCCCGTGGTTCCATGAGAGTGAATCTGTGAACTGATAGAACTTTTGTGGAACGTTGTAGGGTCCGCCATCTCCCTGGTATTCGAGCTCCGTATTGTTCCCGCCAATAAGCACCTGTCCACCGAGGAGCGGAGTTGGATTTGCGCCAGGGATACCAATGGCTGCGCCGAGCCGCTGGTTAATGTTTGGCGGGTTGTAGCCATACACGGTGTAAATGTCGCCGAACCTGAACTCATTCACGATATTCGGGCTAATTGTGCGCGTGTATCCGACCGTCCATCCACGCGGGTGAGCGATGTTGTCACCAGAACCGAACCCCGACGGGCAGCAAGGGCCCAATCTGTTGGTAACGGTATAGTTGTCTTGCGCAAAGCTGTAGCGGAAAAAGAGCTGGTCTTTTTGCGTTGGATTGAAGTCTGAGCGAATATCGAAATCGTCGAAATTCCGGATACTCTGACGGTTGGCCTTGTAATTGCCAATAAAAGGATTGTTTCCACTTCCAGCAAAGTTGGGCTCGGGAAACGTCTGCAAATAGGCGAGCCCCACAGGGTTCGGATTGGTAATCAGGTTCGTGCCGGTCGCGCCATTCCAGCCAAAAGGCTTGCAGGTAGTGGGATCAAATATGTATCCCTGTCCTGCGGAACCTGCCGGAATCGTAGGACAAGCACTTGGGTCTGGCGAAGTGGCCGTATTTGAGCCAGAGAGCCCGATCAGTTCTGAGAAATCCGCGATGCCGCTCTCGCCCTGGAAGGTACCTCTCATCCGATCGGTCGGAACGCTGGCGAATTCAGCACCTACCGGTTGGTCTTGGCGTAGGCCCTGATAGTCACCGAAGAGGAAAAGCTTGTTCTTCCAAACGGCGCCTCCCAAGGTACCACCGAACTGACCTCTGCGGAAAATAATGGGACCCGTTGTGTTATAGGCATGCGCATCAAACTCGCCGCTGCGGCGAAAAAGAAAAGCAGTTCCATGGATGGCGTTCGTGCCAGATTTGATTGTGGTTTGAACAATTGCGCCGCCGCCACGACCATATTCAGCGGGCGCTACGCTTGTGTTGACGCGGAATTCCTGGATGGCCTCGGCGGGCGGGAAGAAAATAATCGTATTGACAAGTCCGTCATTGTTGTCTACGCCGTCTAGAATGAAATTGTTGGCTTGCGGACGAAGACCGTTCACCGAGAGAGCCGCGCCGCCAGTATCCGAATTGCGGAAGGTCTCGGCATTCGTTCCTGAGCTTCCCCCCGAGGCAATGTCGCCATAAGCGCCGCGCGTTACGCCAGGCGTCAGAAGCGCGAGTTGCGTAAAGTTGCGACCGTTCAAGGGAAGCTCGGTGACCTGCCGCCCTTCGATCACTTCCCCAGTGCTCGAGGTCGCAGTATCTACCAGCGGTACCTCGCCGGTTACATCAACTGTCGTTGCCGTCGTGCCGGTTTCCAGTTTCAGGCTGATTTCGAGAACCTGTGACACCTGAAGTTCGAATCCGGCACTCGCAGTCTTGAATCCCGGGGCCGACACCTCAATCTTGTACTTTCCGATAGGTAAGGCATTCGCAGCATACTCGCCCACATTATTGGTCGTCGTTGTTACGACGCGGCCTGTGCCGGCATCGGTGATCGTGACGTTCGCGTTGGGAAGCACGGCTCCAGTCGTGTCGGTGATCGTGCCGACAACGCGAGCGGTGTCGGTTTGCGCGTAACCAATGGCAGCTAGGCACAGCACGGCAATCAGAACTGCAAATAACCTGCTCTTCATAATGTTCTCTCCAATTCGGGGGTGGCTCGGTGTGAGGCTCTTGTGCAACGCGCCTTCTCCATTCATAAACGGCAGTTCGGAAATCGAAATATGACTCTCATCACAGCGGTTTCGCGAACCGGCAAACTTGCGTACATAACGGCGGGGACTACATGAAATTCTGGATGCACTAAATATGCGCTGCAACTTTTAGTACAAAGGCGACACGGGCGGGAGTTTCATTAGGTTTTATACCGTTACAGGAGTAAAATGCTGGAATTGCAACACGATACCTCCTCTTGTTACGCGACTGTTAAATGGCTGTGACACTTACGTTCGCCGCTGGCCCCGAGCAGTTCTTCCAACAAATAGATCGCATTATTAAAAGTCATAGCCTGCGCGGGTCGGAGTCTCTCTGCAAGCTGTTGCAATATCTCGCAAAGCAGTCGCTCGATCATCCTGATGCGCCTCTGAAGGAGTATCAAATTGCCACCGAGGTCTATGGGCGGCATGCAGATTTCGATCCGCAGTCGGACTCGACGATCCGGGTTCAGGCCGGGCGGCTGCGGCTGAAACTGGCCGAGTATTACGCCACCGAGGGCGCTTCGGATTCCATCGTTGTCAAGATTCCCAAGGGAAGTTACCACCTTGTCTTTGAAGCCAAGCCGGGGGCGACTCAGCCGCTGCTAATGCCAATGGCTCCGGCAGCTACGTCAGATACGCTACCGCGGGTGCCGATCCGTTGGAGGATTGCGGTGGTCACGCTGCTTGCCTGTTTGATCGTGGCTGTCGTGATGCTGCTAAGTCTTCTTTGGACGCGCAAGCAGGCCGATGCTTCTTCGAGCGTGAGCGCGGCGCGGCCGGTTGGCGGTCCCTTGGCCGAATTCTGGAAGCCGTTTACTTCCGGCGCGGAGGAGCCTTGGGTAATTTTCAGCAATGCGGCTTTCATTGGCCGGCCCGAGACCGGCATGCGCTACTACAACTCGCGTCAGGATTCGAAGTCGTCCGTATACGACCACTACACGGGTGTCGGTGAGGTGCTGGCCGTGCACTCGCTTGATGAGGCCTTTGGAAGCTTAGGGCACCGGCTGCGCGTTAAGCGTGGCAGCCTGTTTACTCTCGACGACGCCAGCAATGCGAATCTGATTTTTGTCGGGTCGCCTTCGGAGAATCTTTCGCTGCTCGATATTCCTGGCACTCAGGAATTTGTTTTTGAGCGGGTGGCCTCGGGAGCGCGTAAGGGTGATCTTTCGATCGTGAGCCGGCATCCGAGGGCGGGCGAAGCGGCGGACTACCTGGCGAGCCCGTCGAGCGCGCCGTTGACCGAGGACTATGCCGTCGTCGGCATGGTGCCGGGAATGAGCCCGGGCAGATTTGTCATGATCCTGGCCGGGACTACCACCTTTGGCACGCAGGGTGCGGTGGAGTTTGTCTGCCGGCCGGATTCGGTCGAGAAACTTATGCAGGAGATGCCGGGGGCGAAGTCGGGGATGAAGCCGTTTGAAGCGCTAGTGCGAGTGAAGATTGCACGCGGGGTTCCGCTGGAGACGGAATTGGTGGCGGTGCGGGCGCGGTGAGATTTCGAGATTTTGCAATCGGGTAATTGAGTAATTTTCCAGAGCGCAACGCACGTTGGTCACGACTTTGCGATTGCCGCGTTGCCGCTTAGATAACTACTTGGCTGGCGGGCATCATAGGGATCCTCCACGCGTAACATCAGCAGCGCCGCAAAAATCATTGAAAACCCACCCAGCAAAACCGCAGCAAGGCGAACGTCAATCGAGGCGGGAAGGTGATGTTCGAGATAGGTCACCAGAGGCTTCAGGCCGGCTGAGGCAACAATCTCCGGAGTAACAATAAAGAAATTGAAGATGCCCATGTAGACACCAGTCTTGTCTGGAGGCAAGGACCCCACCAAAACGGCATAGGGCATCGATAGAATGCTCGCCCACGCGATACCCACCCCCACCATGGGGATGATCAATAACCACTGGTTGTGAATGAGAGAGGTCGAGAGCAACCCGACTCCTCCGCAGGTAAGGCAGATCACGTGAGTCAGCCTGCGGCCTACGCGATTTGCCATGGGCGCAAGAATGAAAGAGAAGGCGGTCGTGACGGCGTTTTGCACTGCGAAACACAGGCCGCTCCACTTCACGCCGTCATTGTAGGCTTGGGAACCCGCTTCCATTGCGCCAAACACGCTGCGAGTGATTGCGACAGTGAAATAAAGCCACATGCAGAACAGGCCCAGCCACGTAAAAAACTGCACAGGAGCAAGCTGTCGCATGGTTCGGGGCATATCGAGAATCGAACTAAAAATCTCGGCGGCATTTTTCTTAATCCCTGCGCCCTCCGCTTTTGCTTTCGCGAAGGCGGCCAGATTCTTGGGCGGGTACTCCCCTGTGGTTAGGATCGTATAGAGGACAGCACTAAAAAATGCGGCGGCGCCGATATAAAAAGACAACCGAACCGTGTAAGGGATGGGCGAGCCGCCACCGGTCTTGTCGCTGACGTGAAAAACATAAGTCAGGAGAATTGGCAAAGCGGAGGCGATGACCGCGCCGAAGCCAATAAACAAGCTCTGTACTGCGAATCCGCGGGTACGTTGAAACTCCGGCAATAAGTCGGCGACGAAAGCGCGGAACGGCTCCATGCTGATGTTGATGCAGGCGTCGAGGACCCACAGAAGTCCTGCCGCCATCCACAGCGCGGAGCTGCGCGGCATAAGGATGAGCGCCGATGAACTGAGAATTGCGCCAGCGAGAAAGTATGGACGTCTGCGGCCGAGCGGGCCCCATGTGCGGTCGCTGGCGTGTCCGATGATGGGCTGCACGATCAGTCCGGTGAGCGGCGCCGCCAGCCATAAGATGGGAATCTGGTCGGCGCGCGCGCCGAGATACTCGTAGATAGCGCTCATATTCGCCATCTGCAATCCCCAGCCGAACTGAATACCGAGGAAACCGAAGCTCATGTTCCAGATTTGCCAGAAGGTGCGTGGCGGCTTGTCCATAAAAACTCACATCATACTCAGCTATGTCAGGTTGAGTGTGATTTTTCTTTCTTGCGCCGCTCGCGCTCGGCTTGCATCTCCTGAATGGTCCGGGCGACGAGAGGAGAATAGAGAGCGCGGACCCAGTTGGCGTTGTCCCATTCGGGTTGGCCGGCAACGGCAGTGTTGAAGTTGACCATCGCTTGCTCCTTTTCCTGAGCCTGCCACCGAGCTACAGCGGTTGCCATTTCCATCTCTGGGTAGTTGCGGGGTTCGTAGCCGGACGCGGCCAGCACTCCGAGTGCATCCGCATAACGCCGCATTTCAATGAGCGACCAGGATAGCCCGATGACGAGCTTTCCTTCCGTAGGCCGCAATTGCTGGGCGCTACGGAACCATTCGGCGGCGACGCTATAGTTTCCGGCCAAATACTCCCACCATGCGAGATCTCCGAGTTGCAGCGGAGCGGAGGCGTTGGAGCTGGCACTCAGTTCGCTCTCCAGCCTGCGGGGCGCGTCTGTTGCCCCGTTGATAAGAGCGAGTCCTGCTTCTGCGACGGCAATCTCGCGTGGCTTGTCGCCGTCTACGGTTCGTACCCAGTCTTGGAACTGCGCTGGGGCACTCCTTTGGTCCGCCGCCGCCAGCGCGTGCGCGTACGCGGTGATGATCTCCGGATGCGATGTCTTGTCGATCTCGAGAATCTTGCGGAAAGCGTCCGCTTCGCCGTTGAAATTCGCTTGTGCGAATCGCGCCTGCGCAAGGATAAGGAGGGCTTTCGGCTGATCGGGCCGGAGTTTCAACGACTGCGCCGCCGATTGTTCGGCCTCTGCATACTTGTTCGCGGTTAGCGCGTTTTGCGCTTTGTCGGTCCAGAAGATGTACGCGATGGCCAGATCGCGCTCGGGCCGCGCTGCCCAGCCTTCGTCTGCGATCAGTTTCCGCACTTGCGCGATGCGCTCTGAGGGCAGAGGATGCGAGCGGAAATATCCTTCCAGAGTTTGCTCGGCGACGCGCGAGAGTTCTTGTTGTGGCGTCTTTGCGCGGCTCTGGGATTCCCGAAACAAGCGGGCCAGGGTCTCGAACATGCGCATTGCGCCGTTAGCGGAATATCCGGCCTTGACGGCCAGTTTGGTTCCGTCGCGGTCGGCCTGTAGTTCCTGATCCTTGCTGTAGCCCGCTTCAAACACTTCAATGGGAATTTCGAACAGGCCGCCGAGCGGGATTTTTCGCAGAGCCTGCTCGCGCTGCACACGCTCAGAGCAGTCGTAGTGGTCGATGTGCTCGATTTCGTGTCCGAGCACGGCGGCTAGTTCGTCTTCGCTGTCCATGAGCGCGAGTAGCCCGCCGCCGACGAAGACATGCCCACCGGGTAAGGCAAAAGCGTTGACGAAATAGGAGTCGGGTATGTAATGAAACTTGTACGGTAGCCGGCGGTGAGCGTTGACGGCGACCGGCTCGCCGATTCTTGTCAGATGGCGTTCGATGATGCCGATCTCCGGAGTGTCCCCGCGTTCTTGGTTGCGGCCATAGACGCGAGCTAACTCGTTTCCGATGCGGATTTCTTCTTCGTCCGACATGCGCGTGAAACTGACGGGCATGCGCGTTAATTCCTGCTCGGTGTCGGCGACGAGATACAAGAGCGCGGCAGGACTAAGAGGCACGTCCACTTTACGGAGTTCACACACCACGACTGCGCCGGCCGCCCAGATCAATAACCCCGCCAAAAATATCCAGCGCTTCATAAGTATTGCCGCAAAGCCTCACGATTTCGCGTGTAGAGGAACGAGACCAGCAGGAGCGCCGCGCCCAGCACGATGAAAGTCAGATAGCGGTCGCGCGGGTCCAGGCGCCAGACGTCGACGAGCAAAATCTTGCCGACGCACAGAAGCAGGAGTCCCAGCCCAGTCAGGCGGAAGCTGCGTTCGCGGAGCCACAAAGCGAGAATGAATACGGCTACGCCCTCCACGCCCCACGAGAGTGTGACCATGCCGTGACGCATCTCGACACCGAGTAAGGCGGTGAGCAGGCCAATGGCCGTGAAGAAGATGATTTGCTCGGGACGGCGAGCCGCTGACTGAAAAAGCCAGACCAATCCGTTCTCTGCGCTCTCCTCGCCTTTCTTGCGAAGTTGAAAAGAAATCGGCAATGCCAATAGGAGCAAAGCGACGGCCGCTCCCGCCGTGATCCACCGGCTCTCCCATCCTGACGCCGGAAAATAGCTGCGCTCGTAGAGATTGTGCAGCAGTGTCCGGAAAAGCACGCCGAAAACAACCAGCAGCGTCTGATAGAGAAATACTCTTCGTGCACTGCGCCACGCAATCAGCGATAGGGCGATGGCGAGCGCGGCCCATACTGCCGCAACCCAATCGGGTTCCACCTCAAACCGCATAAGCGAGGCGGAGGTGACTGTACCGAGCCAGCAGCAGGCGTCGGCCAGATGGAAGCGTTGTTCCGGCTTGCTCAAGGCGAAGCTTGACTCCTGCAGTCTCCAGTAGACGTAGAAAAAGCCGAGCGCCAGCGGAACAACTGTGTAGACGCGTGGGCTGAGCTCGCCCGGATTGCCTGCCGCGTTCAAATTCACGAAGAAGATGCGCGTGAAACTTGCGGCGAAGGCCGCGTAGCCTTGCAGACGAAGACTGAGTTTTTGTTGTGACAAACCGACTTCAAACAGAACCAGCCCGATGGCAAGCCATGCATCCGCCACGCTCGCCGGACGGAGTTCGTACCACGCGACGAGCGCAACCAGAATTGACGAGCACCAGGTGTACGCTGACCGGGCAATTTGGGCATGGGAATAGAGCTGCTTACGGATAGAAATGCCGCGCGTGCGGTCAGTATCTCCGCTCCAGCGCGATGTGACATAAAGGAGCGCTGAGACGAGAGCAACCGTGACTAGCCGCAGGGTTACGCCGTGATACTTGCCGGTCGCTTCCAGATTGATGGCAAATACGCGCAGCACCGATACCAACGCGAGGCAGTTGGCCTGATAGCTAAGCTCACGGAAGCTTGGAGCCGTCACATCGTCCTCATCTGAATGTGCCATCCGGGCGAGATACCGCGAGGCAACGGCGAGTACGAGTCCAACCACGCACCAGGCTACGGCTGTCCAGCATTCGGGGAATGCGATCCACGCGCCGATCAGGAGCAGAAGGACTGCTACATACGAGAGACGCTGCATGACGCGGCGGTCAAACTCACGCGGGAAGAGATCCGAATAACGCCGCAACACCCATTCGGCGTTGACATAAAAGACGGTTGCGGCGACAGCAAAGACAACCGCCAGCGCGAAGTCAGGGCGCAGGTCGGCGTCATCCCAGCGGCGGCCCAAGATTTTGGCTGCGTCGTTGGCGATCATCTGGCCGGAGACGAGGATCGCGCTGAGCATTCCTAGCCGGCGGAAAACAACTTCCTTCGTCCACACACCGATCAGCAGGAGTGCTTCGGCCTCGAGCAGCCAAAGCACTGACAAGCGCGCACCTGAGTAGCGGAAAGGGAAGGCTGCGATGAGGAGGACAGAACCGATGGTCGACAGAACGATCACGGCGTTGCGCCGGCGGCGCGTGACCGGCAACTGTCCGAAAAGAGTCTCAAGCGCTCCGATGGCGAGCAGTGCATAAAACGCCCACTCCGGATGCGTCGACTGATATTTGAAAAGAGCCAGCAATAACGCGGAGTTGAGCAGCGCGGCGGCGGTTGAAATGCGCTCCTGTTTCTCGTCGGGCCGCCGGAAGACGTAGGAGATCCGGAAGATAAGCCAGTACAGGGTGAGAATTCCGGCGCTCGCCACAAACTCCGGAAACGGATGACGCTGGCCGTGCATCGGCTCGATGATGGGCCGCAGCCACAAATAATGATTGAGATAACTGGCGAGGATGCCGAATACTTCGAGTTCGAACCACCGCATGCGCAGAACGATGACGACCAGTGCAGTGGCCAGCACTGCTCCAGCCGTCAAGCCGTAGACATCCGAGTGGCTGATGGTGACCGTTAAGAAAGCAAGCAGAAATGCCAGTCCGGTTACTGTCTGCGAGCGATAGCGCAGCGTATGCGCGACCATGGCCGCCGCGACCGCCAACATCAGCAGGAGATCAAGGGGCTGTGAGCTCAGGATCTTTGTCGCGGCAACGTGATGCATCGCGTAGGTCGTAAAAAACGCGAGCGCCCATCCGCCGCCGATGCCCGCGCGCGCCAGTATCCGGTACCGCTCTCCCCGGTCGAACCAGATACCAGCGCCAAGCATCGCTGCTGCCGTAACAAATCCGCCGAACACTTTGCCGGCGGGCCCCAGAGACTTGAGTTGGTAGGCGAGAAAGAAGGCCACACCAAGAACAAGAATGACGATGCCGATCTTGTTCAACCAATTCGTGCCTAGCATTTCCTCGATGTCGAGCGAGCTTTTGAGGCGGTCGCCAATCGAGAAACGAATCTCTGCGCCGCCAAGGCCCGGCTGCGTTTCGTGTGAATCCGTGAATACGGGCGGAGGCGCAGTTGGTACCGGTGGCGGCTGCTCCTGTGTCTCCACGTATTCGCCGGTCCTTTGCGTCACCCAGTCCTGCGCGATACGAACCGATATACTGGGCTCCGGAGGCTGCGTAGGATACGCCGTCTCGCGGGCCCCTTCAGGAGCAATCGGCACCGCGGGTGGGGAGGCTTCGCGGACTGGCTGGGTTTCCGCGTGCGCTTCTTTGTCGGCCAGCGCCGAGCGCCGGGCACGCATTCCCTCAAGTGCATTCTCAAGGATGAAAATGCGCGAGGTTAGATCCTGCCAGCGAGCCTGATCTTGGTCTCGCTCGTGTTTTCGCCGCGAATTGGCCCGCGCGAGCAGTATCCATGGCCCAAACAACACACAACACACGAAGCCGAGCGCGAAGAGGATACCGACACTGTCCATAGTGTCTTGTCTGGAACAGAAAAGCTTACACGAGCCGAGCGGTTGTTTCAGGGAAGTTGCAGGGCACGGGGTGTGGATTCGGAGCGTATTTTTCCAAGGCTGTTAACGTGCAGATTCTGTATTCCACAACTTTCCCACAGCGGCCGCGACAACTGACGCCTTCCCCTCGCGGGCTCCAAGGCTCACAATAAGTTGATTATCATTTTTGGACGCATGACCTCCAGTGATTTCAAAGAGACGCTCAAGCAGCAGGCGGACATCGTCCGCATCGTGGGCGACTACGTAAAGTTGAAGAAGGCTGGGGCGCAAAATTTCTCCGGGCTGTGTCCATTTCACAGCGAGAAGACGCCTTCGTTTTCGGTGCACGCGACGCGGCAGTTTTATCACTGCTTCGGGTGCGGCGCTTCGGGGGATGTTTTCAGCTTCGTGCAGAAGGTGGAGAACCTCAGCTTCCCAGAGACGGTTCGGCTGATTGCACAGAAGCTCGGTGTGCCAATGCCGAAGGTCGAGTTCTCCAGCCCGCAGGAGGCGCGCGACGCTCATTTACGTGGGGCATTGTTGGACATTCATGAGCGGGCCGTGGAATTCTTCCAGCAATCCTTGCGACGGCCAGAGGGTGCGCGAGCGCGCGAATATTTGAAGGGGCGCGGGCTGGATGAGGAGATGATTAAACGTTTCCGCATCGGTTATGCGCCGGATTCGGGATTTCTGCTGCGGGATGCGCTGCGCCGGGAGTTTGATGAGGCGTTGCTGCGGGAGAGTGGACTGTTTTCGTGGAAGCAGTCGGATGAAGGTAGGGGTCCCGTCGGCAGGCTCGGGGCAGGCTCTTCGACTCCGCCGAACCACTCTGCGAGCGGTTCGGGCTCCAGTCAGGATGACATTCGGGAGAGCGCGATCTATTCAAAGTTTCGTAGCCGTGCGATGTTTCCGATTGCCAATGAGCAGGGGAAGGTTATAGCGTTCACCGGGCGCACGCTGTCTACCGATGAAAAGGCCGGGCCGAAGTATCTGAACTCGCCCGAGACGAAGATTTATTCGAAGTCGCGTGTGCTGTTCAATCTGGATCTCGCCAAGGAAGCAATTCGCAAATACGATTACACGATTCTGGTGGAAGGCCAGATGGATTGCATTTCCGTCTACGCTGCCGGATTCAACAATGTTGTCGCCAGCTCCGGGACTGCTTTCACTGAGGTGCAAACGAAACTGCTCGGGCGATTCTCGAAAAACGTCATTGTGAATTTCGATCCCGATACGGCCGGGGCCCGCGCAACTGAACGTACCTTGGGTCTGCTGGTGGAAGAGGAATTCAACATACGCGTGCTGACCCTGGAGACGGGATTTGATCCCGATCTCTTCATTCGCCGCAAGGGTAAGGATGCGTACGGTGAGGCTCTAAGGAACTCGCAGAAATATTTCGATTATCTGATCGACCGGGCGCGGGTGCAGTTCGGGGCGCGCAGCCCGGAAAGCAAGGTCAAGGCGGTGAACCACCTCCTGCCACACATTCAGCGCGTGCCGAGCCGGATTGTGCGCGATGAGCTGGCGATGGAGATCTCGCAGAAGCTTGGGATTGACTCGGCGACGTTGAGGCAGGAACTTAAGCACACGGCGACCAACCGTTCCGCTGCGGAGGTTAAGGCGACCCCCGAGGCGCAAATTACCGGAGCCGAACGCGTGCTGATTCGAGCGTTGGCCTCGGCGCGGCAGATACAATCCGCGAAGACGAGGTGGTCGGCACGCGACGGCACAGAGGAGGAGTTTGACCCGGCCCGTCAGGCGCAATACGCGCTTGAGGCAGAAAGATTGCATGAAGGGCTGGCATCGGAGGCGTTGCTCGCGGCCTTGCTGGAAGGCGGCTCGGGGAGCGGCGATTCGCTGGACCTGGCGAGAAACGATGAGGACCGGCGAATGCTGGCCTCGATCCTCATGCAGGATGAGGAAGAGCTGACGCCCGAGATGGTTGAGGGAGCGATCCGCGCGCTGCGCCGAATCAGTCTGCGGCGGAAGTTGGAAGAGGTGCAGCGGAGCTTGGTTCGGCCTGGGCTGGCCCGAGATGATCAGCTTGCCTTGCTACAGGAAAGAGTTCGACTGAAGAGAGCATTGGCGGATCCGGGCCTAGAAGACGCGGCGGGGCGGGCGAGTTAGATTCCCTCGATTCTGTCTTCGCTCGATGGTTGACTCCAAGAGCCCAAGGGATTGACCGCATAGCGCACAGAACGCGCTAGGATGGGGCACCCTCGGGGTCTTAGCCCCAACAACCACGCTGACCATGGAGCCAAAGCCCCCGCGGGCGGCCTGGAACCTATGGGGCCCGCAGACCATCTAAACACGTAGCGGGAAAGTGAGAGTGGACGTGTGCGGGCGCGGCATCCCCTTCGCTACTGGTAAGCTAAGCCTTGGAGATGCTATACTTTGTAGGTTTGTGCGGTTCGCACAGCTCCGTAACAACTCCCACCGCTGAAAAGTTCGTTCGCCTCAACCGGCGGGCGTCCTGAGGACAACCTGTTTTGGCACTTGACGATAAGTTCGACGACATAAAAAAGCTGATCGACGCAGGCAAGGAAAAGGGATATCTGACCTATGATCAGGTCAACGACCTAATCCCGCACGATGTGCACTCTCCTGAAGACCTGGAAGATCTGCTTACCACGATCGGAACGCAAGGTATCGATGTTCTCGAGGGCAGCAAAATGCCTTCGAGCGATCTGGAAAAAAAATTCGAGGAAGTGGAGGAAGGCGCTGAGGACGTCGAACTCGACCTCACCCCCGGCGCTTTAGAGAAAACCAATGACCCCGTCCGCATGTACCTGCGCGAGATGGGCACCGTGCCGCTGCTTACGCGCGAGGGCGAAGTCGAAATCGCCAAGCGCATCGAGCGCGGCCAAAATCGAGTCCTGAAGGCGCTTTCGCGCTCTCCCATCGTGATTCGTGAACTCCTCGCCCTGGGCGAGGACCTTGAGAAAGGCGTCCGCTCGATTAAAGAGCTGGTCACCTTCGACGAAGAGGAAATCACCGAGGAGATCGTCGAGAAGCGGCTGAAGGATTTTCTCGGCAGAGTCAGCCTGCTCGACAAGGCGTACAAGAAAGTCGCCCCGTTGCAGGAGAAGTACGCCGAGTCGAACGCGAAGAAGGTCCCCAAGGTGCATCGGCGCGCCCGCCTGAATCTGGCGCGCGCCATTGTGCGGACATCGCTCGCGGTGCGCAATCTCGGCTTCACCAACAACGAGCGCAAGCGCCTCATCGAGCGTGTCAATCGCACTGTCGATGGCATGCGTTCGCTGGACCGCCAGATCCAGAACCTGGAAAAGCGGGCCGAGGCCACGCGCAGCGAAGAGCAGCGCAAGGAATACAAGAAGCAGGCGCGGGCCGTTCGAGGCGAGCTTGAAAAGCTTGAAGTCGACGCCGGCCTCCTGTACCCGGAACTCAAGCGCACACAGCGCGAGATCATCCAGGGGGATATGGATGCCGAGCAGGCGAAGCGCGAGCTGATCGAAGCTAACCTGCGACTGGTGGTCTCGATTGCGAAGAAGTACACGAACCGAGGCTTGCAATTCCTCGACCTGATTCAGGAGGGCAACATTGGCCTGATGAAGGCCGTGGATAAGTTCGAATACCGCCGCGGCTATAAGTTCTCGACTTATGCCACCTGGTGGATTCGGCAGGCGATCACTCGTGCAATTGCTGACCAGGCGCGTACGATTCGTATCCCTGTACACATGATCGAAACGATCAACAAGCTGATCCGCACCTCGCGGCAGCTGGTGCAGGAACTGGGACGCGAACCGACGTCGGAAGAAATCGCCAAGCGGATGGATATTCCGGTAGCGAAGGTCCGCAAGGTGCTGAAGATCGCGCAGGAGCCGATCTCGCTCGAAACGCCGATTGGTGAAGAGGAAGATTCGCATCTTGGCGACTTCATCGAAGACCGCGCGGTCGTTTCTCCGGCCGAAGCGGTGATCAACGTGAACCTGAAGGACCAGACAGGACAGGTCCTGCGCACGCTGACGCCGCGCGAGGAAAAGGTTATCAAGATGCGCTTTGGCCTCGAAGACGGCTCCGAGCACACGCTCGAAGAAGTCGGGCAGTCGTTCGCAGTCACGCGTGAGCGCATCCGGCAGATCGAAGCGAAAGCCTTGCGGAAACTGCGTCATCCGTCGCGCTCGCGGAAGTTGCGGGCGTTTATGGATGGAGTAAGAGATTAAGTCGGAAGTTAGAAGTCAGATTGTAGAAGCAGGGCGCGCGATGAGCGCGCCCCTTTTTTGTGGATTGATAAATAGGTGTGGGAGTGGGTTCAGTACGACCCTATGCCGTTAGCCGTGCGAATCTTGAACCAATCATAGGCGGCAGGTTTGATCTTGTTGGGACGGCAGATCACGTCGACGCGCACTTTCATCAGCACCTGTTGCATCCTCGATATCACCTGGAAGTTCTCCTGCGAACTTCGCGCGTCCACGCGCTGGGACCACCGCTCCGTGGTTTGCTTCTCGTTGAGTTTGGTGTAATCGCCATCGAAATATTGCGGATAGGAACCCCGATCCTGCGCCGACTCCCAGCGCATCTGATTGTGGTTCTGCATGCGTAGGTTAGCGTCGATGGCCCCAGAGAGGGTAACGGACTGGTCGTCGAACCAATCGTGCACAGTCTGTTCAGTTTCCTCGGGAGTATGATGAGCGCGGTATTCGTGAATCGCAGCCAGAATCTCATCGGTATTGTCGACACCCTGCAGCGCGATGCTCGGAATAGGGCTCTTGCGAAGAGACATGTCATCGTCGGTGAAGACACGCTTCGGCTTGTCCTTGCCGGCTGCGCCCTCTTTCTTGGCCACCTCATTTTTCTTGGCCACGTCCCCCAGCGATTCCGAGGAACTATCGTTGTTCTGGCTAAAGCCTTGGGAAGTCGCAGAGAAAAACAGAATAACCGCCAGTAGTATGTTCCAGCCCATGAAATCCCCAGTGAGGGAGCAACATTGGATGATATCCAAGCGGGAAGTTATTTAGCAGTTACGTGCGTGATAGCACAAAAGTGCGGGCGCGAACTACAGTTCCTGAACGATGATGCGGCGCATTGAGCAAGCGGCGATAAGGTGAAAAGGGGGAGTTCGATTTTTCACTGCCACATCTGTGTGGACACAAACGTCGCGCCGGACTAGTTGTGCTTGTCCTTGTAGATGCTGCGGCTGATGCGGTTCTGCTGGCGATTGATGCGGCGCTGCTCGCCCTTGGTGAGATGGCCGTTGTTTTTCGCCATGTCCGTTTGTTCGCGCTTCTGAACGCTCGCTTCGCGCTTTTCAAGATTGGACGTTTCCTGCGGAGTCAGCGTGCCGTTTTTCACGCCATTGCCAATGCGTTGCTGCTGGTTTTCCTGACGCTGGTTGATTTCATTGACGCGAGGATGACCAGGATCGACAACGCCGGGCCCCGCGCCGGAGGCGGTTGAGGTTTGGGCAGAGGCGGAGCCAGAAATCAGAAGTCCCGCGACGGCCAAGGCTAACAGAGAGTTCGTGATTGTGTTTTTCATGTAGATGGAAACCCTAGGCAGAAATATTAGTTGTGTGACCGCTGCTCGGGCAGAGTACAGAAGGATCAGCACTGCATGGGACCAGTAGGCACCCAGTTACTACATTTGTTACCAAGGTAAGTTTGGTCGGCGCTGCCGCAAAACGTAGTGAGACGAGCTCTTTGGCATGGAAGTAGAGAAGTCGGAGTTCGGGGCGTGGAAAGGCTGTCTCGGTTCGGTATCCCAATATTTAGTGCATCCTCGAATCCGTGTTTTCTGCGCGGCGCGCCTTCGTGAACTCTCAGCGGGACCCCGATGCTCGGAGGACAACTTCGGACGCCCGGATTTTGAAGCCGTCCAAGTTGATCGCGCATCAAAAACGCCTATTGGAGGATTTGTATGTTTGTCGTACTTGGAGCTAGCGGTCACACTGGACGAGTTGTGGCTAAGAACCTTCTTGAACACGGGCAAAAGGTCCGGGTCGTGGGACGAAATGCAGAGCGGTTGCGCGATCTCGCCGATCTCAACGCGGAGATCTTCATTGCCGACGTCAGCGATGCGCCTGGGCTCACCAAGGCATTCCGCGGAGCGGATGCGGCTTATGTCTTGGTCCCACCGAATCCGACGAGCACCGACTACCGCGCGTTTCAGGAGCGGACGAGTGACGCGATCGCGACTGCGATTCAGAATTCGGGCATTAAGCGCGTGGTGGCGCTGAGTAGCTTTGGAGCGGACAAGGCAAGCGGGACCGGCCCGGTCGTCGGACTTCACAATCTGGAACAGAAGCTCAACCAGATCGACGACACGAATGTTCTTTATTTGCGCGCGGGATACTTCATGGAAAACACTCTGCCGCAGGTGGCAGTGGTAAGGATGATGGGAAGCGTTGCGGGGCCGGTGCGTCCGGACCTGAAGCTGCCCATGATCGCGACGCAGGACATTGGCGCCGCAGTTGCGAAGGCTCTGGTAGACGGCGATTTTCGTGGAAAGCAGACGAAGGAACTGCAAGGAGAACGCGATCTCAATTATGTCGAAGCGGCCGCGATCATCGGCAAGGCGATCGATAAGTCCTCGCTGGGATACGTGCAAGCACCAGACGATCAGTTCCGTGCCGCGCTCACGCAGATGGGTATGTCGGCCAACATGGCCACCCTTATTCTGGAGATGGCGGGAGCTTTGAACTCTGGACACATGAGAGCGTTGGAGGGTCGGACGGGGAGTAACTCAACGCCCACGTCTTTTGAAACATTCGTGGAGGAGGAGTTCGCGCCGGCGTATCGCGAGCAGGTGGCAGCGTAGCCAAGGGTGCGTCTGGTGGGTGTAAAGGCCTCGGGCAACCGGGGCCTGGTTCGGCAGCCTGCGTGGCAGCGCCCGCGCCAGATGAACTACAAACAATTCATTCCTCCGTAACCAAACCTTAACCTGCGCGCGAAATGATGAATCTCTTTTCAAAAATCCTGTGGAGGGATTCATCTGTGAAGAAAGCGTTGGTTGAATTTTGTTTGATAGCTTCGCTAGCAGGCCTGTTTGCCCGCGCCGCTAGTGCGCAGCCTACTTTGCTTGCCATTGGCGAGCTTACCAGTTCGAAGGCCGGCAGCTACACCGATCTTTCGGGACTGAACTACGACCTCGAGAACAGCGTGAAGGCGACGGAGCTCGGTGGCTTTGGTTCGGCGATCGCCTATGCCGGCCGCAACACTTTTCTGGCGCTGCCTGATCGCGGGCCCAATGCCGTCAGCTACGACTCAGCTATCGACGACACCGTGAGCTACATCAACCGATTCCACACCATCACCATGGATCTCGAGCCCAACAATGGCAGCGGACTGCCGTTCAGCCTGACGCCGACGCTGCGCGCCACCAGCCTGCTGTGGAGTCTCTCGCCGCTCGTGTACGGCACGGGAGACGGTCTCGGCGTGGGCTCGGGCGTGCCGCCGCTCAACAATTTCTTCCTGCACTTCTTCACGGGACGCTCGGACAACTTCGATCCCAACCAGAATTCGGGAAATGCTAACGACGCTCGCTTTGACACCGAGGGCATGCGCATTTCGAACGACGGGCTGCGCGTCTACGTCTCTGACGAGTACGGGCCTTATGTGTATGAGTTTGATCGCATCCTCGGAATGCGGCTGCGATCGTTCACGATGCCGTCGTCTTTCTATGTGAGCACGCTTTCTCCGATGGGCGCAGTTGAAATCGCAGACAACACCAGCGGCCGCGTCGCCAACAAAGGCATGGAAGGCCTGGCGATCACGCCGGATGGCAAGACGCTGGTCGGCATCATGCAGAACGCGTTGATTCAGGATGCCAATGAAGGCGGCGCTGCGAAAAATCTGCTGCGCATCGTCACGATCGACATTCGTTCGGGGCAGGTCACGCACCAATATGGCTATCTGCTGACAACCGGCAGCGGGGTGAGTGAGATTGTGGCGCTCAATAACACCGAGTTGCTGGTTGACGAGCGTGACGGTCACGGGCGCGCGAATGGCGACAACGCGAAGGTCAAGCAGTTGTTCAAGATCAACCTGTCAGGCGCAGTCGACATCAGCAACATGGACGGACTAACCGCGGCGGCGAATGCCGTTCCGAAGACCCTTTTCCTCGATCTGGTCCAGCTACTGACCGCCAATGGCATCTCGGCAGGCGACATTCCGGCAAAGATTGAGGGCCTGGCGTTCGGGTCGGATGTGAAGGAAGGAAAGGCCACGGTGCACACGCTCTGGGTCGCGAACGATAACGACTTCCTGGAAACGGTTCCGGACGCAAACGGCAACCAGATTCCGAATCCAAATCAGTTTTTTGTGGTGGGATTTACCGATCAGGATCTGGGTGGATCGAAATTTGTCCCACAACCAATTCGGCCGCTGTTCTAACTCCGCCGCCCCGCGCGGCGACCGCATCTTAATTCTGACTACCGGGCCACGAGAAAAATGTCGTGGCCCTTTTCGTGTTTGCGAATGAGGCCGAGTTGCGATTCCCATGTAGCTATTGACAAGCCCGCAGATCGCGACCGCGACTAAGCTCGAAGTCCTGCTCAGCCGCAGTCAGTTGGGCGACGGAGGGAGGGCTTTCGTTGGCTTGCGTCCGCGCTGGAGATGCGACGCGCGGCGCCGGTCGCCGCGTAGGACGCGGAGAAAACGCACGATTGATAGAAGGCTCATGAAAGGCTCCTTTCCTTTGCGGTTGATCGGAAGATAAGGAATTTCACATGATTGCGCCGCTGCGGGCAAAGGGAAGGAACCTTCGGCCACTAGGACGAGTTACTAAGAGACTGGGGTGCGGGAGCCGGTGGATGCGTGCGCGGCGTCGGTTGCGTCTGAATCCCCGGACTGAGCGTGAATTCTGTTGAAGATTTCGGTTTGGAAAAACCATTTGTGGAGTTCAGGCCCGCGGATGCCGAGCGGATTTGCGCGGTTCTGGCTCGGGCCGGCGCCGAAGCCGTTGAGAGAGAGAAGGCGGAGACGAGGAGTTTGGGCATGGGATTTCCCGATGCTCAAATTCTATTGGATATGGGTTCGTGCCATAAATATGGAAATATGGTAATATGGCACCGTGAAAACTACCCTCGAGATTCCGGATTTTCTCTTCCGTCGCGCCAAGTCCGTGGCGGCGGAGCGGGGAATACCTCTACGGCAGTTTGTGACCGAGGCCGTGCAGGAAAAATTAAGAACGACGCCGCGGGAGCGGCCCTGGATGAAGCACCTTGGGAAGCTCAAACATCTCCATAAAGAAAGAAAGCAGATCGAAAAGCGGGTGGAGGAGAGCTTCGAGCAAATTGACCGGGAGCACTGGAGGTAGTTTCGTCTAACCGATGATTCTCGACACGAATGCATTGTCTGCGGCGGCCGATGACGATCCTGATGTGATTGCCATCCTTTCTCGCGCAGAGCAGATCGCGATCCCAGTCATTGTGCTTGGGGAATACAGGTATGGAATTGCACAGTCGCGGAACCGTGCGAGTTATGAAAACTGGCTCACCGGCCTCCTCCAAGACTGCAATGTGCTCGACGTTACCGAGCCGACCACTCATTGCTATGCAGAGATCACGCTGGAATTAAAACGGAAGGGCAGGCCGATTCCGACGAATGATCTGTGGATCGCGGCATTGTGCCGGCAGCATGTCTTACCACTATTGAGCCGCGATCGGCATTTCGATTGGGTGGAGGGGAGCACAAGAGTGGAGTGGTGAGCGCACTGGATGGGCCCCCCTTCCGAATCGATGGTTGGAACGTTGAGGCGTCCCGCTTTAATCTGCGACGCTAAAATGGAAGCTGCAACTTGTCCAGACCTTCGATTTCCTCTTTAGCTTCGAGAAATTCCTCGCTCCACGGTTTACCTGCGCACTCCGGACACTCGTCGAGCCTGCTTCCGACGGCGAAACAGTGATAACAGGTCCCCTGGGTACTGGAGCCGGGGAATTTCTTACACTTCTTGCAGGGCTTGAAGAATTCGCGCTCAAGCGCACGGTGCTCTTCCCACAGTTCGTGTTCGCAAACGATGCACATTCTCCCTCTCCTCTAAACCACGTTCCCGGTAATTGTGGCGCCTGCAGAATTGTGCTTCAGTGAGTTGGCGCACAGCCAGTTGGTGATGAAGAGGATCTATCGAGTTCGGGAGATAATGGGAAAAGGCCGTCTCGCGGAGGGGTACGGCGGAGTCAGAATCAAAATCTATCGCAGGGACTAGGAAGAGTGCCCCTGACCCACCCTCGCTGCCACGACGAGACCAGCACACGGTAATACACGGTTACGATGCACCGTGCATCTGTACGCCGTGCTGGGCATACGCTGTACGGGCTGGAATCGAACCAGCTGATGCTGCCCGCATCACCAGATCGGCATTGCCCCGCCGTGGGGTTGTGCTCGCTTCTCATTGCAGCAACTACCTACTCGTCCTAGTCCAACAACGTGGTTAGCCAATCCACTTCCTGAATTCGCGTGTCGAGCTCTCGATATTGCTTCGCGAGGTCGTCGGCCTTCTTCTGGATGGCTGCGACACTCACCGTACTAACAAATTTTACTTCGGAGCGTGTAACACGGCCTTGCGTGGTTCCGGCGGCGGTTGCGAGTTCGCGGTATGTGTTGTACCGGATCTTCAGGATGTCCCGTTCGGCAAGGGCATCCGCGAGAGTTCCACTGCCGAAGCTGGATGCGGCATTTGTGCGATTAATGCGCTGAATCAGTACAGTGAGTTCTTGCGCCGACCTTTCCAATTCAGCTTGTAGTTCGACTGGATCCTCTTCCGGTTTTGTCACCTTCCTGGATGCGGGCATTCTTGACGATACGCGTCTTCAATTGTTCAAGGCGCTTTTGGAGATCAGCTCGGAGCGCCAAGGCTTCTGCAATTTTCATCGTCGATTTCTCTTAATGATGCCGATCAGTCTAGCAGAGAATAGCGGGCTCAAAGCCTCGGCAAACGGAAAAGGCCACGCTGCTTTCGCAACGTGGCCTTTATTTATGCCGGCAACGACCTACTCTCCCACACACTTTCGCATGCAGTACCATCGGCCCGGCGGGGCTTAACTTCCGTGTTCGGGATGGGAACGGGTGGATCCCC